>Ga0335079_10009538_pt1 | contig 11057 bp, 8 predicted proteins | sample Lox_Sample_33_FD_206719 | JGI IMG/M metagenome (GOLD analysis project Ga0335079, IMG submission 206719) | Soil microbial communities from Loxahatchee National Wildlife Refuge, Florida, United States - Lox_Sample_3.3 | ecosystem: Environmental > Terrestrial > Soil > Wetlands | place: USA: Florida... | reverse complement strand
ACGGCGATATCTATGTGTTCTTCCGCAAGGCCAACGTGCTGGTGGCCTCGGATGTCGTATCGATCGGTGCTTATCCCATCATCGATTACTCGACCAACGGCTGGATCGGGGGCATGACTACCGCCACACAGACGCTGCTGGAACTTGCGAACGCTGAGACGAAGATCGTTCCGGGCCTGGGGCCCGCCGGCAAGCGCACCGATGTGGAAGCGGAACACGAGATGCTGGGGACCCTGAAGCTGCGGCTCTCGAAGCTGCTCACGCAGGGTATGAGCGCGAAGGACATGCTCGATGCCGGCGCGACCAAGGACTACGACGCGAAGTGGGGTGACCCGACGCTGTTCGTGTCGAATGTCTGGCCGGGCCTGGTGCAGCGAGCGCGCGAGCTCGGCGTCGCGATCGTCTAGTGAGCCTCCGCGGCAGCGACCGGCGGCGCTGGAGCAGCGCCCTGTGCAGGCGCGGCCGTGCTCATCAGCTGGCGTAGCAGCGCGGCAGTCTCGGGGTGCGACTGCGCACCGGAGCGTCCGCCGCCGCTCGGGCCCCCGGCTGCGATATCCGCCGCCGTGTGGCCACGCGTGTCCTGCGCCATCAGATCGACGTGACTAGCGACCAGGGTGCGGACCAGATCGTTCCAGCCCCAGAGTGCCGCTCCGTGCAGCGCAGTCTGCCCGCCATTGTCGCGCGCATTCACATCGGCACCGGCGACCAGCAGCAGTTTCACCGCTGCGATCGCCTGCTCCTCGGTCTTGTAGCGTCCGCGCGTATCGAGTCCAGCGGAGCCGTTGCCGGCGGCGGCCATGAGCGGGGTGATACCGCTCGCCGTCGGCAGCTCCACATCGGCGCCGTGAGCGATCAGCAGCTTCATCGCCGCCACATCGCCGGCCTTGGCCGCGCGCACCAATGGCGTCGTCCCCACGCTGAGCAGGCTGTCCGCTCCGCGATCGTCACGCAGCGCGCGATACGGCGGAAACAGCTTCAGCTGCAGATTTGGATTGGCACCGGCATCGAGCAGGATTTCAATGAGCTTCAGGCTCGTCGTCTTATCGAGCGAGGGGCGATCGGCGCGCCCGCCCGTGGGCAGCGTATTCATATCCACCGCGGCATACAGCGGTGACCTCCCCCACGTGTCCCAGCGATCCACGTCGGCCCCCGACTGAATCAGAAGCGCCGCCGCATCGAAACTGAAATTGAGCGTCGCCAGGAGCAGCGGCGTCACACCATCCGGGTCGGTCAGGTTCTTGTCGGCGCCCGCTTTGAGCAGGATCTGTACACATGCGGTGCAGCCGCGCCGCGCGGCATAGAGGAGCGGCGTAAACCCGCCCGATGGGCGCGCCTGCATTCGAGGCTCGGCCGAGACCTGTCGCTCCCAGTTGTTCACATCGGAACGGGCGTCCACCTCGGCCTTGTGCGTCACCAGCAGCCGCACCATTTCAGGCTGCGCCTCGGCGGCGGCCCACATAAGCGCCGTCTGGTGATGCCAGAGCTCGCGCGCGTTCACATCGGCGCCATGCTCGATGAGGAGCTTGGCCGCTTCGGTATTGCCAGTGCGCGAGAGGATCATGAGCGCCGTCTGACCGTCCTCGTTCGGTGAATCGACGTTCGCGCCGGCGGCGAGCAGTGCGCGCAACAGCCTCACATTGCCGCGCACGGCCGCTTCCGACATGGGCGTCGAGCCGTAGTCATTGCGCACGGATGGCTTCGCGCCCGCGGCGAGCAAGGCGGCCACCAGCGCTGCGTCGTTGTGGTACACGGCCCAGTGAAGCGCGGTCGTCCCGTCGGCCGTGTGCTGGTTCACGTCCGGGTGCGGGTCAGCTTTGAGCAACGCGTAAACCGCCTGCGCGTTGCCGTCCCGCGCTGCGAACACGAGGGGCGCCGCAAGCTCGACCGGTTCGGCAACTGCATCGGCCGCCAGCAGATCTGCGGCACACAGCAGCGCGCCGGCGGCGAGTGCCGCCACCGCCCAAATCCTCATGCCGTGCGCTTGCCGCATGCCCCGGGGCCGATCAGATGTCGGCGATCGGCCCGGTGCTGTCGCCCACCTTGTCGATGGGAACACCCGCCCGCTGCAGCATCGTGAGCAGCACGTTCGCAAGCGGCGTGCGCTCGGCAAAGTTGATGTGCTGGCCGCCGCGCACCTTGCCGCAGCCGCCCCCGAGGAGCGCCGTCGGCAGCGGGTACTGGTTGTGGAGGTTGCTGTTACTCATGTTGCTGCCGTACAGCAGGATCGAGTGATCGAGCATCGAGCCCTCGCCATCCGGCATCCTGGCGAGCCTGTCGATGAACTTGGCAAACACCGCGGTGTGGTAGCGCTGGATCTTCACCAGCCGGGCCTTCTTCGCCTCGTCGTTGGCGTGGTGCGACAGCGCGTGGAACGCATCCGGCACGCCGATGTGGTTGTAGGTCTGCTCGCTCACTTCCGGAGCGATCATGAAGCTCTGAATGCGCGTGAGGTTGCCCTGGTAGGCGAGCGCGATGAGATCGAACATGAGGTTCAGATGCTCGTCGAAGTTCTCGGACGTAGCGCCGGGCACTTCGGGCAGCTGCAGCCTGGCCACATCGCTGTGCTCGGCGTTCTTCACGCGCCGCTCGATCTCGCGCACGTTGTCGAGATAGTCGCTGAGCGTGGCGCGGTCCTGCGGCCCGAGCGTGCGGCCGAGAGAATCGGCTTCACTGGAGATCATGTCGAGGAGGCTCGTGGTCTGCGCAGCGAGAAACTGCCGCTCCGCCGGGGAGTCGCCCTGACCGAAGAGGCGCAGGAACAGTTGCCGCGGATTGCTCTCGATCGGCAGCGGTGTGGTCGGCGTGCGGAACGAGAGCGTTCCCGAGTAACTACAGCCGTAGCCGCGCTCGCAAGCGCTGCCGACGCCGTGGCCCTGGGCGGTTGCGGTCTCGAGCGAAGGGTATGGCGTGTCCTGGCCGATGTGTTGGGCGGCGATCTGATCGACCGTCGCGGCCATATAGGGGGAAAGCGATTCGCGCGGATGCACGCAGGACAGCCACGTGGCCGGCACCAGCGCGTGCACGGCGCGGCTCTCACCGGGCCGGTTACCGATGTTGCTCACGATCGTGAGCCGATCGCGATACGGCGCGAGCGGCTCGAGGATCGGGCTCATCTCGAAGTCGCGGCCCACCGCCGTCGGCGTCCACTTCTCCATGATCGCGCCGTGCGGAAAGTAGAAATACCCCAGCCGCGGCTTTGCGGCTGCGGCGGTGTTCGCGAGCGCGGTGGCTGCCGGCACCATGGCCTCCAGCAGCGGCAGCGAGATCGAGACGCCGAGGCCGCGCAGCAGAGTGCGGCGCGAGAGATGTTTGCGGGTGATGAACATGAGTCAGTTCCTCGCCTGGATCGTCGGCTGGGCCGCGGCAGCCGGCATGTGCCGCATCCTGAACTGGGGACTCGCCACCACGCCCTGAACGATCGCCTCGAAACGATAGCCCTTGCCGGCCGCATCGCGCGTGATCGCGCGCACGGTTGGCATGTCGCGGTAATCCAGGATCCTGCCGAGCGCGAAGGTCATCAGCTTTTCGCTCAATGTCTGCACGAATTGATCCGGCCGGGCATCCAGCGCCCGGCGCAGCTGTGTCGGGCTGGCCACCTGAGTGCCGTCCGCGAGCTGCCCGCTCGCATCGATCGAGACGCCGGCATCGATGTCGCGGTCACGCCAGGCGCCAACGACATCGAAGTTCTCGAGCGCGAAGCCGAGCGGATCCATGATGCCATGACAGGCATTGCACGAGGGGTTGGTGCGGTGGCGCTCGAGCCGCTCGCGCACCGTATGCACAGGCCTGCCGGCCTCAGGATCGGTCAGGTTGGTATCGACGCCGGGCGGCGGCGGATTGGGCGGGGTACCGATGAGGTTCTCGAGGACGAACGCACCACGCAACACCGGTGAGGTGCGGTTGCCGTAGGAAGTGCCCATGAGCAGCGCGCCCTTGCCGAGCAGGCCGAAGCGGTCCGGGTTCGTGAGGCGCACTTCGCGGAATTGTGCCCCCTGAATGTTCGGCACACCGTAGTGCCGCGCCAGACGCTCGTTGAGAAAGGTCTGATCCGAGTCGAGCAGATCGAGCACGCTGCGGTCGGCGCGCAGCACGCTGTCCAGAAACTGACGCATCTCCTCGCGGAAGGATTCGCGCAGGTTCTGATCGAAGTTCGGATACAGCGTCGGATCGGGCTGGATGCTGTCGATCTTGCTCACCGCCAGCCACTGGAACGCGAAATTAGTGACCAGCGTCTCGGAGCGCGGATCGGCCAGCATGCGGTGCACCTGGGCGGCGAGCACTGGCGCATCGTGCAGTTGCCCCGAGCTGGCGAGCGCCGTGAGCGCCTCATCCGGGCCCTGGCTCCAGATAAAGAACGACAGCCTCGAGGCGAGCTCGTAATCGTTGAGTGCAAACACCGACCCGGGCTGCGTGCCCGCAGGCGCTGGCTCGGCCCGGAACAGAAACCGGGTGCTCGAGAGAATCGCGGTAAGGCCGCTTTCGATGCCCGCATCGAAGTCCCCCGTGGCGCGCCCTTCCTGGTAGAAGCGCAGCGGCGCGGCGAGCTCATCCTCGGTAATCGGCCGGCGGAAGGCCTGGGTTGCGAGCTGCGAGAGGATGCGGCGTGCGCAAGGCTCCTCCTCCGCAGCGCTCGCGGGACGGCAGATGAAAATCCGCCGGCGGCTTTCTGTGTCGCCGACGCCGCTCACATCGAACGGTCCGGAGATGTCGAGGCCGGGAATGCCCGGAGTGCGCTCGAACTCCGGCAGCTCTGCGATCGGCTGCAGCGGGGAGTCCGACTCGGCGAAGGAGCGCTGGATGAAGGCGACGCCGACGCGATGTTCGCCCGCCGGCACGCGCACGCGGATGCCATTGAAGCGCGCCTGCATCTCATCGGCCGCGGTCGCCTGGCGCTGATCCACCGCCTTCAAGTCCTCGGGGCCGCCGAACTTGCCCTGGAACACGCGTACGCCGTCGATCGTGAGAATCACGCGGTGCTCATGATCGATCTTGGTGATATAGCCCGCGCCGCCGAAGAAGAAGTTACGGATGTTGAAGACGTACTCGCCGTCGGCGGGAAAGTAGTACGGCAGCACGAAACCGCCGCGCGTGCCGAGCGGCAGACCGTCAATGTGCTCGGTCTGATCGAGGTTGGAGCGAACGCGGTATTCGTGGCTGCTCGACTTGCTGCTCGCGCGCCCGACTGCCTGCCGGCTGATATTGCGCGCGGCCGTGATGTACTGATCGAGAAACGCCGGGGAGGTCTTCAGCACCGCCGCGATGTTGTCGAAGCCACCGCTCGACACGTCGGTCGGCAGCATGGTGCTCACATCGACGTTGAGCCCCAGGATGCGGTTGATCTCGCGGGCGTACTCGGTGCGATTGAGCCGATGCAGTCCGACGTTGCCGGGATCGGGTTGGGCCGCGGCACGATCGAGCTCGCCTTCCATCCATGACACGAAGGCATCAATGCTGTGCTGATCCGGCTGAGATTGCCCCGGCGGTGGCATCAGCCGGCCGCGCAGCTTGCGGACGGCCTTCTCCCAGGTCTCCGCATCGGCGGGGATGTCCTGCGGCGACATCGTCTCGAAGGCGATGCCGCCCGCCCAGTCCTCACTGTTGTGGCACTTGGCGCAGCGCTGCAGCAGCCCCCACGACGCCGGTTGATCCGCAGCCTGAGCGGCGGTCGCCAGCGGCAAGGCTGCGATGAGGAGCGCGAACGCCGCTACAGCGCCGAGATGGGTCCTGCCGGGATGCGGGGCGGTCATGGCGATCATCGAGCATAGCGAAACCGCGGTGTGTCAGCATATGCCCATGACAACTCAGACAAAGTTGATGACGGCCGCCGACATCCGTCAGGCGGCGCTCACGCTCGGCCCGGAAATCAAGGCGCGCGCGACAGAGATCGCGCAGCTGCGCCGCCTGCCCGCCGATCTGGTCGAGAAGCTCAAGCACGCAGGCGCCTTCCGCATGCTCATGCCCCGCGCCTGGGGCGGCCCGGAGATGAGTCCGCGGGAGCAGAACGAAGTGATCGAGATCTACTCCCGGGCCGATCCGTCGGTCGGCTGGTGCGTGATGATCGGCTCGGACAGCGGCTTCTTCGTCGGCCATCACGAAGAGGCCGCCGCACGCGAGCTCTACCCGAATCTCGACGTGTGCGTCGCCGGCGCTGCGGGCGTGCTGGGGCGCGCCGAGCGTGTCCCGGGCGGCTTTCGCGTCAATGGGCGCTTCAACTTCGGCAGCGGCGTCAACCACGCCGACATCATCATCGCCATCTGTCCGGTGTTCGAGAACGGCGCGCCGGCCAAGACCGGCGATGTACCGCAAATGCGCCTGGTCGCAGCGCCGGCGCGGCAGTGGGAGATCCTGGACACCTGGCACACGATCGGCCTCGCCGGCAGCGGCAGTAACGACTACCTGGCAAAAGACCTGTTCGTGCCCGAGCACCATACGATCGACTTCGGCGTGAACGTCGTGCCGCGGCGGCCCGAGCCGCTGTACGCCTGGTTTCCCGTATTCATCGCGAACATGCACGGGGTGGCGCTGGGCCTGGCGCGCAAGTGCATCGACACCGTGGAGCAGCTCGCGCAGACCAGGCGCTCACCCAATCCGACACGCGCGAACGAGTCGCTCGCGATGAAGGACGTGCCGCGGGTGCGCTCGGCGGTGGCGCGGGCGGAGATGCTGCTCGGCGCGGCGCGTGCGTATACATACGAGAGCATGGATCGCCTCTGGGAGGAGCTGCAGAGCAACCGTGAGGTCTCCGGACCCACGCGCCTTGCCGTCGCCCTGTCCCGGCAATATGCGGCGCGCACCGCGCGGGATATCGCGCAACTGATGTTCGATACCGCCGGCGCCGGTGCCATCTACACGACCTTGCCGCTCGAGCAACTGGTACGCGATGCGTACACGATGTGCATGCACTGGACGGCGCAGGAGCGCACCCTGGAGATGTTCGGCGGGGTGATCTTCGGTGAGCCGCCGGGACCGATGATCTGACGGCAGGGAGCTATCGGCGCGCGGCAAACTCGCCGCAGCAGCTCGCGCGCGACAGATAGCGCTGCTTCAGGGCGCACAACCCGTCGCCGTCGCGCACTGCGGCGAGACCCGAAGAGAACGTGATGAGCCCTGGAATGTCCCGCTCGAGCACGTGCGGGTCATCCTCGAAGTGACGGCAGGCGGCGCAGCGCACCGCCTCTACCCTGCCCTCGCCACCGCTCACAGGCTCGCCCAGTGCGAAGCGAATATTACGGCCGAGAGCACAAGCCCCAGGATCAGATTCACCGCGACGCCGCTCGCGAATGCCCAGAACGGTCGCGAGCCCGCCGTCGCGAGCTCACGGAAGCGCGTCGTAAGACCGATGCTCAGGAAGCAGAAGATGAAAGTCCACGTGCGCAGATTCTTGATCGGAGCGACGAGGTCGGGGGTCACGGTCTTCTTGAAGTCCGCATACGAGACCGAGGCGGTGATCACGGTGACGATCACAGAGGCGATCAGAAATCCGATCACGAACTTCGGGAATCGGCGCCAGATTTCCCCCGGATCGGCCTTGCGCTCCACACCTGTCGCCTCCCAGCGCGTGGTCGCGATGATCGAGAGCACGAACGCCCAGATGCCGATCCACACGTCGCGGCCGATCACCTTCATGAGCGTGAACGCATTGAGCGCAGCATCCGGCGTGCCCGCGATGCCGGGCACATGGCCCGCATAACCCGCGTAGGTCTGCGCCGCGGCCAGCCCCGCGGCATCGGCGAATTCGGAGGTTCCGATCCAGGCGCCAGCCACGCCGGTCGGCAGGCCGAGTGCGCGGCACACGAGCGGCAGCACAAAGATCATCACGATGGCCCACAGGATGACCAGCGCGATCGCCACGGGCGCATCCTGCTTGCGCGCACCGACGGCGCCTGCCACAGCAATGGCGCCGGAGACGCCGCAGATCGCACCGCCGGCCCCGAGCGTCGCCGCCAGCCGGCGATCGACTCCGAGCCTCACGGCCACGAAATAGATGACGGTGAACGTCATGATCGAGACGATCGAGGCCTGCAGCAGCGCGATCGGACCCGCCCAGGCGATCAGCGTGAACGGCAGTGTCGCACCGAGGAGCACGATGCCGGTCTTCACGTAGTACTCGACGCGAAAGCCGGCATTCATCCACTGCGGCACGAGCCCGAGGTTGGCGAGCAACAGGCCGAGCGCGAGCGCGACGAGCGGCGGCTCGAGGTTGTAGTGATCGGCCTGATCCCACTGCCCGCCGATGAAAATGATGACCGATACGATGAACACACCGGCGAAGGCGGGCAGGAAATGCCGCAGCCGAAAGCCCAGCGCCCTGGCGCCCGCGCCCAGGAGCACGGCCCACATCACGAACAGAGCGAGGTAGCGCGGCGCCTGGGTGCGCAGATCGGTGAGTGCCTCATCGAAGTGACTCCACTTCCTGGGGATCACCGCGAGCCATTTGATGCTCGAGCCCTGCTCGTAGAAACACACCGCCGCAAGCGTGAGGCCCAGGCCCAGCCACACCGCCCACCAGTCTTCCTTGCGAAGCAGTTCTTTGAATCCGCCGCTCATACGAGCACCTCTTCCAAGGGGCTTGGAACAAGCCTAGAAGAGCGCGCGCCCGCTGCCCAAATACCGTCACGCCATCACCTTAGACGGGTTCGTTATTGGGCCGGCGTGCCTATACTTCGGGCCATGAGCACGAAGAACCGCTGCCACTGGGTCAATCTGGATGACCCGGAAATGGTTCGCTACCACGATCGCGAGTGGGGTCGCCCCGAGCACGACGACCGGATGCTGTTCGAGCTGCTCACGCTCGAGGGTGCCCAGGCAGGCCTGTCGTGGTCGACCATACTTCACAAGCGCGATCGCTATCGGCGGGTGTTCGCCGGCTTCGATCCGCGCCGGGTGGCGCGCTACGACGCCCGCCGGCAGGCTGCGCTCCTGCGCGACCCGGGCATCGTGCGCAATCGCCTGAAGGTCGCCTCGACCGTGTCCAATGCCGGTGCGTTTCTGGCGATCCAGGCCGAGCACGGCTCCTTCGATCGCTATCTGTGGGCCTTCGTGGACGGCGAGCCCGTGGTCACGCGGCGGCATCCCGGCAACCCGACGCCGGCCCGGACCGAGCTGAGCGACCGGATCTCTAAAGACCTCAAGCGCCGCGGATTCCGCTTCGTCGGCACTACAATCATTTACGCCTTTATGCAGGCGGCGGGCCTCGCCAATGACCACGCCCGCAACTGCTTTCGGTCCGCGGGAAATCGCTTAAGATAATGGGACCAACGTTCCCCACTGACTCCAAGGACCCGTTCATGAAGGCGCTCTCTTGCGTGTTGATGCTCACGGCACTGGCCGGTAGCCAGGCCTATGCCGGTTGCACTTACCCCAAGGCCCCCGAGAAGATTCCCGACGGATCGACGGCCACGATGCAGGAAATGCTCGACGGCCAGCAGGCCGTGAAGGCCTACAATGGCCAGATCAAGGAGTATCAGGACTGCCTGGCAGATGAACTCAAGCAGTCCATCGCCAAGGCGGACGCCGACAAGGCGACCAAGGAGCAGAAGGAGCAGCTCGAGAAAATGGCGGATCAGAAGATCAACGCCGCGCAGGACGAAGTAGAGGCGCTGACGGCGCGCTTCAACGAGCAGATCCGGGTATTCAAGGCGAAGACGGCCAAGCCCGCCAGCTGACCGGGAGCCGGGCGGGGTCTCGGCGCCCCGGCCCTTTCGCATGCTCACTCCCGTTGAAGCCGAACAGCTGATCGCCCAGCACCTCGCGTGCCTGCCGATCGAGTCGCTGCCCGTGGCGCAGTGCGCGGGCGCGGTGCTGCGCGAGAACATCTACGCCGAGCGCGATCAGCCGCCATTTGACCGCGTGAGCATGGATGGGGTGGCGCTGGATTCGACGGCGATCCGCGATGGCGCACGCACGTTCGCCATCCAGGCGGTACAAGCCGCCGGGGACCCGCCGCTCAACCTCGCCTCCCGCAGTGCCTGCATCGAGGTGATGACGGGCGCCGTACTGCCCCCGGGCTGCGATGCAGTAGTGCCGGTCGAGCAGCTCACGCTCGCTCAGGGCAAAGTCACTCTTAACGACCCCGGTGCGATCGAGCCGCGCCAGAATATCGACCGCCGGGGCACCGAGACGCTGCAGGGCTCACTGCTCTTAGCCTCCGGGACCCGGCTTGGCGCACCGGAAATCGCCGTCGCAGCGGGTGCCGGCATGGGACGGGTGCGGGTGAGCGCGCAGCCGCGGCTCGTCGTCATCTCCACCGGCAACGAGCTCGTGGAGCCCGGTGAGGCCATCCTCCCGCACCAGGTCCGCCGCTCCAACGTCTACGGAGTCATCGCCGCGCTGCGCCGCCAGGGCTTCGATCGCGTGGCCGACGATCACGCGCGAGACGACGAAGCCGAGCTCCTCCAACGGCTGCAGTTTCATCTCGACACCCACGATGTGCTGATCTTGAGCGGCGGGGTCTCGATGGGGCGCTTCGATCTGGTGCCGCGCTGCCTTGAAAAGCTCGGCGTACGCACCATCTTTCATAAGGTCGAGCAGCGGCCGGGCAAGCCGCTGTGGTTCGGCATGGCACCCACCGGCGCCGCGGTATTCGGCCTGCCGGGCAAGCCCGTGTCTACGCTCGTGTGTCTGACGCGTTATGTCATTCCGGCACTGTTTGCCGCGATGGGCGAGACGGTGCAGCACAAGGAGCGGCTGGCACTCGCGCAGGCGGTTGCGATCCGCTCGAAGCTGGTGCAGTTCCTGCCCGTTCGGACCGAGCTCGACGATTGGGGCCGAAGCTGGGCGGTGCCGCGTGCGACCAACGGCTCCGGGGATTTCATTGCGCTGGCGGGCACGGACGGATTTGTGGAACTCCCGGCCGGACCGAATGACTATCCCAAAGGTTTCGTCACGCGGCTGTATCGCTGGTAGCTTTCTGAACTGCCCATGCCCGACCAGGAATTCATCGTCCCGATTTCAGCGCCGCGGCCGCGCGACACGCTCGAGCGGCCGCTGCGCGATCTGCGCATCTCGGTCATGGACCGCTGCAACTTCCGCTGTCCGTATTGCATGCCGCGGGAGCA
>Ga0335079_10009537_pt1 | contig 11057 bp, 6 predicted proteins | sample Lox_Sample_33_FD_206719 | JGI IMG/M metagenome (GOLD analysis project Ga0335079, IMG submission 206719) | Soil microbial communities from Loxahatchee National Wildlife Refuge, Florida, United States - Lox_Sample_3.3 | ecosystem: Environmental > Terrestrial > Soil > Wetlands | place: USA: Florida... | reverse complement strand
CGTCGCCGGTGTGGCGCGTGTTCCCGTGCATGGGGTCGCAGCACCACAGCACGGTCTTGCCCGCGCTCCGCACCGCCTCAATCAGCCTGGGCAGGCACTCGCCAATCCGCGCCCGGCCGAAACGGTGGATGAGCACGAGCCGGCCCGGTTCATCGTTCGGGTGAAGTTGATCGAGCAAATCGGTGAGCATTTCCGGCGACATGGCTGGCCCCACTTTCACACCGATGGGGTTGGCGATGCCTCGAAAGTATTCCACGTGCGCCGCGTTGGGATCGGCAGTACGCATTCCGATCCAGGGAAAGTGAGTGGAAAGGTTGTACCAGGTTCCGGGTTGTGGTCCCGGGCGGGTCTGGGCCTCCTCGTAAATCAGGTGCAGCCCTTCATGACTGGTGAAGAAATCCACCCACTCCGTTTCGCCCGCTCCCGCGCCCACGATGTTCTCCATAAACTGCAGCGCTTCCACCACGCGGCGCGCGCGGGTGTGATATTCGTCTGCCAGTGGCGAGTGCCGGGCGAAATCCAGATCCCAGTATTCGGGATGATGCAGGTCCGCGAAGCCGCCCTTGACCAATGCGCGAATGTAGTTCAGCGTTAGAGCCGAGCGTTCGTAGGCTCGCAGCAGCAGTTGCGGGTCCGGCGCTCTGTCGGCCTCAGTAAAGCCCTTGCGGTTTACCAGGTCCCCTCGATAACTGGGCAGAGCGGCTCCCTCCCGGGTCTCGAACTCCTGGGAGCGTGGCTTGGCGTATTGCCCCGCAAACCGCCCCACCCGGATGACCGGTTTGTTGCTGCTCTGCACCAGGATCAGGCTCATTTGCAACAGGATTTTCAGCTTGTTGGTGATGATACCGGCCGTGCACTCCTCAAACTGTTCCGCGCAATCACCGCCCTGCAGCAGGAATCGCTTCCCTTGAGCCGCTTCAGCGAGCTGGCTTTTCAGGAATTCAACTTCCCACGGAGTAACCAGCGGAGGGAGATGAGCAAGCCGTTGGACCGTGCTTGTCAAATCTTGCTCGGAGGCGTAGGCAGGCTGCTGGGCCGCAGGCTTCGCACGCCACGATCCTGGAAGCCACTCCGTCATGAACCTGGAAGGGTAACACAAGAGCCGGTTGAAAAATGGTGACTGGCTTCACCGTCCCAAGCCGCCGTGCTGCGTGGCATACACGCCCCAGCCACTGGGTGCGTGGACGGTGCTGCCTGTCACCGTTTTTCAACCACCGCACGCATGTTCGCACGGTATTGCCTGTCACCATTTTCAACCACTGTGTAGGTTAACTACTTTCGTTAACACGGTTCCGATAACCAAGTACGTATTGAGCCTCGTGGAAGCCTGAGCGCATAATCGGCTAATCGGTCGAGAGGATGCCTGTGCGTACCTTTTACCGGCTTACTCCTATGCCTCCAAGATTGGCCGCAGCAGTTCTTATGATGTGGAGCCCGTCAGCGGACGCAGCCGATCGTGTCACGGCAAGCTTGTCGGCCGAGGATCGGTCCAGACAGGCCTTGGGTAAGTGGATCGACGCGCTTGCCTTTGCGGAATCCGGTAATCGGGATTGGATCGTTCACCAGGATCGCGACGGGCGGAATTATTACGGATGCCTGCAGTTTCGCGAAGAGACTTTCCGGTACTTCGCGACGAAATTCCACCTCGTTCAGGCGGAGGAGCCGGAGGAGTTCATGAGTTTCATCTACGATTGCGCGCTTCAGAAGCGGCTGGCAAGCCGCATGATCCGCAACAACCCCGAGAATTGGAAGCACTGGAGGAAAACCGTCGAACGAATTGGATTACCGCCCGGAGCCAAAGCTCCGGTAGATGTGGCGGCGGCCAAGCAATCCAGCCACGCCGCAAAGTAGGGAGGGCCGAAGATTGGTAGCCGCGCAATGAGCTTTGCCAACGAACTCCAGAAACTGAAAAACCTCCGGGATTCCGGCGCCATCACGCGAGAGGAATACGAAGCCTCCAGGAACCGTCTGCTGGAGGAGTGCGTCCGCCGGATTGAATCGGTGCACGATCGGCCCGCCAGACCTTCCTCGTTGCCGAGCCAGCCGCCCGGGGCTATGAACCAGGGAAGCGAAAACGCACCGCGCGTGAAGTTCTCGCGCCTGGATGCAGGTTTGGCAGTCCAGAGATCCTCCGCGTATTCCCAGGAGTTGGACTACAGTCTGGTCAAGCCGGCGGCAAACCACAGCCACGGTTCCAGCCTCTCGAGCGCTACGGCTTTCGCTCCGGCTAAAACCCAGGTGGACAACCCAACACCCGCGCCAAGCCGCGAGGAGCGCACTCTCGAGCCGGGTATTCCGCGCGTCAAGCTCAGCTTTCCCCCACCGCCCCAGGAGCCGGCCCGCAGGCTGCCCGGCGAAGCTTCTCGGAGCGAGAGCACGGCCACCATCCCACCGGCCTCGTCTGTTCGGGTCGCCTATGAGGCGGTTAAGATCAATCCAACGGCGCTGCGTACGGAGGCCAGACCGCACTCCGTATCCCACGACGTAATCGCTCGCAGTACCCCTCCGGCAGCGGAGGATCCGGGCCAAACCCCTGTGAAGCTGCCCTCAGCGGCCGTGACGGCATTCCAGGTCGAAAACAAGCTGTCGCTGAAGACCGCTCCCGGCGCATCTGTTAGCTCCCCGAAGCCCCCCGTCCACATCCCGGCTGTTGAGAGCATTCTGTCATCGCCGCGGGAACCGGATACCGCCGTGCGGCTTATGGAAGCAGCCTCTGCGCCACAGGTCAAGGAGGCAGAACCGGTTGAAGAGTTCCTCCCCCGGTTCGCCGCGCCCTACGACACCCCTCCCGCCGAAAAGAGCCGCTGGGGCCTGCCCCATTTCAAACTCGTGAATGGCGTCGTTCAGGACGTCCGCCTCTCGATGTGCCCGGACAGTGAAGCCTACGCTGCGTTTGTCAACGTGGATGGCCACCGGATGGAAATCAGTTCATCGTCGGAAATTCGCATTGCCATGGGCGATCATGTCAGCCTCGGGGGCTACGAGCGCGACGGACAACTCCTCGTCCTCGGCTACCGCAATGAGACCAGTGGAAGCCACTCGGATTTGAACGGCTTGCGCAAGCGGTACCGGTTCCTGCTCACATTCGGCCGCCTGAGCTTGCTGATAGGGCTGGCTGGCGTTGCCGCCACCGTGATGTTTTTCCTCCACAAACCGGCGTGGGCCTCGCAGTTCGCGCAATGGGGATTCTTGCCCTACGTGTTGTCCGGCCTGGTGGCAGCCGCTGTGTCCTATCTTGGCCTGGCCCTGTCCTGTGTGGGAAAGTGGGCCAAAGAGTTTCACAGCGCTCTTGCGCCGGCCTCCAGCGGCACGGAGCGGGCTTCTTATAGTCCGACTTCTCTGCCTGTCGCGCTGCGCTGAATTACGCCTTCCAGGACTGCAGATCCCAGCAGTCGTTCTCCCAGTTCGGTCAGTTCAGCGCGGCCGTATCGAGTCTTTCCCACTCGCGCGGATCGCCTGGAAACGCAGGGTCGTTCGGGATCTCCCGCGCGCGCCACCAGCGGATTCGCCCTTCGCAAACCTCTGCGTTCCCCTCATCAGGTGAACCCCACCGACTCCATCGTCCCTAATCGAGCCGCCCGCAGACCACCAGCCCCCTCGTCGTGGACGGTGGTGCCTCTCTTGAGAATGGCCGTACTCGATGATTCAGTCGCTGGCAAATCGAGCGCGTCGGGGACTGGCTCCACCGTCCCTAATCGAGCCGCCCACAAACCGCCAGCCCGCTCGTCGTGGACGGTGGTGCCTGTCCCCTCTTGCACGAGCCCCCTTCGCCATTTTTATGCTCGCGGGTGTCGCGCCTTCGGCGACATGCCACTCCAGGTTGTCTCAGTTCTTGGGGCCGCTCCAAGAATGCCGCATCTGCCCGCGACGCTATGCTAAACTCGCCCGCTGCCGCCGCGACCAAAAGGGAGCGGGCGCGAGTAAATTACGCCTTCCAACCTCGCAGCCCCAGCAGCCGCTCTCCCAGCTCGCTTAACTCAGCCTGGCCATAGCGCGTCTTTTCCCACTCGCGCGGGTCGCCGGGAAATGCAGGATCATTCGGGATCTCACGCTCGCGCCACGACCGGATTCGCCCTTCGCGCGCATCGGCGTTTCCCTCATCTGCCGGGTACATCGAAATGTACTGCGCCATGCGCGCGCGATCCTGGGAAACGTTCGGCTTGATGCCGTGAGCCAACAGCGTGTTCCAGATCAGCAAATCACCAGCCTTCATGGGCACAAACCGGATTTCAAATCCCGTGGTGTCCGGGAAAAACGGATTCCGGTCCGCCGGCTGCGTCGCGCTCCACTCCTCCAGCGTGCGGAACAGTTCCGGAACGCACTGGAATCCGCCCACCTCCTCGTCGGTATCCACCAGCGATAAAACGCCCTGCACATTCACCGGTAGAGGCCGCGCCTTGGTGTCCGCATCCCAGTGGATGAAGCCCTGGAACGGTCTGGCACCGCGGTTGGGCGTATTGAGGTTGGCGCGATCAAGGGTGACCCACAAATCCTCCCGGTCCCAGATGTCGACGAAGGCATCGTAGATTCGCGAGTGCTGCCGGTTGTCCCAAAGGTATTGGTGATTGTAAATCTCGACCATGCCGCTGTGATTGAGTTCCGGCATCTGGTGATCGCGAAGCTGGGGCTTGTTCCAGGTTGACGGATCGGACGGGTCCATCTCCTGAAATTCCCAAAGCAGCCCCTTGAGACGCTCGATGTTTTCAGGCGGTACGGCGTCCGTAACGATCACATAGCCCCAGGTGGTCCAGTGCAGCCAGTCTTCACCAGACAAAACGCGCAGCGGCAAGTGCTTTTGGATATCCTTGAGCGGAACGCCGAAGTGGATAGATTGATTTCCCTCGTGAGTGTACGCAAACGCCGGCTCCGGCATAGCGTTGCCAGTATCGCAAAACCGGCGTCCACACGGCAAAGGGTGAAGGGGGATAGCTATTGGCGCGGGAAAATTCCTACACCCCGATGCTTTGATTAACTGCTCTTATATTTTTCTCAGGCTGGGCATTAATTGCAGTTATGGCAGACGGCCCGATCAAGTGCGGCGCCTGGTCCGGCTCGCCGTGCGTTGGGCGAGCGCGGGTTGGGGCGGCGCACGCAGTGGGTTGACAAGGGCGCGTAACGTGCAAGGTCACTCCAGGCCGTCGGTCAGCTAGGAGGGGCGATTCCTATCTTCCCAGTGCCGCGCCCAGTCCTACTTTGAATCCGCCGAAGGGCCCTCGCCGTTGCATCAACTGGCGAACGATTTCCGGCACAGCAATGTCTGGCCTTTGGGTGATTTCGCTTAGTGCCGTTGGTGTGGCACTCTCGCTCTCGCCGGTTTCTCTGCCCTCAACCGGTAACGCCAAGACGGCGTGCACTTGGCCGACGGCAGGCAGCCATGCCTCGCCCGCGATCTGTCCTGCGGAGTTGATTCCTTCCCCGGCCAGAAGAACAAAAGGGGAATTAGGAGCGATGAGAGTGTTGAGGTCCGTAATCACGCCGTTTTGCCACATGGTGCCACGAGTATTTCCGGACGCATCAAACGAGCCCCCGACCACTTGGCCTTTGCTGTTGATGCCGGAAGCCGCGCTTCCCACGTCCCCTGGAAGAGTTCCCAGGTCGGTCATCACGCCGTTTTGCCAGAGGAAGGCATGGAACGTCGCATCTCCTGCGGTGTCGCCATAACCTACGACCTGGCCTTGGTTATTAATGGCTAGGCCCTGGGTATTCATCGCTCCACCGAGATTGCCGAGATCGAATGCTCGTCCCTTTTCCCAGAGCAGAGCATGAAAGAGAGTGAATGCGCAATTACCCGACCAGCCGGTGATTTGACCCTTCTCGTTGATCGCATGAGCGGCTCCAATCGTGTCGCCTGGAAAGATGGGCAGTTCCCGGATCTTGCCTCGTTCCCAAAGGACAGGCTCGTACTGGCGAACTTGCGGGGGAATGCAGGTTGGGTCTGAAGTGGTATTCTCAGCAGCCCCGACTACCTCGCCTCCGTCGTTAACCCCTGCGGCGCCGGCGTTATCGCCGCCCGCAAGCGTGGGCAGCGCTGTCCTCATGCCATTCCACCACAGGAATGGGAGACAGTTGAGGTGGGTACCGAAACCGCAAAAATCTTGTCCCAAGGGGTCGGGATTGGGAGTCTCAGAAGGACCCACGACTTCGCCCCAGTCGTTAGGAAGAAAGTAGTTATCGCTGTTCGGGCCTCCGAGTGTGCCGAGGTCGATCATCACGCCCCTGCGCCAAACAAAAGCATGCACCTCTGTGTCGCCGGCCAAGGTCGATCTGCCCGATACCCAGCCACTGTTGCTAATGCCTCTGGCTTCGCTGTACGTTCCGCCCAACGTGCCGAGGTCTATGACGGCGTACTGTTGAGGCTTGTGTGCCTGCTGTGCCTTCAGGCAAAGCGGGACTGCCATCGCAGCGAGTAAGGTGATCGCGGTAATAAACATACATTTCATGCGTTTCATGTTGCCTCCCTCTGGAGTTGTTTGTGGTGGTGCCTGTTTTGAAGCTGGCGATAGCCAGGGTTTCAAACGGCGGAAGTGCGACTGTGTTTGTCTCGGGCATCAGTCCGAGAACTCCCTTGCTGCATCTACCGACCTGGCGGCCCGGTGCGAAGAGCACCTGGCGGCCCGATGGACTCTCTTCTCTCTTTCGCCTTGGTTCAGAGTGCATATCGATCGCGTTCCGCTTTGCTACGGTTCCAGAGAGGCTCACACGGAAGTTCTTCCGTATATCCCGACCATGGCGCGGCGCTCAGGCGGTTTCAATGAAACAGCCATGGAATGTCCATGGAGTGTTCATGGAATGAGGCTGAAATGTACGAAAGGATGACAGTGTGTCTCAGTCCAGAAAAGGGCATCCCGCCTTCTGTTTCTGTCCCTATGAGTGCTAAAATGCCTTGGCGAGGGGGGGCTACCATGGAAAGGAGCTCTCGCCTCCCGACCCTGATCCAGTTTGCAGAGTATACGCTCGACACGCGGACGGGAGAGTTGCGCAAGGGCGACGCCGCGCTCCAACTCCACAAACAGCCGCTGGAAATCCTCTTATTGCTTTTGAAAAGCCCCGGCCAACTGGTAACCCGCGAGGAGCTTCGCGCCGCACTGTGGCCTGAGGATACGTTTCTGGATTTCGAAGACGGCCTCAATCATGCAATTCGGCGCTTACGCGAGGCATTGGCGGACTCGCCGGAGAATCCCCGCTTCATCCAGACGATCCCGCGCCGTGGTTATCGCTTTATTTATCCGCTTGTTGGGGGAGCAGCGCTTGCCCCACATGTGGAACCAGAACCAGCAGGACCCATGCCAAGGCGCTGGGTGATCGCGTGTGTGGCAGGGGCGATTGGCTTGTCGCTGGTCTTGGTGTTCGCCTTCAACGTGGCGGGCCTCCGCGACCGGGCATCGCGGACTGTTAGGGCGCTTCGCGAACCGCCCCTACGGATTCAATCCCTTGCTGTGTTGCCACTGGAGAATCTCTCGCGCGACCCGGAGCAGGAATATTTCGCCGACGGCATGACCGAGGCGCTGATCACTGACTTGGGCAAGATCAGCGCGCTGAGGGTGATCTCGCGTACCTCAGTGATGCAATACAAGGTGACGAAAAAACCGCTGCCGCAGATTGGGCGGGAGTTAAACGTGGATGCCGTGCTGGAAGGCACCGTGGCACGCTCTGGCAACCGGGTGCGCATCACAGCGAACTTGCTTCACGCGCCGACCGACCGTCACCTGTGGGCGGAGGCTTACGAGAGCGACTTGAGCGATGTCCTGGCGATGCAAGACGAGGTCGCGCGGGCAATTGCCAACGAGGTCAGGATTAAACTCACACCCCAGGAGCAGAGGCGGCTGGCAAGCGCACGCACCGTGAACCCCGAGGCCTACGAGTTGTATCTCAAGGGCCGGTACGAGTGGGACAAGCGGACGAAGGAGGGACTGAGCAAAGGCTTGGAATACTTCCAACAGGCTATCAACCTAGCCCCCAACTACGCGTTGGCTCACTCCGGCGTGGCAGACTCCTACATCGTACTGGGTAACAACGGTCTTGTTCCTAGCGTGGACGCTTATCCCAAGGCCAGGGCGGCGGCGTTAAAAGCGCTGGGGCTCGATGAAAACTTGGCCGAGCCTCACGCCTCCCTGGCCCGAGTGCTGGAAGACTACGACTGGGACTGGTTGGCTGCCGAAAGAGAACACCAGCGCGCCATTGAGCTTAACCCCAACTACGCGACCGCACATCACTGGCGCGCCCTTGGTCTGGCCTTGACGGGCCGGGATAAAGAGGCACTCGCAGAAATACAACTAGCGCGGAAGCTCGACCCGCTGTCAATGATAATAAATGCGAATATCGCATTGGTCCTCTACTTCGGCCATCAATATGATCGCGCCATCGTCGAGGCCCGCAGGGCGCTTGAGCTGGAACCAAACAACGCCTGGGCGCACGGGTATCTCGGTCTAATCTACCTTCAGAAGGGCATGCATAAGGAGTCTCTCGCTGAGTTCCGGACACTGCAAACTTCGTCGCTTGCTGATTCTCCCGCATACGCGTTGTTCGCCGGGGCTCGTGCGGCGGCTGGCAATCATGAGGAAGCCCTGAAAATAGTCGGCCAGTTGAAGCGGCAATCGAAGCAGGGATACATCTCACCTTCTTATATTGCAAAAGCCTATCTGGCCTTGGGTGACAAAGACGAAGCGTTGGCGTGGCTGCAGAAGGGCCTCGATGATCACGATGGCCCAATGGTCAGTTTGAAAGTGGATCCTGAGCTTGACCCTTTGCGCTCCGACCCACGCTTCCAAGACCTCCTGCGCCGCATGAACTTCCCGCCGTAAAAACAGGTGTCAGTGCGAGGTGTCAGGTGGCATGCCGTGCCTGCGTTCACTGAGTGGTCTTTGGGGGCAGTGTTTCCCGTTGGGTAGAGTTTGCGGACGAACACATCGTTTGGACCGGAAAGGGGTGGTTCGACCGGGCCGGAGATCGAGGCAATTCAACTACACCCGGACGGCAATACCGTACTCGGCCCACAGGGCCCCAAATTGGATCAGAGTGTCCATGTGAACGCATTCCACACACGCCGCGACTTTTTCGGTTGGAGTCGGGGGCTGCTCGCCGCAGCCGGCCTCGCCAGCCAGCCCACATCGCTCAAAGCCGAGCCCGCCCCGTCGGTGGAACAAGGCGAAGACTACTACGACAAACTAGGCGTCACCAAGATCATCAATGCCGCCGGGACGTACACCATGTTCACGGCCTCCGGGAGTTGCAGACCAAAGCCGGTGAATACCTGGCCAAGCGGCTGCGCTGCGAAGGCGCTCTCGTGACGGCGGGCGCGGCCTCCGCGCTCACGCTGGGCACCGCGGCGTGCATGGCCGTGGCCAACAAATCCGCCATCCACAGGAAGTTTCAGAAGTTTCAGGGAAGTTTCAGGGACAGGACACTCAACCACTCTTTGGGTTGAACGGAGGGCAGTCGCTGAACCGGAAAACCGGGACAGTACACACCCAAATCCCATTTCTGAAGGCAGGTGCTCGAGTCAGTCTACTGTCCCACCTTCTCACCCTATCCCCCGCCTACCCCATCCCCAACTCGTCCGCCCTTTCCAGCGGCGTGCCGCAAACACGGCAGATGATCGCGTGGCAATCGCCGCACACCAGCGGATCGTCCACCGCTTTGGCGCAATTGGGACAGTAGAAGTCGGGTTTTGGTTCAGGTTCCGGCATTGGTGATGGAACGTCCTGCAACCTATATATACCTTCCCGCCTGGATTTGCAGCGCCTGCCCCAGTTCGGTAGAATTTTGACTGTTTATCCGGAGGAGGATCGCCGTCATGTTCCGCCTGGATGCCGACAAGCCGGTTGAGTTCTGCGACGGCTTGCGGCGGCGTGATTTTCTGCACGCTGGGTCGCTTTCGTTTCTCGGTCTGGGGCTGAGCGAGCTGTTCGGCCTCAAAGCGTTGGGCGCTGTCGATAGTTCCAAGAACGACGTCAACTGCATCATGTTGATGCTCGTCGGTGGTCCGTCCCAGCTTGACACCTGGGACATGAAGCCGAACGCGCCCGCCGAGATCCGCGGGCCCTACAAGCCGATCCAGACCAACGTCGCCGGAATTGAAATCTCCGAGAACTTCCCGCGCATGGCCAAGCATGCGGACAAGTACGCTCTGATCCGCAGTGTTTACCACACTGCCGCCGCTGTGCACGACACCGGGCACCAGATGATGCAGACCGGCCGTCTGTTTCAGGGCGGCATCGAATATCCGCACATCGGTTGCGTCCTCGCCAAGCTCAAAGGCCCCAAGGGCGACGTCCCGGCCCACGTGCTGATGCCGCATCCCATCGGCAATACCGGCGGCAACATGCCGCACGGCCAAAGCGCGGGCTTCCTTGGAAAAACTTTCGACCCGTTTGTGCTGAACGCCGATCCCTCGGATCCGAATTTCAAAGTTCCGGACCTTCTGCCCCCGGATTATCTTTCCGCACTGCGCGTCGACCGCCGCCGCAACTGGCGCGAGATGGTGGACCAGACGGTGAGCAAATTCGAAACCTCGCAGGACGCCCGCCTGCTGGATGCTACTTTCCATCAAGCCTACACACTGATGTCTTCTCAGAAAGCTCGGGAAGCGTTCGAGCTGGCGAAAGAGCCCGAGAGTGTTCGCCAGCGGTACGGCGAGAACCGCTTCGGCCAGAGCTGCCTGCTGGCCCGGCGATTGATCGAGGCCGGAGTGCGCTTCGTCACCGTCAACATGTTTGAGACCGTGTTCGACGAGATCACGTGGGACATTCATGGTTCCAAGCCGTTCAGTCCTATCAGTTGCTACCGTGACCTGGTTGGCCCCATGTTCGATAACGCCTTCAGCTCGCTGTTGGAAGACTTGCAAGACCGGCGCCTGCTGGACCACACCATGGTCGTCGGCATGGGCGAGTTCGGACGCACGCCCAAGGTCAACCCAGCCGGCGGGCGCGATCACTGGCCGCAGTGCTGGACCATCATGATGGCCGGCGGCGGAATCAAAGGCGGGCAGGTGGTCGGCTCATCGGACGATATCGGCGCCGCGCCCAAGGACCGGCCCACCAATCCCGGCGAGGTTGCTG
>Ga0335079_10009536_pt1 | contig 11057 bp, 7 predicted proteins | sample Lox_Sample_33_FD_206719 | JGI IMG/M metagenome (GOLD analysis project Ga0335079, IMG submission 206719) | Soil microbial communities from Loxahatchee National Wildlife Refuge, Florida, United States - Lox_Sample_3.3 | ecosystem: Environmental > Terrestrial > Soil > Wetlands | place: USA: Florida... | reverse complement strand
GGGCTGCACCTCTATCTGGAAGGGGACGCCAACGATTACGTCGGCAAGGGCATGGCGGCCGGTCGCATCGTGCTGCGGCATCCGCGCGCGGCGCGCTTCGTGGCGAAGGACACCATCATCATGGGCAACACCTGCCTGTACGGCGCGACGGGTGGTGAGCTGTATGCCGCCGGGGTTGCGGGCGAGCGCTTCGCGGTGCGCAATTCCGGCGCGCTCGCCGTGATCGAAGGGTCGGGCGATCATTGCTGCGAGTACATGACGGGCGGCGCGGTGTGCGTGCTGGGCCGCACCGGGGTCAACTTCGGCGCCGGCTTCACCGGCGGCTTCGCCTACGTGCTCGATCTCGAGCGCAACTTCGTCGACCGCTACAACCACGAGCTCATCGACATCAGTCGCATTCATCCCGAGGCCATGCAGTCGCACGTGCAGCACCTGGAGAGCCTGCTCGGGCGGCACGTGGAGGAAACCGGCAGCCTCTGGGCGCAGGAGATCGTCAACGACCTGCGCACCTTTCTGCCGAAGTTCTGGGTGGTGAAGCCTAAGGCCGCCTCCATCGATTCGCTCATCGAGAATCTGCGGCGCGCGGCCTGAGGCACAACGCGGTCATGGCCGACAAGAACCTGCAGTTCCTCGACATCCCGCGCAGTGACCCGGCCAAGAGCTCAGCCGAGGTGCGCATCCGCGATTTCCGCGAGATCTACGCGTCCTACGATGCCGCCGGCGCCGCGCAGCAGGCGGGTCGCTGTCTCGCCTGCGGCAACCCGTTCTGCGAGTGGAAGTGCCCGGTGCACAACTACATCCCGAACTGGCTGAAGCTGATCGAGGAGGGCAATCTGTTCGAAGCCGCGGAGCTCTCGCACAAGACTAACTCGCTTCCCGAGGTGTGCGGCCGCATCTGTCCGCAGGACCGGCTGTGCGAGGGCGCCTGCACGCTCAACGACGGCCTCGGCGCCGTCACCATCGGCGCGATCGAGAAATACATCACCGACGAGGCGCTCAAGCGCGGCTGGAAGCCCGACATGTCGCACGTGCAGCCACTCGGCAAGCGCGTCGCCGTCGTCGGTGCCGGACCTGCGGGCCTTGGCTGCGCTGACATCCTCTCGCGCCACGGCGTGGCGCCGGTGGTGTTCGACCGCTACGCGCGCATCGGCGGACTCCTCACCTTCGGCATCCCACCCTTCAAGCTCGAGAAGCAGGTGCTCGAGCAGCGGCGCGAGATCATGGAAGGCATGGGCGTCGAGTTTCGCCTCGGCTGCGAGGTCGGCAGCGGCGTCGCCTTCGAGCGGCTGCTCGCCGAGTACGACGCCGTGTTTCTCGGCATGGGCACGTACACGTACGTGAAGGGCGGCTTTGCGGGAGAGGATCTGCCCGGAGTGTACGAGGCGCTGCCGTACCTGATCGCCAACATCCGCCACGAGCTTCAGTTCGAGGGCAGCGCGCAGGCGCTGATCAGCCTGCGCGGCAAGCGCGTCGTCGTGCTCGGCGGCGGCGACACCGCCATGGACTGCAACCGCACCGCGATACGTCAGGGTGCCGAGAGCGTGGTCTGCACCTACCGGCGCGACGAGGGCAACATGCCCGGCTCGCACCGCGACTACCGCAACAGCCGCGAGGAAGGCGTGGAGTTTCTCTTCAACCGCCAGCCGATCGAGATCGTGGGCAGTGAGCGGGTCGAGGGGGTGAAGCTCGTCGAGACGCGCCTCGGTGCCGCCGACGCCCGCGGGCGGCGCGTGCCGCAGCCGGTCGCCGGATCCGAGCACGTCGTGCCTGCGGACGCCGTGATCATCGCCTTCGGTTTCCTGCCGAGCCCGCCGCGCTGGCTCGCCGAGCACCACATCCGGCTGCACCCGAGCGGCCGGGTGCGCGTCTCGGCCGCCGCGAGCACGCCCTTTCAGACGACTAACCCCCGGGTGTTCGCCGGCGGGGACATGGTGCGTGGCTCGGACCTGGTGGTGACCGCGGTGTTTGAAGGGCGCGAAGCGGCACGCGGGATCCTCAACTACCTCGGCGTGCGGTAAGGCCGGTGCGCACGGGAAAAAGAAAAGCCCCGCACGGAGGGCGGGGCCTTGAGTTGCATTGCTGCATCGAGCGACCCGGTGGTTCGCTGTCAGCTCCGACCGCTGCGCCCACGTTTTCCGCTCAGGCCGAGCAGGCGTAGCGCAGCGGCTTGTCGCGTCTTCACGAGCATCTAAACTTTCCGGCTGAAACGCTTGGAGCCAACCGCTCCGGCTTCTATCGCGAGGCCCGCGTGTTCACCCACGCGTTGTGTCGTTCCTGACAACCCACAGTAAGTTAGGGATTGTCGTTACCCGTGCCCGCGTCGATCCCCGAGTTTCTGTTTGTTGATCTCCTTCGTGCCGCGCTGCTTATCCGCATCACCGTATCAGCAGCCCCTTCCGGCGTCCGTCAGAAATTCGTTTCCAGACGGTACCTTCGGGAATTAATTGTACTGATTCCACAGGAAACCACCATGTCGCAAATTGTCGACAGAGTCGCAATTTGTAGACATAATCTGGCGCCTCGGCGGGGGCGAATGCGGCATGCCTCACCCGTGAGAGGGGCGCCGCACGTGCCGTCTTATGTCAACACGGCAGGCGGACGCTGACGCGCACGCCCGTGCCGTCGGCGAGGCTCATGGCCCTCGCCTCGCCGCCGTGAAACTCCGCGATCAGCCGGACGATATAGAGCCCCAGCCCGAAGTGGGGCCGGCTGTCCGGATCGGAACGCGATTGCCAGAGCGACTCGAACAGCCGCCCTTCGAGGTGTACCGGGAGCGGCGGCCCGGGATTTTCCACCTCGATCACCGCCTCCCGCGGTGCGGCGAGCAGACGCACGCGGATGGTTGAGCCCGGGGGGCTGAAATCCACGGCGTTGTCGACCAGCTTGTCGAGCATCTGCACGATGAGATCGGGGGCCCCGGTGAGGACGACCGACTCGGCGGGCAGCTCGGCCGAGAAGGTACGCTCGGGGAAGGCGCCGCGGTAAGCGGCGACCGCAGAATCGAGCAGCGTCACGAGATCGAAGCTCGTGCGCTCGGCGCTGCCGATGGCCTCCTCGACACGGCTGGCGGCGCCCATGGCGAGGAGAATGCCGTTCAGCCGCTCACTCCCCTGGCGCGCGCGCGCGAGATAGGTGCGGGCCGAGTCCGGCACCGGCTCGGCCTCGAGGTTGTCGAGCGAGGAGCGCACGATGGTGAGCGGCGTGCGGATCTCGTGAGCGAGCTTGCCGGCCAGCGTGCGCAGGTAGCTCGTATATTCGTTGAGCCGCGCGAGCAGCGTCGAGAAGCTGCGCGCGAGGTCGCCGAGCTCATCGCGGGCCTCGGTCTGTGGAAAGCTGGCGATCAGGCCGTGGCGCGTCAGTGCCGACTCGCTCGCCTGCCGCAGCCGCGCTAGACGCAGTGCCAGCCACGCGGCGAACGTGAACATCAGGATCACGGCGATTACGCTGGTCGCGAGGGTGAAGTTCAGCATGCGCGTCAGAGCGCGATCGCGCAGGCGGATCCAGAGGTCCGGCGCCTGCGTAACCTCGAGCTGGCCGATGAGCTGCTGATGATCGCGGTCGTAAATGGGTGCGTGCGCCTCGAGCAGCCGCCGCTCGCCCGGCCGGTCGACAAAGCGGCGGTAGAGACGGGTGAGGACCGGCGCCGCGGAGCCGAGGCTGCCCGCGTAGGCGAGCGCGTCGGCGCGCGCGAGCACCCGCCCGTCGGGCGTAGTCACGGCGAGCTTCAGCCCCGGCTGCATGAACTGCGCAAGGTAAGGGCCGAGCTCCGGGTCGGCCACGAGCAGACGGCCGAGAGTGTGCAGGTCGTCGCTGCGCAGCGTACCGTAGCTCACGGGCACCGCGCCGCGCGTGTCGCGATCGTCCACGAGCACACCGAAGCGGCTGCCGAGCATCGACAGCGGCACGCGCATCTCGACGCGATAGCCGTCATTGGCCGGCTGCCAGGCGGCGCGGATGCGCGGCTCGAGTGGTGCGCTTTTCTGGCCGTATTCGCCGGACTCGATACGCCGCGCGGTGAGTGTTCCCGGGCCGCTCGCGGCCAGGAACACCTGGTGCTCCTCGCCGCGACTGTCCGTAAATCCGATCCACACGCGGTCGCCGAAGGTCGCAGGATCGAGCGTGTTGCTGCCGGGGGCGTCGAACACCGGGTGCTCGTCGTGCACTTCGAGCAGCACATACAACATGCGCTCATAAACGCCGGTGAGGATGCGGAAGTGATGGCGGTCGTCGCGCTTGAAATAGGCCCACGCCGCCGGATCGTGCGGCCAGTCGTCGGCGTAACCGTCGATGAGCGGCGCGGCACTGAGGGCGAGCGGCCGCAGGTCGTACGCGCCCGTCGCGGGTACGGCGGGCGCTGGCGCGGGGGCGTTCGCTTGCGCAGCGGTCGCTGCAGCTTCGGCGGTCGCTGACGTGGCGCTCGCCGTCGCGGCGTCGACCGCCGTGTCGGCCGGCGGCGGCGCCTCGCGGTAGAGCAGGTCGGTGCGCCCCTGGAGCGATGCCGCGATGGTCTGCGATACGGCTTGCAGCGATGTCTGCTCGCCTTCGCGCAGTGCGCTTTCCATCTCGCGTGCGTAGCGGCAACCGCCCCAGGGCAGTACCAGCGTGGCGAGCCCGAGAGCCAGCAGCTTGAGCCGCAGCGACATGAGCGCGCAGCTACTCGACCCAGCGATAGCCCATGCCGTAGACCGTCTGCACCGCGTCGAAGCGCGGATCGACGCCCTGGAACTTGCGACGGATACGCTTCACGTGCGAGGTGATGGTGTTGTCATCGAGTACGACGTTGGCGGCGTCCATGAGCTGCTGGCGGTTCTTGACGTGTCCGGGATGGCGCACCAGCGCGTGCACGATCCAGAACTCGGTGAGCGACAGCAACACTACTTTGCCGTCCCATTGCGCCTGCATGCGCTCGGCATCGAGAGTGAGCGCGCCGCGGCGGATGACTTCGCCCGGCGCCGCGGGTTTGCGCAGCGCGTCCACGCGGCGGAACAGCGCGTTCACCCGCGCGATCAGATGCGGCAGGCTCAGGTCCTTGGTGAGGAAATCGTCCGCACCGAGACGCAGTCCCGACACGGCATCGAGCTCGCTGTCGCGCGCCGTGAGGAAGATGATGGGCAGCTCCGCCGACAACGCGCGCAGCTGCCGGCACAGCTCGAAACCGCCCTCGGGCTCGTGCTCGAGCGAGATGTCGATGACCGCGAGATCCGGCAAGCGCGCGGCGAAGGCGCTCATGGCCTCGGCGCGGTTGGCGTAGGTGCGCACCGCGTAGCCTTCGCGCGTAAAAGCGGCCGCGTAGTTGTCGCGGATCGCCGCTTCGTCCTCGACGATGGCAACGAGACGCTTCATGGAAATCAAGGCTACAGGCTGCACGCGCGCCGTGAAAGCTCACCGACGCTGCCACTTTGCGCCACGATTCAGCGCCACCGCGACACTTTTGCGCCCGCGCGCACGCACCTGGCTGCGGCGAAATCTCCTCCCATGGCCCCGTGGGAGAGACGCATGACCACAGTGTCGCCGCCGTCAAGAGACCCGAGAGGGCGCCTGGAGCGCCTCAGCAACTGGCTGGCCCTGCTGGCACTGCTCGCCGGCGGCGTCGTCTTCCCGGGCGCGGGAGAGGCCACTGTGGCCGGTGGCGGCGCGGCCGCGCCGGCGCCGGGCTGGCGGGCGAGCGCGGCAACAGCGTCATTGCCGGAGTGCGCCCCACGAGCTTTGCGGGCGACGCGCTGCCGAGGGAGCGCGGCGGCGACGTCAGCTCGCGCGCGCCGGGCTACGCGCGGCTAGCTGACAGCGTATTTCCGCTGCTACCCGGTCCACGGCCGGCGTCCCCGGCCGCCCGCCCCGGCAGCGGGCAACCGCGCAGGCGGCCGGCGCGCCGACGTTGAGCCCTCCCGGCACCCGTGCTAGGTTGTCGTCCCGCTCGGAAGCACAAAAAACAAACCGTGGCGATCCCGATAGCCCGGCCACGCCGGGCGGGTTATCGAGGGAGGAATCATGTTCCACCAACTGATCGATCCGCTCGGCAACCTGACGCTCACCTGCCTGGTAGCGCTGATCCCCGTGGTATCGCTGCTGCTGCTGCTGGCCGTGCTGCGCATGCCTGCGTGGCTCGCGACACTGATCGGCTCCATCATCACCTTCGTCATGGCGGGGTGGATCTGGAAGATGCCGTTCAACAGCGGCGCACACGCTTACGTGTACGGCGCGGCGACCGGCGTATGGAACGTCGACTGGATCACCTTCTGGGGCATGGTGCTCTTCAACACGCTCGGCGTGAGCGGGGTGTTCGAGAATTTTCGCCGCTGGCTGATCGCGCAGGGCAGCCTCGACGTGCGCGTGCAGACCATGCTGTTCGCCTGGGCCTTCGGCGCACTGCTCGAGGGGCTGGTGGGCTTCGGTTATCCGTGGGCGGTGGTAGCGCCGATCCTGATCTCGCTCGGCATCTCCGACCTCAATGCGATCCGCGTGGCCGCGATCGCCAACAATGCGCCGGTCTCCTACGGCGCGCTCGGCGCGCCGATTATCGCGCTCGCCGCCGTGACCAACTATCCGTTGCTCGCGCTCTCGGGCTCGGTGGGCACGGTCGTCGCGGTGCTGGCGCTGCTGCCGCCGTGGGTGCTGCTCTACCTGGTCTCGGGCAGGGAAGGGCTCAAGGGGGGCTGGCCGCTCGCCGTGGTGGGCTCGCTCGGCTACATCGCGGGCCAGTATCCGGTCGCGGTGCACCTCGGACCTTATCTGCCCGACATCACCGGTGCGATCGTGTGCTTCGTCGCGCTGCTGCTGCTACTGAAGGTGTGGCAGCCGGCGACCGTGCTCGGCTACGGCGGCGTACCGATCGCCGCGGCCCGACAGACCGAGGGGCACGGGCTGAAGTTCGGGGAAGTGCTGCAGGCGTGGATGCCGTTCGCCGTGCTGCTGCTCGTGGTGGCGGCCTGGACGGGCCCCTGGTCACCGCTGCCGAAAGTCACCTGGTTCAGCGCCCGGGCGGTCGGCTGCTCGGCGGCGGCGGCGGTCTGCGACTGGCAGAAGCCCGATGTCACGGCAGTGTTCAAGTTCGCCCCCTACATCGGTGGCAGCGCGATCCTCGCCTCGTGGATCATCGTGGCGCTCTTGCTGCTCGCCATGGGCAAGCTGAAGGCCGATCAGATCGGCGAGGTGTTCCGCCGCACTTTCCACCAGATGTGGGGGGCGCTGCTCGTCGGCGTGTTCATCTTCGGGCTCGCCTACACCTTCAACTACTCCGGCATGGCGGCCTCGCTCGCCAAGGGCTTCGCCAGCATGGGCACGGCGTTCATCATCGTCGCGCCTCTGCTCGGCTTCATCGGCGTGGCGCTCTCGGGCTCCAACACCTCGACCAACGCCATGTTCGGTAAGTTCCAGGCGCTGGTCGGCGCGCAGCTCGGCATGCCGCCGCTGCTGCTGCCGACCCTCAACTCGGTGGGCGCGGAAATCGGCAAGCCGGTAGCCCCACAGACCGCGAGCGTCGGCGTCTCGACCAGCAAGTTCGTGCGCAAGGAGGGCGACGTCATCCGCCACAACATGGGCTGGACCTTCATCCTGCTCGGCTATCTGGTACTGATCGCGATCGGCTGCTACCTGGCGCGTCCGCTCGCCATGGAATTGCACTGACTCGCGTCAGAACGCGCTGATGCCGGTGAGCTCGCGCCCCACGCTGAGCTGGTGGATGCTCTCCGTGCCCTCGTAGGTGACGACGCTCTCGAGATTCAGCATGTGACGGATGGGCGCGTACTCGGCTGAGATGCCGGCGCCGCCCAACATGTCGCGACAGTCCCGGGCCACATCGAGCGCCATGCGGCAGTTGTTCCACTTGGCGAGCGACACCTGCGTCGGCTGCAGCGTGCCGGCATCCTTCAACCGCCCGAGCTGCAGCGCCAGCAGCTGCGCGCTGGTGAGGCGCCGCGCCATGTCGGCGAGGCGTATCTGGATGGCCTGGTTGGCGGCGAGCGGCCGGCCGAAGAGCGTGCGCGAGGCGGTGTAGTCGAGCAGTTGCCCGAGACAGGCCTGCGCCGCCCCGAGCACTCCCCAGCAGATGCCGTAGCGCGCCTGCGTGAGACACGACAACGGCCCCTTGAGTCCCACGACCCCGGGGAGCACCTGGCTTTCCGGCACCACGACGTTGTCGAAGAACAGCCCGGCGGTCACCGAGGCGCGCAGTGAGAACTTGTGCTTGATCTCGGGAGCGGAGAATCCCGGTGCGCCCTTGTCGACGAGGAAGCCGCGGATGCCCTCCGGGGTCATGGCCCACACCACGGCGACATCCGCGATGCTGCCGTTGGTGATCCACATCTTCGCGCCGCTCAGCACCCAGTCCGTGCCGCGCTTGCGGGCGTGCGTCTTCATGTTGGCAGGATCGGACCCGCCGTGCGGCTCGGTGAGCCCGAAGCAGCCGATAACCTCGCCGCGCGCCATGCGCGGCAGGTACTTCTGCCTCTGCTCCTCGGAGCCGTAGGTGAAGATCGGGTACATGCACAGTGACGACTGCACCGAGACGAAGCTACGGATGGCAGAATCCCCGCGCTCGAGCTCCTGGCAAATGAGCCCGTAGCAGACGGCGTTGAGTCCGGCGCACTCGTAGCCCTGGATCGAGGAGCCGAGCAGCCCGAGCGATGCCAGCTTCGGGATGAGATCCTGCGGGAAGCGGTGCTCCTCGAAACAGCGCTGGATGACCGGCAGCACCTCGGCATCGACGAGCCGCGCGACCGACTCCTGCACCAGACGCTCCTCGTCGCTGAGCGCGGCGCGAACACCGAAAAGGTCGAGCGGGTCGAGTGCCGCGCCGGTGGGTTTACCCGCGGCGGGCGTGGAAGCAGCGGCTGTGGCCACGGGGCGGTCTCCTGGAGCGCAAAAACGCAGGCCCGACGAGGGGGCGCGCATGATAACGGGGTCCCCAGGAAATTGCGCGTCTTGCCAAGCGCGTGCACGTACTCGTCGCGGCAAGCGCAATTTCCTGGAGTGCTTAGCGGGTATTCGACGGTGGCGACATCCGTGGCGCGCGGAAGGTGGAATCGGCGCAGGCGTTGGTGCACGCTCTGCGCCATGAAGATCCCCGAGATCATCATCGTCGAGACGGTGCATCAGCCGGGGAGCCTCGCGAAAGTCCTGCAGGTCATCGCCGATGCGGGGCTCGCCATCGAGCATCTCACCGCGCTGCGGCGCGACCAGGGCCGCACGCTCTGGGAGATCACGCTCGAGATGGACGAGGAGGCGGACCGCTCGCTCTACGACCGGATCGGGCAACTATCGACCGCACGCTTCGTCGGCAAGTCCGACCGCGTCTTCAACCGCCACCGGGGCGGCAAGATCCGCACCGTGGCGACTCTTCCCATCAATACGCGCCAGGTGCTGCGCGACCTGTACACGCCCGGCGTGGCGCGGGTGTGCCTGGCGATCGCCAAGGATCCGCAGGCCGCCTGGGACTTCACCGCGCTCGGCAGCACCGTGGCCATCGTCACCAACGGCACCGCGGTACTGGGCCTCGGCAACATCGGTGCGCTCGCCGGGCTGCCGGTCATGGAAGGCAAGGCGGCGCTATTCGCAGACCTCGTCGGCATCAGCGGGGTGCCGATACTCCTCGACGAGACCGAGCCGGCGCGCGTGGTCGACATCGTCGCGGGCATCGCCACCTCCTTCGGTGCCATCCAGCTCGAGGACTTTGCAGCCCCCGAGTGCTTCGAGATCGAGCGGCTGCTGCGTGCGCGCCTGACGAAGCCGGTGCTGCACGACGACCAGCACGGCACGGCGGTGGTCACGCTGGCGGCGCTCGTCAACGCCGGGCGGCGTTCGGGGGTCGACGTGCGCGGCAGCATCGTGGGCCAGGTTGGACTCGGCGCCGCCGGCAGCGGCATCGTGCGCCTGCTGCAGGCCTACGGGGTGCGGCACGTGCTCGGCACCGACCGCAACCGCGCAGCCGTGGCGCGCCTCGAGGCCTCGGGCGGCGAGGGCGTGACGCTCGAGGAGCTCATGCAGCGCGCTGACATCGTCATTGCCTGCACCGGCGTCAAGGGTCTCATCAAGCCGCAGTGGGTGAGGAGGGGTCAGGTGATTCTCGCGCTCTCCAATCCGGACCCGGAAATCGAGCCGCTCGTGGCGCGCGAGCACGGCGCGGCGTTTGCCGCCGACGGCAAGGGCATCAACAACGTGCTGGCGTTTCCGGGCCTGTTCAAGGGAGCCCTGGAGGCGCGTGCCCATGCCTTCTCCGACGCCATGCTGATGGCCGCCGCTGACGCCATCGCCGGGGTCGCGAGCGGGGATGAGCTCGTGCCCGATCCGCTCGACAAGGAGCTGCACGAGAAGGTGACCGCGGCGGTACGCGCGGCCGCCGCATCGTGAGGAGCCGCAGCTCGCACCGAAACCGCAGCCCGCACCGGTGTCAGTAGCGGACGCTCAAGCGTCGATAGGCTGCGGCCAGCAGCCACAGCGGACCGATGAGCAGAAACTGCAGGTCCTTGAAGAACGACGGGCGCTTGCCCTCGAGCGCATGGCCGATGAACTGCCCCGTCCACGCCACCACGAAGATCACGAGCGAGCTCGCCCACAGCGGCCACGGCAGCTGCGCGAGCGCCTGCACGATCGCCAGCAGCGCGACGAAGGCGAGCAGGACACCGACGGCGAGCGCACGCGACAGCACCAGGTAGTAGAGGAGCGCCGCCGCGGCCGCCAGCGTCGCCCAGTTCAGCCACGGAGAGACGGCGGCGAAGCCCGCCGGCACCGGCACCGACCACAGAAACCCCAGCACCGCCAGCACGATCGGCGGCACGCAGATCCAGTGCAGGAGCTTATTGGTCGGGTGCTGGTGGCTCGCGCCGTACTCGCTCAGCCAGTCGCTTACGCTGCGCATCCGCAGGCAACGCTACGCGCGGCCTGCAGGCACCGCAAGCCGCCTCAGGCGGCGGCCATCAGGCCGCGAAGCTTACCGAGGGCGCTCGACTCGATCTGGCGAATGCGCTCGGCGGACACGCCGTACTTGCCGGCAAGCTCGTGGAGCGTCGCCTTGTCATCCGACATCCAGCGGCGCTGCACGATGTCGCGGCTGCGCGCATCCA
>Ga0335079_10009534_pt1 | contig 11058 bp, 12 predicted proteins | sample Lox_Sample_33_FD_206719 | JGI IMG/M metagenome (GOLD analysis project Ga0335079, IMG submission 206719) | Soil microbial communities from Loxahatchee National Wildlife Refuge, Florida, United States - Lox_Sample_3.3 | ecosystem: Environmental > Terrestrial > Soil > Wetlands | place: USA... | reverse complement strand
TGCACTGCAGCGCCGAGCGCCGCGAGCGCTTCCGCCGAGGCCTTGCCGATCCCGGAGGCCGCGCCGAAGACGAGCGCCTTGCGCCCGCTCAAGTCGAAGAGCTTTCGATAGTCCATTGGATTTGACGATGGATTAAGGCGGATCGATACTAGCATGCACTCATGTCATACGATGACCAGACCACCAAGCCGGAGGGCGCTCGGCTGCGCTCTCTGCTCGGCCCGCTCCCCCGGGCGCCGAGCCGCGCGAGCGAGCTGGTCGACAGGCTGGCCAACGAGATTCGCGCCCGGCGCCTCGAGCCGGGAGCACAGCTGCCTACCGAGCAGGCGATGATGGCCGCCTTCGGAGTCAGCCGCACGGTCGTGCGCGAGGCTGTCGCGGCGCTCCGCGCCGAGGGGTTGGTCGAGACGCGCCAGGGCGTGGGAGCCTTCGTGAGCCGCGACGCCCAGCGCCGTCCTTTCCGAATCGATCCCGGCTCGGCGCAATCGCTGAGCGATGTGCTCGACGTGATGGAGCTGCGCACCGGCGTGGAGGTCGAGGCTGCCGGGCTCGCCGCGAACCGCGCGACCGCGGCGTCCCACCGCCGCATCGCCCAGGCGCTGTCCGCCTTCGATGCGGCGATCGCCCGAGGCGAAGCTGCGATCGAGGAGGATTTTCGCTTTCACCAGTCGATCGCGGCGGCTGCGCGCAATCCGCAGTTCGGCCGGTTTCTCGAGTTTCTGGGACACTTCCTGATACCGCGGCAGAGCATCCGCGTCGGGCTGCAGCGGCCCGCGGATCTGCGCACCTATCTCGAGCGCATCCAGGGCGAGCATCGGCGCGTCTACGAGGCGATCCGGGCGGGCGATTCCGCCGCGGCGCGACGGGCCATGTATCGCCACCTCACGGGCAGCCGCCGGCGCTACCAGCGTTTCGCGGAAACGAGCCGGCGATCCGCTCCGTCGAGGTCGCAGCGATGAGCGGACGGGCCGAGCTCGCAGCCCCCGCCGCCGCTTCCTCCGCCGGCGACGGCGCTGTGCTGCGCGTTGTCGACGCCGGTGCCGAGGCGCTCGTCGTCGCGGCGCTCCTTGGCGAGCTCTGCCTCGTACTGGCCAACGTCATCGCACGCGCTGTCTTCAATACCTCTTTTCTCTGGGCCGACGAGATGGCCCGCCTGGCGCTGGCGATTCTCGCCTTCATCGGCGGCGCGGTCGCCTACCGTCGTCGCGAGCACGCCTTCGTGCGGGTGGTGATCAACGCCTTTCCGAAGCGTGCCCATGAAGCCTGTCTCGCTCTCGCCGACGTCGTCGTGCTTTTCGTCGCATTGCTCACGGGGCTCGTGTCCATCGACTTCCTCGCCTCGGGATGGAGCGAGCGGACGCCCATCCTGCAGATACCGGCGGCGACGATCGCGCTGCCCCTGCCTGTCGGAATGGCGCTCCTCGCGCTCTACGCTGGCGGACACTTGTGGCGCGAGCATCGTGCGCGCGCATGGCGTATCGCGGCAGGCCTCGCGATCGCGCTCGGGCTCGCTGGCGCCACGCGCGCCGCGTGGATGCCGTGGTTCGCCGGCGATGCTGCGATAACGGCGACGCTGCTGATGTTCCTCGTCGCGATCCTCGCCGGCATACCCGTCGGCTTCGTGCTCCTTCTCTCGACGACGGCGTACATGTGGATCACGGGGACGGCATCGCTCGTGGTGCTGCCGCAAAGCATGGTGAACGGGACCGGCAACTTCATCCTGCTTGCAGTGCCGTTCTTCATCCTTGCCGGCCTGGTCATGGAGCGAGGCGGAATCAGCGCGCGCCTGGTGCGCTTCATACGCGTGCTCGTGGGACACGTCCGCGGCGGCCTGCTGCAGGTCGCGGTGGCGAGCATGTATATCGTGTCCGGGCTGTCGGGCTCGAAGCCCGCCGACGTCGCCGCGGTGGGCACGGTCATGCGCGACGAGCTTCGCGACGAGCACGGGGCCGCGGAAGGCGCGGCGGTGCTCGCCGCATCGGCGGTGATGGGTGAAACGGTGCCGCCCAGCATCGCGATGCTGATCGTCGGCTCGATCACCAGCGTCTCGGTGGCGGGCATGTTCATCGGCGGTCTGATCCCGGCAGCTGTCATGGCACTCGGCCTCATGGCGCTCATCTACTGGCGCGCGCGCCGTTCGGGCGTCGCGCCGGCGCCGCGCGCGTCCGGTGAGGCGATGCTTCGCGCGGCGGCGGGCGCCTTTCTGCCGCTGCTGATGCCCGGCATCCTGCTCGCAGGCATCCTCCTCGGCCTCGCCACGCCGACCGAAGTCGCGGCATTCGCAGTGGTCTACGGCCTCGCGCTGTCGGCTCTCGTCTATCGCGAGATGGATCTCAGGAGCTTCGTGCGGACGGTCACCGACACCGCCGCGCTCACGGGGGTGCTGCTCTTCATCTTCGCCGCCGCTTCCGGATTCTCGTGGACTCTCACCGTCGCCTATCTCCCGCAGCGGCTGGTGGCGTTGCTGCACTCGGTTGGCGACAGCAAGGCGATCTTCATGCTCGGCTCGATCGCGCTGCTCATCGTGGTCGGTGTTCTGCTCGAGGGACTGCCCTCGCTCAACGTGCTGGCCCCGCTGCTGCTGCCGATCGCCGGGAAGCTCGGCCTCTCCGAGCTGCACTATGCGCTCGTGCTGATAATCGCCATGGGTGTCGGAGGGTTCATGCCCCTCGCGGGCGTCGGCTTCTACGTGTGCTGCGCGATCATGCGCTCCAACATCGAAGCGGCCTCGCGCGCGATGCTGCCCTATCTCGCGATGGTGCTGCTCGGCCTGCTCGTCGTTGCTTTCGTGCCGTGGTTCGCGCTGTTTCTGCCTCACTACTTCGGATTTCGCGGTTGATCCCGCACAACAAGGAGGAAGCCATGGATCGCAGATCGTTCCTGAAGACCGGCGTCGGAACCGGCCTCGCGCTCGGCGCGCCCTACGTCGCCCGCGGCCAGGTCCCGCTGACGCTGCGCTGGGCACACTTCGCGCCGGAAGATCACCCGGCGAACATCGCCTGCAAGCAGTTTGCGAGCCGGGTGGAGGCGCGCACCAACGGCGCGGTGAAGATCAACATCTTCCCCAACAACGCGCTCGGCGGGCCGCCGGAGCAGGCGCAGGGAATCAAGCTCGGCACCATCGATATGGGACTTCCGACCCAGGGCCAGCTCGACAAATTCGACAAGGCCTTCGCCGCCGTGATGCTGCCGTTCATCTTCGAAAGCAACGCCCAGGTGTACAGGGTGCTCGACGGCCCGGCGATGGAGTGGCTCGCCCCCCTCGCCGAAAAGCAGGGCTTCATCCTGCTGCGCAACTGGGACTACGGTTTCCGTAACGTAACGAACAGCGTGCGGCCCATCAATGTGCCCGACGACGCCAAGGGATTGAAGCTGCGCACGCCGCCCGAGTTGCAGATCCAGGCTTCGATGGAGGCGCTGGGAGCCACCGTACAGGCGATCGCCTTCCCTGAGCTGTACCTCGCTTTGTCACAGAAAGTCGTCGACGGCGAAGAGAATCCGATCCCGGTGATCTACTACAGCAAGTTCTACGAGGTGCAGAAGCACCTGGCGATGACACGGCACATCTACAACAACATGATCCACACCATCGGCGTGGGCGCCTGGAACAAGCTCACGCCCGAGCAGCAGAAGATTTTCCGCGAGGAGAGTACGTCTGCAGGCGATCTCATGCGCAAGCTGCTCGCCGATCAGGAAGGCGAGCTCACGAAGAAGCTCGAGACGTCGGGCATGCAGATCACGCGCCCCGACCTCGCGCCGTTCCGCGCCAGGATGGGCCCGGCGTATCAGCGCATCGCGGCCTACGCGGGCGAGGACAACGTGAAGAAATTCCAGGCGATGGTCGAAGCCTCGCGAAAGTAGCGCTGCTGCCCAGAGTTGAAGACTACGCCGAGGCGAGCGGCGACTCGAAAAAGATCGCGAGCGCGCAGCGCAAGCTGGGCAGCGCGCGCAAGGCCCACACCGCGATGGAAAGATCGCCCTTGTGAGAGGCCGGCCGCGGCCGGCTCAATAGATCTCGGGCATCGGCACGGGCTGCGGCTCGGGCTTGCATTCGCCGCACCACAGCGCGTCCGGCACCACGACCGCCTTCGGCGTGCTGTTTGCGCCAACGTAGATCGTCGCGATGTAGGGCATCCGCTTCTCGGTGTGCTCCTTGCACATCGCCCGGCCACAGAAACGGCAGACCCCGACGGCCTCCTTATCGTCGAAGTAGCACTTCACGGCTCAGCCCCCTTTGCAGTGAGTTACCGGATTTGCTGTTGTTCTCGCTCGCTGGATGCTCCGGCCAGCCCCCACGGCTACTCCTCTTCGCCCTCGACGGCAAGTGCTGCGGAATGCGCCCTCGCTTCCAGCTCGGCCCGAATTCTGGCATGCATCGCGGTCCCAGTCGAATTCTGCCCGGGAAGGCGTCGTGCAAGGGTGGCCCAGAGGCTCGTTCCTGCAGGTGCCAGCTTCGACCGCGCCTGCTCGAGACGCGCCCAGAGCGACCAGGTCGTTTTCGGCATGATCGAGCGGACATAGGACATGATGTAGATGCCCACATCGCCTCGCGCCTGCTTGAGCTCCCGCTTCAACGAGGTGATCTGCGGCGCGAGCTCGGCGCGCAGCTCCGGATCCCTGTTTTTTCTTAACTGATCCTCCTTCATCGCCAGTTGCGCCGCGAGCAGCAGGGCGTTCGCCACCTGCTCGCGCTTGACCTCGCCGTAGCGCTCCTCGACCGGCGCTAGGAGTTCGTCGAGATCTTCGATGCGATCTACCAGCATCGCTTCGCCCTTGGAGACCCCGGCTTTCGCCCCGAGTGACTTGCGGAGCCGCCCCCGCTCGAGACGCAGCCCCCACAGCATGCCACTCGTAGCCAGCACAAGAGCGGCGAACGCGATCGACGTCAGAGCCAGATAGCTTGTTTGACCGAAGACGAAGTGATGAAAGGCGGTATTGTTATAAGCCGTGTGAATGGAGATCGCGACCGCAAGCCCGACGAGCCACGCGAGCAGAGGGTGCTTTATGCGGCCGAGAGGAAATCCAGCGACTGCCATGCCCACGATAGCCGTCGTACTTCCGTGCAGTATCGACGCCGAGAAGGCGCGTAGCGTACCGACGACGATCCCAGTGTTCGGATCCACGCGGCTCAAGTACAGCATGTTCTCCGCGATCGCGAAACCGATTCCAGTTGCGAACCCGTATACCGCCCCGTCTACAAAGGATGTAGTGTGAGCGCGTCGAACGATGTAGAGCAAAACGAGCGACTTGAATATTTCCTCGACAGCCGGGGCGAGGTGCGTCGCAACGTAGGGCATGCCGAGGACCAGCCTGATCGGATGGTCCACTAGGTACGAGAGTTCCACCGAGATCGCGCCCCAGACCAGGGCGAGCAAGATCAGCCGCACGCGATGCGTCTCGAAAAAATTGAGCCACTTGATCAGGTAAAGAAACGCCAGCGGAATGATGGTGGCGACGAGGATTGCGTAGCTGACGGGCGCGAAGTGCGGCATCGTTCACTCGCCTGATTCAGAACTCAAAAAAATCAAAAGCGGTAGTCGAGAGACTACCGCTTTTGCTGTCCGAGAATGACTGCAGCTGTGATTCTATGTCAAATGCCGGCTACAGTAGGCATGGGGCGGCTGCGGACATTCTCCCAATCTGGGTCGCTAGTGTGCAGCTGCCGAGCCTGCACTGCCTGCGGCACCCGCTGCGCCCGCCGCACCCGCTGAACCTGCGGCGCCCGCTGCGCCCGCCGCACCCGCTGAGCCCGCGGCACCCGCTGCGCCCGCCGCACCCGCTGTGCCCGCGGCACCTGCTGTCCCCGCTGCACCTGCGGCACCCGCTGTGCCCGCGGCACCCGCTGCGCCTGCGGCACCCGCTGTGCCCGCCGCACCCGCTGCCCCCGCTGCGCCTGCGGCACCCGCTGCGCCTGCGGCACCCGCTGCGCCCGCCGCACCCGCTGTGCCCGCGGCACCTGCTGCACCCGCTGTGCCCGCGGCACCTGCTGCACCCGCTGTGCCCGCTGCACCCGCTGCGCCTGCGGCACCCGCTGTGCCCGCGGCACCTGCTGAGCCCGCGGCACCTGCTGAGCCCGCGGCACCTGCTGAGCCCGCTGAGCCCGCGGCACCCGACGCCCCAGCAGCGCCTGCCGCGCTTGCCGTGTTGCCTGCTGTCATCGCCTGTGTGCCAAGCGCATTCTTCAGCACGTCAGGCTTGAAATCTGCCGTATAAATCGCAAGACCGGCCACCGCAAAAACTGCGATCGCAGCGTAAAGCACCTGTCGGTTGCGAGTTGCCATTCAGTTCCCCCTTTCCGGGCTTATTGAACAATGACGAAACGAATTGTGGGACAACCGCATTTTATATGGAACGTGAATATTCGCCCGCGAGTCATGAATATTCACTTGACAATCGGATTTTCTGTACCAACCCAGCGGTCGGGAGCCTCCTTCGGGGCCCGAATGGGCATTTGTTAACTTATTGATTATAGTTGATTTCGTAACGCGACCAACCCGATCCCTGCACCGGCGGATCAATTGACCAAGGCGAGCACGAAGCCGTCGTACCCCTTGCTGCCGACGGTCTGGATGGCCGTGGCGGTGAGGCGCGGCTCCTTGGAAAGGACGTCGAACATGCGCCGCGTGCCCTGAACCCCGGGGGCCTGGTCGGCAAGATTGATGACGGACCCGTTGCGAACGACATTGTCGATGACGACCAGCGTTCCCGGCCGCGAGAGTCTGACGGCCCATTGGACGTAGCTCGAACTGCCTTCCTTGTCGGCATCGATGAAGATCATGTCGAAGGGGCCGCGCCCCTCCGACTCGATGACCGGCAGCGTTTCGAGCGCGGCCCCGACACGAACGTCGACGAGGCGTGCCAAGCCCGCCCGCTCAATGTTCTCCCGCGCCACCGCGGCGTGCCTCGGCTCCCTCTCGAGCGTTATCAGCCTGCCATCCGAAGGCAGGGCGCGTGCCAGCCATATGGTGCTGTAGCCACCGAGCGTGCCGATCTCGAGGATGCTTCGCGCCTGCAGGGCTCGGGCAAGCAGATGCAGCAGCTTGCCCTGATTCGGGGAGACGTCGATGGCCGGAAGTTGAGCGGCCGCATTCGCGGCGCGCGCGGCCTCGAGCGCGGCATCGCGTGGGACGAGCAGACCCGTCAGGTACTGGTCCACCGCTACCCATACGCTGCGCACCCGGGTTGCAGCAACGCCCTTTTCCATCTGTGTCGAAAATAAGGATTGCGTAAGCGGGATCCCGAGTGGATCCTGCCGCGCGGCGGCGATGGTGCATGCAGGCCCGGCACGATGTCAAGCCAATCGTGCTCGAGTGAGCGACCGACGACGCGTTATCGGCCACCTCGCCTCGGGCCTCCGTTGCTGTCAGAATGTATCCGCGCAGCGACGGCGCTGATTGAAGGCGCGTGGCGGACATTCGGAAGCCCCACGGAGATTTCTGCGCCAGGAGGAGTGCCATGGATGCGATCGATGTCCTGGGTCTCATGGTACCGGTCACCTACTTCGTCTTTCTCGTCAGCGAACGGCTGTGGCCGGCGCGTCAATTTCCGCCGCGCAAGGCCTGGCAGTGGCTCGGCATCGGATTCCTCGTGATTACGGGAGTGATCTCGACGGTGACTCCCCTGCTGCTGCCGGCGGACTGGCTCGCGGCCCACCGCTGGATCGACGGGACGCGCCTCGGCATCGTCGGCGGCACGCTGCTCGGCTTCATAGCGCTCGAAGGCGCGATCTATGCGTACCACCGCGCGGCGCATCGCTTCCCCGCGCTGTGGCGCTTCGCGGGACACCAGGTGCATCACAGCCCGCGCCGCGTAGACATTCCCGGCTCGGTGCTGTTTCATCCGCTGGAGATGCTGGTCCAGGTTGCGCTGCAGACCTTCGTCACGGTCATCGCGCTCGGGCTCGATCCGCTCGCCGCGGCAATCATCGGCTACCTGTTTGCCTTCTACGGCATGTTCCAGCACTGGAACGTCCGCACGCCGCAGTGGCTCGGCTACATCATCCAGCGACCCGAGTCGCATTGCGTGCACCATCGACTCGGCCTCCACTACTACAATTTCGCCGACCTGCCCTTGTGGGACATCCTGTTCGGCACGTTCCGCAACCCACCGCAGTTCATGGGCGAGTGCGGCTTCGACGGCGACGCTGACCGCAAGCTGGGCGCCATGCTCGCCTTCGCGGACGTGAACGAGCCGCTTTACGGTCCCGGAAGCCGGGGACAGAAAGCAAGGCGCGAAGCCGCGCCCGCCGCAGGTTGACCCAGCGCCGCAAGCGGCAATTGACTAAGAGGAGACGCTCGGCATGCTTACGACGAAACCGACCTTCGCGGCATTCAATCAGGGCGATATGCCCCGCATCGCCTGCTTCAACAAGGCGAAGACGCCCCTCGGCGTGGACCTCGATGCGCTGATCGCCGCGATGCAGGCCTTCGTCGACCAGGACGTCGCGCCCGTCTGGGGCACGCCGGCCAAGCTCGTCAAGTCGAGCGACTTCCTGGCCGGCAAGTGGGCGATGGTCTTCCTCGATGACGCCGATCAGCCTGGCGCCCTCGCCTATCACGACCTGACCCCCGACGGACTGCCGCTCGCCAAGGTATTCGTCAAGACCACGATCGCCAACCGCGGGCTGGTAAGCGTCTCGGCTTCGCACGAGCTCGTCGAGATGCTGGTAGATCCGGCGATCAATCTGCTGACAACGGGGCCGGACCCGAAGCTGGTCTACGCCTACGAGAGCGCGGACCCGGTCGAGGAGCTGAGCTACCCGGTTCGCGGAATCCCGATGACGGACTTCGTGTACCCATCGTACTTCGAGGCGTTTCACAAGCCGGACAGCGTGCAGTTCGATCGACTCAAGAAGGTGTCAAAGCCCTTTCAGATCCTGTCGGGCGGCTACCAGATCATATTCAAGAACGGAAAGTGGACGCAGATCTACGGCTCGGCGGCGAAGAAGAAACGCTTCGCTCGGGAGGATCGCAGAGGGCATCGGAGCGAGCAGCGCGCACAACGGCGGCTGGTCCGCGCGAACCCGAGGGCGGTCGCGAAGGCTGAAGGCCGCGGCTAGCGCCCGCTCTCTACGTGCGGCCGGGACGGCTGCGGGCCATTCCGCCCGCGCCGCGGCCGATCAGCAGCAGCTACAGATTGCCGATCATGAACTCGCGCTCCTCGTCGAGGCAGCTCACGATCAATCGCGGAGTGCGAATGACCGGTTACAGGTTCTCGTAGACGAACAGAGCGTTGTCTCCGGACCAGTAATTCCACGTGTTGTCTACGCCGTCGCTACGGAGCGTCGGGATTGCGCGGAACGGCAGGCCCTGGAAATTCCTCTGGATGTAGGCCAGCTCTGGGCCATTGGCACCGCACTCCATCACGTTGGGGTCGAGGTTGAGGTCGCCCCAGTTGGCCGGCAGCTTGTGGCCGACTGTCCACGTGACTTCGTTGGTGCCATCGGTGCAGTACATGTCTGCATAGGCGTTCGCGGTCAGGGCTAGCAGTATTGCAGCGATCAGCGTTCTCATGGCCACCTCCTTTGCTCGTTTTGCGCAAAGTCTTGGCCTCCCGCCCGACGCGCGCAGAGTTCGTCGCACACGTACCACTTCCGACACCCGTGGACCGGGGACTCCGGCCACGATCTGCATTGCGCCTATAGGGTGGGTGAGTCGAAGCAGCGTCGCCATCGGTGCGACGCCGATAGTGATGTAAGCGGCGGGAGACCCGCCCTCGGATACGTTCCTACACCGGTCCGGGTCGCTTTTCTTGCGCGCCCCAAGGCGCGGGCTACATCAAGCGTTGCAACTCGTTGATGAAGCGGTCGTATTCCGACGACTTGTCGAAGAACGCGTCGGCCCCGGCGAGCGAGCAATGCGCCTTGTACTCGGGGTACGCGTAGTTGGTAAGGATGTAGATCTTGGGGCGGGGCATGGCGTCGGCCGCGCGGACCTGACGTACGACCTCGATGCCGTTGCCCTGTCGCAGACGAATGTCCGCGACCACGACGTCCGGCCGCAGACGGTCGATCGCCGCGACGGCCTCGTCCTCTGACTCCGCGAAGCCCACCACGTCGAACCCGCCCAGCGAAGCGACATTCTCGATGATCCTGTTGCGCAGCAGAGCGGAGTCCTCGACGACGAAGACGCGCAGCGGCATCGCCGTCGCGTTGCCCATTTCAGTTCATCAGGTTGTGGCGCAGCGCGTAGGCGGTAAGCTCGGCGTTGCGCGAGAACGACATCTTCTCGAAGATGCGCGAGCGATAGGTGCTGATCGTTTTCACGCTCAGGCACAACTCGCGGGCGATGTCGGTCACCGTCTTTCCGGCCGCGAGATGCACGAAGATCTGGAACTCGCGCTTCGAGAGCTTTCGGTGCGGCGGCTCGGCGGCATCTCCGGCCGCTTCCAGCGCAAGCGCCTCGGCGAGGGCTGCGCTGATGTACTTCTTCCCTGCTGCCACCGTGCGCAGCGCGGTGAGCATGTCCTTCGCCTCACCCGCCTTCGGAAAGAAGCCGCTGATCCCGGCGCGCAGCAGGTTGACCGCGTACTGCTCCTCCGGGTACATGCTCACGATGAGTATCGCCAGGTCCGGGTGCTTGCGCCGAATGCTGCTGACGGTCTCGAGAACTCCGGCGTCGGGCAGCGCGATGTCCAGCAGCACGACGTCGATGCCGTTGCCTTCGATCATCCCGAGGGCGGCGGCCGCCGTGCCTGCCTCACCGGCGGTTTCGAATTCGTCGGTGGTCGCGAGCAGCTGCCTGAAGCCGGCGCGAACGAGCGCATGATCGTCGACAATCAGGACGCGCGTCTTGCGCATTGACACGGCTCCATTTGTCCCTCGCGACGCGGACTGCCGCGCGGGCTGCGCTGGTGTATCGATTATAGAGCGGGGTTCGGTGTGGTCCAAGGGATGTGCTCCTTGCCGATCAGGCCTGTGCCGCACATTCGAGGCGCGCATGCCGGCGCTCCGCAATCAAGTCGGTGTCGCCGTACGCATGCAGCCGATTGTAGATCGTCTTCAGGCTCACGCCGAGCAAGCGGGCCGCTTCGGTCTTCCTGCCACCGACGGCGCGCAAG
>Ga0335079_10009533_pt1 | contig 11058 bp, 8 predicted proteins | sample Lox_Sample_33_FD_206719 | JGI IMG/M metagenome (GOLD analysis project Ga0335079, IMG submission 206719) | Soil microbial communities from Loxahatchee National Wildlife Refuge, Florida, United States - Lox_Sample_3.3 | ecosystem: Environmental > Terrestrial > Soil > Wetlands | place: USA: Florida... | reverse complement strand
TGTCGGTGCAGCCCGCATCCGAAATGGTAAAGGTCCCGGAAAAAGTCTTCGCGGACGAGTTATAGGTCCCAGTGATGTTGGCCTTGGAGCCGCCATCGTCATAGGTAAGCGTCACTTGATTGGAGCTGTTGATCGTCCCGGTCATATTTCGCGCGCCGCTGTCGTTGGTGCAACTGCCGGCGCCGAGGTAGTCGAGCTGAACATCAGAAACCGATGACAGCGCCGAGCCGGCGAGTATGACTTGATAGACATTACCCGCAGGGCCATTTGCCGTGACTGAGCCGCTCGCCGAAATGTTCCCGCTGTTATCTTGGGAAAGATTGGCTTCAACGGCGATCATGAACTGACCCCCTTGGCTGTCGAAGCTGGACGATGTTGCGGTGAAGTCCCATGCCCCGGCCATGGATGCGATTTCCGACTGGGAGCCTGAGCCACCGCTGCCGTTATTGCTGTTGCTGCTTGTGCTGTCTCCACATGAGACCATGCCCAACAGGAGAACCGTCAAAATCAGAACCTGACAGATGCTTTTCACACATCACCTCTTCGCTGAGATTTCTTTCCCGAAACGCGGCCCCGGACGGCCGCTCCCGAATTTGTTTCGTGTTCTTATGCCGTGTATTGCTGGTTGCGGTCAATTTCCCGCAGATGAAATTTCTATGAATCGTGAATTAACCGCGGGAACACCCATAGGATGAGGGACTTACGAGATAGCCGGTGAGGCGCTGTGCCTTTCTGATCACACTTGAAAATCCGGGGTTTCTCGGAGAAAATCTTGTCCCACCCCCAATTTCCGACCTTCGCCCATGAAAGACCGGGTTTACAGGTTCGCCGAATTTGAATTAGCCGTTGCCGATGGCGAGCTGCGGACGGCGAATTCAACTGTCCGATTACAAGACAAACCCCTGCTGCTGTTGAGCGCGTTGCTCGATCACCCACAAACTCTGGTCACGCGTGAAGAACTCAGGGAACAGATGTGGGACAGCGACACCTTTGTCGATTATGAGCAAGGGATCAATGTCGCCATCAAGAAGCTCAGAAGCGCGTTGGGGGACTCAGCCGAAGAGCCGAGATTTATTCAGACGTTGGCAAAAAAGGGATACAAGTTTCTGCTGCCAGTCGAAATCGTAGAACTCGATAAACATCCGGCAAGCGCGAAACCGCCGAACGATCCGTCGTCTGTTACTCCGGAATCTGAAATCAACTCCGGCAAAAGCCGCGGCGCGCGCCGGTGGTGGACCGTTGGAGTCGTTACGGGCTCGTTGCTGGCTCTGGCGTTCTCCTTGCTCTATCTGCGCGATCTTCGGCCCGCGAAAACCCAAATCAAGGCCATCGCGGTACTGCCTCTGCAGAACCTTTCTACCGACCCCGAGCAGGAATATTTCGCCGACGGCATCACCGATGAACTGATAACAGATTTGGCGAAACTTCATGGCCTGCGGGTAATCTCGCGCACCTCGGTGATGCGCTACAAGAAAACCACTGAAGCATTGCCGGCGATTGCCCGCGAACTGAATGTGGACGCGATTGTTGAAGGGACGATGTTACGGTCCGCCAATCGGGTACGCATTCGTGTTCAGTTGATCGATGCGCGAACCGACAGCCATTTATGGGCAGAGGCTTATGAGCGCGATGAACGCGATTCCCTCTCGTTGCAAAACGAAGTCGCTCGTGCCATTGCCGAGCACATCGATTCGGCCCTCCTGCCGCAGCCGCAACCCTCGCAAGCGAGCGAGCCGAACTTCGAGGCTTATTCGGCGTATTTGCGGGGCCGATATGAATGGAATAAAAGGACGCCGGAAAGTCTGAGAAAGAGCATTCAATATTTCGAGGAGGCAATCCGGCTGGATCCGAATTATGCGTTGGCCCACGAAGGTTTGGCCGAAGCCTATAGCGTGCTGAGCGATTACGATGTGCTGACACCCAAAGAATCGTATGCGCGAGCAAAAGCTGAAGCGCTGAAGGCTTTGGAACTTGATGACGGGCTCGGCGAGGCGCACGCCACGCTGGCCAGCGTAAAAGAAGAACTGGAATGGGATTGGCAGGGCGCAGACCGGGAATTCAAGCGCGCGATCCAGCTCAGTCCAAGCTACGCGACCGCGCACCAGTGGTACAGCGAGTACTTGTTGCGAGTCGGCCGCGGCAGCGAAGGCCTGGCGGAGATGAAAGAGGCACAGGCCCTCGATCCGGGATCACCTTTGATGAATGCGGAACTGGGAGGAGCATTCTATTGGTCGCGCCGCTACCCAGAGGCGATTCAGCAGCTGAGGAAGTCCATCTCAATGGAACCGAACTTTGCCTACGCGCACTCCTGGCTTGGCTTCGCCTACGAACAGGAAGGCTTGACGGAAAAGGCCATCCAGGAATTCCAAAAGGCGGTTGAGCTCTCCGGAGGCAGCACAGGGTTCATGGCGGCGCTCGGTCACGCGTACGGACTCGCCGGAAATAAACGCGAGACCGAGAGCATCATTGACAGGTTAAACGTCGCAGCCGGAACATCCTACGTTTCGCCCTACGATATGGCGATCGTCTACACCGGTATTGGAGAAAAAGACGAAGCACTACACTGGCTGGAACTCGGTTACAGCGTTCACGATCCCGCTATGGATATGCTGAAAATGGAGCCCGCACTGGACGCTTTGCGATCTGACACTCGCTTCCAGAATCTGATTCGCCGGGTTGGGCTACTGTAACCTTAAGCTTTTTTCTTATTTCTCTGCGACCGCAGACTTTTCAGTCACGAGCTTTGGATCGGCAAATTGCAGCCAGAAGAATCCTACCGCGCTGCGCATGAGACTGTTAAACGTTTCAAATTAGTGTCCAGCAGATGTGGAGTCGGAGGCGGTGCCGCTTAATTTTGAAATCACCGCAAAACAGCAACGCCCCCGACTTAACTTTCAAGCCTGGGGGCGTCCACTACGCTTGCCTGTAGCAATTTCATAGTATGAAGTTGCGCCATTCCAGTAAAGCGCCAACAAGCGCTACTCTCGCTGGATCCGAGGACGCCGTAAACGGCCGAATTGGCGATTTGAAATCGCAATCAGGGAAAGGGTCGACGCTAAGACGACTTGTACTCACCTTCGATCACGCGATGATCATCATGCGTGTCTTCGTCTGAGACAAACTGCTTCGATTTGCGATACACGTTCGCAACCGCCAGCGTCCAGAATGGAACCAGGTCGAGTCCCGGAACAAGTTCGGCGGCGAATGCGGGCAGGAATTCCCAATGCCATCCCAGCAAACGAACCAACACGCCGGCGACTACAAGGTCGAGCACGTCATCGAACGGAGATAAAGCGCCCTCAGAAAAAAGCGGCAGCACAAGAAGCTGAACCGCATCTGCTCCGATTGCCAGAATCAGAGCCGTCTGAAGGCGCCAGCGTGAGAAGATCGAGTTCGAGTCGAATAACATCGCGTAAACTTTTCCGAACATAAAGTTACTTTCCAATTCTAACGCGCCAACCTACCCTGGTATCGGTTTATGATTCCAAGTTCCGTGCTTCTCCTGCCTTCCAGAGCATCTGAACTTAGGAGTCCCGGAAATCATGAGTTTATCGCGACGTAATTTTCTCAAGACTGCTAGTGTGGTAGCAGGCAGCTCTCTTGTGTCGCCGGCGATGACCGGGGCAGCAGCTTTGCATGCCCAAAGCGATAACCGAAGTCCGAACCACGCCGAGGCCGATTACACAATTCGGATCGCCGCGACTCCCATCGAGATCGCGCCCAACAAAATAATTTCGATCAAAACCTACAACGGCCAATTTCCCGGTCCACTGCTGCGGTTCAAGGAAGGCCAGCCAGTCACGGTCGATCTTGTGAATGACACGAACACTCCGGAGCAACTGCATTGGCATGGCCAGCTGGTTCCGGTGGATGTAGACGGAGCCGCCGAAGAAAGCACGCCATACATTCCCGCGCACGGAAAGCGGCAAATTTCGTTCGTACCGAAACCTGCAGGTTATCGCTTTTACCACTCCCACAACCGCGCCGGCGCAGACCTTTCCGCCGGTACGTATAGCGGGCAAGTTGGGCCCGTGTACATCGAGCCAAAAAACGAACCTGGAAATTATGACCGCGAAATTTTCCAGGTGCTCAAGGAATTCGAGCCGACCTTCAGCCGCGGCGGTGATATGCCGCAGGATGTGCTGTCTCCCGCTACGAGAGTGAAATCGCTTGAAGGAAAAGGCGAAGCCGCGATGAAGGCTTCGCTTGGCAAAGGCATGCCGCACGGCTACGAAGTCGGCTACTCATCGTTCACGATTAACGGCCGCATGCTCGGTCATGGAGAGCCGATCAGGGTGAAGCAGGGCGAGAGGGTGCTGTTTCACGTGCTGAATGGAAGCGCCACTGAAATCCGCAGCCTCGCGTTGCCGGGACATACTTTTCGCGTCGTCGCACTGGATGGGAATCCGGTGCCGAATCCCACGACGGTTCCATTCTTGTGGCTGGGAACGGCCGAGCGCGTGTCAGCAATCGTTGAAATGAATCATCCCGGGGTGTGGATCATGGGAGACACCGACGATGACGATCGCCGGCATGGCATGGGCATAGTGGTCGAGTACGCGAATCATGCCGGCAAACCGCAGTGGACCGCGCCACCAAGTTTCCGCTGGGATTACACCAGGTTCGCCAAAGCGGGCGCTACCGCTCCTGAACCTGATGAAACTTTCGAAATGACCTTCACCAAAGATAACGCCGCCCTCGAAGGCTTCAACCGCTGGACCATTAACGGCGTCGCTTATCCGATGACGAGCGCCATGCAGCCGGCAACGTTTCATCTCCATGAAGGCCGCCGATATCGCGTGCACATGCGCAACCAGAGCGATGACGTTCATCCCATCCATCTGCACCGGCATATCTTTGAGCTGACCAGCATCATGGGAAAGCCCACGGCAGGCGTGATGAAGGACGTCGTCATGCTCGGCGGATACCAGGAAGTTTCGTTCGACTTCGTCGCCAACGATCCGGGAATGACGCTGTTCCATTGTCACCAGCAACTCCACATGGACTTCGGTTTCATGACGCTGTTCGACTACGTGTAATCGCAATTGGGAGTCACAAATTCTCCTGGAACACTCCGCTGCCCACTCTTCAAAGCTTCCAGCACTGGCTCTATGTTAGCTAATAAGTAACGGCAGCTCCGGCTGCAAGTCAAAGCCGCTCAAGCCGAAAACTTCTGATTACTGTGGTCATTATGGAAGTGAACGGAAGAGACTTAGCATAATACTGTGCGCATCAATGGCTTAGTCGTAAGCCACGACGCCGAAGTGCAGCAGCTGGTAGCAAAGGTATTTGCCACCATGGATTTGCGCTCGTGCGAAGATCATCAGTCCGCCATTGAACTCATTGAACGAAATCACTTTGACGGCTTCATCATCGATTGCGACGGATTGGAGCGCGGGGCGGAGATTGTAGCCGCGGTGCGCAGCAGCAGGTCGAATCAGAAGTCCGTCGTGTTCGCCATTACAAGTGCGAAAACTTCGACAAAGGCGCTGGAACTAGGGTCGAATTTCGTTCTGCCGAAGCCGCTCGATTTCGACCATCTCTCCACCTACTTCCAATCTTCTATTTTGAAAATGGAAGCCGAGCATCGCCGATACTTCCGCTACGAGCTCAGCCTGGACGCAGAAGTCGTCCGCAATGATGGCAAAGTCATTCCCGCGCAAGTGCTGAACGTGAGCGATGGCGGCGTGGCAGTGCGGCTTCTGGATGGGACGCACCTGCATGGATCAGTAGCGATTTGGTTCAGGCTCCCCGACGCACAAAAAACGCGTGTAACTGCGGCGGCCATGCTCTGCTGGGCACGCGGCCCAATCTTCGGAATGAAATTTTTAGCCATGCCCGGCGAAATCCGCAAACAGTACGCCGACTGGCTCTCTTCGATGGCGCTCGTGTAGTACTCCGCAGGCAGAGTTGGATTTTCATCGATTCCGAAAGTGCACCACATATTTCCTTCCGCATGCGCGACGTGTACTGAATCGCAAACTATTGCGCAGTTGCAGTCAGAGCCGGTGTCCAGAATGCAGTCAGCTCTGCGCCAGTACCGTTGAACAAATCGCGATCACAATGGCCTACGCCTGCAACCTGGTGCGGTTCAGGCCCGGCCGCTCCATCGGTGTACTGCCACATCGTCCATGTTTCCCAGCCGGGCGGAAGCACCGCTGTTGGACCATACTGCGCCAGCCATAGCCAGCAATTCGAAAGGATTGCATCTGGCTCGGAACCGAGCAGTTCTTTCAAATATTGCCCGGCGTACAAACCCGGCCAGCGGCCAGTTTCCTGCTGAATGTAGGAAACAAAACTTTGTGCCTCGGCCAGCTCCATACTTGATCCCGCTTTGTACGCTTCGAAATCGAGCACCAGCAATGTCTTGCTGTCCGGTTGAACCGTCGTGAGAAAAAAATCAGCTTGTTCCACTCCATCGGCGCTAACTCCGAAGCAATATGCGCCCCAGAGCATACCGGCGGCGAGCGCTTGTGCTTTGTTGGTCTGGTACATGGGATCGCTAAACTGCGTACCTTGCGTGGCCTTGTGAATGACCGCGAGAATGCCATCGTTTTTTGCCGCACTTAAATTGACTGTGCCGTTCTGGTGCGACAAGTCTATGATCGCGTTCAATCCGGGCATTGTGATCTCCTGACGGAGCTGGAACGCCAACTGGGAGCAAACTGGGAAGGGACCGGTTCCTGCTTCACACGTACGAACCGGCCATATCGATTCCTATATCACAGAAGCGATCGAGTGGTCTACAGAGTTTGCGATCGGGGAGAAATCTCCAACCTCCGTGACTCTTTTTTCAACCACTAATAGAAGCACAATCCTTGACAAAGTGTTACATTAGATATATTCCAAATAGTTCAATGGACGTCGCAGCGATTAAACGTTCGTTCGAAGGCAGCGGGTTGCGGTGTACTCCGCAACGCTACGCGGTGATGGCATTCCTGATGGACTGCAACCGTCATCCCACGGCAGCGGATATTTTTGAAGCCGTGAACCGCGTCGACCCCCGCTCTTCCCGCGCCACCACGTACAACAACTTGCGCGATCTGGTTGAGGCGGGTTTGGTGCGCGAAGTGGCGGTCGAGGGGCGCGCCGCAAGGTTCGATGCCAAAGGCATGCGGCATCACCATTTTATTTGCGATCGCTGCGGCAACGTTGAAGACGTGGAATGGTACGACGTACCCAGGCCGCGATCACGCGCTCTCGGGAAGCGAGTTCTTCGCGAATGCGAACTCATTTTCCGCGGGCTGTGTACGAAGTGTGCCGGCCGGACTCTTTCTCGTTAGGCGGATTTGCGTATGGCCAGCCGGGAGAATGTTGCGCCAGGTCAAATCCAAACTCATTAACCACGAAGGACATGAAGGTCCCACGAAGGCAATAATTCGAAGAACTAATTCAAAGGATAAAGATTATGGACAATACACTCGCCACAGCAGGAACTGCTTCCGAAACTCAGGAACAAAACCAACCAACCGAATCCAAATGCCCGGTAGCGCACGCTGCTCGCGGCACCCGCAGGAATGCGGACTGGTGGCCGAACCAGCTAGACTTCTCCGTTCTTCACGAGCACTCTGACCTATCTGATCCGATGGGCAAGGAGTTTAATTACGCGGAAGAATTCAAGAGCCTCGACCTGAATGCGGTGATCAAGGACCTGCGTGCCTTGATGACCGACTCGCAGGAGTGGTGGCCGGCCGACTTCGGCCACTACGGGCCGCTGTTTATCCGCATGGCATGGCACAGTGCCGGTACCTACCGCATCAATGATGGCCGCGGCGGGGCCGGATCGGGACAGCAGCGATTCGCGCCACTGAACAGCTGGCCGGACAACGTGAACCTCGACAAGGCGCGCCGTTTGCTTTGGCCGATCAAGCAGAAATACGGAAGAAAAATTTCGTGGGCCGACCTGATGATTCTGACCGGCAATGTCGCACTCGAATCGATGGGATTCAAGACCTTTGGCTTCGCTGGCGGACGCGAGGACGCTTGGGAGCCCGAAGAGCTTAACTGGGGAGCAGAAGCCACGTGGCTGGGTGACGAGCGCTACAGCGGCGATCGTGAGCTGGCCAATCCATTCGGCGCGGTGCAGATGGGGCTGATTTACGTGAACCCCGAAGGACCCAATGGAAAGCCGGATCCAGTCGCTGCCGCGCGCGACATCCGCGAGACATTCGCCCGCATGGCAATGAACGATGAGGAAACAGTCGCGCTAATCGCCGGCGGACACACGTTCGGCAAAACTCACGGCGCGGCTGCTGCAGCTCAGTACGTCGGCCCCGAACCGGAGGCTTGCGACGTGGAGCACCAAGGCCTGGGCTGGAAGAACACCTTCGGCAACGGCATGGGGGATGACACCGTCGGCAGCGGCCTCGAAGTCACCTGGACCACAACACCGACCAAGTGGAGCAACAACTTCTTCGAGAATCTCTTCAAGTACGATTGGGAACTTACGAAGAGCCCGGCGGGCGCATATCAATGGCAGCCCAAGAACGGCGCTGGTGCAGGCAGTGTTCCGTATGCACACGATCCCTCGAAGCGGCGCGCGCCAGCGATGTTGACGACAGATCTTTCATTGCGCTTCGATCCCGCTTACGAAAAAATCTCCCGGCGTTTCTATGAGCATCCCGACCAGTTCGCCGACGCATTCGCCAAAGCCTGGTTCAAGCTCACGCACCGCGATATGGGTCCGATCGCCCGTTACCTTGGCCCGCTCGTTCCCAACGAACCGCTGCTCTGGCAGGACCCGGTTCCCGCGGTCGACCACAAGTTAATCAATGAGAAGGATGCTGCTGCTCTGAAGGCGAAGATTCTCGCCTCAGGATTGTCGATTTCCGATCTGGTGGCGACAGCCTGGGCGTCGGCTTCGACCTTCCGTGGCTCCGACAAGCGCGGTGGAGCGAATGGAGCACGCATTCGCCTGGCGCCACAAAAGGATTGGGAGGTCAACCAGCCTGCGGTGCTCGCAAAAGTGCTGCAGAAGCTGGAGGCCATCCAAAAAGAGTTCAACAACTCGCAGGTCGATGGGAGCAAAGGAAAGAAAGTTTCGTTGGCTGATCTGATTGTTCTCGCGGGCAATGCAGCCATCGAAGAAGCTGCGAAGAAGGCCGGCTATGACGTGAAGGTCCCGTTCTCGCCGGGACGCACCGATGCTTCGCAGGAGATGACGGACGTGCACTCGTTCGCGGTGCTGGAGCCGGCTGCAGACGCGTTTCGCAATTACCGCCGCAAGGGAGAGCAGCGATCGCCCGAGGAACTGCTCCTTGATCGCGCGCAATTGCTGAAACTGACTGTTCCTGAGATGACCGCGCTCATGGGCGGCATGCGCGTGCTGAATGCTAACTTTGGAAAGTCGAAGCACGGCATTTTCACCAAGCGACCGGAGACACTGACGAACGACTTCTTCGTCAATCTAGTCGATATGGGTACGAAGTGGCAGCCGTCGGCGAGTTCCAATGGCTCTGGACCCGTGTACGAAGGACGCGACCGGAAGACTGGCGAGGTCAAGTGGACAGCGACCCGCGTCGACCTGCTGTTCGGCTCAAACTCAATTCTGCGAGCCGTAGCCGAAGTCTATGCACAGAACGACTCCAAGGAGAAGTTCGTGAAAGACTTCGTGGCCGCGTGGACGAAGGTGATGAACGCCGATCGCTTCGACCTGGCTCAGGCGCACTGATTCAGATCAGGAGGAAAGGCGGAGAAATCCACAAGAAAATCCTCGAGGGTGCCCCATCCTTGTCGCTCCTGGTTTTGGAGCGACAGGGTGGGGATTTTGACTTGCCGGCTATCTGACCTCGCCATCCACCAAGCCGTTTCGCGTGTTCCTTCACGACCTTCATAACCCAGCGCCAGCGAAGCGACCTGTTATTAAGAGACTCACGGCAGACGGTTTCAACGACTGCGCCTCTGCCCAGATTTAAAATCCTGAATATTTCCCATCTGGTGTAGCATCTCTTTCACGAGGTGCAGCATGGCGACAAATGCAGCCTCACTGAAAAGTGATGCAACCAGAGTGTCCCACCCATCCCAGGCAGCAAACGGTCTCGCGATTGTGCGTTTGACCATCGGCGCGATGCTCGTCTCAGTATTTTTCGAGAATTTAGGTAAAGGACTCTACAGAGCCGCCGGCTACGCGGGCCTGATCCACTATTACATCGACAAGGGTCATGCGCCTGCCCTATGGAAATCGGTCGAGGCTCTCGCGGCGAGTCACGCCGCCATGGCGGCTCCAGCTCAAGGCGTCCTGGAAATTTCGCTCGGTGTCCTCCTGGTCATCGGTTTACTCACGCGGCCAGTCGCTTTCGTCGCATTTCTATATCTCGGCAGCTTGTGGATGTCAGAATGGGGCACCGCATGGGTTTGGGAATTGCTGGTTCCGGTGATGGCATCTCTTGGGCTCGCAATTGGAAACGCTGGCCGGGCGTGGGGCCTCGATTCATGGCTCGCGCAACGCTGGCCATCGGCTCCGTGGTGGTTGGTTTGAGCTGATGCCCAGTGCGCGTGTCCGTCATTATTCCCACCCACAATGAAGCACAGGCGATCGAACGCGTTCTGGGCGATATTCCGTCCGAAATCGCAACCGAGGTAATCGTTGTCGATAGCAACTCGACTGACGGAACTCCCGAGATCGCTGCGAAAATGGGAGCACGCGTTATTCAAGAGCCCTGTCGCGGATATGGTCGAGCGTGCCTCACGGGCGTGGCCGCGGCAAATTCTCCTGACGTGATCGTGTTCCTCGATGGTGACTACAGTGATCGGCCCTCTGAATTGCCAATCGTCTTGGCGCCAATCGTTGAAGGCCGTGCCGACATCGTGCTCGGTTCGCGCCTTCATGATCGTCGTTCCCATGGAGCTCTGCCTTGGCATCAGGCGTTTGGCAATCATCTCGCCGCGAGCCTGATCAGAATTCTGTATCGAGTAAATCTCACCGATCTTGGTCCGTTTCGCGCCGCGCGAGCCGAGGTTCTACGGAAAATCGGGCTCGAGGAAATGACCTATGGCTGGGCGGTAGAGATGATTCTGAAAGGCGCGCTGGCTGGATATCGAATCGTAGAAGTTCCGGTA
>Ga0335079_10009532_pt1 | contig 11058 bp, 11 predicted proteins | sample Lox_Sample_33_FD_206719 | JGI IMG/M metagenome (GOLD analysis project Ga0335079, IMG submission 206719) | Soil microbial communities from Loxahatchee National Wildlife Refuge, Florida, United States - Lox_Sample_3.3 | ecosystem: Environmental > Terrestrial > Soil > Wetlands | place: USA... | reverse complement strand
AGTTTTCGCGCCATAATCAAATGAAATATTGCCAATATTAAATCCTGGCATAAATGAACTGATTCCTAATGGAAAAATATCTCTCATGCCAACGCGGGCTAGGCTTAGACTTTTAACGTTTTGGGCTGAATATTCTTTTGAAATTCTAAAGCCATAAAACTTTGTGCTAATTTTAATCGAGCTACTTGTTATTTGTATCTCTTCTTTTCCAAACAACTGGTCAACCAGAAAATAAATTAGCACTGCCAAAGCTACACTCGATAAAACAATTCCAATAAGAAAGGGACGAAGATCTGAACTACTTGTTTTAATTGATTGGATTAAGCCAAATAAAGTAGAAATTTCAAACGGTATTAGAAATAAAGTATAGAAGCTCGCAATTAGGATCACGAGCCAATACTTTGGCTTTGGCAAAAGAATTACAAATTTGTCCCCTAAATCTTTGCTTATGTGTTTAAGGGCTGGCAGTTTGACTGGCATATCTATGAAATCCAAATCACATAAACGCCGATGAGGATCATCGCAATCATAAAGACGATGCTGATATAACGAACGATCTGTCGTCCCAACGGTTTGACAATGTAATCATCGCAGATTACCACCAATCCGTGCACACCATGCGCGGTCGCAACGAGAACCAATAAGCTAGCGACAACTTTCCAAAACGGCGATGACCATATCGTCAGATCAGGAACATTTGTATTTCGCACGTGAGTCACGTTGGGCATGAAGCCCCAGCGCAATACGTCTGCCAAATTCATCTGCGTGCGCGCACCCATGATCAACGCCCCGATGATCGCAATCAGAATCAACGCGTACATTGCCAGCGCGGAAAGACGCGTGAAAAGCCACATCATCATTTCAAAGTTGAGTCCGCGCTTCGTGAGCGGTACAGTTCTTGATTTTGTCGGAGTTGTCATCTCAGCCTCCCAATCCTTTGCTGACGATTACAAAGAGCGCCAATCCATAAATGGGAATGAAGAATGCCCATTCAATCCAAATGGCTTCACGCGAATGTTCGATCAATTTCGGAAACAGATCGAGAATGGTAATCCGCAAGCCGTTAATGGCATGGAACAAGACAAAGAAGAAAATAAAAATTTGGAAAATCCAGTTTTCGTAAATGGAGTTGGTGAAGACTCCGACTTTTCCGCCCACGAACGATGACAAGATATGGATCGTGATAAAGATCGCCATGCCCAGCCCGCCGATACGATGCAAGATATATGTCAGAAAAGGACCTTGACCTTTGTATCGCAACGCCGTTTCCAAGCTGACGTTTCGTTTCAAGCCCATCTGTGCCTCCATGAAAGATAAACCATGCGACACTATTTTACCTCGTGTTGACCAATGCGGTGAAGAAAGTGACAATCATCATGCGATTTCAGACCACACTTCCTCTAATAAAGAACAGTCAGCCTCTTATAATCCGGTTACGTTTTAAATCGAACTCGCCGTATAATTACGAACCAATTGTAAGAACGATCTCGTAAAGAATTTTTTGAATTTCAAGGATTCAAATTCTTGGAGGTGTTATGTCTGAAGGTGACATCAGCCGACGCGGCTTTTTCATAGCTGTGACAGGCATCGTGGGGGGAATTATCGGAGTGGCAATTGGAGTGCCGGCCATTGCCTATTTACTCGATCCCGTTTTCAAGTCGAGCGCAAAAGACTCGTGGATCTCCATCGGCAAACTCGCTGACATGCAAGTGGGCAAACCTTATCCATTCTCATTTGCCATCGTGGAAGTCAATGGCTGGGAACGTACCTCCACCAGCCACGGCGGGTTTGTGATTCGCAAATCGGATAGCCCGACCGATATGATTATTTTCAATAGCCGATGTACGCATTTGGGATGTACCGTTAATTGGCAGAATGACGCGCAAGCGTTTATTTGTCCGTGCCACGATGGAAAGTTCAGCAAAGATGGCGTGGTGTTAGCGGGTCCGCCGCCTCGTCCGCTCGACCGATATACGGATTTCCGTTTAACGAATGATGGCATCCTCGAAATTTATTACAAGGAAAGCTAGCCATGTGGAAAAAAGTTTACGAATGGCTTGATGAACGGCTTGGATTAAGTGACCTTTACAAAAATATACTCGACCGCCCCGAGCCCAGGGGAACTTGGTGGAACACGCTTGGCTCGGCGAGTTTATTTTTATTTATCCTGCAAGGGGTCACTGGAATTTTCCTGCTGGTTTATTACACGCCTTCACCCGACCATGCCTACGACAGCATCAATTACATCATGAACGGGGTCGCGTTCGGCTGGCTGATCCGCGGCATCCATCATTGGGGCGCAACGCTGATGATCATCGTGGTCTTCATCCATATGCTGCGAGTCTTCGTGACGGCTTCGTTCAAATATCCGCGCGAATTAACATGGCTGGTCGGCATCGGATTATTTATCCTCACGCTCGGCATGGGATTCACTGGTTATCTTCTGCCGTGGGATCAACAATCGTATTGGGCGACCACCGTCGGCACGCAGATTGCGGGAAGCGTGCCATTCATCGGCGATTTCATTCTCAAAGCCTTGCGCGGCGGTGAGAATTTGAGTGCGCTCACATTACAACGATTCTTCGCCGCTCACATTTGGATGCTGCCGGCCGCACTCGCCGGATTGATCGGCGTTCATCTATATCTCATCTTCAAGCATGGTGAGTCGAACTTCCCATCGAAGGAAGACTGAGGAACGCGCGATGGATAACGAAACAAAACAGAAAATCAACAAACGTTACGAACGCGAACTCGACAAAGGCGAGCGCTTCTGGCCTGATAGCATCTTCAAAGATGTCATTGTCTCGCTTGGGATTTTTATTTTATTGGTTTTGCTGGCGACCTTCATCGGCGTGGATGCCCAGCCGAAAGTGGATCCAAGCGATACGACATACGTTCCACGCCCGGAATGGTATTTCCTCTTCCTATTTAAATTCCTTGCGCTCTACGGACAGATTCCAGTATTGGGCAAGATCGAATGGTTTGCCACCGTGATTGTCCCCGGCGCTGCTATTCTGCTCTTGGTCCTGATGCCTTTCATTGAACGCAATCCTTCACGCTATTACGGCAAGCGCGTCCTTCCGATTTCTGTGATGGCGATTATTGTCGTTGATATTGTGATGCTGACCTTGATGGCAGACGTTCCGACCGTGCTCAGCAACGGGTCAACGATACCGGGCTTGCTTCAAGCGATTGCTGGTTTAGTGATTCCGCTTGTAGCGATCATCTCCTTATTCTTGATGAATTTTGTGTTCAAGAACACCTCCACGAAAACCATGATTTGGACGACGGTCATTTCATCCATCTTAACGATTGGATTAACCGTTGCAGTGTTAGGAATATTTCCTCAACCCGCAACGCAGACCGCCGCGGTTGCCACCACGCTTACAGATCAGATCAGCGCGGGTCAGGATTTATATTCTGCGAACTGCACCAGTTGTCATGGCGACGATGGCAAGGTTACACAGATCACCGGCGTAAAAGGCTTGGAAGGAAAATTGATTCCAGCGATTCACAGCACCGATGTTTTATACACGTTGGATGATGCCGCGATAGCTCAAGTCATCGCATATGGACGACCCGAAGCAGGCATGACGCCGTTCGGCAAGACCTATGGCGGTCAGCTTTCAGCGAGCGATATTGATAATATCGTGATCTTCATGCGCTATGAGTGGGATGATCGCTTTGTAGCTCCAGTGCTCAAACCACTTTTCCCGCCATTAGCAAAAGGCGAAGTTCCATCCTATGATGTTCACATTCAGCCGATTGTCAATCGCTATTGTGCATCGTGTCATAAGGCTGGCCAGACCAACAATAATTTCCTAATGGATTCATATACGGATATGCTGCACACCGGTGATCACAAAGCCAACGATATCATCGCAGGCAATGCAAATAGTTATTTGTTACAGGTTATTCAAGGTCATGCGATTCCCGATCCGAATAACCCAACGCAGACTCTCATCCGAGCCATGCCGCCAAATGGTCATCTCTCGCCGGATGTGATTGATGCGTTCGTGCGCTGGATCATGAATGGGATGCCGCAAAGCGCGGCAGAGGCCGCGAAGCTTTCGGTCACCGCGACACCGGCAGCGGGTTCCGCGGGAACGCCCGCTCTTACACCGACACCATAATCCATTTATCTTTGAATCAAAAAGGTCATCTCATTTTGAGATGACCTTTTCTTTTTATTTCTAAACCTTACATATGTTTAATGATCGCGTCACCAAACTCTGAACATTTAACTTCGGTGGCATGATCCATCAAGCGCGCAAAATCATACGTCACCGTGCGGGCATTGATCGCGCCTTCCATGCCTTTGACGATCAAGTCCGCGACTTCCGTCCAGCCCAAATAACGAAACATCATTTCGCCGGAGAGAATCACCGAGCCGGGATTTACTTTATCGAGGTCGGCATATTTCGGCGCGGTGCCATGTGTTGCTTCAAAGATGGCGTGACCCGTTTCATAATTTATGTTCGCGCCCGGAGCGATTCCGATTCCGCCGACTTGCGCGGCTAGCGCATCGGAAATATAATCACCGTTGAGATTCAATGTGGCAATCACGTCATAGTCGCGTGGGCGGATCAGCGTGAATTGCAAACTCACATCGGCAATAGAGTCTTTGATTAACAGCATCTTCTTCCATTTGCCATCACCGTGCGTGCTCCACAACTTCAGCGCTTCTTCCACTTCTTTCTTAATATCATTCTGCTGATCAGGCGACATCATGTCGAAGCCGGGATCGATCATCTTGGCATTTTCTTCCGCGCTCAAATTGACATTCGTTTCCTTGTTTCCTAGAATCCACGTTTCGCGCTCGGTGACGATTTGATTGCGGAACTCGCGTTTGGCAAGTGCGTAACCCCAATCTTTGAATGCGCCTTCCGTGAACTTCATGATGTTGCCCTTATGCACGAAGTTGACGCTCTTGCGCTTATTGTCTAAAGCCCACTGGATCGCGGCTCGCACGAGTCGTTCGGTGCCTTCAACTGAAACCGGCTTGATACCAATAGCCGCCGTATCGGGGAAGCGCATCTTGGCATATTCCTTCGGAAAGGCTTCCTTAAATAATTTCATGAATTTGGTATTGTCATCGGTGCGATATTGGAACTCGATGCCGGTATAAATATCTTCGGTGTTCTCGCGGAAGATGACCATATCCACATATTCGGGATGTTTAACGGGCGAAGGCACACCGTTGTACCAACGCACCGGTCGCTGACACACATACAGGTCAAGGATTTTACGAAGCGCAACATTCAATGAACGGATGCCGCCTCCGATCGGAGTCGTGAGCGGACCTTTGATCCCAACCAAAAATTCTTGGAAGGCTTCGGTCGTTTCATCGGGAAGCCATGAATTAAATTGCTTGAATGATTTCTCGCCCGCATAAACTTCCATCCAATGGATTTTGCGTTTACCTTTATAAGCTTTCTCCACTGCCGCGTCGAACACGCGCACCGAAGCGCGCCAAATATCGCGTCCCGTGCCGTCGCCTTCGACGAACGGGATGATGGGATGATCGGGAACCTGTAACTTCCCATCCTTGATGAAAATCTTCGCCCCGCCTTCTGGTACCTTTACGTTTGTATATGCCATGATTGTCTCCTTACAAATATAATGCGGCGCATTATATCATCCGCACTTTTCAGCCTCCTAGTGACGATTATCCTTTTCTTGCATGTCATTGCAAGCCGCGTTCTCGAGCGAAGCGAGAGACGGCGAAGCCATCCCGAAAAATTGCGAGGAGATTGTTTCGGGCTTTCAGCCCTCGCAATGACGCTCGTCTGCCCTTGACAGAATCTGCCGCGCGCATAGAATCAGCCCGAAATGAGAAGACGCTTCTTACACCGACTGTTATCTTTGCCCGTTCAACTGAATCTTGCTTTTCCTTTTTGGAGAGTCGCTTTTTTAGCGGCTCTCTTTTTTTACCTAACCCTTGCTCCCCCTTCCCTATAGGGAAGGGGGCTGGGAGGATAGGTCAGACCAACGACACTTGGCATATGGAACCTGACACATGATCAAACTTCCCGGACTCATTGACCCGCACGTTCATGTCCGCGAACCCGGACAGACCCACAAAGAAGATTGGGATACCGCGACGCAAGCCGCGCTCGCTGGCGGATTCACGATGATCCTCGCTATGCCAAACACCAAGCCGCCGATCTTTGATGAGACGACTCTTGAGCTTGCATTGAATGCCGCTAAGCAAAAAGCGCGCTGCGATTACGCTCAATTCCTCGGCGCGGGACCGGATAATGCAGAAATCGTTCCATCGTTGGCAGACAAAGCTGCGGGATTGAAAATGTATCTCGACTCAACCTTCGGCGAGTTGCGCCTCGATGATATGACTTTATGGCAGCCACACTTTGAAAAATATCCAAAACAATATCCAATTGTGGCACATTCTGAATCTCGAAGCATGGCTGCCGCGATTCTATTCGCCGCGATCTATGATCGTCCCATTCACATCGCACATGTTTCATTGAAAGAAGAAATTCTGCTCATCAAAGCCGCGAAAGAAAAAGGAATCAAAGTGACGTGCGAGGTCACGCCGCATCATTTGTTTCTCATCGCCCCTCATCCCAACCCCTCTCCCATTGGGAGAGGGACAAAGGGTGAGGGAAGACTCGAAGTTCGTCCTCGCCTCGCGACCCAAGAAGATGTTGATGCTTTGTGGCAAAATATGGATGTCATTGATTGTTTCGCCACCGACCATGCGCCGCATATTTCAGAAGAAAAAGATTCCGAGAATCCTCCGCCCGGTTTTCCGGGACTTGAAACCGCATTACCATTGCTCTTGACCGCCATTTCCGAATCTCGACTCACGATTCCCGATATCATCCAAAAGATGTACACTAACCCAAGAAAAATATTCGGTCTCCCTGAACAATCCGAAACATGGATCGAAGTGGATGAGAATGCCGAATATGAAATCAAAGCCGAGAATCAATTCACGCGCTGTGGCTGGACTCCCTTCGAAGGCTGGAAGGTGAAGGGGCGCGTGACGCGCGTCGTTTTGCGCGGACACGATGCCTTCAAAGATGGCAAGGTGCTGGTGGGAAAAGGCTTTGGAAAGAATGTGAGAAATTATGAGGCGTAAATCAAATGAACATAGATTCTTTGAATAGAAAATTTTTTGGCTTTCTTGAAAAAGATTATGGATTCAAATATGGCAAAAGCACTTTTTATAATCAAGATGCGGAATTTTCGATTTTCGTCTATGGAGACAATCTACCAATTTTGTCACTTATCGAGATATCCATTTGGTTTAAGGCGGAGCCTAAATGCACACGAATTTCTTTTAGATGGATTGCGAAATATTTTGGTCTTCGATTAGATTTGGATTTTGAACAGATGCCAAATTCGTTAGCGAAAAATTATAGTAAATCATCCTCTGCGCTACAAGAATGTATGCCCAAAATTCTTAGCAGCCGCGAAGAGTGGCTTTTGCCATCAATGAAGCTGTATTTTGATTGGGAGCAAAAGAACACCTTTCATAACAATGTTGTCCTAATGCTTTCGAAACCAGACGTCTTAGAAATGTATGATTACATAAGAAGTAAAGATCCAAGCTGGAATCCTTCATGGCCAAGCTGGACTCCTTCATAGAAAATTTTTGACAAGATGAAGAGAAGCCCATTAAGCAGAATCCTCTCTACACGTCGCGCGAGTCCGAGCAGAGAAAGAATGAAGCAACAACGATATCCGATGATCGAGATTCGATTTCAGCATGCACCAACTCCCGAATCACGAATAACGAATATCGAGTAACGAACTACAAAACTATCAAACCAACAGACTAGGAGACTAAACATGCCCACCCCATCTTCATCCCCTCACCTGCCGTTCGGCGAAGACAAGAACGCCGAGTGGTATGGCAAGGACATCATATCCGTCAAGCAGTTCAAGCGCGACGACCTGGAGTACGTCTTCGGTGTGGCGCACGAAATGCGCGGCATGGTCGAGCGCATCGGCACGTTCGACCTGCTCAAGGGAAAAATCCTCGCCAATCTTTTTTATGAACCGTCCACGCGCACCTCGTCGTCGTTCACGGCCGCGATGGAACGACTCGGCGGCTCGGTCATCCCGATCAATGAAGTGAAATATTCATCTGTTGCAAAAGGCGAGAGCTTGCCCGATACGGTTCGCACGCTCGAATGCTATGCGGATGTCATCGTGCTGCGTCATCCCGAAACCGGCTCGGCGGCAATCGCGGCGAAGGCGGCGCGCAAGCCAGTGATCAACGCGGGCGACGGCACAGGCGAACATCCAACGCAGGCGTTGCTCGATACGTTCACCATCATGGAGGAGCTTGGCCGGCTCGATAATCTCACCGTCACCATGCTCGGCGATTTGAAATATGGGCGCACGGTGCATTCGCTGGCGCGTTTGCTTTCGCAGTTCAGCAACATCAAATTGAATTACGTCTCGCCCGATATTTTGAAGATGCCAAAAGAAGTGATGGATGAAGTCTCGGAGAAAAAAGTTCCGCAAGCCGAGTTTGCATCGCTCGAAAAGGTTTTACCTCAAACCGATGTGTTGTACGTGACCCGCGTTCAAAAAGAAAGGTTTGAAGATCCCGCCGATTATGAAAAGGTCAAGGGTGCGTATGTGATTGATCCCGCCATCATGAAGTCCGCTAAGAAGGATATGATCGTGATGCATCCGCTGCCGCGCGTCGGCGAGATCAGTCCCGACTTCGATGACGATCCGCGTGCCGCGTATTTCCGTCAGATGGAATATGGTCTGTATGTGAGAATGGCGCTACTTGCGATGGTGTTGGGCAAAGCGTAGAGGAATAGGACGCGGATGACACAGATCAAGCGGATTCTCGCTGATTAAAGATAATAATGAAAAATCCGCGGAAATCTTCCCAATCCGCCAAATCCGCGTTCTATTTTTTCAATAAGGAGTCAATATGCTCCACGTACAGATTACATCCGATATCATCAATGCCTTCTATAAAGTTTACAACACGCTTGGCTATGGATTTCTCGAGAAGGTTTATGAAAACGCCTTGGCTATGGAACTGGCGGCACGCGGTCATGTCGTGAAGCAGCAACTGCCTATTCAAGTTTATTATGAAGGCAAAGCTGTTGGCGAATATTTTGCCGATATGCTTATTGACGATAAAGTGCTTGTTGAACTTAAAGCCGCTGAAAGCCTTGCCAAAGAACATGAGGCACAACTTCTCAATTATTTGAAAGCCACCAAAATTGAAATTGGTCTTTTGCTCAATTTTGGCAAAGAGCCTCATTTCAAACGGAAAATCTTTTCCAACCAAAAAGAATCCCAAACATATCCGCGTCAATCCGTCAAATCCGTTTAATCCGCGTTCTATTAATAAACTATGGAAACCTTTTTCTCTTTTCTTGAAAAACGCGTCGATGATTGTTCCTCGCTTTTGTGCGTTGGACTCGACCCGCACATTCCCGACCTTAAAGAATCTTCTGCCGCGTCCGCCCTTGACTTTTGTTTGAATCTCGTTAAACAAACTGCCCCCTACGCCGCAGCATTCAAACCCAATGCGGCGTTCTTCGAAGTCTTCGGCGCGGATGGCTGGACTGTTCTCAAACAAGTGATTGATGCCATTCACGAAGAATCGAATCGACTCGGCTTGAAGATTCCCATCATCCTCGATGCCAAGCGCGGCGACATTGTATCCACTGCCGAAGCCTATGCCAAATCTGCATTTGAGAATCTCGGCGCAGATTGCATTACGCTGAGTCCATATCTTGGAAAAGATTCCATCGAGCCATTTATTCAGAATCAAGAAAAAGGAATCTTCCTGTTATGCAAAACATCCAATCCCGGTTCAGGTGATTTGCAGGACTTGATTCTTGAATCGGGCGATCCGTTGCATGTTCATGTGGCAAAACTTGCCCAACAATGGAATACCAAAAATAATATCGGTCTCGTTGTTGGCGCAACACATGTTGATGCAATGAAGCGCGTCCGTGAAGCCGCGCCGGATTTATGGTTCCTCGTTCCCGGAGTCGGAACTCAAGGCGGAGATTTGGAATCGGCAATGAGAGTCGGCTTACGTCAAGATGGACACGGTATGTTGATCAATGTTTCGCGCGGAATTTCTCGAAGCGATCATCCGCGCAAAGCGGCGGTAGAATTACGCGATCAAATCGTGAACATTCAACTTCAAATGAAGAAATAATTATTAGTGTAGAGGAATGCGTAAACTTCTTATTCTATCCAAACAAGCTGATGAATATCACCATCTGCTTGAGTCAGCCAAGTTGCCAGAGATTCAGATTTTCTCTGCAACCAATATTGATGAAGCAAAAGCATTAGGTTTAGATTTTGAAATCGTCCTTGGCGAACCGCGCTTGATGCGCGACCTACTCCCAAACTTGCTGCACTTAGGTTGGGTTCAATCCATGTATGCAGGCGTTGAACAATTGCTCGATCCATCGTTACGCCGCGATTATATTTTGACCAATGCACGCGGTGTGTTCGGCGGCCTGATGTCCGAGTACGTGTTCGGATATTTGCTAAATCACGAAAGACGAATCTTTGAACGATATAAAGCCCAACTAGAACAGCGCTGGGATGGAAGCACCACCGGCATGTTGCGCGGCAAAACAATCGGACTGCTTGGTGTCGGCTCCATCGGCGCTCACCTAGCGCAGACTGCAAAATGTTTTGACATGACCGTACACGGCTATACGCGTTCCAGCGAAACATGTCCCGATGTGAATGTTTATTTTCATGGAAAGGATTTGCCTGGTTTTGCTAAAGGCTTGGATTATCTCATCAGTGTCTTACCCAACACATCTGAGACACATCATATTGTGGATGCTTCATTATTAAATGCTTTGCCACCACACGCACTCTTCATCAACGTCGGACGCGGCAGCGCGCTCGACGAATCCGCTTTGATTGAAGCGCTTAGATCAAAGAAAATCGCAGGCGCGGTGTTGGATGTGTTCCAACAGGAGCCATTGCCCAAAGAGCATCCGTTTTGGAACACACCCAATTTGCTGATGACCTTTCACACCTCCGCGCCGAGTTTACCAAACGACATAGCAAATTTATTCA
>Ga0335079_10009531_pt1 | contig 11059 bp, 7 predicted proteins | sample Lox_Sample_33_FD_206719 | JGI IMG/M metagenome (GOLD analysis project Ga0335079, IMG submission 206719) | Soil microbial communities from Loxahatchee National Wildlife Refuge, Florida, United States - Lox_Sample_3.3 | ecosystem: Environmental > Terrestrial > Soil > Wetlands | place: USA: Florida... | reverse complement strand
TCCCGCCGAGGGCGTCGCGGCTACCGGAAATCGTAACGCAGCTTCACCGCGCCGACGTGGCGCGAATACTCGAAGAGCTCGAGGTTGGACGCGTTGTGCGCGTACTGGTATTCGACGCGCACGGTCCAGTGCGAGTCGATCAGGTACAGCGCGCTCAGGTTGAGCGTGAGGTTGCGGTCGTGCCGCGCGACGTCGAGGATCGGAATCGGCGCCTGGTAGCTGCTGTCGACGTAGCCGAAGCCGGCGTTCAGCGCCCAGAACGGCGCCGGAGAAACCGTCACGTCCGCCGCGCCGCCCCACAGCCACCGGCCGAGGTCGTCCCGGTTCTCGCGGTTGTGCTCGTCGCCGTAGAAGGCCTGCGCGTTGAGCACCGGATGCCAGGGCTTGAGCCAAGCCTGGCGATACGCGGCGGTGATCGCGTAGAGATCGGAGTTCCGCGCGGCGTTCTCGCCAGAGTACCCGAGCCGCGCGTACTGCGGGATGAGCGCGAAGGAGGCGAGCTCGGAGAGCTGCCTGCGCCACTCGAGGCCCAGCCCATCGGTCCAGCGATACCGCGAGCCGTCCAGGATGATCTCGGTGTGGGCATAGTTGAGGCTGTAGATATTCGCGGCTGCGGCGCGCGAGACTCCGAGCGAAGCGCCCAGGGAGCCCAGGTTGAATTCGGAGGCGTCGGTGTAGAACGTGCCGTTGGCGTAGCCGCTCGCGTTCAAGCTCCATCCGGGAGCGACGGGGTGATCGACGCGGCCCGACGCGGCGAGCCAGCCGAAGGCGGAGGCTTTCTGCACGCCCACCTGATCGACCGTCACCGGTCCGAGCACCGGCAAGCCGATGTCCGCCTGGGCGACGCCGGCGTTGGCGTTGCTGTCGTAGCCCGCGCCCGCCTCGAGGTAGGCCGAGGTCCGCGTGCGATAGCGCCCTTCCCGCGCTTCCAGCGCCGCGAGATAGCGGTCGATGCCCGCCTGCACGTCGGGCGGCGGCGATGCTTTGACGACGGCTTCGAATTCCTCGCGCGCGCGGACGTTGTCACCGGCGTAGAAGTAGGCGCGCGCGAGCTCGAGGCGCCCCCGCAGATCGTCCGGAAACGACAGCACGTAGCGCTCGAGCGAGAGCACGCCTTCGCCGGCGCGGCCGAGATCCACCGCGGCAACGCCACACCACAGATCGAAGCTGCGCGGGCGGGTACTGATATCCGGATCGGCGCAGAACGATGCGTACGCCTCCTCCGAACGGCCGCTCTCGACGAGCCCGCGCAGATCGTCCAGCGGTGCGGCGCTCGCCCAGGTCGCAACGGCGACCGCTGCGGCCGCGATGCCGCGAAGCCTCGAGGGCCGGCGGGCTCCGGTCGGTTGCTGCGGCGTCGCGCGAGCGGCGGGCATGGGCGGCGGCGAAGGGCGGCTGATCATAGCACGCGCCCCGCGCCGGACCTGCGCGGCTACTGGACGACCTGATCGATCGTGATGTTGACGCCCGACGCGCCGGGCTTCACCGGAACGCTCCTGCCCGACAGGTCGCCCGGCTGTGGAATGGCGTTGCCGGATTTCGATATGCGCGCCTCGATGATCACCGACGACGCCGCGGAGAGCTTCGCGCCCGCCATTCCCATGCTGTCGTCGAGACGGTACTCCGTCGGCAGCTGCTTGGCAGGGAAGCGCAGCACCGCCAGCGGCATCCGCGGCCCTTCGCTCGCGCGCGCGTAGATGAACACTGTGTCGGTGAGGGTAACCCGCGAGGCGAGCGCGGCACTGACGTCGACACGACCCGCGACCGCGCCCCCGGAAGCCGCAGGGGTGGATGAGGGCGGCGCCGCGGCGATCGCCGTCCGAGGCGCCCCGCCTTTCATCCCTTCCACTTCCGCGATGATGGCGCTGACCTGCCTGGCGTCGTCGGAGCCTTCCGGAAACTGCGCGCGCAGTCGCTGCCAGAGAGCGAGCGCGCCGTCGAGGTCGCGCGCTTCCATCGCGGCGGTCGCTGAGAGCGCGAGCGCCTTCTTCTGGTTCGGGTCGAGCGCCAGCGCTCGCGCTGCGAGCGCTGCAGGCTTTCCGCTGAGGCGGCGGCCTTGCGTCATCGCCAGGACGTCGGCGTAGTCGGCCAGGAGACCGGGATCCTCGGGAACCAGGGTCGTCGCACGATCGTAGGCCTCCGCCGCCTCGGGATAGCGGCCGAGCGCGTGATAGGAGCGGGCGAGCAGAACCCAGCCTTGGGCATCGTCCGGCCGCGTCTTGAGCCTGTCGGCGAGGGTGTCGACCAGCCCGCTGACTTCGCGCTGCGACATGTCGTGCGCGCTTCGCTCGCTTGCCGCGGAAGCGACGGCCTCGGGTCTGCCCAGGCGCGCGTAGAGCACCACGGCGATCGCCGGAATGAGCACCAGGAGCGCGGCGACCAGGATCCAGGGCACGCGCCCGGCCGCCTGCGCGGCCTTGCCGCCCGGCAGGCCGATCTCGCTACCCAAGCGCTGCGAGAGCTCCGTCACGGCCTCGTCGTGCTCGTCGCGCCCGATGACGCCGTCGGCGAATTCGGCGTCGAGGGCCTGCTTCTGGTCGCGATAGACCGCGGCGGCCGCGGCGTCAGGATCCGGCGTCTCGATCGCGCGGCGAGTGCGCAGCAACGGGAAGAGCAGCAGCGCGAGTGTTGCCGCGACCAGCAGGGAGGCGAATGACCAGAAGAGGAGCATGGGCACGGAGGCTACGGGTATCTCGCGCCAGCACGGCGCGGTTCCCCGCCGCGGGGCGCCATTATAGCGGTCCGCTCCGAAGGCTTGGGCGAGTCCATTCCAAAACCTTCCCGCGGCCGATAAACTAGCCTTCGGCATCGGTCGTTGGACCGTGGAAGCGAGCGCCGATCCCACGATCGGCCGCGGCCGGTCGCGAACTCGAGAACGAGGACCCCATGCCTGACGACGATCTCAGCCGAAGCTCGCTCGAATACCACCGCGCGCCGCCGCCGGGCAAGATCTCCATCCTGCCGACGAAGCAGCTCGAGACGCAGCGCGATCTCGCGCTCGCCTATTCGCCAGGCGTCGCGGCCGCCTGCAACGAGATCGTCCGCGACGCGGGCGAAGCCCGCAACCTCACCGCGCGCGGCAACCTGATCGGCGTCATCACCAACGGCACCGCGGTGCTCGGACTCGGCGCGATCGGCCCGCTCGCCGGCAAGCCGGTGATGGAAGGCAAGGCGGTGCTGTTCAAGAAGTTCGCGGGCATCGACTGCTTCGACATAGAGATCGACGAGCGCGATCCGGAGAAGCTCGTCGACATCATCGCGTCGCTCGAGCCGACGTTCGGCGGCGTCAACCTCGAGGACATCAAGGCGCCCGAGTGCTTCTACGTCGAGCGCAAGTGCCGCGAGCGGATGAAGATCCCGGTATTCCACGACGACCAGCACGGCACGGCGATCATCGTCGGCGCGGCGGTACGCAACGGATTGCGCGTCGTCGGCAAGGAGATCGGGAAGGTGAAGCTCGTCTGCTCGGGCGCGGGCGCGGCCGCGCTCGCCTGCCTCGACATCCTCACGAGCCTGGGCATCAGCCGCGAGAACATCTGGGTGTCCGACATCGCCGGCGTCGTCTACTCGGGGCGCAAGGAGGAGATGGACGAGAACAAGGCGCGCTACGCGCAGCAGACCGCCGCGCGCAAGCTCGGCGACATCATCGAGGGGGCCGACATCTTTCTCGGTCTTTCGGCGGGCGGCGTGCTCAAGCCCGAGATGGTCAAGCGCATGGCCAAGGCCCCTCTGATCCTGGCGCTCGCGAACCCCGTCCCCGAGATCATGCCCGACGCCGCGAAAGCGGCGCGCCCCGACGCGATCATCGCCACCGGCCGCTCGGACTTCCCCAACCAGGTGAACAACGTGCTCTGCTTCCCCTTTATCTTCCGCGGCGCGCTCGACGTCGGCGCGACGACGATCAACGAGGCGATGAAGCTCGCTGCCGTGAACGCGCTCGCGGACCTCGCGATGGCCGAGCAGTCGGACATCGTCGCCGCGGCCTACGGTGTCGACGACATCACCTTCGGTGCGGAGTACCTGATCCCGAAGCCCTTCGATCCCAGGCTGATCATCAAGATCGCACCCGCGGTCGCGCGCGCGGCGATGGACTCCGGCGTCGCGACGCGGCCGATCGCGGACTTCGACGCTTATCACCAGCGGCTGCTGCAGTTCGTCTATCACTCCGGGCTGCTGATGAAGCCGATCTTCGAGTCGGCGAAGAAGTCGCCCAGGCGGATCGTGTACGCGGAAGGCGAGGACGAGCGCGTCCTGCGCGCGGTGCAGGTGGTCGTCGACGAGGGGCTGGCGAAGCCCATACTCGTCGGGCGTCCGACGGTCATCCGCCAGCGCATCGAGCGCTACGGGCTGAGGCTCAAGCCCGACGTCCACTTCGAGATGACCGACCCCGAGGACGACCCGCGCTACCGCGCCTACTGGACCGAGTACCTTCGCCTCACCGAGCGGCGCGGAGTCACCGAGCAGCTCGCCAGGACGGAAATGCGGCAGCGCCCGACGCTCATCGGCGCGATGATGATCCACATGGGCGACGCGGACGGAATGCTGTGTGGAACCTATGGTTCGCACGAGTCCCACCGCCTGTATGTCGAGCAGGTGCTGGGCCTGCGCCGCGGGGTGAAGACGCTGGCGGCGATGAATGCCGTGTTCCTGCCCGACCGAACGGTCTTCATCGCGGATACCTACGTCAACGCCGATCCCACGCCCGAGCAGCTCGCCGAGATCACGCTGCTCGCCGCGGACGAGATCCGTCGCTTCGGAATCACCCCCAAGGTTGCGCTGCTTTCGCACTCGAGCTTCGGATCGAGCGCTCACCCGCAGGCGCGCAAGATGCGCTCCGCGCTGGCGCTCGTGAACTCGATGGAGCCCGAGCTCGAGATCGATGGCGAGATGCACGGCGACGCCGCGCTATCCGTCGAGGTGCGCAAGCGGGTGTTCCCGAACTCGCGCCTCGAGGGCGAGGCGAACCTGCTCATCATGCCGACGCTCGACGCCGCCAACATCGCCTTCAATCTGCTCAAGGCGGCGGGGGGAAGCGGCGTGACACTGGGCCCGATCCTGCTCGGCATCGCCAAGGCGGCCCACATCCTGACGCCCTCCGCCACCGTGCGCCGCCTAGTCAACATGACGGCGCTCACGACGGTCGACGCCGGCGTCGAGCGCCAGCGCGCGCTCCTCTAGCGCCGCGGAACGCTCGCGGACTCGAGCTCCCGCCCCTGGCGCGGTAGGACCCGCTCGGACATTGCCCGCGCTGCGCTCCGACAGCAGAAACGGCTCCCTGCCGATAGCCGCGGCCCACCCCGTGGCGCAGACTCCGCTTGAGACGGGAAGGGACCTTGTTGAGGAGTGCGACATGAAGATGAAGCCGGCATTGCTCGCGCTCGCCGCAGCCGCCATAACCATGGCGGGTTGCGAGCAGCGCAGTGCGACCGACACGACGAACAGATCCGCCGCGACAACCATGCCGCCGAGCAGCGCGACCACGCCTCAGGCGAGCACCTCGTCCGACAAGATGGCGAGCACCGATGCAATGAAGCCGAACTCCGCCGCCGACGCCATCGGCAACGCCGCGAGCGACGCGGCCATCACCGCCAAGGTGAAGGCGGCGATCCTGGCCGAACCGGGCCTGAAGTCGCTGGCGATCAACGTCGACACGAAGGATGCGACCGTGACGCTTTCCGGCAGCGTCGCCTCGGACAGCCTGCGGGACCGCGCGAAGCAGATCGCGATGTCGACCGAAGGCGTCAGGAACGTCGTCGACAACCTGAACGTGAAGTCGTCGTAGCCGAAGGTCAGGGTCTCATCGCTTCCCGCGCCGGAGCCTTGGCGGCAGGTTCCGGCGGCGCGCGCTTGGCGCGCGGTATCGAGATGACGACGGTCGTCCCGGCGCCGGCGCTACCCGACACGGACACGTCGCCGCCGAGCTGCTGGGCGCGCTCGCGCATGCCGCGGATGCCGTGGGAGGTCGGCTTGCGCAGGTCCTCCTCGGACAGCCCGACGCCGTTGTCGCGAATCTGCAGCACGAGCGCCGCGTCGGTCACGGAGAGCGCGACCGCCACCTCGGTGGCGCGCGCGTGACGCGCGACATTGGTCAGGGTCTCCTGGAATATGCGGAAGAGCGCGAGCGCTGCGTCGCGGCTGACGCCGTGATCGGAGGCGGGCGTCTCGACGGCGACCCGCGTCCCGGTGTGCTTGCGGAATTCCGCCGCCTGCCAGCGCAGGGCTGCCGAGATCCCGAGGTCGTCGAGGATGCTGGGCCGCAGATCGGTGACGATCCGGCGCGTCGCCGCGACCGCGGTCTCGAGGAGCTTGCCGATCTCGGCGCGCTTCTGCGCCACCGGCGCCGGCGCCCCAGCCAGGTGCTCCGCCAGCCAGTCGAGGTCCATCTTGAGCGCGGTCAGCGTCGAGCCGAGCTCGTCGTGCACCTCGCGGGCGATCCGCGCCTTCTCCTCCTCGCGCACCGTCTGCAGGTGTCTCGAGAGCGAGCGCAGCTCCTCGCGTGAGCGCTCGATCTCGAGCTGCGCGAGGCGCGCCTGCGTGTCGTCGAAGACCAGGCCGTCCCATACGACGCCGCCGTTGAGCCGCCGCGGTCGGGCGCGGATGTTGATCCACTTTTCGTTGCTCTCGTGCGCCGGCAGGAGCCGTCCCGACCAGTACCAGTTCGTGAGCTGCGCTGCCGAGGCGTCGAGCGTGGCGTCGAGGTGCGTGCGCTCGCTCGAGGAGATGAGATCGAAGAACGCGCCGGCGTCGGCGCGCAGCGCGGACTCGGGCAGCCCCGTGAGCGGCTCGCCGCCCTGGCTCACGTAGGTGAACGACAGCCGGCCGTCGGCATCGCGAACCAGCTCGAACACCATCCCGGGCACGTTCGCCGTCATCCCTTCGTAGCGCGCTTCGCTCTCCTTGAGCGCAAGCTCCATGGCCCGGCGCGCAGTGTTGTCGTAGCAGGAGCAGAGGTAGCCCGAGAAGCGCCCTTCCATGTCGTGATAGGGACGGCCGGTGCAGATCATCGACCCGAAGCTGCCGTCGGCCTTGCGCAGCCGAAACTCGATTTCGAACGGCTGCCGCGCGGCGAACGCGGGCTCGAAGGCCTCGCGCCAGCGCGCCCGGTCGTCCGGATGGACGCCGTCGAGCCAGCCGTCGCCGAGCTGGGCGTCGCGGGGCCGCCCCGTGTAGTCGAGCCATGCCTGATTGAGGTAATCGCAGGCTCCCTTCCCATCGGCACGCCAAACGAGGGTGGGGAACCCCGAGAACAGCGCGAAGTAGAAGTCGCGCGAGCGCTCGGTCTGCGCGCGCAGGGCGATCCGCGGCGTGGCGTCGCGCGTGACGACGGTGAAGCCCTGCAGCGCGCCGTCCTCGCTGCGAATCGCCGAGATGATGTCGTCGCCGCAATAGCGCGTCCCGTCCTTGCGTTGGTGCCAGCACTCCTCCTCGAAGGAGCCGTAGCGGGCGGCGAGCGTGAGTTCGGCCTCGGGGGGCTCCTCGCGATCGGGGGCATAGAGCACCGAGAAATGCCTGCCGATGATCTCCTCGCGCGTGTAGCCGTTGAGCGCCTCCGCGCCGGGGTTCCAGCTCCCGACGCGGCCCTGCGGATCGAGCATGTAAATGGCGCAATCCTTGATGGCATCGATGATGAGGCGCGTGCGCTCCTCGGTTTCGCGCAGCGCCTGCTCGACCTGGCGTCGCGCCTGGATGTCCTCAAGCAGGCGCGCGTTGCTCGAAGCGAGCGCACGGGCCCGCCGGCGCGCGGTCTGGAACAGGAACGTGCAGAGGCCAAGCAGGGTGGCGAGCGCGGTGCCGAGCGCGAGCGAGGCCTCGGGTAGGACCGAATCCGTTCGGCGGAGGTAGTCGCGCGTCGGCGCGACGCGCAGGGTCCAGTGCACCGTACCGATGTCCACGGTCTGCTCCTGGGTCCACTCGGAGCCGGCGGCGTTTTCGCTGCGGCCGATCACGTTGGTGAGCTCGCCATTCTCGAGCAGCGCCACCTGGAAGTCGGAGAAACGATCGCCGAGGACCGCGGCCAGCCAGTTGCCGCCCACGCCCGCGGAGACCATCCCGCGCAGCGTGTCGCCGGAGAACACGGGGACGTAGATGATGAAGCCGCGGCGGCCCGAAGCGTGCAAGTCGACGGTGCGCGATACGACGACGTGCCGGGTGCGCAGCGCCTCCTCGATGGACCGCGAGCGCTCTGCGTCGGAGCGCAGGCTCTGGCCGACGCGCATCGCCTGCGTGTCGGGGACTACCCAGCGGACGACGAGGTTCGCATCCGCCCAGCCGATGCCCTGGAACGCGGGCGTCTCGCCCACGAGCGTCGCGGCGTCGCGCTCCCAGCGGTCTTCGGTGAATTCGTAGATCTGGGATCGCTCGGCAAGCCTCTCGAGTTGCCGGATCCGCACGCCGATGTCGCGCTCGATGCGGTTCTTGACGTCGGATGCGACGAGGAGCGTGCCAATATCGATGTAGTGCGCCTGCTGCACGCTGATCGCGCGCCAGAGCACGAGCGTGCAGACGAAAGCGGCGAACCACACGATGCCGGGCGTCCAGCGCCGGATCGCGCGCTGCTCGTCCTGGCTGCGGAGCAGGACCTGGGCGAGTAGCCCTCCTGCGAGGAGCACCGCCAGCATTCCGCCGACGCGCTCGCCGCCGGTCAGGTTGAGCCATTGCGAGGCGGTCATTCCGCCGGTCCACGCCGCCACGATCAGCAGCGACGCCAGCGCCAGCGCGATCGCCGCGAGCATCGTGGTGAGCACCGAGCGCGCGGGGCTCGGCGCCCTCGCCTCCAGCGCGATGAGCGTCAGCCCCAGCGGAACCAGCACGAGCGCCATGAGCAAGCTCATATCGTTGTAGTTCCCTGCGCCGTAGGGCAGCCAAGGACCGGCGACGATCGGATGCACGTCGATCACGCCCGGCAAGGCATAGGCCAGCAGCCTCAGCAGGCCGAGCGCGAGCGGCACGGCGCCGAGCACGCTGCCGACCAGGCGCCAGCGCAGGGCCTGCGCAGCGAGCGACAACCCGCCGAAGACGAACGCGAGGGCCGCGTCGTATTGCACGCGCTCGACGCCTTGCGGCGGCGCCAGGAGCTCGTGCCACGAGACCAGATACCAGCCGCCCGTGAAAGCGACGACCAGCCCTAGGAGAACGACGACGCCCGCCGCCCACGGCAGCGAGCGCACCCAGTCGAGGCGGTAGATCACGCTAGGGATCTGCAGCGGAAAGGGGCGAAGCTCCCCATCTTACCTCATGGCGCCGGCAGCGATCGCGCGCGGCAGCTTCGAATCGGCAAGCGAACAGTCGATCATCGTGGCGCCGCGTCGGCCCGTGGCGCGGGTTCGGTCTGGCAACGCGGCGCAGGCTCGCATCGTCGGTGGCATGGCGGTCGGTTGTTGCGTAACGGTCACGCACTCGGCCAGCGATTCGACAAACGCTGGCTGCTTTCCGTCCGCCGCGATGCCCGCGGACGCGCGGCAGTGTCTGCAGGCGATCCGCAACATCCATGCCATGGCGTTGCAGGATCAAGGGTGAAAGAAGCGAGCGCGCACCGGGCAGTGCGCTCGCTCCCGTTTGTACAAATCGCGGCGAAAATCTTGCAAGATCGCCGTTGCGATGACCTGTCCGTGCGGCTTTCACGCCCTTGGGGCTCCGGTGGCACGCCGCTTGCACGATGCCGCTGGCAGCGGGGCCAGCCTCCAGCGAAGCGTTTCCCTTCTCGCGCCCGCGCTGGGCCGAATGCTGGGCCCCCGCTGCCCCACCGCGCCGCGTTGTCGCCGGCCACGGATTCGGCTGTAGCTCTCGAAGCGCCTCCTTGTAGGATTTCGTCCTACAGATCAGCGTGACCCGCTGACAGAAGAAACGGACGCTCACCGATACTCTCGGCCCCGCTGCGCAAGCGAACATGGCGTCGTCGAAAACGACCCCCGGAGACCCAACCCATGTTCGAGCCCACGCCTTCCTTCAGCGCGGAACCTCTGTCGCCGGGCATTGCGTCGGGATCGGATGCGCCGCGTCCGAAGCGACGCCTCCACGGCCGGCTGCAGCGCCTGTGCGACCTCTACGGTGGCTGCGATTCGATGCGCTCGCTCTTCGATACGCTCGATCGCGTGGCCGGGGCGAGCGCTACAGTGATCATTCTCGGCGAGTCCGGCTCGGGCAAGGAGCTCGTCGCCAACGCGATCCATCAGCTCTCGGACCGGCGCCAGCGACCGTTCATCGCGGTCAACTGCGGTGCTCTGCCCGAGACGCTGATCGAGAGCGAGCTCTTCGGCCACGAGCGCGGCAGCTTCACCGGCGCCGCGAGGACGCACCGCGGTTGCTTCGAGCGCGCCAACGGCGGCACGCTGTTTCTCGACGAGATCACCGAGATGCCGGTCGACATGCAGGTGCGCCTTCTGCGCGTGCTCGAGTCGGGCCGCTTCTCGCGCATCGGCGGCGACCAGGAAATCGCGGCGGACGTGCGGGTCATCGCCGCGAGTAACCGCGACCTGCGCGCGGCCGTGGCGGGCGGCAAGCTGCGCGAGGACCTTATGTACCGGCTGTGCGTGATTCCGGTCTCGGTTCCGTCGCTGCGGGAGCGCGGCGACGATGCGATCCTGCTCGCGGAGATGTTCCTCGAGCGGCTGAACGGCGACCATGGCAGCGCGAAGACCTTCACCGCCGAGGCGCGGGAATCGATCGCGACCTATCGCTGGCCGGGCAACGTGCGCGAGCTCAAGAACGTTATTCATCGGGCGTACGTGCTCTCCGATGCGGACGTCGACGTCGACACCGGCTCGGAATTCATCGCGCCGGCCGCCTCCGCTGCCTCGACGCCGCGCGCCGACGCCGCTTCGGGCAACGAGGTCCGTATCCGCGTCGGAACGTCGCTCGACAACGCCGAGCGCGCGCTGATCATGGCGACGCTGCGCGCCCTCGACGGCAGCAAGTCGAAGGCAGCGCACGTCCTCGGCATCAGCCTGAAGACGCTCTACAACCGGCTGCACGCCTACGGTGCCGGAGCGGCGCTCGACGGATTGCACGACGAAGCAGCCGAGGTGCGAAACGAAGTGCGGCTTGCGGCATAGCTTTCCGC
>Ga0335079_10009529_pt1 | contig 11060 bp, 7 predicted proteins | sample Lox_Sample_33_FD_206719 | JGI IMG/M metagenome (GOLD analysis project Ga0335079, IMG submission 206719) | Soil microbial communities from Loxahatchee National Wildlife Refuge, Florida, United States - Lox_Sample_3.3 | ecosystem: Environmental > Terrestrial > Soil > Wetlands | place: USA: Florida... | reverse complement strand
CGTCACGCAGGTGCTGGAAGGCGCCATGACGATCTCGAAGGATGCCGAGGCGATGATCAACGCCCGCATCGCGCAGATCGATCACCTGGTCTCCATCCAGCTCAACGAAGTGCTGCACCACCAGGCTTTCCAGAAGCTGGAAGGCAGTTGGCGCGGTCTGAAGTACCTGATGGACCAGAGCGAGACCAGCGACAAGCTCAAAATCAAGGTGTTGAACGTCACCAAGAAGGAGCTGCTGCGCGACTTGCAGCGCGCGCCGGAGTTCGATCAGAGCGCGCTGTTCAAGAAAGTTTACGAAGAAGAGTACGGCGTGTTCGGCGGCGCGCCCTTCGCAGCGCTGATCGGCGATTACGAGTTCAGCCGCGGGCCGGAAGACATCGAGCTGCTGGAGAAGGTGTCCAGCGTGGCGGGGGCGGCGCACGCGCCGTTCCTCACGGCGGCTTCGCCGGAAATGCTCAACATGGACAGCTTCACCTCGCTGGACGCTCCGCGCGACATGGCGAAGATTTTCGATTCGAGCGAATACGCCAAGTGGAAGAGCTTCCGCGCCAGCGACGATTCGCGCTACGTCGGCCTGTGCCTGCCGCACGTTTTGATGCGGCTGCCCTACGGGCGCGACGGCATCCAGATCGACGGCTTCAATTATGAAGAGGGCGTGGACGGCAGCGATCACAGCAAATACCTGTGGGGGAATGCGGCCTACTGCCTGGGTTCCCGGCTGACCAACGCCTTCGCCAAGTACGGCTGGTGCGCGGCCATTCGCGGCGTGGAAGGCGGCGGCCTGGTGGAGGGCCTGCCCACCCATACCTTCACTACCGATTCCGGGGACGTGGCCTTGAAGTGCCCCACCGAATCTCCCATCACCGACCGGCGCGAAAAAGAGCTGGCCGACCAGGGATTCATCCCGCTGGTGCACTGCAAGGGCACCGATTATGCCGCGTTTTTCAGCGTGCAGTCGGGGCAGAAGTCCAAGCTGTTCGACAGCGAATCGGCCAACGCGAACGCGCGGCTCTCGACGCAGTTACCTTATATTTTCGCGGTCTCGCGCTTTGCGCACTACCTGAAGGCGATGATGCGCGACAAGATCGGCAGCTTCATGGAGCGCAGCGATTGCGAGAAGTTCCTCAATCGCTGGATCCAGAATTACGTAGTGGGCAACGACGACGCCTCGGCCGCGACCAAGGCGCAGTTCCCGTTGCGCGAGGCGAAAATCGAGGTCATGGAAGTGGCGGGCAAGCCGGGCGTTTATCGGGCGGTTGCGTTTCTCCGGCCGCACTTCCAGTTGGATGAACTGTCCGTCTCGTTGCGGTTGGTGGCGGACATACCGCAGGGCGGGAAATAAGCGTCTGCATTCGGCCGCGCGCTTTCCCGGAGTGCGCGGCCTTGGTGTAGGAAAAGCGAGGAGGAAATTGCATGGCATACGATGCCTTTCTAAAGATAGACGGAATCACAGGGGAATCGCAGAAAGACAAACACAAGGGCGAAATCGAGGTATCGAGTTTCAGCCTGGGGGCAACCAATCCCACCAGCGTGGGCGTGGGAACGGGATTGGCGTCGGGCAAGGTGCAACTTGCCGATTTTTCGGTGGTCAAGCCTACCGATAAGGCGTCGCCCACTCTGTTTCTGAACTGCTGCGCCGGGAAGTCGTTTTCCAAGGCCACGGCCTCTATCCAGAAGGCCACGGGCGGTTCGACCGGCGAAACTTATCTTCAATACGACTTCACGAATGTGTTCGTAACCAGCATTCAGTGGTCTGGCAGCGGCGGCGCGGGCGGTGGCGGCCACGACACCCCTCACGAGACCGTCACCTTCAGCTTTGAGGCGATGAAGATCATTTACAAACCGCAGAATGCGGATGGAAGCCTGGGTTCGCAGCAGATGGCCGGCTGGAACCAGGCGACCAACGCGAAGCTCTAGGAACACATTGCGGCGCGCCGGCGGGAGGGCGGTAACGGCCGTCAACCGCCGGCATTACACATCCGGGGTCTTTCCATGAATGCCAGAGAGCTTTACCAGGCCGGGCAACTCGGGCCCGCCGTGCAGGCTTTGGGTGCGGAACTGCGCGATAACCCCACGGACACCCGCCGGCGCATTTTTCTATTCGAACTGCTCTGCTTCGCGGGCGAGTACGATCGCGCGGAGAAGCACCTGGACGTTCTCGCCCAGGCCAGTCCGGATGCCGCCACGGGCGCGCTGCTATACCGCGCCGCGCTGGCCGCCGAGCGCACACGTCATCAACTATTCGAGAAGCGCAACTACCCTTCCGCTCCCGCCCCCGCGCCTATCCACGGTGCGCTGAACGGCAAGCCATTCGAATCGCTGGAGGACGCCGACCCGCGCATCGGCGCGCGCCTGGAGGTCTACGCGGCGGGCGACTATATGTGGCTTCCGCTGGCGCACCTGGCCTCCGTTCGCATGGAAGCTCCCAAGCGCCTGCGCGACCTGCTGTGGATTCCCGCTCTCATCCGCACCGGGCCTGAATTGAAGGACAAAGAGCTGGGAGAAACGCTGACGCCCGCGCTCTCTCCTTTTTCTTCCCGCCATCCCGACGACGCCGTGCGGCTGGGCCGCGCGACCATATGGGAAGAGGACGAAAACGGGGTTGAGATTCCGGCCGGACAAAAAATGCTGTTGGTAGACGGCGAGGAATTTCCGCTGCTGGAAGTGCGCACGCTGGAAATTGCCGCCGACAGTTCTGCGCGCCAAACCCATGCCTCTGCGGAATGATCTGCTCAATCCGATTGCGGGCGAGAATCCTGCCGGCGAAAACCTAAGGTACGCACCCGTCTACGACAAGATCAAGGAGGCGCGTCGGCAGGACGACGACGCGCCGCAGGGCGAATGGACGCGCGAGCGCAAGCTGGCGGATTACCCGCTCACTATCAAGCTGATCTCGGAATCGCTCGCCACCAAGAGCAAAGATTTGCAACTGGCCGCATGGCTGGCGGAAGCCATGCTGATTCGCGAGGGAGTTGCGGGGCTGCGCGAGGTGCTGGACCTGGTGCGCGGCATGCTGGAGAACTTCTGGGACGGCCTCTACCCCGAGTTAGAGGATGGCGACGCCGAATTCCGCGCCGCTCCCCTGCAATGGATCGGCGACCGCCTGGAGATACCGCTGAAGCAATCCCGGCTCGCCAAAAAGGGATTGAACTGGCTGCAGTACAAGGAGTCGCGCGCGGTCGGCACCGAGGAGGCAGCCGATACCGATAACAAGCGCGAGGCGCGCCAGAAGGCCATCGCGGAAGGCAAGATCACCCAGGAAGAATTCGATTCCGACTTCGATTCCACGCCCAAGCAGTTTTATGTGGACCTGCTGGCCGCCTACGACGGCACGCTGGAATCGCTGGAAGCGCTTTCCAGCCTGTGCGACGAGAAGTTCGGAGACGTCGCGCCCTCGTTTTCAAAACTGAAGACCACGCTCGAAGAAGTCCGCCAGACCGTCAAAACCCTGCTGCAAAGGAAGCGCGAAAAGGAGCCGGACGCGCCGGTGGCCGAAGCTGTGACCGAGGCCGAGGCGGAGCCGGAGCTCGAGACCGTGGCCGCCGGGCCAGTCGGCGCGGCTGGAGCCGCGGCCGCTCCGGCGCGCGCCAAAGTCAAAGCCGGCGCCCTTTCGCTCGAGCCGGCAGACAAAGAGGATGCCATCGCGCGCATAGTGGGAGCGGCCAAATATCTTCGCGCCCTGGACGCTTGCGCACCCGCCCCCTACCTGCTGCTGCGCGGCCTGCGGTGGGGCGAACTGCGCGCCGCCGGCAGCGACATGGACCAGACAATGCTGGCCGCCCCCGCTACCGAAATCCGGCAGGATCTCAAGAAGCTGTCGCTCGAATCCAACTGGAGTGAGCTGCTGGAAGGCTGCGAAACGGCTATGGGCATGGAATGCGGGCGCGGCTGGCTCGACTTGCAGCGCTACTCCGCCCGCGCCTGCTACGAACTCGGTTCGTATTACGAACCGATTCGCCAGGCCGTGATTTCCAGCCTGCGCGCGCTACTGGCTGACTATCCGCGTCTTTTGGAAATGACGCTGATGGACGATACGCCCACCGCCAATGGCGAAACCCAGGCATGGCTGAAAGAAGAGGTGCTGCCCAAACCGGCGGCCGAGACGGCGGCCGAACCGGCGTATGTGGCGGCGTCGTTCCCCCCCGCGGCCGCCCCAGCCTCCGCCGAAGTCCCGCCCGACACCTTCGATCTCGCCATGAAGGAAGCGCGCGCCGGCCGGCCGCAAGCCGGAATTGAAATGCTGATGCGCGAGATGATGCAGGAGCGCAGCGGGCGGGCGCGTTTCCTGCGCAAGTCGCAACTGGCCCAGCTTTGCGCCATCACCGGCCACGCCGCCATTGCCTACCCCATCCTGCAGGAAATGGCGGCGGAAATCGAACGCCGCCGGCTGGAAGACTGGGAAGAGGCCGACATGATTGCGCAGCCGCTGGCGTTGCTGTATAAATGCATGGACAAAAACGCCGGCCCCGAAGAGCGCCAGAAGCTTTATTCCTGGATCTGCCGCCTGGATCCGCTGCAGGCGCTGGCGGTGTCGAAATGAGGAAACCGCTCTCTTGTGCTCGCGGCTCTGATGGAGGCCCGATCGGAGCCGCGAGCGTCAGGGAGCGGTTGCTTTAGCTTATGCCCCGTTGGGAACCGGAACAGACCGTCACGCTGTCGGTGATCGAGCGGTTGACCGACCGCGACCCCGTGGTTGCCGCCGAACCGCCGCTCACGCGCGCGCAATCGGTGCGGCAACTCAAGGCTTCCCTGCGGCGCGACCTGGAATGGGTGTTGAACACGCGCCGCCGCCCGGATGCGGTGGAAAGCGAGTACAAAGAGCTGGAACAGTCGCTGTTCAATTACGGCCTGCCCGACATCAGCAATATGAGCTGGGATTCGGCGCGCGACCGCTCGCGCGTAAGCCGCATGATCGAAAAGACCATCGGCACGTTTGAACCGCGCATCAAGCGGCTGAAGGTGGTGGCGGCGGAGGCGGCGCCGGGCGCCAAGCACGTGCTGCGCTTTCAGATCGAAGGCCTGCTGGATATGGACCCCGCTCCCGAGCACATCTCCTTCGACACCGTGCTGCAACTTTCGAGCGGCGATATCCAGATCAAGGGAGAGCCCGGTGCGTGACGACCTGCTGCTTTATTACGAGCGGGAGCTTTCGTTTCTGCGCCAGATGGGCGCGGAGTTCGCCGCCAAGTACCCCAAGGTCGCCTCGCGGCTGGTGCTGGAGCCGGACAAGTGCGAGGACCCGCACGTGGAGCGAATGCTGGAAGCATTCGCCTTCCTGGCGGCACGCGTACACCTCAAGGTAGACGACGAATTTCCCGAGATCACCGAGGCGCTGCTGGGCATCCTGTATCCGCACTACCTGCGGCCGCTGCCCTCGATGACGGTGGCGGAATTCCGCCTCGATCTCGACCAGGTGACGCCCGAAACCGGCCTCAAGCTGGAGCGCGGCGCCATGCTGCGCTCGCGGCCGGTGAACGGCGTCCCGTGCAAGTTCCGCACCTGCTACGACGTGACGTTCTGGCCGCTGGTGGTGGCGGAGGCGGAATGGAAAACGCCCGACCGCCTGCAGCCCGCCATCAAATCATCGGACGCCGTGGCGGCCGTGCGGCTGGAACTGCGGTGCACCGGCGACGTCACTTTTGCCCGCCTGGCGCTGCGCTCGCTGCGCTTCTATCTGAGCGGCGAAGGGGCGATGATCCATTCGCTCTACGAGCTGCTTTGCAATAACTGCGTGCAGATCGTGGTGCGCGACCCCACGCCGCGCTCCAAAGTCGAGCCGGTGATACTGCCGGGCGACGCGCTGCGGCCCGCGGGCTTTGCCGAGGACGAGGCCATGCTGCCTTACCCGCGGCGCTCCTTCATGGGCTACGGCTTGTTGCAGGAATATTTCTGCTTTCCGCAAAAATATTTCTTCCTGGACCTGAATGGCCTGGAACAGGTGTGCGCTTCCCGGTTCGGGGGCCGCGCCGAAGTCATCTTCCTCATCTCCCCGTTCGAGCGCGGCGACCGCCGGCAGGCGATGGAACTAGGCGTTTCCGCCAAGACCTTCCGCCTGGGCTGCGCGCCCGTCGTCAACCTGTTTCCGCAAACCGCCGAACCGATTCTGCTGAGCCACCGCCGCTTCGAATACGCCGTAATGCCCGATGCGAACCGCCGCAATGCCATGGAGGTCTTCGAAATCAAAGAGGTGGTGAGCGCCAATCCGCAGACGCAGGACGTGATCCGCTTCGATCCGTTTTATTCCTACCGGCACGATACCAGCCGGGCCAAGGTGAAGGCCTTCTGGAACGCGTCGCGCCGGCCGTCAGGCCGCCACGACGACGATGGCACGGAGGTATTCGTTTCGCTCGTCGATCTCTCCGGCAGGCCGGTGGCGCCCGACGTGGAAACCCTCACCGTGCGCACATTGTGCAGCAATCGCGACCTGCCGTCGCGGCTGCCCTTCGGCAACGAAGCGGGCGATTTCGAATGTGAGGGCCCGCTGCCCGCCAAGCGCATTGTGGCGCTGCTGAAACCCAGCGATACCCTGCGGCCGCCGCTGGCCGGCGATTCGCTGTGGCGCCTGGTCTCGCATCTCTCGCTCAATTACCTTTCGCTGGTGGAGCAGGGGCGCGAGGCATTGCAGGAGATTCTGCGGCTCTATAACTTCACCGGCTCCACATACTCCGAGCGGCAGATCGCCGGCCTGGCCGGTCTCACCAGTCGAAAACATTTCGCGCGCGTGGTTTCCGAGGAGGGCGTCTCCTTCGCGCGCGGCACGCAGGTGGAAATGGAATTCGACGAAGAGCAGTTTGTGGGCAGCGGCGTCTACCTGTTCGCGTCGGTGCTGGAAACATTTCTTGGGCTGTACGTGTCCATGAACAGTTTCAGCCAACTGCGCGTCAAAACACGGCAGAGAAAGGAGGTCCTGAAGCAGTGGCCCCCGCGGGCAGGTCAGAGAATCCTGATGTAGACGCGCCGGCGGCAAGACCACCAGCGCTACCAATAGACCGTGAGCGCTGGCCGGTGGCGGCTTCGCTCGAGCGCGAGCCCTACACCTTCGAGTTCTTTCAGGCGGTGCGCCTGCTGGCTCGCATGTATCCGGCCCGACAAGTGGTGGGGCGCTTCACGCGCCCACCGGAGGAGGTGGTGCACTTCGGCGCTAATCCGGAGGTGTCTTTCCCGCCTAGCGAGATCAACTCGCTCGAGCTTGCCGAGGATGGCCCCGCCTTCATGCGGGTGAACTTTATGGGCCTCACCGGGCCTTTGGGCGTGCTGCCGCTGGCGTACAGCCAGTTCGTGTTGGAGCGGCTAAGAGCGCGCGACCGCACGCTGCGCGACTTCTTCGACATCTTCAATCACCGCATGATCTCCCTGTTCTGCCAGGCGTGGGAAAAGTACCGTTTCGTGATTCCCTACGAACGGCGCGAGCGCGACCGGTTCTCTTACCGCGTGCTGGCGCTGCTCGGCCTGGGCACTCCCGGCTTGCAGCAGCGCCAGGAAGTCTCCGACGATTCGCTGCTGTTTTACAGCGGTCTGCTGGCCACCCACGCGCGCAGCGCCACCGGCTTGCGGCAGTTGCTGTCGGATTATTTCAACGTGCCGGTGGAGATCGAGCAGTTCGTGGGCGCATGGTACCCGGTGGACCGCGATTCGCAGTATTCGCTGGGCGAGAGCAACCGCGACGAGGAAAGGCTGGGATTTGGCTGCGTGGTGGGCGACGAAGTTTGGGACCAGCAGTCGCGCGTGCGCATCCGCATGGGCCCGCTCTCGATCGGCCAGTACATGGGTTTTCTTCCGGGAGGGTCGGCGTGGCGCCACGTTAAGGCCCTCACCGGCTTTTTCGCGGGCAACGAATATGATATGGAATTACAGCTTGTGCTGCGCCGGGCGGACGTGCCGGCCTGTGAGCTGCCGGCCGAGGCCGAAACCGCGCCGCGGCTGGGTTGGACCAGTTGGGTGAAGAACGCGCCGTTTGCGCGCGATCCGGGAGAAACGGTGTTGGAGTTGTAGCGCCGGGGGTCTTGCCGCCGGCGAAACGGGGAGCCTTATATGCCAGTCGGACTCAAATCGATCGTTTCCAAGCTGAACGACACTACGCGCACGGCGCTGGAAGGTGCGGCAGGCCTCTGCCTGGCGCGCACCCACTACGATGTCGAAATCGAGCATTTCCTGATGAAGCTTTTGGATGCCTCGGATTCGGATTTCGCGCGCATCCTGAAACAGTTCGGCGTGGACAAGGCGCGCCTTGCCGCCGAACTGACCCGCAGTCTCGACAAGCTGAAAACCGGCAACGCGCGGACGCCCTCCTTCAGCCCGTCCTTATTTAAAATGCTGACCGAGGCGTGGTCTCTTGGCTCGCTGGAATACGGCGCGGGACAGGTGCGCTCCGCCTTCGCGCTGCTGGCGCTCCTTTCCGACGAAGACCTGGCGCGGATCGCGCGCGAGATTGGCAAAGAATTGCAGAAGATCGAGCCGGAAGCCTTGAAGAAGCAGTTGCCGGCGATCATGGAGGATTCGCTGGAGCGCGCGGCGGGCCTGGCGGCGGCCGGTGGACCGCAGGCGGCGGGGGCCGGCCCCGGCATGCCCAGGCTGGGCGGCAAGACTCCCAACCTCGACCAGTTCACCGTCAACCTGACCGACAACGCCAAGGCCGGCAAGATCGACCCTGTGCTGGGCCGCGACTTTGAAATACGGCAGATCATCGATATCCTGACGCGCCGGCGGCAGAACAATCCCATCCTCACCGGCGAGGCGGGTGTGGGCAAGACCGCCGTGGTGGAGGGATTCGCCAACCGCATCGCACTGGGCGACGTGCCTCCCGTGCTGCGCAACGTCACCGTGCGCACGCTCGACCTGGCACTGTTGCAGGCGGGCGCGGGCATCAAAGGGGAATTCGAAAACCGCCTTAAGGGGCTGATCGAAGAAGTGAAGGCTTCGCCCATCCCTATCATTCTCTTTATCGATGAAGCCCATACCATGATCGGGGCAGGCGGGCAGGCGGGGCAGAACGATGCCGCCAACCTGCTGAAGCCGGCGCTGGCGCGCGGCGAGCTGCGCACCATCGCGGCCACCACGTGGTCGGAATACAAAAAATATTTCGAAAAGGATCCGGCGCTGGCGCGGCGCTTCCAGGTGGTTAAAGTGGAAGAGCCGACGGAACCGAAGTGCGACGTAATGATGCGCGGCATCGCGCCGGCGCTGGAGAAGCACCACGAGGTGCGCATTCTGGATGAAGGGTTGAAGGCCGCGGTCAGGCTTTCGCATCGCTATCTGCCCGACCGCCAGCTTCCCGACAAAGCCGTGAGCGTGCTGGACACGGCCTGCGCGCGGCTCTCGCTCTCGCAGAATGCGACACCGCCGGCCATCGAGGATACCACCCGCGAACTCGAGGACTGCACCGTGCAAGCACGCGTGCTGGAGCGGGAAGCGGCTCTGGGCGCCGATCATGCGGAGAAGCTTGCAGGAATCGCGGCCCGCAAGGCGGCTGCCGAGGAGCGGCTGGCGGCGCTCAGGGCGGTCTGGGAGAAGGAAAAGGAGCTGGTGGGGAAGATCCGGGAGATCCGCGGCAAGATCGAGGAAGCGGCCGTGGGGGTCGCGGCGGCGGCCGGAAACGGACAGGCGGAAACCTCTAGTCCACCGCTGCGTGAGCAACTGGCGGCGCTCGAAACCGATCTTGCCCAGGTGCAGGGCGAGACGCCGCTGATGCGCGTGTGCGTGGACGCGCACATTGTGGGCGACGTGGTTTCGGGCTGGACCGGCATTCCCATCGGCAAGATGCTCAAGGACGAAGTGGAAACCGTACTCAAGCTCGACAGCCACCTGGGCCGGCGCGTCATCGGTCAGAATCATGCCCTGGAAATGATCAGCGAGCGCATCCGCACATCCAAGGCCGCGCTGGAAGATCCCTCCAAGCCCATCGGCGTCTTCCTGCTGGTGGGGCCGAGCGGCGTGGGAAAGACGGAAACGGCGCTGGCGCTCTCCGACCTGTTGTACGGCGGCGAGCGCAACCTCATCACCATCAACATGTCGGAGTTTCAGGAGGCGCACACGATTTCCACGCTGAAAGGCTCGCCTCCGGGATACGTGGGCTACGGCGAAGGCGGCGTGCTCACCGAAGCGGTGCGGCGCCGGCCTTATTCCGTGGTGCTTCTGGACGAGGTGGAAAAGGCGCATCCGGACGTGCTGGAACTGTTCTTCCAGGTGTTCGACAAGGGCATGATGGAAGACGGCGAAGGCCGTGAAATCGATTTCAAGAACACCATCATTATTCTTACCTCCAACGCCGGCACCGACACCATGATGAAGCTCACCGCCGATCCGGAGACCGCTCCCAGTCCGGAGGGCCTGGTGAAGGCCTTGAAGCCGGAGTTGAACAAGATTTTCAAGCCGGCGTTCCTGGGGCGGCTGGTGATCATTCCGTATTACCCCATCCGCGACGAAGCCATGAAGGTGATCGTGCGCCTGAAGCTGGGCAAGATCCAGCGCCGGCTGGATGAGACGCACCGCATTCCTCTCACCTATGACGAGACTTTGATTGACGAGGTGGCGCGCCGGTGCACCGAGGTGGAGAGCGGCGCGCGCAACGTGGACAACATCCTGACCAACACCCTGCTGCCGGAAATCTCGCGCCAGATTCTGAGCCGCATGGCGGAGCGGCAGAGGCTGGCAGCCATTCACGTGTCGATAGGGGAGAACGGAGCTTTCGTGTATAACTAGGTAGCGCTAGCGGTCTTGCCGCCGGCGTCACAGGAATTGCATGCCATACACCGAGACAGATCGGATCATGAAGCTGGACACGCCGCTTGGGCCGGATGCGCTCATTCCCACGGCGGTGGTGGGCCGCGAGGCCATTTCCGAGCTGTTCCACTTCACGGTGGACGCGATCTGGCAGAATACGAGCCCGCTCGATTTCAAGAAACTCCTCGGCCAGAACGTGACCATCGAGCTTATCCTCGGTGAAGGGATGACGCCGCGCTATATCAACGGCATCGTGACCTCCATCTCGCAGGGAGCGTGGGACCGCGAGAAGGACGTCACCATTTACACGCTGGAGGTGGATCCGCAGCTCTGGGAGCTGA
>Ga0335079_10009526_pt1 | contig 11062 bp, 13 predicted proteins | sample Lox_Sample_33_FD_206719 | JGI IMG/M metagenome (GOLD analysis project Ga0335079, IMG submission 206719) | Soil microbial communities from Loxahatchee National Wildlife Refuge, Florida, United States - Lox_Sample_3.3 | ecosystem: Environmental > Terrestrial > Soil > Wetlands | place: USA... | reverse complement strand
CCTGCGTTCATCACGTTGTTCACTGACCACTGGGCAGCCCTCCTGAACGCAGTGCCGCGCGAGACAATCTGGGCGATGCGGGCCGCCATTATCCTAGCGTTCAGCTCCGGGTTCTCAACTTCTGTGACTGCAATCTGGGCGTTCGGGAATCCGAATTTCGCCGTGACCTTGTCTGTCAGGTCCTTGATGCCTGTGCCCCGCCTCCCGATGGCCAGACCTGGCCTAGCGACGTAGACCTTCAGGGTCGTGCCCACCGGCGACTTTTGCACCTCGAGCCCCCCGTAGCCCGCGTCTCTGAGCTCCTTTTCGAAGAACTCGTCCAGCTCTGCATAGGACCTGCTCGTCGTCAGAATCGATTTTACTGTGGTTCGCTGCTGGACGGACATGGCTAGAGTTCCTTACCTACGACTTCGATGTGGACCAGCTGGTGGAAGTTGGGCGAGCTCCTGCCAAAGGCCCTCGGGGTGTAATCCTTCGTTATCCTCCCTATGTAGCCCGCAGCGTGAATGATGCGGACCCTGTCCGGGTCGAGTCCCTTGAACTCAGAGTTGCCTTCCAAATTGTGGAGGACATCAAGGTATGCCTTGGCTGCCTTGACAGGATAGGATCCCGTGGGAAACCCCTGGAGCTCGCTCCGGTGGCCTACCTTGAGCTTGTGGCGACGGAAGGCGATAGGCATTTTCTTGCTCTCGACGAGCTCGAGGAGGTCGATTGCCTTTGAAAGCGTCATGCCCTTTATGGTGACCGCTATCTCTCGGGCAGCCTTTGGGGAGACGTTAACCTCCCTCCCGCTGGCCCTAACGTGTACCGCAGGGTCGAAACCCTCGAAACTGTAACCGTAGTGAGGCACTTTACCCCTCTCGTGAACCCGGCCGATTGTGAGTGCGGTTATAAACGTGTCTTTCATGAAACGGAGAGAAGGCCGCCTGAAAGCGTCCGTTTCCATCTTTCTTCCCCGGGTTTCAGGTCGGTGCCCAGGTCAATCAGGGGTTGCCCAGACGGCGCATTCAGCCCACTACTATCAGGGTGACGGTTCCCACGGCGATGAAGAATGCCATCAGCGCGATGACTAGGACGTTCAGCAACCAGGCCAGGCGAGTAGGGTGTAACCACTCGACCGCCATGACTCTGAGCCCGTTGAACCCGTGGATGACGGCCGTGAAGAGTAGGACACCAAAGATCACCTGGTAGTAGACCAGATTTCCTGTGGCGTAGCCGAAGGACAGCGTGTCTTCGAAGGCCTTCCCTGCGAGGGGACTGTGTAGCAGGAGGTGGAAGGTGAGAACAAAAACGAGGAGTGCAGCAGTGACGTAGGTCACGACCATGTTCCACGATTCTTTCATCAGGGTCCCCGACCTCTCCTTGGTTCGCTGAGCCATGGTCAGATCACTCCCAGTCCTGCGAGGAGGTACACCCCAGCCCAGACCCAGAGCGCCAGGACCACCGCCGTTATGGCCCATACCGCTATCTTCTGGTTTCTTCCCAGAGACGTAGGAGAGTAGGGGTAGACGGGGAGTATGGGCTTGCCCATCAGTATCCCGAAGGCCTCGTTTAGGACGAGCCGGATGCCGTTGCCGCCGTGGTAGAGCGCCGAGCCCGCGACTATCCACAGGCCAATCATCTCCAATGGGCCCAGCGAGTGAAGCGCTCCCATGGTGTTGGCCCAGGCTGCAGAGCCGCCTCCGAGCTGGAACGTCTCGAAAATGTGTGCCATTAGATAGCCAACCATGATGACTCCGGTGATGCGATGGATCGTGTAGCTCCATCTCTCGACGTTGTAACTCGCGGGGTTGAGGCTAGAGAGGAGCCCGGCCCTGAACCTCTGGTCTCGTTTCATCTCGTTGATCCTCCAAAATCGAAAGGCGGTGCCTTCGCTCCCCCCTTCGCCTCGCCAGCGACCGGCGGAGAGACAGGTTTGGAGCCTTCCCTGGGGCGCTTCCTGAGGATGCGTTTCTTCAGAATTTCCGTCCTCGCAAGCTGAATGGCCTTGGCTGGATCGACGTCCTTGGGGCAGACGAAGCTGCAGGCGCCGGCAACGTGGCATCTCCACACCCCGTGTGATGTGTCGAGGAGATCGACGCGCTTCTCCCATCCCTCGTCTCTCGGGTCAGCCATGTACCTGTAGGCCTGTGCGATGGCCTGAGGACCGGTGTAGAACGGATCGAGCGCCGCGGTCGGGCAGGCGGCGTAGCAGAGGCCGCACATTATGCAGTAGTCAAACTGCAGGAACTTCTCCACCTCCTCTGTGAGAACCCTGTACTCTCTGTCGGAATGGTCACGCTCCTTCACGTCGGTCCGGATCAGGTACGGCCTTACCGAGCGGTGGAGGTCGAAGAACGGAAGTATGTCGACGACCAGGTCCTTGACGACTTCCATGTTGTGAAGGGGGTCGATGCGGATCGTGTCTGTGTTCAGAGAGGAGACCTGGGTCTGGCAGGCGAGCCTCGGGAGCCCCTCTATGGTCATGCCGCAGGAGCCGCAGATTCCCATCCTGCAGCTGTGCCTGTAGCCCAGAGTGCTGTCCTGCTTCTCCCTCACTTCCGTCAGGGCGTCGAGAACGGTCATTCCCTTCCTGTACTTCACTTCGTAGCCGACGCGCTTGCCGCCCGACCTGGTTACCTTCAGGGTGACCTTGTCCATGCTCACGCCTCAGTACTTCCTCTCGACCGGCTTCCACATGGTGATCGTCACGGGGGAGTAGCTGAACGACGGTCCCTCGGCCGTCCTGAGCGCCAGAGTGTGCTTCAGCCAGTTGCTGTCGTCCCTGTTAGGGTAGTCGGTGCGGGCATGGCCGCCCCTGGACTCTCTCCTGTTCAGGGCGCCCAGGGCCACGACCTCGGCGAGCTCGAGCATGATGCCCACCTCGAGCACGTCTTGGAGATTGTAGTTGAACACCCGTCCGCCGTCCGTGACCTTCACCCCTCTGAACTCGTTCTTCAACGCCCTGACCTGCTTGACAGCGTCACTCAGCCCCGCTTCGTCCCTGAAAACGTAGACGGACCGGTCCATCACTTCTCTGAGCCTCGCCTTCACTGAGTAGACGTCTGCAGACGATTCCTCCCGCTTGAACAGGTCCTTGAAGATCCTTGCCTCCTCGGCCGAAATGGCTGATGTGTCGGACGGCAAAGCAGTCCTGGGTTCGGAGTCCAGGTACGCCGCTATGTCCTCCCCGACAATCCTGCCGTAGACGAGACACTCGGCGGTGGAGTTGGCGCCCAGCCTGTTGGCGCCGTGTATGCTTACGCAGGCGGATTCCCCAGCCGCCCAGAGTCCTCTGACGAAACGGCCGTCCGAGTCTAGCACCCTCCCGTTTCCGTCGACCCTGACTCCTCCCATGGTGTAGTGGGCGGTGGGCTTGATTCTGATCGGGTCCACCGCTGGGTCGACCCCGATGAATTTCATTGAGAGTTCTTTTATGAAGGGCAGCTTGGAGTCTATCTTCTCCTTTCCCAGGTGCCTGAGGTCGAGGTGCAGGTAGGAGAGCTCGGAGTCTTCGTCCTTGAAGCCCCGGCCTTCGTTAATCTCCTTCATCATCGACCTGGAGACGACGTCCCTGGGGGCCAGCTCCATCTTCGACGGTGCGTATTTCTGCATGAACCTCTCTCCCTTGGAGTTGACGAGGTAGCCTCCCTCGCCCCTGGCGCCTTCTGTGATCAGAATGCCGGTGGGAATGAGCCCTGTGGGGTGGAACTGCATGAATTCCATGTCCTCGATTGGGAGGCCAGCCCTGTAGGCGAGGCCGATGCCGTCCCCCGTTGTGCTCACGGAGGTGGCCGTGAACTTCCAGATTTGCCCTGCACCGCCCGCAGCGATTATGCCGGCCCTTGCCCTGAAATAGAACAGGGCGCCGGTCTTCAGCTCGATGCCCGTGAATCCCCTGAAGACCCCGTCCTGAATCACGATAGAGGTGACGAAGGTCTCGTCGTACCTAGTCCAGTTCTCGTGCTCCTGTAGCTTGTCGTAGAGAGAGCGCATCTCGAAGAATCCGACCTTGTCTTGGGCGAAGGTGGCTCTGTTGAAGCTGTGGCCACCGAAGGGCCTCTGGGCGATCCTCCCGTCCTCCCTTCTGCTCCAGGGGGTCCCCCAGCGCTCCATCTGCCGAATCTCGATGGGGCACAGAGAGACGAACCTCCAGACCGAGTCTTGGTCGGCGAGGAAATCACTTCCCTTGATGGTGTCCCAGGCGTGCAGCTCGAGGCTGTCACCGTCCTCTGGATACAGGACTGCCGCTGTCCCTCCCTCGGCGGCGACCGAATGGCTGCGCATCAGCGCGATCTTCGAGACCACCGCGAGCGTCTTTCCCGAGTCCCCCGAGCGAGAGAGCACCTCGACAGCGGCTCGCAATCCGGCGAGACCACTCCCCACAATGATAACGTCGCAGTCGATGGTCTCGACCATGGCCTTTGGCGCCTGAGCGGGGGTTATACGCCGAGAGCCTAATTCGTAAGGATTTGGGGCGCAAATCCCCATCCAGAGATGTGTTCCCAGGGGTAAGTTTAGGTGACGCTCACGAAGGAAAACCTTAGAATCAATGGAGGCGGCCCGGGCAACGAGAGTCCGTTTGGTTGAGACCCTCCGGCACGACCTTGTCATAGTCGGCTCTGGAATCGCGGGATTGAGGGCTGCGATAGAGGCGGCCCGTGTCAGCGCCGGGAAAGCTGACATTGCGGTCATCACGAAGGTCCAGGCCATGAGGGCGCACTCTGTCAGCGCCGAAGGAGGAACGGCCGCTGTGCTCTATCCGGAGCTAGGCGATTCCATCGAGTCGCACCTCTTCGACACGGTGAAGGGCTCCGACTACCTCGCGGACCAGGATGCCGTGGAGAGATTCGTGAACGCTATGCCTGAGGAGATCTACCAGCTCGAGCACTGGGGGCTCCCGTGGTCAAGGAGGGAGGACGGGAGGATCGCCCAGAGATGGTTCGGCGGGTACAGCTACCCCCGGGCGACCTACGCGGAAGACAAGGTGGGATTCTTCGAGATGCAGACACTCTACGACACAGCCACGAAGTATCCGAATATCAGGTTCTACCAGGAGTGGTTCGTCACGTCGATACTTTGCGAAGGAGGGGAGTTCAGAGGCGTCACCGCCATTGAAATGAAAACGGGGGATTTCGTCCAAGTTCTCGGGAAGGCGGGGATAATAGCGACAGGCGGAGCTGGGCGCCTTTACAGCTTCGCGACCTACGCCTACAGCTCGACGCCAGACGGCCTTGCGGCCGCTTACAGGGCAGGCATACCCCTGAAGGACATGGAGTTCATCCAGTTCCACCCGTCAGGCCTAATCCCCTCTGGGATACTTATCACCGAAGCGGCGAGAGGAGAGGGAGGGGTCTTGCTGAACAAGGATGGCCAGAGGTTCATGAAGGAATATGCGCCAAACAAGCTGGAGCTTGCCTCCAGGGACGTGGTCTCCAGGGCCATGATGACAGAAATCGAGCAGGGGAGAGGGTTCAGAGACGAGGGGTCGGGGCTGGATTATCTTCACCTCGACCTGTCTCCGGTGGGGGCGGAAAAGATCAAGTCCAGGCTCTCCCAGATCAGAGAGATAGCCATCAAGTTCAGGGGGATCGACCCGGTCGAGAAGCCGCTGCCTGTGAGGCCGGTGTGCCACTACGTTATGGGAGGAATCGATACAGACATCGACGGCGCCACCAAGATGAAGGGGTTGTGGGCGGCCGGCGAAGCGGCTTGCGTAAGCATCAACGGCGCCAACAGGCTGGGCGCCAACTCCACCGCCGAGTGCCTGGTGTGGGGAAAGATCACGGGCGGGGAGGCAGCGAAGTACATCGCTGCCAGGCAGGCACCAATCCCACCCCCGGAACTCGCTGAGATCGAGGAGAAGCGGATCTTCGACGAGATTTTCCACGGAAGCGGCGGCACCAACCCCTACGAGGTGAGGGACTCGCTTCAGAAGCTGATGGCGAAGGACGTATTCGTATACAGGACAGGAGAGACGCTGTCGGCGGCCCTCAGTGCGATCAGGGAGCTGAAAAGGGAGGACTTTCTCCACTGTGAGGACAAAGGCAGGGTGTACAACACGAACCTGAGCGACGTTTTGGAGGTTCAGAGCATGTTGGACGTGGCCGAGGTCGTGGTAGCCGGCGCCCTGGCCAGGACGGAGTCGAGGGGAGCCCACGCAAGAAGAGACTTCCCTGACAGGAACGACAAGGACTGGCTGAAACACACTCTGGCATACAGGGGTCCGGAAGGGCCGCGATTCGACTACTCGGCTGTGACCATAACGAAGTATCAGCCTGCGGAGAGGCACTACTGAGAAACCGCAAGAGGAGTGGTGGAGAAAGAACACATGGCGGTGGGGGAGGAGAAGGCAAAGAACAGGCGGGGGGTCCGCGCGTGGCTCAACCCATACCACTACAATGCAGAAAGGTGGGCTTACCTCTTCCAGCGCGTCACTGGCTTAGCGATACTGGCCTATGTCCTGGGTCACCTGGGGGACACTAGCTTCTTCGTCGGAGGCCCGACCGGGACAGGCCCCAGCCCGTCCGCCTGGTCCTTCATCGGCAGCATATTCGAGAACTCCTTCGGCCATCTCATACTCATACTCGTGGTCCTGGTGCTATTCTTCCACGGGGTGAACGGAGTGAGGCTCGTACTCGCCGAGCTCGGGCTGATATTTCGCAAGCCCTCGGCCATCGAGTACCCGTACAGACCCCGGGGACTCGGCTACGGGCAGAGGGCGATGATCTATGTTGGCATCGCGATAGCTGTAGCGGCGGCAGTCTGGGCTTTCCTGGTGCTCTTCGAGGGGATGGGATGAAGGAGTCCAGGCTCATGCTGATCCAGTATGCGACCGCTGTGGCTGCGGTTGCACTCGTGTCTGTGCACCTCGTGATGCAGGGGGTAATCTACCCCTACGCGACCGCCATCTCCTTCAGCAACATCCTGTCGGTCTACAGGAACGGATTCTACGCCATCTTCCTGGAGGCCCTGCTTGTTGTTGTCCTGGTCCACGGGTTCAACGGCGTCAGGATAATCCTGCAGGAGCTTAGGCAGACAAGGTCGTGGACCCGGTTGGTGGACGCAGGAACGGTCGTCGCTATTATTGTCACGGTGGCCTACGGGACAAGGACAGTGATTCTCGCAGTATTCGGAGGAGTGTCAGTTTGAGGGACCTGAAGCTCATGGTGCAGAGGTTCGACCCTTTCAGAGACTCTGAGCCGAAGATGATGGAGTACAGAATTCCCCAGCGTGAGGGGATGACCGTCCTCGACGCACTGCTATATGCGAGGGACTACCTAGACCACTCGATAGCGCTGCGATTCTCCTGCAGACAGGCTTCGTGCGGATCCTGCGGCATGAAAATCAACGGGAGACCCAGACTCGCGTGCTACACCCAGGTGGCGGAACTAGGTGGAGAGAAGGTGGTCGCGCAGCCAATGGACAACTTCGCAATCATCAAGGACCTAGTGACGGAACTGGAGTCCTTCTTCGCGAAGCACAAGGATATGATGCCTCACCTGATCCGTGCTGACACGGGCGAGATGGAGCACCCGTCGGCTGAATACCTGATGAAGCCCGAAGAGCTAGAGAAGATGCTCCAGTTCACCTACTGCATCAAGTGCGGCCTCTGCACGTCGTCGTGCCCGACGGTAGCGACGGACTCGGACTTCCCCGGCCCTCAGGCCCTGGCACAGGCCTACAGATACGCCATGGACCCGAGGGACGAGGGCGGAGAGGAGAGGCTGAAACTGCTCGACGGCACCCACGGCGTTTGGCGCTGTCACTTCGCAGGCTCATGCTCCTACGTATGCCCAAAGGGGGTCGACCCCGCACTCGGGATCCAACTGCTGAAGCGCCACGTCATGTCGGGAAAGGCTCCGCACAGAGAGGGGGCGAAAGTCTTCGCCGCATCGGCTTCTCAGAAATGAGGCTCTGCTCAGGATACGTTTTATATTCGTCCCGGGGGAACATCAGGCGTTGTTCAGGATGACTAAGAGGCTGAATCCCCTCAGGTGGATAAGCGGCCGTATTCCAAGGAACCAAGCGGAGCTCGAGACAGATGCCAGGTGGGCCCTCAAGGTTATCTTCTGGGCGGCTCTCCTCGCGCCGGTGGTAATAGTGCCAGCCTACTACCTGCTTGTCGCCTTCGGGCTACTGCCCAGCATTCATCTTCCTGGCTAGGTAGGTCCTTCGGAGCCTTCAGAATCTTCGTAGTGGGCGCCGAGGTAACCGTAGACCCCTGTTTTGAGGACCTTCATGCCTAGAAGGGCGCACTTCACCCTCGAGGGGCCAAGGTCAGGGTTGCCGAGCATCTTAAAGACATCCTCCTTCCCCACCTGTTTCACCCATTCGAGCTGCTTCCCCTTCGCAAGCTCTGTTAGCATCGAAGCCGAGGCCTGGCTTATGGCGCACCCCTTGCCCACGAATTTGATTTCTTCGATCTTCTGCCCCTCCCCCACCCTGATCTGCATCTCGATCTCGTCACCGCAGAGTGGGTTGGTGTCCCTGGCGTCTATGTCGAACTTCTCCAGCTTCCCGAAGTTTCTGGGGTTTCGGTAGTAGTCGAGTATCAGTTCCCTGTAGATATCTGCGCTGCTCATACCTTGAATATGCCTCCCGCCTTCTTCAGACCCGCCTTCAGCACGTCGATGTCGTCGAAGGAGTTGTAGACGTGGAAGCTCGCCCTGCTGGTCGCCGTCACGTTGAGCCAGCGCATCAGAGGCTGGGCGCAGTGGTGGCCGGAACGTATCGCAATCCCCTCCTCGTCGAGGATCGTAGCTAGGTCGTGAGGGTGCACGTCAGCGTAGTTGAACGATATCACTCCTGCCCTCTTCTTGGAGTCGAGTGGCCCGTACTGATGGAACCCCTCCACTTCGGCCAGGGTCTGAAGGGCGTACTCCAGGAGCCTGACCTCGTGCTCCCTCACTTTTTCCATCCCAAGGGCGCCGAGGTAGTCGATAGCTGCGCCGAGCCCAATGGCATCGGCTATGTTGACAGTGCCCGCTTCGAACTTGTGGGGGACGTCATTCCAAGTCGAGTGGTCCAGGAAGACCTCTCGGATCATCTCCCCGCCGCCATGGAAGGGCTCCATCTCCTCCAGAAGCTCCTTCCGTGCGACGAGCGCTCCTATCCCAGTGGGGCCGAGCATCTTGTGCCCTGAAAAGGCGTAGAAGTCAGGGCTGAACGTCCTGATATCCACGGGCATGTGTGGGGCTGCCTGCGCTCCGTCCACCAGCACGGCAGCACCAGCGGCGTGAGCTTTCGCCGTGATTTTCGCGACTTCGTTGATGGTGCCGAGCACGTTCGAGCACTGGGTGACCGCCACCAGCTTGGGGGACTCCTTCAGCAGGTCCTCGAAACTCCCCATGTCTAGGGTGCCGTCAGGTAAGAGGGCGACAAATTTCAGAGTCGCTCCCCTACTCTTCGCCAGCAGCTGCCAGGGAACGATGTTGCTGTGGTGCTCCATCAGAGTTGCCACCAGAAGGTCGCCCTTCTTCACGTTCGGTTCGCCCCAGGCGAAGCGCACGAGGTTGGTTGCCTCGGTGGTCCCCCTCACGAAGACCACCTCCTTGGCCGATGCGCCGACGAACGTCGCGGCCTTCCGCCTCGCCCCCTCGTAGGCGCTTGTTGCCTCCTCAGCCAGCTCGTAGACCGCCCTGTGGACATTCGAGTTGTGCCTGGAGTAGTAATCGACCAGAGCGTCGATGACCGCCTTCGGCTTTTGGCTCGTGTTCGAGCTGTCCAGGTATACGAGCCTCTTCCCATGCACCTTTCGCCCGAGGATTGGGAAGTCTGCCCTAACCTTCTCGATGTCAAAGACTTCAGACTTCAACAATTCTCAGAGAATCTCCTCAGACTTCGACAAAAATCGTGTCGCCTTCTATTTTAACATTGAAGCGTTGAAGCGGGACCTCAGCTGGCGGGTTCATGACCTGACCCGTCTTGAGATCGAACTGCGAAAGGTGGAGCGGGCAGACGACCCTGTCTTCCAAGACGAAGCCTAGGCCAAGGTCAGTTTCTTCGTGTGTGCAGGTTCCGCTGACCGCGTAGAGCTCCCCTCCGATTCTTGAGAGGAGTATGTGCCTGTCCCTCAGGTCAACAGCGGAAAGCGCGCCTTCGGCGAGGTCTGAGACCTTCATGGCCGGGACGAAATCACCCAATGTCCCATCAGCGGTACTTGTAATGGCGCTCGAAGATGTCTTCTGACTCCTTCACCTCGGGAGTGAGCTCTCCCGTGGCCGCCAGAAGCGCCTCCCTGTCGATGAGCCTCCGCTTCTCCCCCTGCCACTTGCCTTCAATCATGAACCTGGCCCCCTCCCTCGTCTGCTCTATCGGCACCCTCGAGAGGACAGGCTCGAAGAAACCAAGCACGATCGTCTTCCTCGCCTCGTCGTAGGGGAGCCCTCTCGCTTCTAAGTAGAAGAGCTGCTCGTCGTCTATCTGTGCGACGGACGCCGAGTGGGTCGCCCTGACCTCGTTGTTGTCGATCTCGAGGCTCGGGACAGCGTCTGACTTTGCGCTGCGCTCGAGTATCATGGCGTGGTGGGCGAGGTAGGACCTGGAGTTCTTTGCAGCGTTCACTATCTTGATCATGCCCTTGAATATCGACTGTGACTCCCCTTTGAGCACCCCCCTTGCCTGGGTGGACCCCGTCGAGTCAGGAGAGTTGTGGATCAGGTTGGTCTCGAAGTCGTACCTCTGCTTGGCGTCCGTGAAGAATATCTCGAAGCCCTCGGCCAACGAGCCTCGGCCATTCAGATAGAAGTTCATCCTGGAGCGGGATTCGGCTGCACCCAGCGAGAGGGAGCTCACGGTGGCCTTGGAATCGTTGAGCGCCTCGACTGCCCTGTTCGATATGTTCGTCGTCTGTTCATCTAGAAGCTGAATCAAGGAGAAGTCGACGTGGGAGCCGGGCCTGGCAAGGATCTCGGTGGTCGACGCCACCAGAGTCGGTGCGGTGGCACCCTTCGAGTATAGTTCCTCGAGAAAGACAAGCTTGGACCCCTCCTCTGCAACGACGAACATCTGCTCGATGATCGAGGTCTTGGGCGAGTCAAGGAGCAGCATCCTGCGCAGGGGCCTGTCGAGGGTCACCCCG
>Ga0335079_10009525_pt1 | contig 11064 bp, 9 predicted proteins | sample Lox_Sample_33_FD_206719 | JGI IMG/M metagenome (GOLD analysis project Ga0335079, IMG submission 206719) | Soil microbial communities from Loxahatchee National Wildlife Refuge, Florida, United States - Lox_Sample_3.3 | ecosystem: Environmental > Terrestrial > Soil > Wetlands | place: USA: Florida... | reverse complement strand
TCTCGGCGGTCTTCGGCGAGCTGCGGGACGCGATCGCGATCTTCTCGGTCATCGTGCTGGTCAGCGCGGTCGAGGCGATCTCCGAGGTCCGTGCCGAGCGCGCGCTGCAGGCGCTGCGCGACCTCAGCGCCCCGAACGCTCTCGTGCGGCGCGCCGGCGTCGCCGTGACGGTCCCGGTCGACACGCTCGTCGTCGGCGATGTGCTGCTCGTCGAGGCCGGCACCGTCGTCGCGGCCGACGCCCGCGTCGTTGAGGCCGACGGTCTGGCCACCGACGAGTCCAGGCTGACGGGCGAGCCCGTGTCCGCCGCGAAGGGCCCGGAGCCGGTGGACGCCGACGCGCCTCTCGCCGAGCGGTCCTCGGTGCTCCACGCGGGCACCGTCGTGGTGGCCGGTGCCGGGGAGGGCGTCGTCGTCGCGGTCGGCGACGAGACTGAGATCGGGCGACTGGGCCGGCTCGTCGCACAGGCCAAGGAGCCGCCCACCCCGCTCCAGGACGCGATGGCCGAATTGGCGAAGGCCGCGCTGATCGTTGCGGTGACGGCGTGCGTGCTCGTGCCGCTCATCGGCGTCCTTCGGGGCCAGCCTCCGCGAGAGATGCTGCTCGATGGGTTCACGCTCGCGTTCGCGACGATCCCCGAGGAGCTGCCGATCCTGGTGACGGTGCTCGTCGCGCTGGGCGGCCTGCGTCTGGCACAGCAGGGCGTGCTGTTACGGCGGCTGCGCGCCGCGGAGGCCGTGGGCGCGATGACCGTCTTGCTCGCCGACAAGACCGGGACGCTGACCGAGAATCGGCTGCTGATCGAACGCACCGACGGCGAGCGCGAACGCGTGCTTGCTGTCGCAGCGGCTGCCCAGGGGGGCAGCGGCCGCGCAGGACCCGGTCGACCGCGCGCTGGTCGAGGCCGCTGGTCGAGGCCGCTGGTGAGCCCACGTGGAGCGAGCGCGTCGCCCGCTACCCGTTCGATCCGGTGCGCCGGCGCGAGAGCGCGGTGTGGCGCGTGCCCGCTGGCGCGTGGGTCGCCGTGAAGGGAGCGCCGGAGGCAGTCCTCGAGCAGTGCGCGGTGTCAGAGACGGAGCGGACTGCGGTGCTCGCGCGTGTCGCGCGGCTCGCCGACGACGGGCTGCGGGTCATCGCGGTCGCCGAGCGGCGTGTCGCCTGCGCCCCGTGCGACGCCGTCGACGCCGAGTCCAGGCTCGGCTTCGTCGGGCTTGCCGCCTTCCGCGATCCGTTGCGCGCGGGTGTCCCTGATGCCGTGGCTGAGCTCGCTCACGCTGGCGTGCGGACGATCGTCGTCAGCGGCGACCACCCCGAGGCTGTCGCCGCGGCCGCGCGCGAGGCCAGCGTTCGCACCTCCGCGATCCTCCGCGGCGGCGCGCCGCTCGACGCTCTCGACGACGACCAGCTCGCCGGGCAATTGCGCGGGGAGGCAGTGATCGCGCGCGCCACCCCCCAGGACAAGCTGCGCCTGGTCCGGATCCTCCAGGATCGCGGCGAGGCGGTCGCCGTCACAGGCGACGGCGTCAACGACGCGCCGGCCCTTGCCGCGGCGAATGTCGGGATCGCCATGGGCGCGCGCGGAACCGATCTCGCCCGCGAGGCGTCCGATCTGGTGCTTGTCGATGACGCTTACCCGACGATCGCTCGCGCGGTCGAGGGTGGTCGCGGGCTCGCGTCGCAGCTGCGGCGCGCGGTCGCCTTCTATCTGGGCGCGAAGATCGCGCTGGTCGTGGTCATCGCCGTGCCGCTGGTGCTTGGGCTGCCTGCTCCGTTTCATCCTGTGCACATCGTCATCCTGGAGCTGTTCATGGATGTCGGCGCGTCGGTGGCCTTAGTCTCCGAGCCCACGGCGCCGGCGACGATGGATCGTCGACCGCGCGATCCCGCCAGCCGGTTCCTCGACGGCGCGGGGCTGTCCGCGATCGGGCTCATCGCGGCGTCGCTCACCGTTTCGGTGCTCCCCGCGTTCCTCATCGTCCATGCACGGTAGGGCACCGACATGGCGATTGCGACCGCCGTTGCCGCGTGGCTCGTTGCGAACGTGGCGATCGCATGGTGCTTGCGCGCTCGCCCGGGTCTGCCGCTGAGGCGCAACATCGGATTCCCCGCGTGGGCGATCGCCGCGCTCATCGCCGCGTTCATCCTCTCGCTGACCCACGCCGGTTCGACGCTGGGCGTCGAGCCGCTCACGGCGAGTGCGCTGCGCATCACGGCCGGTGTCGCGGCGGTCGGTGTGGCGATCGCGGTCGCGGGGCGCGTCGCGCTGTCGCTGTCGCGGCGCCTGTGACGGCGTCGCCGCAGAGCGCTACGCCTGCTGACTCGGGGCGCTGGGCCGCCTCCGGCCCGTGCACGTAGGTCTCGATCGCTCGTGGGGATTTGAGCACGAACTTCTTGGCTATACCGTGATCGAACTCCTTGTAGCGGCACTGACTAGTAGACACATCCGGAAGTACGGGTTAGAACTGGGTTGAAGGAGTCGGGCGGGCGGCGGCGAAGTTATGTATCGCGATGCCACGCCCGGCCCGGCATCGGATTGAGCTCTCGGAGGAGGAGCGGCTGGAGTTGACGCGTCAGGCCCGGGCGGAGAAGTTGCCGTTTCAGGATGTGCAGCGCGCGCGGATCGTGCTGTATGCCGCTGATGGGTTGCATGACACCGAGATCGCGGCCGGGTTGGACACGACGGCGGGGATTGTGGGGGAGTGGCGAAACGGTTCTACGTTGATCGTCTTGAGGGGTTGAAGGACAAGCCGCGCGCGGGTCGCCCGCGTCGTTTTCCCCCCGGAGCAGGTCGCCGCGGTCAAGGCGGTCGCGTGCGAGTTGCCGGTGCGGTACGGGCTGCCGCTGGGCCGGTTCTCTAGCACTGAGCCGTACCGGCTGGTGATCGAGTTGGCGGTCACGGAGGCGTCCGCGTCGACGATCTGGCGCTGGCTGCACGAGGACGCGATCCGACCGTGGCAACAGCAGTGCTGGATCTACCAGCGCGACCCGGCGTTCGCCGAGAAGGCTGGTCGGGCGCTTGACCTCTACGCCCGGGTGTTCGAGGGCAAGCGGTTGCGCCCGGTCGAGTACGTGATCTCGGCCGATGAGAAGAGCCAGCTGCAAGCGCTCGGCCGCCGCCATGAAACCAGCGCGCCAGGGCCTGGCCGTCCGAGCCGCTATGAGTTCGAATACGAGCGCGGCGGGACGCTCGCGTATCTCGCTGCGTGGGACGTGCATCACGCCAACCTGTTTGACCGCATCGAGCCGAGCACCGGGATCGAGCCGTTCGGCCGCTTGGTGGAGGAGGTCATGAGCACCGAGCCGTACGCGTCCGCCAGGACCGTCTACTGGATCGTGGATAACGGCTCCTCGCACGCCGGCAAGGCTTCGATCAAACGGATGCAGAAGCGGTGGCCGACCGCCAGGTTGATTCACCTCCCGGTCCACGCCTCGTGGTTGAACCAGATCGAGCTGTACTTCTCGATCGTGCAACGCAAAGCACTGACCCCGAACGACCTCGCAACGCTCGACGCGCTCGCCGACCGACTGCTCGGGTTCGGCGAGCACTACCGGCAGATCGCGCGCCCGTTCGAATGGACCTTCACCCGCCAAGACCTCAACAACCTGATCGCCCGAATCGACCGGCACGAACCTCAGCTCGCGCTCGACGCCTAACGATCAGAACTTACGGACGCGTCCACTAGTCAACCTGGGACTAGACCGCGCGACACGCTGGCGATGGTCCGCGCTGGTGCCTCGACTCGCAGCTTCACGCCTCCTCCGCGCCGACGCTCGAACCAGGCCTCGCCACCGAGGTCGCGGGCTCGCTCCGCGATTCCGTTCAGCCCGAGGTGATCACCATTGGGCACCGAGGTGAAGAGTTCGTGCTGGAGCTGACGGTGGTTCCCTGAGCCGTCATCGGCGACGGCGAGCGACACCACCTGCGGCCGCCAACGCAGGGTGACCCACGCATGCTGCGCGTCCGCGTGACGGACCACGTTGAACAGCGCCTCGCGGGCGATTTGGACCAGCGCGTGCTGTGTACCGGCGGGCACCGGCTGGGTCTGCCCGTAGACGCGCAGCTTGACCTCAAGGCGGGTGCTGGCCTCGACGTCTTCGATCACCTCGCGCAGTGCCCGACCCAGCTCTGGTGGCGCATCGCTGACGCGTCCGAAGATCACCTCGCGGATCTCGTTCACGGCCGAGCGCGCCAGCCCTTGAGCGGCCAGCACCTGCTCTAGCACCACCGGCGGGGTCATCGGGTGCCGCCGGCACCATTCGAGGTTCATGCCGATCGTCAGGAGCTGCTGGGCAACGCTGTCGTGAAGCTCGCGCGCGACGCGGTTGCGCTCCTCTGAGAGGAGCTGGCGCCGCCCGGCCTGCTCTAGCCGTCTTAGCGTGCCCTGGAGCTCTGAGTCGCGCCGCTTGAGCTCCGCCGCCCGCCGCTCGTTCTCCTCAAACCTCCGGGCGTTGTGCAGGGCGACGCCGGCGTGGTTTGCCAGCGTGACCAGGATCGACACGTCACCCGGCGCCACCTCGATCCCGTTTGGCAAGCCCACCGCGAGTATCCCCGCCGGGTCGCCGTGGACCGACATCGGCGCCGTCACTAGGACGCCGGATAGGGTCCGGCACTCGAGCCCCTCGTCGTGTTCGGCGAGCACCGGTCGCTGGGCGGCGAGCGTCCGCTCGGTAAGTGCCGCGAGCATCCGCGGCGCCAACCCCCAGCGCTGGATGGCGCAGTCGCCGGCATGGACGAACACCCGAGCCATCCCGATACCGGCAGAGTCACCGGAGAACACCATCGCGGCCCAGCGTGCGTCGAAGAGGTGCGCGGCGGCCTCGACTACTGCGTCACACACCGTCACCGCTCTAGCCGGCGCCACGCAGAGCGCAGAGGAGATCCGCTCCAGCGTCTCGATCGCCTGCTCCCGCCGTGCGGATTTGTCGCGCCAAGCCGTGTGGAAGCTCGGCTTCGACGAACAGGCGCCAATCAGGCGCTCGAGCGCGAGCGGGTCGACGCCAGGGCGGCGCCGAGCAGGCGGCGACGCCGAGGTATCCCGGCGCTCAGTAGGCGGCGGCGCAGATCCGCCGGACATCGTCAGGCGTTGCCCCGCTTGGCGGCGCGCACTCGGGCCTGCCCACCGGGTGCGGACTCGTCGACCCCGGCGGACAGCGCTCCGCTCTGGCACCGGGCCAGTGCCTCCTCGCGTGACGCGACGGCCGCGGCGGCCTCCTGACCGGCGGCCGCGTCGAAGTAGCGCGCGCACGGACGGCGGCGAGCCGCTTCTGATGGCGGGCGAGGTCGGCATCGGACTCTTCGAGCTCGGTGTACGTGGTCCGGCCACGGCGGCGCTCGAGCTGGAGCTCCTTGCAGAACTGGCGCGCGCTCTCGACCACCTCGTGGTACTCGTCGGTCCGCTCCCCTTGGATCGCGTCGATCACCACTGCCTCCTGCTTCGAGTCCGCCAGGCGGATGCGAAGCAGCTCGCCGTGGCCGCCCTCTGCGCGTAGCCGGGTCACCGCCCTCGTCGCGGCACGCGTGGTCTTCGCCGTCGCCGGGACCCGGCACACGGACTGCTGCAGGTAGTGAGCCCCCAGGCCGCGCAGATTCCGCCACGCGTAGACACGGAGCGTCGAGGTCCCGCGGGGCGGGGTGGAGACGGTGATCAGCAACCAGTCGCGGGCCACAGGACGACCATGATCGTAGTCGTCTCCACGCTGTTCCTGTCACTACGTACTGTACGTTTCATGCGCAGAACAACCTATGTGTCATCGAGCACGGGTAGCGCATGACCCGAGAGCGCTCCCCGCACTGTTACTTCCATCATGTGCTACACGTTTCATGCCGCACACAACGCGTGTCCCGTCCGGCGACGGACTCGGTGTCTGAGCGAATTACCTGACCTATCAGGTCACTAACTGCCCGGTCGGACAGTGTGGGTTGACGCAGCACCTCGGCCGTGTTAAGAGTGCTCCGGTTGGCTGTACCGGGCAGGCCCGCCAACCGGTCTAATCAACTCCTCGAGGGAGGTTCTATGGGCTTTCTGCTTCTCGGTGTCGACAGCTTGATCGCTTGCTTCGCTGTCGGTGCGCTCGTTAGCCGACGGTCATGGTTGACGTACGCCACGCTGTTCGGGGTCTGCGACGCGGGCGGTTTCCTGCTCGGGACGTGGCTTCACTGGAGCATCCCGGACGGCACCGCCAACGTCATTGAGACGGCGGTCCTGGTCGGCTTGGGGCTGTACTGGCTCGGCATCGCGTTGTATGCGCAGCGGCTTGCCGAGACCCGGTGGGTTTGGGCTCTTCCGTTCGTGCTCAGCATCGACAACATCACCTACGGTCTGATCGACCACGCATGGTCTTCATCGGTGGCGGTCCAGGCCATTGAGCAGTTGATCTCCAGCTCGGTGCTCGCTCTGATCGGGCTCCTCGCGAGCGCTGCCGTGCTGCGGGCAATCCCGGGCTCGAAGCGGCGGAGCATTGTGTTCCCCGCCGCGTTCGCCGGGGCAGCGTTGCTCGTCGCCGCACCGGTCCTGCTCGCCGTCGGGTAACCGGGGGAACCTCTCCTGCCGAGATTCTGGTCAGCGGTCGCCCGGGCGCGAGTCCTCGCATGGGCACCGCTGGCCCGTCGGCGCCGGCGCGACTTGGCGCTGGTGCCCGCACGATCGTCGACCAGTCGTACTCGTCGAATCGCCGCGACCACCCGCACCGCTGGCCGGGCCTACCCATCCAAGCATCACTTCGCGTCGGTCAAACAGCGCAACGCCATCGTGCCGGCACGCTTCGATGGCCCGGGTGGAGGGGCGCGTGAGCTAGGAATGTCGATAACCCGAACGTGTCAGGCGGTGGTCGCCCGCGTAGTCATTGCCGTGCTGGCCGTCGCTATCCCGCTCGCGGTGCCCTTGCTTACGCATGAGGCGCTGGCGACGATCAGCGCGGACCACGCGGGCCCCCTGACCGCTCGCATCGTGCATCAGGACCGACGCCCCGCGGCCACATCACCCGCTCTGCCAACAAAGCCAGTGAAGATGAATGCTGCCGCCGGAATTTGGCTTCGGTGTCAGCCGTGTACCAGCAGCGCCGATGGTGAGGTCGCCGTCGGCGCGGCGAAACCGATTCTGCTCCGGGTAGGCTCCTGGCCGGAGCAGCCTCCGGCCGTTGCGTTCTCAGGCGTCGACCAAGGGAGGGAGTCTTCGCCACATAAGAGGATCCGGAGTTAGCGCAAGTCGACCGTTCGAGGACAGGAAGGCGGCCGTTTACGCGCGAAGCGCATAGCCACCAGACGCGTCTCACCTCGTGGGGTGCGCCGGGGGTAGTGGCGGCCGCCCGCCCGGACCCATGAAGGCGAAGACCTGGTCGGTGCCCGGAAGAAGCAGGAGGCCATCGCCGACCGACGGCGTCGGGAAGTGGTTGGCATACCCGCCGAAGGGGATCGAGACGACCTCCTTACCGTTGGCCGGGTTCAGGCCGTGGACCGCGTTGTCGCCTCCAATCGTCCAGACCAATCCATCCGCAATGATCGGTGCGCCAGCGGCGCCGTCGTTATCAGTCCACAGCCGTTTCAGGTACGGCGCCTTCGCCAGAACCTTGATCGCCGTCACGCCATCCGGGCAAGGTACGTACACGACCGAGCCGTTCACTGCGTGTCCACCGTCGGGGTCGCCACTGCACACCGACAGCGACGCGACCTCGCCCTCCTCGCCGCCGAGATGTCCCTGACGCAACAGATACCCGATGTCCCTCTTGCCAACCTGGAACACAAAGCCATCCACCAGCGCAGGGTCCCCGGTCCCCAGGTCAAGATCGTCCCCGCTGAGCGTCTGCCAGTCCTTGGGGTAGAAGATCGACTCGAGATGCATGGTCGGCGATAGCTCAAGCACCGCGTCGCTGTCGTCATATCGCTGGCCCGCGCCCAGGTTGTAGCCGTCGGCGCTCGCCACGTAGACGTTCCCGTGAGGGTCAACGACCGGAGAGCTGCCGCCCATCCACACCGCCCCCCGATCCTTGCCGCCACCGATCTGGAGGTAGTTCAGGCCTCCTCCCGTCTCCGGCATCGAGACGACATAGCCATGGGCAGGACCGTTGGGGCCGGGACAGTCGCCTGAGTTCTGACCGTAAGCGATGACCACAAAACCGTGGTCGAGCGCCAGCCCCGGCCGCTGCAGCTGCGCGAGCTGGTCCTCGCCCGCGTTCGGCATCGCCCGCTCGTCCAGCTCGACCTTACCGGTGAACAGATCGAGCCCGAATAGACGATGCGACGCTTCCACCCCACCAGACGCAGACGGGCCGCGTATCAGGGTGTCTGCGTCGACGAAGATCTCGTGGCGCTTGGAGTCGATCACAGGCGTGCCCGTAATGCCGACCTCGGGCGAGATATCGCCGCAAGGCAGGTCACCAGATGGCACCGGCCTCGCCAGATGGCGTGACCACAGGATCCGCCCGCTGCGCGCGGCCAACGCGTAGACAGTGTCGTTCTCGGTCGCCGCGACGACGCGGCCGTCGGCGACGAGCGGCTCGCCATACAGCTGCCCGTCCAGGACCGGCGAGGTCCAGGCTTGCCGCGAAGGCCGCAGCTTGGTGTGCGCCGCCTGGACCCCGGTCGCCTCAGCATTCCCGTGGTAGGTGGTCCAGTCAGAGCCGAAATCGGAGGCCCGCGCCACGGGTCTCGATCTCGCCGCCCCGGCGGTCGCGCTTCCAGCCGTTGACGCCGCCGAGCGGGTCACGGAAGAACCACCACATCCGTAGCCGCAGAGCGACGCAGCCGTCACGGCCGCCCCGACAGCGAGGGGTACACTCAGGCGCCTCCCGGCTCCAGTCCCTACCGCGGCGAGCCGAGTCGCTCTTCTCACCGCGCAACCCGAGCAGCTGCCACCGTTCGCTGAGTATACCCGGCGCAGCTTCCGTCCCCACGGAACAAGGGCACTCTCGGCGACCGCTTGGACCGACCACGCTCGAGACATCCACCTTCGGGACAACCGAACGACGCACCCGACTCGGCTGGCGCGCCGACCGCTCAGCGGCGAGAGGAGGCCCCGGTGCTTGCTCGATCCCCGCAAGCACGAGAGGGCGCGCTCGCTGAATGCAGTCGTGAGCGCGCCAGCATCGGCGTGACTGCAAAGCCACGCCAGCAGACGTCTCGCCCGGCGGGGCGGACTGCTGGTTCGCCCCGGCTGAGGGGTAGTCATGCAGCTTGAGGCCGGCGGCACCCGCCGCGCTATCGCTTTCCCGAGGGCATCGGCCGGACCCCGCAGGCCAAGAGGCCAGAAGCGATCGTCCCGCCTTGGTCATGCGCGTGAGCGCAACGCGCGGAAAGCGCTCGCGCGCCCGGTCGGCGCCGGACGCGCGCTTCGCCACGATCCGAGGAGTGGCGACTGGCCATTTCCTTGCTCTGGAAGCAGTAGCCGCGGCCCGGACGACTGCTCCCCGCGGAAGGAGTAGCGCGACCTCACGGCTGCGGCCGTGGAAAAGGAGTGACGGGCAGCTCGCAATGTCGGTGATTGCTCTCCGCGAATCGCTCACGCGGATGGTCGACCCCGACGATCGATCCGGGCGCGAGGGGTAGGCCGACGCGTGGAGAAGCGATAGCGCGCGGATCCGGATGGCCTCGAGCGGCTCGGCTTGCGCATCGCCGGGGTGAAGCAGCCGTCCCCTCGCCACCGCGAGACACGTGAGGACGTGGCTTTGCGATAGCGCGATCCGAGCGGGCACGAGAACGAAAGCAGTCGCGCCAAGCCCGGGTCGCGCACGCGTGGATCTGGGCGATAGGAGCAGCGCGCGACTCGGCGGTCGGCGCCGTTCGTCGCCACCTTGGGACCAGCATCGACACCCCGCACGGACTACGGCTTCGATCCGAGCGCTAGCACCAAGGCTGCAAGCACGCGATGCACGCTTGTGGCGACAAGCACGTCGCGGGTGCACGCGGTGCCGACACCTGCGTTCGTGCTCGCTCGGGTATTCACCGCTCACGTCGCCGGCGTGGCTGCCTATGTCCGAGGCTGTCGGGTTTACGGGGTGTCGTCCGAGCGGTTTAAGACCATTCCGGGATGGGTCAGAATTTCATTGCGTGTGGTGCGCCGGGATAAACCGGCATGGAGAAAGAGATGCGAGAGCTCGACGGCGAAGGAGTAGCGATCCACGTCGGCCCCGAGTCATGCGTTCGTGTTCGTGAGGGCGCGGGCGAAGCGTTGACAGGGGTACGTGCGGGCTGGGCTATTGAGCCGCGTAAGTTGAATAAGGTTCGGGGTGCCGACGCCGTCACATCGGGTGGAAGGCAACACCGGCAGCGGCGCTATCGCGAGTCGCTGCCGGACCCCGCGCGGTCTGAGAACCTGGGCACGTACGGAATCTCCACGCGCGAGAACCGGGAGGTCCCGCGATTACTCGTCCGGTCGGGCGGGTCGTGAGGGAAAGGTCTAGGCCGTAACCCCTCAATGCACGGTCGTGGGAAGTCAGACGGCCCCGTAGTACCTGCGAAGCCGCCGAACAACGCCACGGTTGTGGCCGCGGAGGTGGTGGAGGAAAGGGGGCCGGCCAAGGGAAACGCGGTCAGCGAAACGCGCCCCGGACGCAGAGCCGGAGTGAGCGTGTGCAGCGAGCTGGGTCGCGTGCGCCGGGTGGCGCGGAAGGACAAGGATGTGCGGTTCACCGCGCTTCTGCATCACGTGACCGTGGAGCGCTTGGAGGAGGCGTATCGGGCGATCCGCCCGGCCGCGGCTCCGGGCGTCGACGGCGTGACGTGGCGGGACTATGGGCAGGATCTCGAAGCGAACCTTCGCGATCTGCACGCCCGGGTCCACAGGGGCGCTTACCGGGCAAGGCCGTCTCGCAGGAGCTACATCCCGAAGGCCGACGGGCGGCTGCGGCCGCTCGGCGTCGCCTCGCTGGAGGACAAGATCGCCCAGCGGGCGCTGGTCGCGGTGTTGGAAGCGATCTACGAGCAGGACTTCCTCGGTTTCTCCTACGGATTCCGGCCGGGGCGTTCGCCGCACCAGGCGTTGGACGCGCTCGCGGTCGGAATCAAGCGCAGGAAGGTGAACTGGGTGCTCGACGCGGACATCCGCGACTACTTCACGAGCCTCGATCACT
>Ga0335079_10009524_pt1 | contig 11065 bp, 6 predicted proteins | sample Lox_Sample_33_FD_206719 | JGI IMG/M metagenome (GOLD analysis project Ga0335079, IMG submission 206719) | Soil microbial communities from Loxahatchee National Wildlife Refuge, Florida, United States - Lox_Sample_3.3 | ecosystem: Environmental > Terrestrial > Soil > Wetlands | place: USA: Florida... | reverse complement strand
GCGAGTTGACGATGCGGAATCGTTGGAACCCTGACAACGAACGGAGAGGATCATGCTTTGGACAATCTTCGTGATCCTGCTGGTTCTGTGGTTGCTCGGCATCGTGAGTTCCTATGCCTTCGGCGGCTTCATTCACCTGCTGCTGCTTCTGGCATTTGTGGTGTTGATCATTCGGATCATCGAAGGTCGCAGGCCAGTTGTTTAGTCGAGCAAGCCCACCGCGAAAGTCTGAAACGAATTCCGCCTAGGCGGAAGCTCGCGTTTCCTGCAGCAGATTGCAGGGGATGAGGATTTCTACGAGCGTGCCGGGATGCGCCCTCGCCAAACGCAGTTCTCCGCCAAACTCTTTGGCGCGCTGGCTCATCCCTCCAATACCGATGCCAATGCTACCTGGTTGTTGCTCGGCCACGTTCTCCGCAATGCCGCGGCCGTCGTCCCGGACTTTGGCCACGACTTGCCGGTCTTGCAGGGTTAGAGTAACTTGCGCCTTCCGCGCTTGCGAATGCCGAAAAACGTTGCTCAAGGATTCCTGCACGATGCGGAAAATCGCGGTTTCCAGCTCCGAACTCAGGCGAGGAAAATCTGCCGGCTCAACGTCAATCGAAGTTTCGATTCCGGTGCGCTGCGAGAACCCTTCGACATACCAACGAAGAGCAGAGAGCAGCCCTACTTCGTCCAGCAAGGGCGGATGGAGAAGATGGGACATGCTGCGGACCTGCTGGATTCCCTGCTCGATGATCTGGGCCGCGTCGGCGGCAGCTTCTCTTTTGACCTGTTCCGGATTCGGTTGGAGCAAACGATGAAGCAACAGTTTGACCGCGACCAGTTCCTGGCCCAGGCCATCGTGCAGCTCCCGCGCAATCCGTCGCCTCTCTTCGTCCTGCATCGAAATCAGGCGGCCAGACAGCCGGCGCAACTCGGCGTTCAGTCTCTCCAGTTGCCCGGCTTTGCGGTGGAGCTCTGCGAATACACTGACTTTCGCCCGCAATAGTTCAGGAATGACCGGCACGGAAATATAGTCGACGGCTCCGCGTTGGTATCCTTTCAACCGGTCCAGATCCGTGAGATGGACGGCTGAAATAAAAATGATCGCGGTCTTCTGAAATCGGGGATGCTGCCGAATCATCTCCGCGAGCTCAAAGCCATCGAGTTCCGGCATGCTCACATCCATGAGCACAACCGCGATATCGTTCTTTAACAGGAATTCCAGCGCTTCTTTCCCCGATGCGGCCTTGATCAGGTTTTCCCCCAGTTCGTCGAGGATGGCCTCGTAACTGAGCAATTTGGCGGGCTGGTCGTCCACCATGAGAATATTGACCTTGTCATGTGTGCCCATGGTTCTCTCTTTTTTCATCCGCGCGCGACTGTACGCAAACCCTTGGCTTAGCGGTGCAGCCACATGCGCAGGGCGGACAACAACTGCTCCGTATTGACCGGCTTGGCCAGGTATTCGGATGCTCCCGCCTCCAAGCATTTCTCGCGATCGCCCTTCATGGCCTTAGCGGTGAGAGCGATGATGGGCAAACGCCGGAATGACGGATTTTGGCGGATCACCTGCATGGTCTCGTATCCATCCATTTCCGGCATCATGATGTCCATCAGCACGATCGCCACATTCGGCGTCGTCTCCAGAGTGGCAATCGCCTCCCGGCCAGTCCCCGCGGTTAATACGGTCATTCCTCGCCGCTCCAGAACGCTGCTGAGAGCAAAGATGTTGCGCACGTCGTCATCGACCACCAGCACCTCGCGGCCCTGCAGCGCATCATCGGAGTGGTGCAGGCGATCCAGCATCTTCTGTTTTTCGGTCGGAAGATTGGCGACGACCCGGTGCAGAAACAACGCCGTTTCATCCAGCAGCCGTTCCGGAGATTCCACACCCTTTACCACCACGCTGCGCGCCAGCGTGTGCAGGCGCGCGTCTTCTTCCGGGGTCAGTTCCTTGCCGGTGAAGACCACCACCGGCAAATCGCGCAGAGAGGCCGTATCCCGGATACGCTCCAAAATTTCAAATCCAGACATGTCCGGCAAACTCAGATCGAGGACCACACAGTCGAAGGCCTCGTGTTCGAGCGTTACGAGAGCCTCCTCACCAGTTGCCGCGACGCTGATTTCGATGTCCTCATCTCCCAGGAGTTCCCTGATACTGAATTGCTCCGCAGCGTTGTCCTCCACCACCAGCAGCCGCTTGCGACCCGCCGTAGCGTATTCTTTGATGCGGACTAAGGCCTCGTGAACTCCCTCGGTAGTCGTGGGTTTGGTCACGAAGGCAAACGCGCCGCGAGCCAGGCCGTGCTGCCGGTCCTCATCCAGAGTCAATATCTGCACCGGAATGTGACGTGTGGCCGGATCCTGTTTCAGATGGTTGAGGACCGTCCAGCCGAGCATGTCGGGGAGGAAGACGTCGAGAGACACGGCCGTAGGGTGGAACTCGTGGGCCAAAGCCAGGGCCTCGGATCCCCGCATCGCAAGCAGGACCTTGAATCCCTCGTCCCGCGCCAGGTCGCAGAGAACTCGCGCGTAGTGCGGATCGTCCTCCACAATCAGCAGTATTGCGTCCTCCGGTTGCAGATTTGCCCGGTCATCTTCGATCTCTTCCGCCGGGGACTCGATCACATTCTGGTTCCCCAACTGGAGCGGCGCCGGGGTGAGGTTGCTCTCCGTCCGGCCGCCCGCGGCCGTCGATGGCCCTACGTAAATCAGCGGCAGATAGAGCGTGAACGTGCTTCCCTTCCCGGGCGAGCTGTGCAACTGAATTTCGCCACCCAGCAGGTTCGCCAGTTCGCGGCTGATCGCCAACCCCAGTCCGGTACCGCCGTACTTACGGCTGGTTCCGGCATCGGCCTGCTGGAAGGCCTCAAAGATGATGCGTTGCTTCTCGGCAGGAATACCGATGCCAGTGTCGGCCACCTCGAAGGCCACGACCGATGCCGTCTTGCTGAGAAGCGGATGGTCCTCGCTCCATCCTCGGCTCGCCGCCGACACCGTGAGCCGGACGGAACCCTGCTCGGTAAACTTGAAGGCATTGGACAACAGGTTCTTCAGCACCTGCTGCAGACGCTTGGAGTCTGTCACGATGCTGCGACTGAGCCGGGGGTCGGTTTGCACCTCGAAAGCCAAGCGACGGCTTTCCGCCTCATGGCGGAATGGACGAGCGACCGTGTCCAGAAGGTTGGCAAAGGCGACCTCCTTCGCCTCGACGGACACCGTGCCCGACTCGATCTTCGACAGATCAAGAATGTCGCTGATCAGGTTCAGTAAATCTGTGCCCGCGCCGTGGATTGTGCGCGCGAATTCAACTTCCTTGGCCGTTAAGTTCCCCCCGTGGTTGTCCGCCAGTTGCTGACCAAGCACCAGAATGCTGTTAAGCGGCGTGCGCAACTCATGGGACATGTTTGCCAGAAATTCGGATTTGTACTTTGAGGTGAGAGCCAGTTCTTTGGCCTTTTCTTCGAGCGCCAGACGCGCCTGTTCAATTTCCTGGTTCTTCCGTTCAACCTCGACGTTCTGCTCGGCCAACTGTTGCGCCTTCTGCGCCAGCTGCTCGTTGGTTTGCTGCAGCTCTTTTTGCTGAGTCTGAAGCTCGGCAGCCAACTGCTGCGATTGCTTCAATAATCCTTCGGTCTGCATCGTGGCTTCGATACTGTTCAGCACAATCCCGATGCTGGCGGTAAGCTGCTCCAGAAACGCCAGCTGCGACGCGGCAAAACCACTCATCGATGCCAACTCGATGACAGCTTTGACGCGGTCCTCGAAGAGCACGGGCAGAACGATCACATTCCGCGGAACCGCCTCGAACAAACCGGATCGTATGGTAATGCTCTCGGGTGGCAAATCAGTGATGAGCATTCTCCGTTTTTCTGCCGCACACTGACCAATCAAACCCTCTCCGATTTTCAGACGGCGCAAGTGCCCATCATCGCCGTCTCCAGCAAACGCGGACAAAAGGACCATCTGTTTCGAATCTTCTTCCTCCATCTGATAGATCACACCCTGCTGCGCGTTCACCAGCGGCGCCAGCTCGGAAAGCAGCATACGGCCCACGGTCGCCAGATCGCGCTGGCCCTGCAACATGCCGGTGAAGCGCGCCAGGTTGGTTTTCAGCCAGTCCTGCTCGGTGTTGCGCTCGGTGGTGAGCCGCAGGTTGTTGATCATGGTGTTGATGTTGTCTTTCAGCTCCGCCACCTCACCTCTGGCTTCCACCTGAATCGATCGGGTCAGGTCACCTTTGGTGACGGCAGTGGCCACTTCCGCGATAGCCCGCACCTGGTTGGTGAGGTTGTCGGCAAGAAGATTGACGTTGCCAGTCAGATCTTTCCACGTGCCGGCAGCGCCGGGCACGTTGGCCTGGCCGCCCAAGCGGCCTTCGACGCCTACCTCGCGGGCAACCGTAGTCACCTGATCCGCGAACGTGGCCAGCGTGTCCGTCATATTGTTGATGGTTTCCGCCAAAGCCGCGACTTCACCCTTGGCGTTCACGGTCAGTTTTTGGGTCAAGACTCCGTTCGCGACCGCGGTCACGACTTTCACGATACCGCGCACCTGCTCGGTAAGGTTGGCCGCCATGACGTTCACATTGTCGGTCAGATCTTTCCACGTGCCGGCTACACCGGGCACCTGCGCCTGACCTCCGAGCTTGCCCTCTGTGCCCACTTCGCGAGCGACTCGGGTCACCTCAGCGGCAAAGGCGTTAAGCTGATCCACCATGGTGTTGATGGTATTTTTCAGCTCCAGAATTTCGCCCTTCACATCGACCGTGATTTTGCGCGACAAATCGCCACGGGCGACGGCGGTGGTCACTTCCGCGATGTTGCGCACTTGCCCAGTCAGGTTACCAGCCATGGCGTTAACCGAGTCGGTCAGGTCCTTCCATGTTCCGGCAACGCCTGGAACGTTGGCTTGCCCGCCCAGTCGCCCTTCACTGCCCACCTCGCGGGCCACGCGGGTGACTTCGGCGGCAAACGAGCGCAGCTGTTCGACCATGGTGTTCAGAGTTTCTTTGAGCTGCAGGATCTCGCCGCGAACATCGACCGTGATTTTCTTGGAAAGGTCGCCGTTGGCGATGGCGGTCGCAACCTCCGCGATATTGCGCACCTGGCCGGTGAGGTTGCTGGCCATGAAGTTGACGTTGTCAGTGAGATCTTTCCAGGTGCCTGCGACTCCCGGAACCTGGGCCTGTCCGCCGAGCTTGCCATCGGTACCGACTTCGCGGGCCACGCGGGTGACTTCGCCCGCGAAGGCGTTCAACTGATCGACCATGGTGTTGATGGTGTTCTTGAGCTCCAGAATCTCGCCTTTCACGTCGACGGTGATTTTGCGTGACAGGTCACCGCTGGCAACCGCGGTAGTGACTTCGGCAATGTTCCGCACTTGCGCAGTAAGATTTCCGGCCATGGAGTTCACCGAATCCGTGAGGTCTTTCCAGGTTCCGGCCACGCCCGGAACATTGGCTTGCCCGCCCAGACGACCCTCCGTTCCGACCTCGCGGGCTACGCGGGTGACCTCACCCGCGAACGCATTCAGCTGATCGACCATGGTGTTGATCGTTTCTTTGAGCAGCAGGATTTCTCCGCTCACGTTCACCGTGATTTTCTTTGACAGGTCGCCATTGGCAATAGCCGTAGATACTTCTGCAATGTTCCGGACCTGGTTGGTCAGATTGCTGGCCATGGAGTTGACCGAATCCGTAAGGTCTTTCCAGGTTCCGCCTACTCCAGGAACCTGAGCCTGGCCTCCAAGTTTCCCGTCGGTTCCGACCTCGCGGGCCACACGGGTCACTTCCGAGGCAAACGAGCGCAGCTGCTCGACCATGGTGTTGAGCGTTTCCTTGAGTTCCAGGATTTCACCCCGCACATCCACCGTGATCTTGCGCGACAGGTCGCCGCGAGCTACAGCCGTGGCCACCTCGGCGATGTTGCGCACCTGCGCGGTAAGATTACCGGCCATGAAGTTCACGTTGTCGGTAAGGTCCTTCCATGTGCCCGCCACGCCCGGCACCTGCGCTTGCCCACCGAGTTTGCCTTCTGTACCGACCTCGCGGGCCACGCGCGTCACTTCTCCGGCAAACGCGTTGAGTTGGTCGACCATGGTATTGATCGTGTTCTTCAGTTCCAGAATTTCGCCCTTCACATCCACCGTAATTTTGCGGGACAAGTCACCGCGCGCCACAGCCGTGGTCACTTCAGCGATGTTGCGCACTTGCGCCGTCAAGTTACCTGCCATGGAGTTAACCGAATCGGTGAGGTCCTTCCAGGTCCCCGCCACTCCCGGCACGTTGGCTTGTCCGCCCAACCGGCCTTCGGTTCCGACTTCGCGGGCGACACGCGTCACCTCGCCGGCAAAGCGGTTGAGCTGATCGACCATGGTGTTGAGAGTTTCTTTAAGTTGCAAAATCTCGCCGCGTACGTCGACGGTGATTTTCTTGGAAAGGTCTCCTTTGGCGATGGCGGTCGCAACTTCCGCGATATTGCGCACCTGCCCGGTCAGGTTACTGGCCATGAAGTTTACGTTGTCGGTGAGATCCTTCCACGTGCCGCCAACGCCAAACACCTGGGCTTGACCTCCTAACTTGCCCTCGGTGCCGACCTCGCGGGCCACACGCGTCACCTCGCCGGCAAACGCGTTGAGCTGGTCGACCATGGTGTTAATCGTGTCCTTCAGTTCAAGAATCTCGCCCTTCACATCCACTGTGATTTTGCGAGACAAATCGCCGCGCGCCACCGCCGTGGTCACTTCGGCGATGTTGCGCACCTGTGCGGTAAGATTGCCCGCCATGGCATTTACCGAGTCGGTCAGGTCTTTCCATGTACCGGCGACGCCGGGCACGACTGCCTGGCCACCGAGTTTGCCGTCGGTGCCGACTTCGCGGGCTACACGCGTCACCTCGGAGGCGAAGGAGCGGAGCTGATCCACCATGGTGTTAATCGCTTCCTTCAGCTGCAATATTTCGCCCCGAACGTCCACCGTGATCTTGCGTGAAAGGTCGCCACTGGCCACAGCCGTCGCTACTTCGGCGATGTTGCGCACCTGCCCGGTCAAATTGCTGGCCATGAGGTTGACCGAATCGGTCAAGTCTTTCCACGTGCCGGCAACCCCGGGCACCTGCGCCTGGCCGCCCAGCTTGCCGTCCGTCCCTACCTCGCGAGCTACACGAATAACCTCGGCGGTAAATACGCTGAGCTGTTGAATCATGGTATTGACGATCGTGGCCGAACGCAGAAACTCTCCTTCGAGAGGACGCCCGTCCACATCAAGTCGGACAGTCTGAGTCAGGTTGCCCTGGGCGACCGCAGCAATCGCGCCGGTAACGTCAGCTGTCGGCCGAAGCAGGTCCTCGACCAGAGCATTCACCGAGACTTCCATCTCACCCCAGGCGCCGCGCTTCTCATGGAAGCGAACCCGTTCCCGCGTTCTGCCTTCCTTCCCGACGACCTGGCCAACCCGCTTGAGTTCCTGCGACATCTGCTGGTTGGCGCGCACGATCTCGTTGAAGGTGTCCGCGATTTTTCCCGGCAGCCCGGTCCATGTGCCTGGCAGCCGAACGGAGAACTCACCGTCGCGCATAGTCTGCAAACTCTCCAGAATCATGTGGAGTTCGGCTGACCCTGGCACGAGTTCCGCAACTGCCGAATGACTCGCTCCATCCACACCGTTATTTGCCTTGTCTTGCTCGGCACGCAGGACGTTTCGCTTCATAATTGTTTTTTCCATTTCTAAGTTGCCCGACGATTGGTGCCAGATCCCACTGGCGGTGCGAGATACGAGACAAACTAAATCAAAATACCAAGGCAGGCATCATAGGTTGCGCCGGGGGAGAGGCAACATACAGTAAACGATGTAGGGCAGAGTACAGTAAGTCCTGTAGTCAAATGTTTCTTGGTGCCGTTTAGGAAAACGCGGACCGCAGTGCCGTCTCACGTTCGAACGTTCCCGAGTCGGAAACGGATTGGTAAAGACACCGAGCCTCGTCTGCGCCGGTATTGCGTAAAATCTCGCGCACATCCTGCGATTGCTCGGCTTGTGAGCAGCTCACATAAATGAAGACTCCTGTCTCGCTGATCAGGCTCGCAACCTGATGAGCGTCTCGTTCAGCGATTCCAAGATTGGATAGCGTCGCCGCTTTTCTCAGGCTCGCGGAGGGCATCGTTTCCGCCAGCAAGGGCTGAAGGAAATTGCGCGATCGAATAAAGCAACCCGCACGCGGGATCACGACTGCACCCAGCCGCAGCAGCCAATTGATCAATCCTGAGGTCGCCGCACGATCAGAGGTTGAGGAGAGCAGCATCTGATTCCGCGCGAGTCCGGCCAGTGGGTGGGCCGGAGCCAGCAGAAGACAGATATCCTTGCATGGGAAGCCTGCTTGATTCAAGGTTTCGACCACCTGCTGCAGCTCAACTTCTTTTGAGTAAACGCCGTAAGCTGCCTGCTTGGCGCCTTCACCACGCTCTGATAATGATTTCACCGAAAATACCCCTCTTGCCGTAGACGGGCGTAAAAAATAAGGCAGCAACGGCTGGATTATAGGAAGCAATGGCAAGAGTGGCGATACGTTGAGTACTGTATGTACGCTTTCGGAAAACTGTAAGGACGCCTATTTCGGCCTATGCAAGAGTGTCGCGGAGATTCTAGCTTAGCATCGGGGTCTAAAGTCGCCACCCGAATCACATTCCCATCAAATTACTCTGCAGCTTCACGTAGCCGTGCTCCTGCGCCCACAAGTCCAGCGGCACCGCAGCCATTTCATCGACTATCGGCTCAGCCAGGCCATCCTTGGTGAGATCAACCGTTTTGAGATAAGTGTGGCAGGTGTCGCAGCACTCCACCCGGATGTAGTCAAAGTCAGAAGCCGTATACACGGGTAGCTTTGCGTTGTTCTCTTCTCCACAGCCGGCGCAGACGATCCGACGGAACTCCCACTCGGCCAGGCAAAAAGAACACATTAACGACCGTCGAGCTCCATCCCCCTGCTGGCGCAGCACGCCCAGTCCGGGCCTGCGATTGCAGAATGGGCAGAGTGGATGGGTGTATCCTTCCGATTTCAGAGCCAGACGCGAGCGCACGAATTCAGCGTAGGGCTGAAGAAAAGCGCTTGCCAGAAAATTTTCCGGGGCTTCCGAGGTCGATTCAGCCGTATTCCAACTGGCATCCAGCAACTCGGACCAGGACTGGGGTGACGACGCTTGCAGATCTCGCGCCAATGCCGCAAGCGCGACCGGGCCTGCCTTCTCGACCAGCGAGAGGAAAGGTTTGAAGTTCCCGATCAGATCAGGCAGCTCGGGCGGACCGATACTCTCATGGCCAGCTTCTAAAGGGCGTTGTGTCGTGCCCTCCACCCGACGGTAGAAATCCTCTTGGAAGCCAGCGACTTGCGCGTAGAATCCAAGAATTTCGGCGGCGAACGGATACTTGATTGCCAACTGCTTCGCGCGCTGGATGCGGCGCTGCCATGGAGAAGTCCTCATCTGAGTGATTATGAAGCCGGCGGGAAATTTCCGCTATTTCGTCTGAGCTTTGCGGGCTGCCTCATAATCCTGCTGCGGGTCCCGTCCCGTGACTTCCCTGTACCAGGCGGGATGGAAAGTCCAGGCCCAGGCCTCACTCACCGAGCCGCGCGTCATCGCCTGAAACGTACCTGGTTCACCGATAGTGCTGAGATAGACATGGATGAAGATTCCACCCAGCATGATCACGGCCGAGATATCGTGAAGTACGTAGCTGATGGCGACCGGCCAGCGTCCAAAGGTTCGCGCGCCGGCCCAAAGAATGATTCCGGTGATTAAGTAAACGACGCAACCCGCAACGATCTCCCAGAACTGCACTTTCTGTCCGGCGTTGAAAAAACCGGTTTCGGGGGGCTCAAGCTTGGATTCACCCGAGACCACTCCCTTGATGTTCCGGATCCACTCCGTGTCCGCTCTGGTCCAGGCCATGGGCCTCAGCCAGTTCAGCATCTGAAGGCCGAAAACCACGAATCCTGTGCCGAACCAGGGATGCATGGCGCGAGCCAGCGGCCCTCCGCCGAAGATCGGCGTAAACCAGCGAAACAGCCAGGGAAGATAAATTCCGAACCCGGAGAACAGAGCCAGGAAGAAGAAAAGCGCGACCATCCAGTGGAGGAATCGTGTGTAAACCGGATGACGCAACAGTTCGCCGATATAAACCTGGGTTCGGCCAAAGTGATCGAAAACGCGGCGCGCTTTTTCGTCAAACCGCTCAACTGCGGTCGCCATGCGCGTTCTCCTTCCTCGGCGGCTCCGGCTGCGGCCGCCGTGGACCGACGGTTACATAATGCAGGCACACCCCCAAGAGTCCGAAGAGAGCGAAGGTTCCGAGCACCGGCTTGGCCAGCCATTTCCAAACGGTGTACGCGAACGGAATCTGTGGATCCTTCGGCAATCCTCCATAACGTTCCGGGTCGGTTGCGTCGTGCAGAACGTAGATGACGTGTGTGCCCCCTATGGATTGCGGATCGTAGACGCCGGCTTTCTCGAATCCGAAGTTTTCGCGCAATTGCTTCGACCGCTCCTCGGCGATGAACTTCATGTCATCCTTACTGCCAAACTTCAGGCAGCCGGTCGGACAAGCCTTGATGCAAGCCGGTTCCAGGCCCTGCCCAACGCGATCGGAGCACAGCGTGCACTTGTAGACCTTCTTGGTGGCGGGATTGAACTTGGGAATGTTGTAGGGGCATCCCGATACGCAAAACTCGCAGCCGATGCAATTTTCCTGCTGGAAGTCGACGATGCCGTTGGCATACTGCACGATGGCGCCATCGGCAGGGCAAGCCCGCAAGCAACCCGGGTCGGCACAGTGCATGCACTGGTCTTTGCGCATGAGCCACTGAATGGTGCCGTCTTCTCTCTGGTGCTCGTTGAACTTGATCAGATTCCAGAAATTCCAGCGGGTCTCGGGCATCGTCTGGTAGGTATTGTCGAAGGTGGTCGGCGAGAAGGGCATGTCGTTCCACTCGACGCAGGCAACCTCGCAGGCCTTGCAACCGATGCAGGTGGTGGTGTCGACCAGCTTGCAGACTTCGTAGTCGCGCTGCACGTCAAATCCGGGCGCAGCC
>Ga0335079_10009521_pt1 | contig 11067 bp, 10 predicted proteins | sample Lox_Sample_33_FD_206719 | JGI IMG/M metagenome (GOLD analysis project Ga0335079, IMG submission 206719) | Soil microbial communities from Loxahatchee National Wildlife Refuge, Florida, United States - Lox_Sample_3.3 | ecosystem: Environmental > Terrestrial > Soil > Wetlands | place: USA... | reverse complement strand
CGCCGCCCGCCACAAAGCAAAATCAAGATCGAGCCGGGCGATGCTGCGGGCGGCCGGCACGATGATGGTTTTCAGAGTGTGCCCATCCAGAAAGAACCGGCCCGCGGAAATCTCTGCCGCGCCTTCCAGCAGCGCCTTTTCGGCATCTGGCAGGAAAGCCTGCAGCAAGTGAAGCGATTCAGCCGAGACGAACTCGCCGCACACCTTGTGCCGGGGAAAACGGCCGCGCTCGAGCAGGAGCACGCGGGCGCCGCCTCGGGCAGCCATAATCGCGGCGGATGAACCGGCGGGGCCGCCGCCGATCACGATGAGATCATGGGTTTCAGTGGGCGACATTTTCCCTGTGAGACTGAACGTGTTTCCAGGCCACGATGCCCATGCGAAAGAGAAAATGGCGGCAAATTTCGATCTCCGCGGCTCCAGCCTGCGCGAGCATGGCGCGCATTTCATCCGGCGTATAGGCCTGGCGGATAGAGGCCACGGCGTCATGCCGCGTTATACGGCTGTGGTACAGCGGCATGCCCGCATACACCAGCGCCAGGTGCAGCGGGCTGCGCACCAGGTCGTTGATCAAGGCCGCTGCGCGAGAGACCCGCAGGGCCTCGCCGGCGAATCGCACCACTTCATCGGGCGAAAGGTGATGAACGAAGAGGTTGCAGCCCACCAGGTCAAAGCTTCCGTCGCGAAAAGGGAGCTCCAGAGCGTCCGCTGCGACGGCCGGAAGACCATTGCCGGGCCGGCGATGGTTCAGATGCGTAGCGGCCCGGTCGAGCAGCGTCACCTCAAGATGGATTCCCCGAGCACGCAAGGCCTGCTGCACCAGATGCGGCGTGTCGCCCGCGCCGGCGGCGACTTCGAGCAGGGAAAGAGATCTCGCCTGCACGACGCCGGCCACATGCTCGATCATCGCCTGCGTGGTGCTGACGCCGCCGAAGCGGCGGTTGATCTGGCGCAGATCAGCCAGGGATTGGGCGATCTCCTGCGGCGTTCCGGAGTCGGTATCCAGGAGTTCGGCGGTGGGCACGCGCTTCAAGAGAACTCCTCAGCATCCGGATGCTCATTCGTAATCGCAGGCTGCCAAATTGCCGATCGGTAACCGAGTTCAAACTTCCGCCAGCTCTTCTTCCAACAGTTGTTTGTTGTACAGGTCGGTGTAATAGCCGTTGCGTGCCAGCAGTTCATCATGAGTGCCAAGTTCTACGATGCGCCCGCCATGCAATACGGCAATGCGGTCGGCATTGCGCACGGTGGAGACGCGGTGCGAAATAAAGATTGTGGTCCGCCCGGCCATGATCTCGCGCAGGTGGTTCAGGATCTTGTCTTCGGTCTGCGTATCCACGCTGGCCAGAGCATCGTCCAGGATGAGAATGCGGGGATCACGAATCAGCGCGCGGGCAATGGCGGTACGCTGCTTCTGACCGCCGGAAAGAGTAATCCCGCGTTCGCCTACCATTGTCTTGTACTTTTCCGGAAACTCTTCAATTTCGGTAGCGATGCTGGCTCCCTGCGCCGCCGCGCGTATTTGCTCATCAGTTGCCTCGGCCTGACCGAAGGCAATGTTCTCTCGCACCGTTTCGCTGAAAAGAAAGGTCTCCTGGGGCACGAAGCCGATGTTGCGGCGGAGAAATGCGAGAGGATAGTCAGGGACGGGGCGGCCATCAATCAGCACGGTGCCTGCCGGAGCATCGTAAATGCGGGGAATCAGGCTCACCAGCGTGGTCTTGCCAGAGCCGGTGGGGCCGACAATCGCCAGACTGCTTCCCGCGGGAATACGCAGGTTAATATCGTGCAAGACCTGGGAGCCGTGGTAGGCAAAATTCAACCCGCGAAATTCGATTTCACCCGCGAGCGGGGGCAGGCTGGGGCGGGCAGTCAGAGTTTCGGCCTCGGGGCTATCCACAATCTCGGGCTTCTCGATGAGAATTTCATTGAGCCTGACCATGGAAGCCGCGCCCCGCTGAAACAGGTTGATCACCCATCCCAGGGCGATTACGGGGAAGGTCAGCAGCATGACGTAAGTATTGAAGCCGACGAACTGGCCCACCGAGATGCGCCCGAGAATCACCTGGCGGCCGCCCACCCACAACACCAGCACCAGAGTAAAGCCGAGCAGAGTTTCAAGCGTCGGCCAGAGCATTCCCATGAGCCGCACCAGCTTGAGGCTGCGGCCAATGTACTCGCGGTTGGCGGCCTCAAATGCTTTGATTTCGGGCTCCTCCTGCACGTAAGCGCGAATTACCCGCGAGCCCGAAAAGTTTTCCTGCACCCGCACCGAGAGTTCAGAAAACATGGCCTGAATGCGCTCAAAGCGCTCATGAATCCTGGTGCCGAAGCGCTGCGTCACGATGCTGACGACGGGCAGAGTGAGCAGGGCATAGAAGGTCAGCAGCGGGCTGATCTTGAGCATGAAGGCCAGCGCGCCCAGGGTGAATACGATGGTGTTCGCCGAATACATGATGGCCGGGCCCAGCAGCATGCGCACCGCGTTCAGATCGTTGGTGGCCCGGGCCATGATGTCGCCGGTGCGGGTGCGCTGATAGTAGGAATAAGAAAGTGTTTCCAGGCGGCGAAAGATGTCGTTGCGCAGGTCGAACTCGATATCGCGGGAAATGCCGATCAGGATCCAGCGGGTCAGGAACTGAAAAATTCCCTTGGAGGCGGCGATGGCCAGCACCAGCAGAGCATAGATCGCCAGCTTTTGCCGGGTGACGCCATGATTGAGGTCGTCCACGGCATACTGCAGCACGAGAGGCAGAAGAATCCAGATGCCATTATTGAGAAGAATGCATACCGAGCCGATGGCGTAGCCCCGGCTGTATTTTTTCAGGTAAGGAAATAATGGGCGGAGATTCTTGAGCATCTATGGCTAGATGCGATTCTACCAGCGCCGGCTTCACTTTTGAGCAGGCCGAGCCGCCTTAGGATTCTGAAGGCGAACTGGACCACTCCCCGCGAAACTCGATGGCGCAGGCCGCGCCCAGCAGGATCAGCCAGCCGCCCAGAAACAGCCAGGCAGCATGGACCAGAAAGCCGTAGAGCAGTTCGGGGTTCATGCCGGCCTCGCCATCGCAGCCAGGTCGCGGAGTTCCAGCCGCTTCTTGCCGGTAAGCCGCTTGTAACGGTCCACGATTTCCTTGACTGCATTCACGCGCCCCAGAGTGGTCAGCCGGCCATCTTCCAGGGCGTGGTCCACTTGTGCCAACCAGCATTCAACTGCGCTCTCTACGCCATTGGCCATTTCGGCGGCCACGGCGCTTACAAAATTTTCGGTTACCAGTTCGCGATTCATAATTCTCCCTGTTTCCACGCTCAGGCCGCCGCAGCGCCGCGGATTTCTCCGCGGCGGCCGCTTGCCCGATGTACTTACTGGCTGGGCGGAGTGGCGTTCTGCTGCTGCTGCTGCTGCTGCATACGTTGGTGGAACTGCTGGCGCCGCTGTTGCCGCTCAGCGATCATCTGGTTGAGCTGGGTCTTCTGATCGGGGGTGAGCAGGTTGAACATCTGGCTGGCGAGGCGGGCCCGCTCCACGGTCAGCTCGGTCATGGTCTGCGCCTGCTGCGAGGCCAGGTTGCGCACCGCGTTCTCATCAAACGTCCCGCTCAGCTCCAACTGGGTAAGCTGCTGGTGGCTCTGGGAGAGCTGCTGCATCAGCGGTTTGATCGTGGGCCGCTCCTGCTGCATGATCTGCTTCATTTGCGAGCGCTGCGCGTCGGTAAGGTTCAGCCGGTGGGCGAAGCCCCACAGGCCGCCGCCGCCGTACATGCCGCGCCCGAAGCGGGCCGGCCGCAGCGTTTGGCCGAAAGCCATGGCTCCCGACAGCATAGTAACCATCGCTGCCGCCGCCATCCCTTGAACAAGTTTCGATTTCATACCTTTCCTCCTGGGACTGTCCGCCCTTCTGATTTCCTGCTTTTGCGTTGCACTTATGAAAACACCAGCGCGCCAGAAAAGTGGTAAAAACACGGTCAACCCGGGTAAAGTTTTGTAAAGTGGGAATCTGGCGGGCTTGACAATTCTTTACTCCTCCTCGCCCCCGGTAACGTAGAAACACTTCCCTGCGGAAGTAGAATGAGTTCGTGGATCGCATCCTGGTGATTGACGATGACGTCGAGCTCTGCGGCCTGGTGGGCGAATTTCTCAGCCCCGAAGGCTTCGAGGTGGAGTGCGTCTACAACGGTGAGCAGGGTTTGGAGCGCGCGCTCAAGGGCCAGTATTTGCTGGCGGTGCTGGATATCATGCTGCCGGGCATGAATGGTCTGGAGGTGCTGCGCCGACTGCGGGCGACTTCGCGCCTTCCGGTGCTGCTGCTCACCGCCCGCGGCGAAGATGTGGACCGAATCGTGGGCCTGGAAATCGGCGCCGACGATTATCTGCCCAAGCCCTTCAATCCGCGCGAGCTGGTGGCCCGCATTCGCGCGGTCCTGCGGCGCACCAAGGGTGGCAGCCGTCCCGCGGAAAGCCCTGTGCCCGAACTGCTGCGCGTGGGAGATATCGAACTGGACCCGGCCACCCGCTCCGTCTGGCAAAAGGGCAAGCCCGTCGAATTGACTTCGGTGGAATTTAATCTGCTGCAAGTATTGCTCAGCGAAGCGGGCCGCGTGGTCACGCGAGAGCATCTGGTGGATGCCGTGCTCAGCCGCAAATTCTCTCCTTTCGACCGCAGCATCGACATGCATGTGAGCAAAGTGCGCAAGAAGCTGGGCGACAGCGACAACGGCTCTGACTACATCAAAACGGTGCGCGGCGTCGGGTATATTTTTGCCATGCCCCGGGAGAAGGCCAGGAGCGGAGCCAAGTGAGAAGCCTCTTCCTCAAGATTTTTCTTTCTTACTGGGTGGCGCAGGCTTTGTTTCTGGTGCTGGCGATTCTGGTGACGCTGGCCCTTCGCCCACCCGGCGAGCTGGCCACGTGGCAGACGCTCGACAGCCACATTCTGAATGACGCGGTCGCCGCCTACGAAAAGGGCGGCACGGAGGCATTGCGCTCTTACCTCAGAAGCGTGCACGACGCGCGCAATGTGCACCTCTACCTGTTTACACAGAATGGGCAGGAGTTGACCGGCCGCAAAGCGCCCGATTGGGTTGAGGACGTGCTGCAGGGGCGCAAGCGCACCGCTGACAGCTTTTGGGGACGAATGCGGCCAATACAGTTTCTGCGCCAATCGGTGCAGGCCGCCGACGGCAGGCGCTACACGCTGGTCACCGAATTGCCGCCCGGCCGCACCGCGATGTTCGGCCCGCACGGCGTGCCCGGATTAGGCCTGCTGATCGGTTTGGTTTCCTCGGGGCTGATCTGCTATTTGCTGGCCCGCTATCTCACCGCCCCGGTGGTGCGTTTGCGCGAGGCCACGCGCCAGCTGGCGGCTGGAGATTTAGGCGCCCGCGCCGGCAACGAAGGCCGGCTGACACGGCGCCACGATGAAATCGCCGAACTGGTGCGCGATTTCGACACCATGGCCGAGCGCCTGGAAAAGCTGGTCAAGGCGCAATCCCGGCTGCTGAATGACATCTCGCACGAATTGCGGTCGCCGCTGGCGCGCTTGAGCGTCGCCCTCGCCCTGGCGCGCCGCCGTGCCGGCACCGATGCCCAGGCCACGCTGGATCGCATCGAACTGGAAGCGGACCGGCTGAATGAACTGATCGGCCGCCTGCTCACCGTGGCCCGCCTGGAGGGCGACGAAATCATTCAGAGGACCCCACTCGACCTGGCAGCGCTGGTGGAAGAGGTCGTGACCGATGCCAACTTCGAGGCGCAGGCGCGCGACTGCCGCGTGGATTTCTGCTCTAAGGGCGAGGCCCGGGTGATGGGCAATCCCACGCTGCTGCGCAGTGCGGTCGAAAATGTGGTGCGCAATGCCATTCGCTACACCCGCGAGGGCAGCGTGGTGGAGGTTCGCCTGGAGCCGCAGGGAGATCCTCCGGGATCGGAAATCGCCTTGCGAGTGATGGATTCCGGCCCAGGCGTTCCCGAGGAATCTCTGGATAAGCTCTTCCGCCCCTTCTATCGCATAGATGACGACCGCGGCCGCACCACCGGTGGCGTGGGCTTGGGCCTGGCTATCACCGAGCGGGCGGTGCGCCTGCACGGTGGCAGGGCGAAGGCTTCCAATCGGGCCGAAGGCGGCCTGGTGGTCGAGATTTTTCTGCCGGCGCTATCTGCGGAAGGAGAAGAAATTCCCGAGGAACAACCTGCCCCGGTCGCGGGGGACCGCGCCTGAGCCGCTTCGGTTACCCGCCGCGGGCAACTCTCTGACTCTTCACCGGTTCCAATCAAGTCTGAGCGGTTTGCTCTTCCCGTGCATTCCTGATACACAAATGAGGGTATTTTTCACCCGAGCAAGCTATCTGTTTGCGGCTTGCCCGCAGAACACAGGAGAACAACAGGGAATGAAGTCCCGAATGCTTGCCCTGGGCCTGGCGCTGGCCGGCCTGGGCCTGGTCATGGCGCTGACGAGCTGCAGTTCCAGCAGTTCATCGCCGTCTTCTTCCACTCCCGGCTTCATTTACATCACCACGCAGGGCGATAATTCTCTTTCAGAATTCGAGTTGAACGCGAGCACGGGAATTCCGGCAAAATCCGGCAACAGCATCGCCGCCGGCCCCTCGGGATCTATGCCCACGGCCATGGTCCTGAGTCCGCTGGGGAATGCGATCTTTGTCGCCAATAGCGTACCGCCCAGTAGTTCGGCACCTCCGCCTGCGGGCGCAATCTCTGCCTTTACGGTGAACTCCGATGGCTCCGCCACCACCACCAGTGGAACTTCTGCGGCTGGCCAGTTGCCTGCCGGCCTGGCGATGGACTCCGGCGGAAAGTTCCTATTTGTCGCCAATCAGGGCATCTTCACCGACCCCGCGTCAGGAACGATCTCAGTATTCTCCGTGCAGGGCACGACGCTCAGTGAGGTTGCGGGTTCTCCGTTTCCCACCGCGCTGCTCAGCGACAGCACCGGTACCGGTCCGGTCGCTTTAGCCCTGACGCCGGATGGAAAATATCTCTACGCCGCCAGCCAGTTCACCAACACGGTTCGCGGCTTTGCCGTGGATGGCTCGGGCGCGCTCACGCCTCTGCCCGCCGCTTCCTACAACGCGGGGACAAATCCTTCCGGAGTTCTAGTTACCCCGGACGGGAATTTTCTTTACGTCGCCAACGCCGGTTCGAATTCGGTCAGCGCCTTTGTGATCTGCGACAACCCCACGCCCGATTGTCCGGTCGCGGATGGCCACCTGACCGAGGTGGCGGGCTCGCCCTTCTCGACCGGGCTTGGCCCGCGGGCCATGGCCGCGACCGCCGACAAACCGGTCAGCAAATTTTTGTATGTAATGAACTGGCAATCCAATCAGATTGCCGAGTTCAAGATCGCGGCGGGCACTGGAGTGCTCAGCGCCAACACCTCGGCCACGATTTCCACCGGCCTTAACCCCGCCGGGCTTACCCTTCTCACCAGCGCCAACCCCAGTGCCAATGCTGCCACCACCGGCGGGACGCTCGACTACATTTACGCCGTGAACAATGGAGCTTCCACCATTTCTGCTTTCAGCTTCGACAACACGGTGGGGGTGCTGAGCATAGTTGGAACCTCAACCGTGGCCACCGGAGGCCAGCCCACGGCCGTGGCGGGTCATTAGCGGAATGACTCAGCTGGGCACCTTCAAAATCAGATAACCGCTCAGCAGGCCGAAGATTAAATCCGGAGACCAGGCTGCCAGAACCGGCGGCAATTGGTTTACATTGCCCATGGCCTCAAAAAGGCTGGCGACCACGGTATAGGCCAGCGCCACTCCTACGGCCACTGCCACGCCCGCGACCGCGCCTCGCCTTCCCGAGGAGAGAGCAAAGGGAACCGCCAGCACCGCCATGACCAGCGTGATCAGCGGATAAGCCAGCTTCTTCTGCAGTTGCACCCTGAGCCGCACCACGTCGAAGCCGCTTTGCCCCAGGTCATGAATGTAGCGGCGCAGCTCTTCGTAGTTCATCTCCTGCGACTGTTTCACTTCTTTCTTGAAATAGGTGGGCGGCTCGCTCAGGGTAGGGAACGTCGCTACCTCGAAGCTGCGGTATTCCTCGATCGCCGGGCCTTGCAGGTCGCGCTCCCAACCCTGGGCGCAGACCCAGCGGTGCAGGCGCTCATCCCAATTGGCGCGTTCGGCAAAGACCCGGCGGACCAGCTGAAAGGTGTGCGGATTGAACTGAAAGACAGAGAGATTTCCGAACTCGTTGCGGTCGGAATCGAACAGCTGATAGTAGTAAATGTCGGAATGCTGGCCGAAGATCCACTTGCGGTCGGGATTCAGGTAGGTCTGCGCCGGCTTGCCCTTGATTTCATTGCGCAGCGCGTCCTGCCTTTTATTGGCGTGGGGCAGATAGAACTGCTCGAACAGAAACAGCCCGCCCGCGAGTATCGCCGCCACCACCAGAATGGGCACCACGATGCGGTACACGCTGATGCCCGTGGCTTTAATCGCGGTTACTTCGTTCGAGCGCTGCATCAGCCCCAGCGTCACCAGCACCGCCAGCAGCACGCTCAGCGGCGTCGCGTTGTATAAGAAATAGGGCGTCACGTTGAGCAGATACTCGCCCACCACCAGCGGCGAGACATGGTTGCGCAGGATATCCCCGAGCAGTTCAAAGACCGTGAACACCAGCAGCAGGGTGAGAAAGGAACCCAGAATCAGCGCCAGATATACCACGAAGTCGTGCAGAACATAATCGTCGAGAATCATGGGGAAGCGGGCGCGGAAGACCCGCCGCCGGCTGGCCACGCGCTCAAAGGCATCTCCATTATGTCCGCCGCGAAATAGAATTCCTTGCCCCGCCATCGCCCCAGGGCTGAGCGCCTTCCAATTGGCACGCAGCGAGCCGACTTCGAAGGGCTTATGCTCTGCCCGCCAGAGCAGCAGCGCCCCGGCAATGAAAAATACAAGGTCAGAGAACCATGCTCCCAGGCTGGGCGTGATTCGGCCCTGGCGGGCGAGAGTAATCCCCAGCAACGACACTGAGTAGTAGAGAAACACCAGCAGAATCGTCAGCACGAAGCCCGCCGACTTACCGCCCTTTTTCGAAGAAAGCCCCAGCGGAATGCCCACCAGCGCCAGCACGATGCAGGCGGCAGGAAGCGCGAAGCGATGGTGGAATTCGAGGTAGTACCAGCGTGCGGAGACTTTATCCACCAGCCGCGCCTGCCGCGGCAGCTCCCAGGTTCCGAGCTCGGCGATGGGAGCGGGTTCCTCATCGGACTTCGCCGCCGACTGGGGCACGGCGATGGGCAAATCGGTTTGCTCGAAGGTCGAAATCTGGTAGCGCGCCGGGTTGGAGGGGTCGGCCTCATGGGTCGAACCGTTCACCAGATGCAGGTGGAGCGCATTCGGCCCTTCGCTGACCAGAATGCCCTGCTGCGCCAGCGTGATGCGCGGCGAAGAGGGCGTGGTCATATCGGCAATGAATACACCCCTCCAAATGGCCGCGCCCCGGGCGCTGCGCACGTCCTGCACATAAAGCACCAGGCGGGGAAAGCCTTCGTAAAATACCCTTGGCTGCACCTCGAATGAAACCTGGGAACTTTTCAGTTGGTCCTGCAGTTTTTCCAGGGCTGACTGCGAAAGGGGAGCAAGATAAACGCTGTTGAACAGCGCCAGCCCCCAGCCAATCGCCACGAAAATGGAGATGACCCGCAGAAAAGTCCAGACGCCCAGTCCGCTGGCGCGCATGGCGGTGATCTCGCTATCGGCCGCGAGGCGGCTAAGGCCGATCAAAATCCCAACCAGCACCCCCATCGGAAGGGTGTAGGTCAGGGTGGTGGGCAAGCTATAGAGGAAGATTTCGGCAACGCTCGGCAGGGGCGCGCTATTGCGCACCACTAATTCCAGCAGCCGCGCCAAATCCTTGGTGAACAGCACAAAGGTGAACACCGCCACGCCGATGAAGGCGGGCGAGATCACTTCACGCAGAATGTAGCGGGTGAGAATCCGCACGGCGACGCTCTTGGGGCAGCATAGCATGCCCGGTGTTGGCCTGACTTAAGCTGCCGATCAGCCTTTAACCTCCACCGGCGGCGTCCCGTAGGTGTGAAACGACTCGATCGTCTTCAGACCCCACGCCTGCCCCTTCTTTCGCTCGGCCTCGCTCCACCGGATCGGTTTCCAGTCCGGAGCCAGAATCAGCCGCGCCCCGGCGCTGGCCACCTCCACCCGGTTGCCTCCCGGCTCGAACATGTAGAGAAAAAAAGTCTGCTGGATGGCGTGCTTGTGCGGTCCGGTCTCGATGGGAACTCCATTCTCCAGGCAGATGTCAGCCGCCAACAGTACTTCTTCCCGGCTGTTGCAGGCATAGGTGATGTGGTGAAAGCGCCCCCGCGACCCGGTGTGGTCGCGCGTATAGGCGAAGTCGTAGCTTTTGTTGGTGCAGGTCATCCAGATACCCGCCTCCGAGCCGTCGTCCATCACGATGCATTCGGTCAGCCGGAATCCGAGATACTGTTCGAAGAACTTGCGGTTGCTCTCGATGTCGGCGGCCAGCCCGTTCCAGTGATCAATCCGCCGCACATTCATTCCCCGGCAGGGAAAGCGCTGCGCCTGGTTCTTCAACGCCGGCCGCAGTTCCGCAGGCGCCTCATACCACTGCGTTTCGTAATAAAGTTCGATCTTGTGGCCATCCGGGTCCTGGCAAAGAAACGCAGGGCCGTGCGCCAGGTCGCCATCCCTCCAGCCGATCTCGAAGCCCGAGCCTTTGAGCGCGGCCACGCGCCTCTCCAGTGCCTGCGGACTGCGCGCGCGGTAGGCCACGTGGCCCAATCCCGGCAGCTTTGAGGCGGTCAGCTTCAGCGAGTGCCGCTCGTAATCGTCGTAGGCGCGCAAGTAAACCGAGTCGCCTTCGCGGCCGCTCTCCGTCAGCCCCATCACGTTGACGAAAAATTTCAGGCTCTCCTCCGGCTTAGGAGTGAGCAGTTCCAAATGGCCAAGATGAGCCAGGTCCATGATCGGTTCGTTTTGCATGGAGAACCTCGGCGGCAGGCTGACTTAAACGCTTTGCGCTGACCTGCAACCCATTTCCGGAGAATCGGCTGCCCGGCAA
>Ga0335079_10009517_pt1 | contig 11070 bp, 11 predicted proteins | sample Lox_Sample_33_FD_206719 | JGI IMG/M metagenome (GOLD analysis project Ga0335079, IMG submission 206719) | Soil microbial communities from Loxahatchee National Wildlife Refuge, Florida, United States - Lox_Sample_3.3 | ecosystem: Environmental > Terrestrial > Soil > Wetlands | place: USA... | reverse complement strand
ATTGCGCGGCTGAATGCGCTTGGGCTCGACACCCGGGGTCTTGGCGTGACGAGCACGACGCGCAAACTCTTCGATGCAGCAGGCCACGTGACCAAAACGCTCGAGTGCCCCCTGATACTGACCGCGTGGGAGCGTGTCTACCGGCTCTTGCGCGCGGTTTTTCCGGCTGAGCGTTACCAACGAGGCTGTGCGGTCAAGGCGTTCCGGCAAAATAGCGGTGAGGTCATCGTCCAGCTCGGAAGCGGCGAGACAATCGAGGTCGACCTTCTGGTCGGCGCCGACGGGCTGCGCTCGACCGTGCGTGCCCAATGCCTGCCGGATGTCGTGCCGCTCTATGCCGGTTACGTGGCTTGGCGCGCCTTGCTGCCGGAGCGTGCGATCCCGCCGGCGGTGCATCGAGAATTGTTCGAAGCGATGAGCTTCGGACTGCCGCCGGGCGAGCAGTTCCTCTGCTATCCGGTCGTCGGGCCCGACGGCGATCTCAGGCCGGGCCATCGTCGCTGCAATGTGGTCTGGTATCGCCCGGCCGATGCGGTCTCGGAACTGCCTTGGCTGCTCACCGATGACAGCGGCGTCAGTCACGCGATCTCGATTCCGCCGCCTCTCATTCGGCGCGCTGCCATCGCGGCGATGCGTGCTGCGGCGGAGCTATTGCTGGCGCCGCAATTCCGCGAGATCGTGCGTCTGATCGACGAGCCGATTCTGCAACCGATCTACGATCTCGAAAGTCCGCAGCTGGCTTTCGGACGCGTTGCCATCATCGGCGATGCGGCCTTTGTGGCGCGACCGCATGTAGCGGCCGGAGTGTCCAAAGCGGCCGATGATGCGGCGGCCCTCGCTGAAGCAGTCGATCATGGCGATGTCGAAGCGGGGCTGTTGCGTTTCGAAGCCAGCCGCTTGCCGGTCGGCGCGCGCATCATCGAGCGGGCGCGTCACCTCGGCGCCTATCTGCAGGCAACACAGACCATCGAAGAGCGTGCGCGCTCGGCGCGCCACTCGATACCCGAGGCCGTGCTCGCGGAGACCGCGGTGCTCGACTTTCTTTACGCTTAGACGCTCTGTGCTTAGACGTGTTGGCCGCCGTTGATATGGATTTCGGCGCCGTTCACGTAAGACGACGTCTCGGTGCACAGGACATAAATGATTTTGGCCACCTCGTCGGGCGTACCGAGACGGTGCATCGGGATATTTTCAACGATCTTTTCGGTTCCGGGCGACAGCATCGCCGTATCGATTTCGCCTGGCGCGATGGCATTGACACGGACGCCGAGCGGGCCGAAATCGGCCGCCATTTCGCGCGTCAGCGCGGCAAGCGCCGCCTTCGAGGTCGCGTAGGCGGCGCCGGCGAAGGGGTGCACGCGTGAGCCGGCGATCGATGTGACATTGACGACGGAACCTTTGGCCGCCTTGAGCTCGTCGAGCAGGCCACGCGCCAGCATGATCGGGGCGAAGAAATTGACCTGAAAAACGTGATGCCAGACATCGCGCGGAGTCTCGATCGAGCCGAGCCGCTTGCCGCCGTCGGCTTTGGGTGAGATCGCCGCATTGTTGACCAGAGCATGCAGTTCGCCGTGCAGGCGCTGCTTGGTTTCGGCGATCGCCTCCTCGGTGTTTGCCGGATCGGAGAGATCGACCTGGATATGGTCTTCCGGGCCGGCTTCCCAAGGACAATTTTCCGGAAACGGGTGCCGCGAGCAGGTGATCACACGCCAGCCGGCCGCCGAGAAACGTTTGACGGTGGCGTGCCCGATGCCGCGGCTCGCTCCGGTGAGCAGCAGGGTACGGCGCGGCTGGTTGCTGGTTGGCATGGGTGCGACTCTAGCTCAGGGATAGAGCCGCGTCTTGCTCCACGACGCGTTGCGGTTCGGGCGGGCGAAGACGATGCGGTCGTGCAGACGAAACGGCCGTTCTTGCCAGAACTCGATTTCCTGCGGCACGACCCGGTAGCCGGACCAATGTGGCGGTCGGGGCACGGTGCCGAGCGCGAATTTCGCGGTGTAGAGCGCCACCGCCTTTTCAAAGGCGAGGCGACTTTCGAGCGCTGAAGACTGTTTGCTGGCCCAGGCGCCGATCTGCGCCATGCGCGAACGCGTGGCGAAATAGGTGTCCGCCTCTTCCTTTGACACAACCTCGACGCTGCCGCGGATGCGGACCTGGCGTTGCTGCGACTTCCAGTAAAAAGTCAAAGCTGCCTTGGGCGCCTCGGCGAGTTCGTGACCCTTGGTGCTGTTGAAGTTCGTGTAGAAGACAAAACCGCGTTCGTCGAAGCCCTTCAACAACACCATCCGCGCGTTCGGCAGCCCGTCGGCGTCGACGGTCGAGAGCGCCATGGCTTCGGGATTGACCGGCTCGGCCTCGCGCGCGGCGGCGAACCACGACGCAAACAGCCGCAGCGGTTCGTCGGCTTCGGTGAAGTCACCGCCCGTTAACCATGTCGGGTGTTCTATCGGCACAGTGTCGGACATTCCGCGGAGTACCCAAGTGTCTGTCTGGGGCGATCGGGATGCGAGCTGCCGGCCTTTATATAGTGGAACCGGTCGGCTGCGCCTATCTTGGCTGTCGCGTTGGGTCGTTGTGGCTGCCACGTTTGCGTTGGGACTAGCCAGTGCGGGCTGCTCCTATCAGCTCGATTCGCTGCTTTCAAAAGACAAGCCCGATCCAGAACCGACCGGATCCACAGTCCGCGTGACCGAGCAAGTCTCAGCTTCATCTTCATCGGCTTCATCTGCGTCATCACTGCCGTCGGAATACGACCTCGCCTATGCGCGCGCCGTCGCCGCCGACGTCCTGGCGCATGGCAGCAAAGGCACGAGCGTGCCCTGGGCCAACCCAAATACGGGCGCGAGCGGCAACATCACGCCGCTCGCGGTCCCCTACAGCGAGGGCGGTCTTCCCTGTCGCGACTTCCTCGCCAGTTACGTGCACGGCGGCACCCAGGACTGGCTTCAAGGGGCCGGCTGCCGTACCAGCCAGGGCAGATGGGAAGTCACCCGACTGAAGCCCCTCAGCCGGTCCTGAAAGCGCTATCTTTGATGTTCGGGCGCCGCGATTCGCGGCCGGATTGCGTTGCGGCTGCGGTCATCCCACATTAACCGGCGTGGGCGGGCGGGTCGGCCCAAAGAAATGAAAGCGGAGTCGCTGGGGATGCGCGATCCCTACGAAGTTCTCGGCGTTGATCGCAAGGCGAGTGCCGGCGAAATCAAAAGTGCCTACCGGCGTCTGGCCAAGAAGCTGCATCCGGATGCGAACAAGAACGATCCGAAGGCAGCCGCGCGGTTCGCCGAGTTGAACGCCGCGCACGAGATCTTGGGCGAGGACGACAAGCGCAAGGCCTTCGATCGCGGGGAAATCGACGCCGAGGGCAAGCCTCGCTTTCGCGGCTTCGAGGGCTTTAGTGGCGCCGGCGGTCCGGGCGCTGGCTTCGGCGAGGGTGCCGGCTTTGAAAATTTCAGCTTCGGCCCTGAGGGCTTCACCCGCACGACGCGGCGCGGCGGCCGCGATGGCGGCGCGGGCGCAGGTGGGTTCGAGGATATTTTGCGCGAGGCGTTCGGCGGGATGGGGGCGCGCGGCGGCCGCGGTGGCGGCGCGGGCGCAACATTCGAGCCGGAGGATTTCGGCGTCGGGGCCGACGTTCAGGCGGAAATGTCCGTCTCGTTGCCTGACGCAGCGAACGGCTCGACCCAGCGTCTGCACCTTCCGAACGGCAAGGACGTCGACGTCAAGATTCCTGCCGGTATCATGAGTGGCCAGCAGATCAGGCTCAAAGGCCAGGGCATGGCCGGACCATCGGGAGCGGGCGATCTGCGGATCACCGTCACCTTGGCGCCGCACCCCATTTTCACGCTCGATGGTGCGGATATCCGGCTCGATTTGCCGGTGACGCTTTACGAAGCGGCGCTTGGTGCCAAAGTGCGTGTTCCCACCCTCGATAAAGCGGTCGAGTTGACACTGCCGCCTTGGACCAATGGCGGACGCACCTTCCGTCTCAAGGGCAAGGGTTTTCCCGCCAAGTCGGGCCGTGGCGATCTTCTCGCCACGATACGTATCGTGCTGCCCGAGAAGGGGGACGCCGAGTTCGAGACGCTGATGCGGAAGTGGCAGGGTGAAAAGCCCTACGATCCGCGTAAGGACATGTGACCGCGATCGAGCTCCAGCGGCGGCGCTGTTCGCGACAGCGCCGATGGCGGCTCTGCGGGAGTCAGGGCTGCAGGGCGTTTCAACCGCCGCGCTGCGTGTTGCGGGTGTCGATCTGATCGTAGGCGGCCTGGGCGATATCGCGCAGCTTGTCGCGTTCGGCCGGCCCGCTGACGACGTAGGCAAGGTCCCGATCCACCCAGTAATAGGCGGCATTCTGCTCGCCAGCGGTATAGCGCAGCGCGGTCTCGCGATCCTTGGTCCGCCCGCAATACAGCGTAAAGCGCTCACCCGAGGGGCCTTCATACATGAAGAATGCTGAAGCTCCCGTTGGTCCCGGAAGCAGCCGGCCGCCAACGAGCTTCAATCCCATCTTGTCGAGTTCCGGCGCGAGCAGCGGTTGTCCGAGACGCTTCGACAGCCACTCGACGAGATGAGGCCGCTGATCGCCCGGCACCTCGACTGGGTGACGGACTTCGACGACATAGAGCCGATAGGCTTCAAGAGCATCGGCGGTGAAAAGGTCGAGGTCCGAGTGCGAGGCCGCCGTAGCGCCTCGGGCCATCCAGCCGGCGGCGCCACCGAAGACGAAGGCACCGAGCATGGCGGCGACCGCCATGGCGGCGATATTGCGACGTCGGCGACCCGCCAAGCGCGTGAGCTTGAGTCGATCAGGCGGAGGTTCCTGGCTGATTGCGCCGTAGCGCGCCCGGATGAGTTCTGCCTGTTCGCGCCAGGCGGCGACCTGGGCGGCATCCTCCGGATGCGCCGCAAGCCAGGCCTCGACGGCCTCGCGCCGCTCACTCGCAAGCTCGCCGTCGACATAGGCGTGGAGCTCGTCGGCGGCTATGGTCTGGTCTCGGTCGATCATCGTTCTCTCTCTGTCACTTCACGCGGCGGAGCGCCGGACGCTCGCCGTCGAGGTAGGCTCTTATCTGTGCCCGCGCCCGCGCCAGCCGCGACATCACCGTCCCGATTGGCACGCCCTGGACTTCAGCGACTTCACGATATGTGAGCCCTTCGAGGACAACGAGCAGCAAAGCGACGCGCTGGTCCTCGGCGAGCTCCTCGAGTGCGCGGGCGATGTCGCGGCTGCCGATCTCAGGTCCGTTCGTGGCGGCGTCGCCGTCCTTGATGACGCTGAGGACCGGTCGCCGCGACAGGGTTCGCAGACGGTTGCGGTTGAGGTTGGTCAGAATCGTATAGAGCCAAGCCCGCACATCCCCACCCAGGAACAAATGCTCGGAGCGCAGCGCCCGCACCAGGCAGTCCTGAACGAGTTCGTCGGCCGTTTCGCTATCGCGCGTGAGCGCCCGCGCATAGCGCCGCAGCGCCGGAATTGAAGCTTCGACTTGTGTGCGAAATTCGCTCAAGAACCCACTCCACCGGTCAGCTTGGGCCGTCGCCTGATCGTCGTTACCGCACCAAACAACACCAAAAACCGCAGTCTATTCCGTAGCTTTGCCCGCCAGCCGTGGCACATCCCGCGCGCTTGCTGGATGCTACGGCCCTATGCCATAGGTTGCCACAAGCCAAAGCGCTCTGGGGCGAGCCGAGGAATGGGGCTAGGAGAATGCAGGGAATCTCGGGCCTCATGCACGGCAAACGCGGCCTCATCTTCGGGGTCGCCAACAACCGCTCGCTGGCCTGGGGAATTGCCAAAGCATGCCGGGCGCATGGCGCCGACCTTGCATTTACCTATCAGGGTGAAGCGCTGAAGAAGCGGGTGGAGCCGCTGGCGCGCGAAGTTGGCGGCCTCGTGGCCGGCCATTGCGACGTGACGGAGCCGGCGACGATCGATGCTGCATTTGGCGCCGTGCAGTCGGCGTGGGGTACGCTCGACTTCCTTGTTCACGCGATGGCGTTTTCCGACCGCAATCAATTGGACGGACGCTACGTCGACACGACGCAGGAAAATTTCACCAAGACTTTGCTGGTGAGCTGCTACTCCCTCACTGCGCTCGCTCAGCGCGCTGAAAAGCTGATGCCGAATGGCGGCGCGATCTTGACCCTGACCTATTACGGATCGCAGAAGTGGATGCCGCATTACAACGTCATGGGCGTCGCCAAATCCGCGCTCGAGGCGTCGGTGCGCTACCTCGCGGCCGATCTTGGTGTGAAGAACATCCGCGTCAACGCCATCTCGTCAGGCCCGATCAAAACGCTGGCAGCATCGGGAATTGGCGATTTTCGCTACATTCTCAAATGGAACGAACACAATGCTCCGCTTCGGCGCAATGTCACCATCGAGGACGTCGGCGAGGCGGGCGCTTATTTGCTTTCGGATATGTCGCGCGGCGTCACCGGCGAGATACACCACGTCGACGCCGGCTACCACATTGTCGGCATGAAGCATCCCGACGCGCCGGATATCGTCGTCGGCAAGGAATGAGGGGCCGTTTCGCGGGCCGATCGGTATGCCCGTCGTTTATTTCTTCCGTCACGGCGAAACCGACTTCAATGTCGCGCAGCGGCTTCAAGGTCGCTGCGATACCAGCCTCAATGCCCGCGGCCGCCGCCAGGCCGATGAAATTGCCAATCTGTTGCGCGAACTGCTCACGCGCGACGGTCGCCGGCCGGAGGATTTTGCCTACATATCCAGTCCGCTCAAGCGGGCATGCGAAACGATCGAACTGGTCCGCGGCAATCTTGGGCTCGTCGCCGAAGGCTACGCCCGCGACGATAGGCTCATGGAGATCGCTTACGGAGAGTGGGAGGGATTGACGCTGCGAGAAATCGCCAAGCGCAATCCTGGTATTCTGGCACGACGCGATCGCGACAAATGGGACTTTGCTCCCGAAGGTGGTGAGTCCTATCGCGACGTCGCACAGCGTGTCGGCGCGTGGTACGCCACGATTGAGCGCGATACGGTGACGGCCGCGCATGGCGGCGTTGCGCGCGTCTTGATGGCCAATCTCGGCATCGTGCCGCAAGACCAGGCGCCATTCGCTGAAGTCAGGCAGGGCGTGGTGTACGTCTTCAGTGGCAACCGCTTGGCGCGCTACGCCTGATCGGTCGATGCGCCGGCACGGATCGCAGCAATGTTTGAGCGCCGCGCCTGAGGTTGGCCGTGCGGCGCAGCGGTCCGCACAAAGCAAAGTCCGCACAAAGCAAAGGCGGCCGAACTTTGATCCGGCCGCCTTGCAAGGTACCCCATGGGGCACCTTACGAAAAAAGATGAAGCTGACTGCGCGGCCTCTGAGGAGGACGCGCGAGCGTCATTACTTCTTCTTTTTGTTTCCCTTCGGCTTCTTCTTGCCAGCCATGACGTTGTTTCCTTGCTGTGATGGACCTACGGCAGGGTTGAGTTCAAGCTTTGTGGGCGTTGTCTCGGTCCCCTGGGCCTTCGCCCCCTTACCGCCCCCAACCATGCCACAAGGGCTTTTCCCACGCAAGTGAAAAATGCCAAAAACCCTGATTTTTCCGTAGCTTAACGGATATTCAGTTTTTCATTAACTAACGTTCAGCGAGATGAATAGTGCATGAACAATTCTTGCCGGGCGACGCCGTCTTTGCGTCCTCCGACAGCAACGGCTTCGCAACCGCGAAACGCTTGTGCATTTTTTTCGCAGGTGCGAACGGCGCTGCGGTCCTGGCCCAAGATCGTGGCGCAGGTGCACCGCAGCGCAGCAGCAGATTTGACCGGCTGGAACGCGCGGGCTACCAAACCCGGACGCCTTGCTCCAAACCACTGACCAAATCTGCGCGTCGTGCGCGTCCCACGCCGCCATCGCATTCCGTCATGTCGTTCAACACCTTCGGGCACTTATTCCGGGTAACGACCTTCGGCGAGAGCCACGGGCCGGCGATCGGCTGTGTCGTCGACGGCTGCCCGCCGCGCATCGAACTCACGGCGAGCGACATCCAGCCCTATCTGGACCGCCGTCGCCCGGGCCAATCGCGCTTCACCACACAGCGTCAGGAGCCGGATGCCGTCAAAATTCTCTCCGGCGTGATCGTCGACGATACGACCGGCCGCCAAGTGACGACCGGTACGCCGATTGCGCTCATCATCGACAATGTCGACCAGCGTTCGAAGGATTACACCGAGATCAAGGACAAGTACCGCCCAGGCCATGCCGACTACAGCTACGATGTCAAATATGGATTGCGCGATTACCGCGGCGGCGGCCGTCAATCGGCGCGCGAAACCGCGATGCGGGTGGCGGCGGGCGCGATCGCCCGCAAGATCGTGCCGGGTCTGCAAGTTCGCGGTGCGCTAGTGCAGATGGGTCCGCATCGCGTCGACCGTGCGCGTTGGGATTGGGCCGAGGTCGAGCGTAATCCATTTTTCTGCCCGGACAGCGAGCGCGCCTCATTCTTTGAAAAATACCTGGATGATGTGCGCAAACGGGGCTCCTCGACCGGTGCTGTTATCGAAATCGTCGCCGAGGGCGTGCCCGTCGGCCTCGGTGCTCCGATTTATGGCAAGCTCGACGGCGATCTCGCTGCGGCCTTGATGGGCATCAATGCCGTCAAGGGCGTCGAAATCGGGGCCGGCTTTGCTGCGGCAGAATTGAGTGGTGAGGAGAACGGGGACGAAATGCGCATGGGCAACGACGGCAAGCCGGTTTTCCTCTCCAACAATGCCGGTGGCATTCTCGGCGGCATCTCTACCGGGCAGCCGGTGGTGGTTCGCTTCGCGGTCAAGCCAACGTCATCGATCCTCACGCCGCGCCGAACCGTGGATCGCTACGGCCGGGAAACCGAAATCTCGACCAAAGGGCGCCACGATCCTTGCGTGGGCATTCGCGCCGTGCCGATTGGCGAGGCGATGGTGGCATGCGTGATTGCCGATCACTATCTACGCCAGCGCGGGCAGGTTGGAGAAAGTCCGACCTGGCCGTTTACGCCGCCGCAGCGCTGATGGGCGGCGGACCGGGGCAAGATCAAGACATGGATGAAGCTCACCAACGCATTGAGGCTGCCGTAGCTGCCTTCGCGCGCGGCGAGCTGATCATCGTAGCCGACGACGACGATCGCGAGAACGAAGGCGATTTGTTCGTCCCGGCGAGCCTGTGTACGCCGGAAAAGATGGCGTTCATCATCCGCAACACGTCAGGCATCGTTTGCGCGCCGCTTGCGCCGGAGGAGGCTCGGCGGCTGCACCTCGACCCGATGGTCGCGATCAATGATGCGCCGCTCGGAACTGCTTTCACTGTCTCGGTCGATGTCCGCCATGGTCTGACAACAGGAATCTCGGCTGAAGAGCGTACCAACACGGTGCGCGCGCTGGCCAATAGCAACAGCGGGGCTGCCGACTTCGTGCGGCCTGGCCACGTTTTCCCGCTGGTGGCGCGAGAAGGCGGCGTGCTGATGCGCTCCGGTCACACCGAGGCCTGCGTCGATCTCTGCCGGCTCGCCAACTTGCCGCCGGTCGGCGTCCTGGCCGAGCTGATGAATGACGATGGCACGGTGATGCGGGGCGCCGAACTGGCCGATTTTGCCGCCCGCCATCATCTGCAACGCGTCTCGATTGCCGATCTGATCGCCTACCGACAAACCCGTGACAAGCTGATCGAGCGCATCGGGGAATTTCCGGTTGAAAGCGAGATCGGCACGCTCTCCGGCTATGCCTTCGTCACGCCGTTCGACCAAGTCTATCACATGGCTTTCGTGCATGGTCGCATCGGCGACGGCAAGAATGTTCTGACGCGGCTGCATCGCGCCAACATCATTTCCGATGTGTTCGGCGGCGCCAAACCGATTCATCACACGCTGGCGCGCTTCAAGCGCGAGGGTAGGGGCGTGCTCGTGCTGCTACGCGACGGTGCTGCCGGCGTGCCGGTGCTCTCGATCCCGAAATCGGGTGACACGGCTTCCGAAGAGGCGCGAACCCGGCAGTGGCGCGAAGTCGGTCTTGGCGCGCAAATTCTCAAGGATCTCGGCGTCAGTTCGATCCGGCTGCTGACCGCCGCGCGCCGCACGACCTATGTCGGGCTCTCCGGCTTCGGCATCGAGATTGTCGGGACGGAGCCGGTCGAAGGCTGAAGCGGCTGCCGGAGGGCTGCACCGTCAGACCAGAGAGGCACGTTATGGCAAAGCTGTTCTCGCGATTTTGCGTCATCCTCGTCCTGGTTGGGCTCGGCATGTCGCTGTCGGCTTGCGGCTACAACACGATCCCAACTTTGGAAGAGCAAGCCAAGGCGCGATGGTCGGACGTGCAGAACCAGTATCAGCGGCGCGCCGATCTCATTCCCAATCTGGTGGCGACCGTTCAAGGCTACGCGGCACAGGAGAAAAGCGTGCTGACCGCCGTAGTCGAAGCGCGGGCCAAGGCGACGCAAATCAAGCTCGACGCGTCCGATCTGACAGATCCCGACAAGCTCAAGGCATTCCAGGATGCGCAAAACCAGCTGACGGGCGTACTTGGGCGGCTGCTCGCCGTCACTGAGAACTACCCCGAGCTCAAATCCAACGCGAATTTCCTGGCGCTGCAGTCGCAGCTCGAAGGCACAGAGAACCGCATTGCCGTGGCGCGTCGCGACTACATCGACGCGGTGCGCGCGTACAACACGGCGCTACGCACTTTCCCGACCGTGCTATGGGCGAAGACTGCGTTCTCCGCCAATAAGCCGATGGCGGAATTCACCGCGAATGAAGGTGCCGAGAAGCCGCCACAGGTGAAATTCTAGCGGACGGCCAGTGGGCGCGAACCGGTTGATCGCGATGACCGTGTTGCCTCCGGCTAGCGCCGCGAAGACCCGGGCGGGGAACCGCTCGAGGCTTCGCGCGGTGCGCGGGTTCGGTGTAGCTTTCTGTCTCGCCGTTGCACTCGCGATCGTATCGTCGATCGCATGGGCGCTCGATTATCCCGCGCTGACCGGACGTGTGGTCGATCAGGCTGGCATCATGAGCGCGCAGGCGCGCAGCGATGTCGAGGCCAAGCTGAAAGGACTTGAAGACAAATCCAGCATCCAGCTCGTAGTCGCAACC
>Ga0335079_10009516_pt1 | contig 11070 bp, 8 predicted proteins | sample Lox_Sample_33_FD_206719 | JGI IMG/M metagenome (GOLD analysis project Ga0335079, IMG submission 206719) | Soil microbial communities from Loxahatchee National Wildlife Refuge, Florida, United States - Lox_Sample_3.3 | ecosystem: Environmental > Terrestrial > Soil > Wetlands | place: USA: Florida... | reverse complement strand
ACCCGACACGATTTCTTCGATCAGGCATGGGGCGATGCTGGGTTTTTCGGCGTACTTGCGGTCGATGCGCGCGACCTTTTGACGCAGCAGCGCGAGTTGCTGATGAAAGTCCCCCATATTCGCTTTGTCTTCGCCTACTATAATTGGAAATCGGCCGGGGTTCAAGTTTGGTCTATAGTCAATGAAGTGATCAAAAGCGCACTCATTCCTGTGGCGGGCCACGGCACCCGTCTGCTTCCGGCCACCAAATCGCAGCCCAAGGAAATGCTCCCCGTGGCTCGCAAGCCTATTGTTCAGTACGTAGTAGAGGAGCTGGTCTCGAACGGCATCCAGCAGGTGCTGTTCATCACGGGCCGCAACAAGTCGTCTATTGAGAATCACTTCGATGACGATCCGGAGCTGTTCCGGGTCCTGAGCGAATCCAACCGCCAGGACCTATTAGAGGAGCTGAACTTCAAGGACCTGGCGGTTCATTTTTTCTACACGCGGCAGCGCGTGCAGCGGGGGCTGGGCGACGCGATTTTGTGTGGAGAGAATTTCGCCGGTGAAGAGCCGTTTCTGGTCGCACTGGGTGATTCCATTCTGGGGCTGCACGCGAAATCCAACGTGGTGGCGCGGCTGGCAGATGTTTTCGAAACGCAGCACGCCAGTTGCGTGGTGGCGGTGGAAGAAGTGCCCCGCGAGGAAACCGGCTTCTATGGCATCGTGCACCCGGAGGCACGCGCTGGAGACTCGTTTCGCGTGGTGAACCTGGTCGAGAAGCCCAAGCCCGAAGACGCCCCCAGCAACCTGGCGATTGCGGGACGATACATCTTCTCGCCGTTGATCTTCGATATGATTCGCCGCGTACAGCCGGACAGGCGAGGGGAAATCCAACTCACCGACGCCATCCAGTTGTTGTGTGAAGAGGGCAAGCGAGTGATGGCGGTGCGGCTGCTGCCGGGCGAGAAGCGCTACGACATCGGAAATTTTCCGAGCTACTTCGAGAGCTTCGTGGAATTCGCTCTGGCCGATCCGCTTTACGGCGCCGAATTCCGCAAAATTCTGGATCGCCTGCTCGCCAAGGTGTAATGCGCGCGGGCACCTTTTTCGCTGCGCTGTTCCTCATTCTGCTGGCGGCGCGTCTCTGCCACTTGGACATTCTGTGGGCGGAAGAAGATCTGCCCATGGCCGCGGCGACGCAGATGAAGCTGGGCAAGACGATTTATCGCGATGTCTGGTTTGATAAACCACCGCTGCTGGCCTCGCTCTATCTGGCATGGGGTGTGCGGGACGGCTGGCTGCTTCGGCTGGCAGGCGCACTTTACGCGCTCCTGGCCTGTGCTCTGGCATATTTTTTCGCGCGTGATCTCTGGGGCGCGCGGGAGGGCTTCTGGGCCGCCGGCCTGCTGGGCTTCTTCTTGATCTTTGACTTTCCTTCCGCGGTGATTCCACTGGCCGCCGATCTCACGATGCTGGTTCCGCACCTGGCCGCGGTTTGGCTGGCGTTTCGCGGGCGGGCATTGTGGAGCGGGATCGCCGCGGGCGTGGCGTTCCTGATCAATGCGAAAGCGGTGTTTGTGCTGGCCGCGTGTGCTTTATGGTCGATATCAGCGCTTCCGATGCTCATCGCGGGTTTCTGCTTGCCGATCGCGATGGCCGTCGCCTGGCTGGGTTTTGCCGGCGCGCTCGCGCCTTACATCGACCAGGTGTGGCGCTGGGGATTTCTCTATGCCGGCACTACGTTTCTGGAGCATCCGCTGCGTGATGGAGTGATCCGTTCGGGAGACTGGCTGGGGTTTCACGCCGCTCTGGTAGCGGCAGCGATCTGGGCACGGTCATCCGTCCGGTGGAGATTGGTCGCCTGGGCGGCCATATCCTTCGCTGCCGCTCTGGTGGGCTGGCGCTTCTTTCCCCGCTACTTTTTCCAGCTATTGCCTGTTTTGGCGATCGTCGCGTCCAGGGGGATGGTGCTGGCAAAACGGCGACGCGTGATCGTGCTGGCGCTGTTACTCATCCCGCTCGTTCGCTTTGGCCCACGTTATTTTCAGCTGGCTCGGGATCTTGCCACAGGTCAACCGCACCGCTGGAGCGATGTTGTTCTGAACCAGGACAGCCAGGCTGCGGCCCGCATGGTTCGCAGTTTGGCTCGTTCGGGCGACACGTTATTCGTGTGGGGATTCCGGCCCGACCTCTGGGTCTACACGGGTCTGCCCGCGGCGACGCGATTCCTGGATTGTCAGGCGCTGACGGGGGTCCCGGCCGACCGCCACCTGACACAATCCGTTCCGGTGCCGGGTGAGTTCACCCGTGAGAACCGGGAAGAACTGGCGCGGGCGCGGCCGACGTTTGTGATGGACGGCTTGAGCTTGTATAACCACGCGCTGGCGATGGACCAGTACGCGGAATTACGGCCGTGGCTGGCGCAATACAAGGAAGTGGCGAGGACGAATGGAATCGTGATTTATCGGATTAGATTTTAGTAGTTTGGGAGTTTCGTAGCCTGTCCCCGAATTCAGTCTGTCAGGGAGTTTTTTTCCTTTGGCGGTGCTGACGGGTTACTTCCTTTTTTTGTGATGCGCGGGCTTTTTCCCAGGATGCGCGGACGGCTTTTTCTCGGTTGGCGCGGGCAGCGGAAGGTCGGAATTGAACATGTCGGCCACTGCCTTCCACTTTCCATCGGCCTGCTTCTTCCAGACTTCGACGTACTTGCCGCGGTCGTTGACCGGTTTGCCGCTGGCGTCGTTCTCGGTCAGCTCATAAGTTCCGGTCAAGTAGGACAGGTCCCCCGACCGCGCCACTTCCACCTTGGTCGCCTTCCAGCCCCCGGCAAAACCGGGGCTTGTAATCATGTTTTTCCAGAAATCCCGGATTGCCGCTCCGGCCGCGATCGGAGCATTCGGAGGCATCAGGACGGCATCGTCGGCGTAGTAGGAGACAGTGCCCTCGACGTCTTTGGCTGCCGCAGCTTTGGACCATTGGGCGTCCAGGTCTTTGAGCGCACTCTCGTCTGCGGCCCGTGTGTCTGCCTGCTGACAGGCCACTGTGAACGAAAGCAGAGCAAGGCAACCGGCGAAAACAAACCTGGATGTTTGTCTCTCCTCGCGATGTTTGATCATTCGTAAGTCCTCCCGGCGCGAGTCTACCATATCCGACAGAAAAACTTGCGGTGTGTGGGGAACCTGCCTTTTGGCTTCTGTCGCGGTGGTTTGTGGGCGGTATACCTGTCTTTTGGCTACTTTCTTCCAGCAGATACGGGGACGGGACAAAACTCCGAAACACCAGGAGATTCCGGCGGGTCGCCATCCAACAAGCATTCATTAAGTAGTTTGGGAGTTTCGTAGCCTGTCCCCGAATTCACCCCGTGAGAACCGGGAAGAACTGGCGCGGGCGCGGCCGACGTTTGTGATGGACGGCTTGAGCCTGTATAACCACACGCTGGCAATGGACCAGTACGCGGAATTACGGCCGTGGCTGGCGCAAATATAAGGAAGTGGCGAGGGCGAATGGAATCGTGATTTACAGGATCAGGTTCTAGGTGTCGGGTGCCGGGTTTCAGTTAACGTCATTGACCGCTCCTTCCGGTCGCGGCTCAGTTTGAGCGCTCTGAGCGCGAGGTAGAAGACAAGCAACCCCACTTGCTGTTCCGAGGGTGTGGTTCCGTACGGCCAGGCTGAAACGGCCCTTTGAGCCTGCGCACTATAACCGTGGAGGAAGAGACCATGGACCCGACACTAGAGGCAACGGAAGTGCACCGTCTGGCAGCCATCGAACTGAACCTGTTGAACCTGGCGCATACCTTGCCGGGAATGCCTCTGGACGGGGCGCAGATGGAGCCGGGCACGGCCATTTACGATCCCGGGGGCGAAGTTCTGTTCTACCGGGTCTCGCTGCGAAACCGGGGAGCGCGTGTCGGATACGCCGATCTGGCCGCACACACGCTGTTCGGCGCACCGCTGTTGGCCACCGCGCCCGACGCCACGTGGGACCCGGATGCATGGATTGCGCAAGCAAGAACCGCGCTTCGGCAGACGCGGCATGAGGGAAAGACGCCGCTAACCTACGACGAAGTGCGCCTGGTGGCCTTCAGCTTCCCCAAACTCGCCGTACAGTTCCTGGCCGGGGGCAAAGAGGTGGTGATGCTCGAACTGGCCACATGGGCGGTAGTCCCGCCTACCGATCGCAATCGCAGGCCCATGGAGCCCTCGAATTTCGAGCGCTTTTCGCTGATCGAGGAAATGCCGAACGAGCGCAAACGCGATGCCCACGGGCGTTTCGAGGAGCATGTGAGCCGGCTCAACGCCGCTCCTCTGACCGTTACAACGGGTGGCATGGTGATCTCGAGGGCTGCACTCTCGCCGGCGCTCGGTGTTTTGAAGCTGTACGACACCGAGGATCTGCACTACAGCCCCCGCTCCACGGACCATCACACGTGCTACGAGCTGCGCGGCCAGGAAACCAGCGTCTGGTGTGTGGTGGCCAGTGTGCAAATGGTTCTGGATTTCTATCGCTACAACTACACGCAATCGCGAATCGCGCAGCAGCTCGGTCTCGGAACCCTTACGAATCCTAGCGGTCTGCCGTACGCGCGCGACAACGACGTGGCGGTGGCGCTGAACGCAATGTCGTCCAACGCGCTGACCGCGACGATGTTGACCACGCCGCCGTTTTCCAGCTACACGGCCGAAATCCAGGCCAACCGGCCGTTGATCAGCTTCATCCCAGGGCACTCGCGGAGCGTGGCCGGCTACACCCGATCGAACTTCGTCATACTTGGCGGCACGGGCTACGAGGGCCTTCTGGTGTACGACCCGTGGCCACCGAATGCTGGCGTCATCACCCGTTGGGAAAATTTCAATACGCAGACGTACCGTCGCGCGTTCACGGCGCATGTTAGTACCATTTAATTGTGGATGAAGGCGGTCAACGTCTTTCCGTGGCCCGGCGTGTCGGGGAATTGTTAGAGAGCGGGTTCTTCCAACTCCCGCCGGGTGTGGCTGCGGCAGCCGGCGACCCGGTGCCTGTACGCGCTCCCAGCGGCAGCATTCATTCGTGGATGGTGCCATTCACAGCCGGCGCCAAGCTAATCGCCTGGGCGCAGCTATCGACATCGCTTGAGCCACTCCGCTTTTCGATCCTCGCCGGCGGCCGAATGGAGTCGGCGCCGGACGCCGCCGACTGGCTCGACGCCAGGCAGATTTCGGCTAAAGTCGCAGCCGCCGCCGGGGCGGGCGATACGCTCTCGGCGCCTGTCCTGACCTACGATCGCGATCCCAGCCGGCTGGTCTGGATGGTGGAATCCCGCGCGGCGGACGGCACAATCCGTCGCTGGTTCACGGCCGGAAGCGGGGTTTGGCAAGATGAAGGCGACCAAGAGGTCACGGGCGGCGGGCCGCACGGCGTTACTCGGACTAACTGAAACGCCCCGCGAGTTGGGTTGTGAGCCGCAGGCGAGACGGCAGGCTGTCGCCCGAACCAGGCATTTCGTGAGGCGTGAGTTTTCTTACTTGCCGGTCCAGCAGGGCCCGCGTTTTTCGAGGAATGCTGAGATACCTTCTTGTGCGTCCGCGGCGAGAGCGTTCATGCTCATGACTTCTTTGGCGTAGGCGTAAGCCTTGGGCTGGTCGAGATCGATTTGCGTGTAGTACGCCTGTTTGCCCAGAGAGACGACGAGCGAACTGGCTTCGGTAATGCGCGCCGCCAGCTTGCGTGATTCGGCAGCGAGGTCCGAGGCCGGCACCACGCGGTTGACGAGGCCCCATTCCGCAGCGGTCTTGGCATCGACCATATCTCCAGTCAGAAGCATTTCGAGAGCGCGCTTGCGGCCGACGGCGCGCGATAGCGCCACCATGGGCGTGGTGCAGAACAGGCCGATTTTGACTCCCGGGGTGGCGAAGGCCGCCTGGTCCGAAGCGACAACGAGGTCGCAGGTGGCCACCAACTGGCATCCGGCGGCAGTGGCGATGCCCTGCACTTCCGCGATGACGGGCTGCGGAATGGACTGGACCTTCTCCATGAGCTGCGTGCAGGTGTCGAAAATCCGGCGATACTCATTGATGTTCCGGCCGGTCATCTCGGAAAGGTCGTGACCGGAGCAAAACACCTTTCCGGCTGCCGCGAGAATGACCGCGCGGATTTCACGGTTGCCGCCCATTTCATCGAGACAGCGGATGAGTTCCTGCATCAACTCGAGCGACAGCGCATTGCGGCGCTGCGGGCGGTTCAGGGTGACGATGGCGAAATGACCTTCGCGGGCCACGGTCAGATCCCGGAACGTTGAGGTTTCTTGTACCAGGGGCATGATTACCTCTCACTGGCAATCGTACTGCAGCAGGATACCGCTGTCTTTACACCACTCACATAGGGTGCTAAACATCGCTGAAACCGGCGATATCAAAATCAACGTCATACTGCCAACAAACCGGAGCGATCCGGCGTCTAATGATTGAACCCATTGATTTCGTAAGGATGAACTTCGTGCCGCTTCGCAGGCGTGTGAATGGCAAGACGGGCGTGCTGTTAGCCGCCATCGCACTCATTCTCTTGGGGTGCCAGGCTAAAACTGCGCCGGTGGACCCAGGCGCGAAACCGGACCCTGGCCTAAAAAAGGTAAAAGTCCGGTTCGACCGGCTGCGCCGCGTGATACGGTCGAACGGAAGCATCCAGGCGGTGAACGCGCTCACGGTGCGTGTTCCCCAGATTGAAGGCCAGTCCGGTAACCTGACCTTAACCAAACTGATACCGGGCGGGTCGGAAGTGAAAACGGGCGATCTTCTGGCGGAGTTCGACCGAACCAAGCAGATCGACGATGCCCGGGAGGCGCAGGCCAAGTACGAGGATTTGCGGCACCAGGTGGATCAGCGGATGGCGCAACACCGGTCGGATGCCGAAAAGCGGGCGTCGGATCTGCAGCAGGCCGAAGCGGACCTAGCCAAGGCGGAATTGGAGTTGCGCAAGGGTCCGATACTGAGCGAGATCGATCGCCTGAAAAATCAGGCCAAGGTGGAGGATGCACAGGCGCACGTCGCGAGTCTCAAACGCTCGAGCGCGCTCCACGATACCTCCGAAGCGGCGGATCTGAAAATTCTCGAGCTGCAGCGCGACCGGCAAAAAGTGGCTTGGGAACGTTCCCGGGCGAACGCCGAAAAACTCGTGCTCCGGGCCTCCATGACGGGAATGGTGGCGCCGGAGAATACCTGGCGGAATGACTCGTTCGGACCGCCGCAGGAAGGCGACCAGATTTGGGGGGGCGAGCCGCTGATGCGCATTTTCGATCCGTCGGAGATGGAGGTGCAGGCGACCGTGAGCGAGCCGGATGGGGCGTCGCTAACCCAGGCTGCACACGCCGTCGTACACCTGGATGCGTATCCGGAACTCAGTTTCAAAGCGCACTTCGATTCTGCCAGCCCGGTGGCGACGACGCTGCTCGGCGGCAGTTTAGTCCGGTCCTTTCCCGCGCGTTTCCGGTTGGACGAGCGCGACGCTCACCTGCTTCCGGATCTTTCGGCGGCTCTGGACCTTGAATTGATCTCAAAAGAGCCGGCGTTGTTGGTACCGAAGGCTGCCGTGCATTACCGGCAGGGAAAACCTTATGTGACACGCGTCTCGGGCTCGGAACGAGAGGAGGAGCGGTTGGTGCAGGTGGGCGGTTTTAACGACACCTGGGTCGAAATCACGTCAGGCCTCGGGCGCGATGACGAAATCGTTTCGCCCGCCGACCCGGCGTGGGACTCCTCAAAACAGGAGGCGGCGGAAAAGCAAAGCTGAAATGGCGACACGGAAAAGATCGAAGCGGCTGTGGATCGGTATCGTCTTACTGATCGTGGTGGGTGGGGCTGTGGGCGGCATCTATCGCATGAGCCGGGTCGAAGCGGCGGTGAATACGCCGACCGCGCGGGCGCGCAAGGGAGAATTTGCCGTGCTGGTGCGGTGCCGCGGACAACTGACGGTGAAGCGGTCGGTGCAATTGATCGCGCCGATCAACGTGCCGGACTTGAAGATCGTATGGCTGGCGCCTCCCGGCGGCCCGGTGAAAGCCGGCGATCCGGTCGTCCGTTTCGATCCATCGAGCGCCAAGCAACAACTGGACGAAAAAGACGCCGTGCTGCGCCAGGCGCAGGCCACGGTAGAACAGGCGGTGGCGCAGGCCAAGATCACCGCCGAGCAGGACAAACTGGATCTGGCGAATGCGCGCTATCAAGTGGAGCGCGCGCGCCTGGAAGCCTCGAAACAGAAAATTGTCAGCGTGATCCAGGGGGAAGAAAGCAAGATCGACCTGGAATCGGCCGAAAGCAAGTTGAAGGTGCAGGAGGCGACGGTCAATCTGCATCAGAAGTCGGATGAAGCCAAGATAGCTTCACTGACGCGGCAGCGGGACAAGGCGCAGGCGGAGGTGGATCTGGCGCGCGCAAGGCTTGGGCAAATGGAAATCAAAACGCCGATAGCCGGCGTGGTGACTCTTCAGATGAACTCGTCGCAGGGATGGATGAACCGGCAGCCGTTCAAGGTTGGCGACCACGTTTGGCCCAATGCGCCGTTAGCGGAAATTCCGGATCTGGAGACGTTGCGCATGGAAGGAAGGCTGGAAGAAGTAGATCGCGGCCGCGTGACAGCCGGCAACGATGTGCGCGTGCACGTGGACGCGCTGCCGGAGCAGACGCTGGCGGCAAAGCTGGCGGGCGTATCGCCGCTGACGCAGGTGACCATCGGGGAATGGCCGCCGATCCGCAGTTTTCATGCGTACGCGCAAATCGAGAAACCCGATTCGCGATTGCGGCCGGATATGAACGGAAGCATGGATATCGTCACGGGGCGCATCCCCAACGCCATTAGCATTCCGGGGAATGCGGTCTTCACGCGGAACGGCAAACCCATCGTCTATCTCTCGCAAAAAAACGGTTACAAGGCCGTGGAAATTGAAATACTGGCGCGCAATCCGGATGAGGTGGCGGTGCGCGGAATCCCGGACAACAGCGTGGTCTCACTGACGGACCTGGACCAGGAGAAGCGGCTATGAGCACGCCGGCCGTTCGACCGCCCGCGCCGCCAGTAACGGGCCCCGAGCCCGTTCCGGTGGTTACGGCGCCACGGCGGAGGCGGCGCTTCGGTCGCATAGTTGTCATCATTTGTCTGGTGCTGGCGGCGGCCGCGGCTGGGTGGAAAGGTTGGCGGATGCTTCCATCACTGACGACTGGCGCGCGTGCGGCGGAGGTTCCCACCACGCGGGTAAAGCGGGGTGATGTCGCTCTGACGGTGACGGCCAAGGGGGAGTTGCGCGGCGGAAATTCCGAGGACGTGGCCGCGCCCATGACCGGGGAAGCGGAATTGCACATCATCGTTCTCCAGAAAGCGGGCGACCTGGTGAAGGAAGGAGACGTCGTCGTCCAATTCGACACCACGGATCAGGCTTTCAAGCTGCGCGAAGCCGAGGCCGACCTGGCCGAAGCCGAACAGCAAGTCATCAAAGCCAAAGCTGACGGCGGCGCTCTGCAGGAAGAGAACGACTACGCGCTGCTCAAGGCCAAGGCCGACGTGCGGCAGGCCGAGCTGGACTGCCGCAAGAACCCCACGCTCTCGGCGATCGTGGCAAAGCAGAATGATCTTGCCCTGCAATCCGCGCGCGACCGGCTGGCCCAGTTAGAGAAGGATGTGGCCAACTTCAAGGCCACCAACGAGGCGGGAATCGCCATCCAGGACGCGGCGCGCAGCAAAGCTCAGGTGCAGGCGGCAACGGCGCGGCGCAACATCGAGGGCATGACCGTCCGCGCGCATCGCACCGGATATGTGGCGATCCACCAGAATCCGAACATCAACTGGGGCTACCGCGGGATGTCGCTGCCGCCATTTCGCGTGGGGGACCGCGTCAACCCGGGCATGGTGGTCGCCGAGATCCCCGATCTGAATAGCTGGGTGCTGAGCGCCAATGTCGGGGAACTGGATCGCGGCCACCTCAATCCTGGTGAGCCGGTAGAGATCCAGATTGTGGCGGTGCCGTTCCGCGAGTTTCATGGGCGCATCAAGGATCTGGGCGGCACTTCGGGTCCTCCCTGGGACCGCCATTTCGAGTGCAAGATTACGCTCGACGATCCTGCTCCCGAGCTGCGGCCCGGGATGAATGCCAATCTGGTGGTCCACGCGGAAACTCTGCACAATGTGCTGTGGGTGCCGGGCCAGGCGGTTTTCGACAGCGACGGGCGCACGTTCGTGTGGGCGAAATCCGGTTCCGGCTTCGCGACAGCCGACGTCAAACTGGTGCGCCGCACCGAAAGCCAGGCTGTGATCACGGGAGTACCCGAAGGACGGGTGGTGGCGCTGGCGAACCCTCAGCAGCAGGCTGAGAAAAAAGCCGGCGGCGGCGCGCTGCAGGCGCTTCCGAAATGAAGCCGGGCGCTGTGATCTCCATCGCGGAGAGGTCGAGGGGTCTCTCTCAATATTTGTCGGATCTACCGCTGGCGGCCGAGAATCTGCTGTCGCAAAAGATCCGCACGGCGCTTACGTGCCTGGGCATGGTGTTCGGCGTGGGCGCGGTGATCGGCATGCTGGCCATTGGGGCAGGCGCGCGCCAGGAGTCGCTCCGGTTCATCGAAGAGCTGGGTGTGCGGAATCTGCTGGTGGAAGCCAGACCAGCGACCGGTCCGGAAGAATTCCAGGTGCGCCGCCGCTCGTCGCCGGGCCTGACGGAGCGCGACGTGCGCATATTGAAGGCCAACATCGATTCGCTGGAAATGATCTCACCCAGCCGGACCCTGCGGCCCTCCAGGCTGATGCCCAAACCGCCGCATGATCCGCCGCAACTTTACGGTGTGCAAACTTCCTACGCGATCATCCACAACCTGGAGACCGTGGAGGGCAGTTTTTTCACCGCGCAGCATGAGGCTGCGACCGCCGCGGTGTGCGTGCTGGGAGAGAAGGCCAAAGTCGATCTGCTGGGCTACGGTCCGGCACTAGGCAAATTCATCAAGGTGAACGATACCTGGCTGCAAGTGGTGGGTGTTCTGGGGCGGCAGCTCAGCTCGGCCTCCGGCGGCTCCGGGGGGCAAGTAATAGACAAGAACAATGTGATCTATACGCCCCTCACCACCATGCAATACC
>Ga0335079_10009515_pt1 | contig 11071 bp, 10 predicted proteins | sample Lox_Sample_33_FD_206719 | JGI IMG/M metagenome (GOLD analysis project Ga0335079, IMG submission 206719) | Soil microbial communities from Loxahatchee National Wildlife Refuge, Florida, United States - Lox_Sample_3.3 | ecosystem: Environmental > Terrestrial > Soil > Wetlands | place: USA... | reverse complement strand
CCACTGATCCTGGAAGTAGAAGTAGTGTTCATACGCCTGAGCGATGATCACCGCACCGGAGCCTTGGTTGAAGCTAGCCGGCACTCCCAGGAGGAAATCAAGCGACGGATCGCCGGTGGAGAATCCTCCCGATGCGTTGAAAGAGAACGTTCCATCGTTGTTAGCGGCGAACGGATTCCATACCTGGAACTTGCGGCCGTCATATCCGAATTTCAAGGCATGACGCCCCTTGGTCCAGCTGAAGTTGTCGGTCAGCTGATAGGTCTGATCCTTACGGGGTTGCGGTCCGTTGTTGGTTCCACCGATCGTGAAGTATCCAGTCAGCGAGATCTGCGGATAATCAGCTCCCGAAGTAAGCTGCGGGAGAATCTGCGGGAAGCCGACCGCACTCGGCTGTCTCACGTTCTGCGGTTGCCCCGTGGGGAAATTCAGCCGCGTATATCCCAGGCGCAGTTCGTTGAGGATATTTGCAGTGAATGTATGGCTCCACGATGCCGTAAACATCTTGGTGAAGGGCACGCTGCCGTCGCCGAATCCCGGCAGGGAAGAACCGGAGAACGGCAGATCGTTCAGACTCGATTGATCATTTGCCGCGGCATTGAACCAGATGGAATCCTTCTGGCTCAGAGTGAAGTCCATTCGCCCGATGTGCTGGTTCGTTTTCACATGCGTAATCGGGCCCCAGGCAAAATCGGTGCCGTTAACGTTTGGCGCAGGCACGAACTGGCTGATCAGCTGCGTCGACACCGGGTTGAAAATAGAGGTCGGAACTTGAAGAGTCGGGAAGCATTCAACCCACGTCTCCGCACCGGGACACACGCCGCCCGCACCGTTGATATTGGTCAATGTTGCGGGAATCGGGTTGGAGCTGAGACAGGTCTGCTTGGCCGGATTGCAGCCGGCGATCGGAGCAAAGATCGCCGAGTAGTTACCGTTCAACATGTCTTGCGTGTATACCGTGGAATTGCCGACGCTCTGCGGAGTGCGAGCGCGCGTGATCTGCAGGCTGTAAAAGAAGAACAGCTTGTTCTTCCAGATCGGCCCACCGATTGTGCCGCCCAACTGGTTCTGGTGGATTTGAGGAACCGACGTCTGGAAGTAGTTACGCGTATTCAGGAACGTATCCCGATAAAACTCGAAGGCGCTACCGTGGAATTTATTGGTACCGGACTTCGTCAGCGCATTCATGATCGCGCCCGAGTTGCGGCCGAATTCCGGGTTGATGGTGTTGGTGACCATCTGGACTTCGGCGATCGCATCCGGACTCGGCTGCACCAGCGGAGAATTCAACGGAAGATCGTTGGCGTCATTGCCGTTGATCAGATAGCTGTTCTGCTGCGCCTGGCTGCCGTTAGTCGAGTAGTTCGTCGTGAAACGCGTATCGGGAATCACGACGCCGGGCAGAGTCTGCTGCAGCGTGATCCAGTTGCGGTTCAGGGAAGGCAGTTCCAATATCTGAGTATCCGTTAGGGTCGCGCCCAGCTGCATGCTGGTGCTCTCGACCTGCACCGGATTCGCGGTCACTTCCAGAGTCTCAGCGACGGCACCGATTTCCATGGTGACGTTCTGCACATAGATCTGGTTCTGGATGACCGATATCCCTTTGGCCTCATAACGCTTAAAGCCTGACTTGGTGGCGCTGATGCTGTAAGTGCCAGGGTTCAACTCGATGAACAGATAGCCACCGTCCGCGCCGGTGGTGACCTGCTTCGTGATGCCAGTCTGAGTATTGATCAGGGTCAGCTGAACACCCGGCATGGCTGCACCGCTGGCGTCGGTCACGACGCCGCGAATGCGGCCGTACAGTTCGTCGGCGCTGGATAGAGTGGCAAAAACCAGACAGCACACGGCCAGGATTGCCGCAATCATCAATTGCGTCTTAAATCGCATTTCTGTCCTCCTCAAAATATTTCGCCTTTAGAAGCGGATCCAGCGCCGGGCCAGTGGCCTGGGCAATTGCGCGATCCGTTGGATTACAACGCAAAATCGTCACTTCGCGTGAGAGCTGGGATTTTGAAACTTCACTGCCGAACGAACCCGTCTAACGCGGGTTTTAGTTTTCAGCATGCACAGACACACCCATAACATCCCGAACTCACAAGCATATTGCAACTCTGAATCCAAACAGAGTGTTATGGAAGCCCTTTGTTATCAGTGTGTTGGGTTGAAACAGAACAGCCACGGTTACCGAATTTGGTAGGAAGAGGACAACCTCAATATGGCAATTCGTAGATTTCCGGAAACCTTTTCGTTGAAAAATTCAACTAAGAATGCTTCTTCGTCGGTTTCGTCGCGACCTCGCCGGGAGCCAGCACCCGCCGCACGATTGGCGTATTCATCTTGTATTTGCGCTCTCTGATGTTCCCGGCCTCGCCTCTCGTCCTCAGAATGAACACCGGAAGCGTACCTTCTTTGTCAAAGTTTTCCTTAGTGACCGTCACCGGCAAGACGCCATCCAGCCCGTGCTCGCGATAGGCGGTTTCATAGCGATGTTTGCGGACATTCCAGGTGAAGACTCGCGCCTGGTCGTAGTCGTAGGGTTCGCCGTCATGGGGCTCAGTCATCAGGCAGAGATACTGCGGGACTTTCTTCTCGCCGTCTTGCACTTCGTTCAGCACGAAGAAAGCGACGAAGCGCTGTCCCTCGGCGTACTGCGCAATGTCGAGGGGCACGTCCACGTCCACCATGCGGGACAGCACCCAGCCGACGTGTCCCAGATCATCGCGGACGAGGAACCAATCTTCGAGCACAGGTCCCGCCTGCGATTTCGCGCCTCTGGCTGCAACTGGCCGGGGCGTAGGCGCAGCGAGCATCTGTTTTTCCGCGGTCGCACGCTTGAGAATCGCCACCTTCGCCCCCGAGGCCAGTTGATACAGGTGTTCGGTTTCGCGTCCTGGAGTGATGTGCAGATTGGTCTCGTTGCGTAACACACCCGGTGCTTGCACCGGATCGTTCAGGTTGTCTTGCGTCAGGCGCTCCAGGGCATCGTAGGTCTTCTGGTCGACGAGATAGCGCTGTTCGATCCATCCTTCAAGGCCGCCGGCGGTCCGCACCCGGGCGAAGCGTTTCTCGCGATCGATGATCTCGACCCGCTCTCCGTTTTTCACCGTGCCGACGCGGTTGTACATCGCCGCCACCTGATCGCGCAGGCTGGCCTGCGGCGCCGACACATAGGCCACCTCCAGCACACGATGGCGTCGGCTGCACGCCGGCAACAAGCACACGAACAGGACAACCGGCAGAATCACAAGATGGCGCCGAATTGGAGACGAACCCGGAGGTATCACAGAAGTCCTGTACCGGATGAAACTCAACACTATAGCGCGTTGTGGAAACGAAGTCGCCCGGCGAGTGTTGATGCCGCTTGTACTGGGATTTTCTCGATCCTGTTGACGTGAGCTTATAGTGATTCGATGTTTGCGACTGCTAATCGCGGAGGAACACCGCGCGGCTTCACTGCCGTTGGGGTTTTCCTGTTCTTTGGAAGCTCTATGGCTGCGCTCGCCGCTTTCACTTTATTGTTCAGCGGAACTCACATCGATCGCGTTTGGAAGCTGAATCCCGCCGCATACTCGCAGCTTCTATCCCATCCCCACTTATTCGGCTCCGGCTTCCTGCTGCTCAGCCTAGCCCTGTTTGCCGCCGGATACGGATGGTTCCGGCGCTATTTTTGGGCTCGGAAGCTCGCGGTTGTGATCATCAGTATCCAGGTACTCGGTAATGCCGTGAATTGCATACGAGGCGATTACGGTCGCGGTGCGATGGGATTGCTGATCGCAGGCGCGCTGTTGGCGTATTTGCTCAGTTCCAGCGTCAAAAGGGCCTTTCCGAGGGTCGCCAAGGGTAGCGATTCAGTCGTTCAGCGCTGACATTCACGCTGGCGCTCGGTTACCATAGTAGAAATCGCCGCCTGAGACGGGCGGCTCGAATCAATCTGGCTGCGTCTAATCCAGGTAGAACGAATTCGAGGGATATCGAACGCCTCATGAAAAAGAGAATTCACCAGCTCGCCGTGCTAAGTCTGACGTTTTATCTGTCCGCGATCTGTCTGCAGGCCCAGGACACGATCCAGTCCGTTTTGCGCCCACCGAAGGGCGCGCAGGTCGCCATCGTGATCTTTGAAGATCTACAGTGCCCCATGTGCCGGCGCACCGCCCCGCTGGTCGAGCAGGCGTCAAAGACCTACAAGATTCCGGTCGTGCGCCACGACTTCCCGTTGCCGATGCACAACTGGTCATACAACGCCGCCGTTATGGCGCGCTATTTCGATACGCAATCGAAGTCGCTGGGCAACGAATTCCGCGATTACATTTTCGAGCACCAGCTCGAAATCACGCCCCAGAATCTGCGAGAGTATGCCGACAAGTTTGCGGCGGAACACAAAACCAGCATGCCCTTTGTCGTCGATCCCAGCGGCAAGCTGGCGGCCGAAGTCAATGCAGACCGCGACTTGGGAAAAGCGATCAACCTCGATCACACCCCAACGGTCTACATCGTAAGCAGCCGCAATCCCAGCCGGCCCTACGTCGAGGTGAAGGACAACAACCAGCTATATTCGACCATCGACGCGATGATGAAAGAGTAGTCGCGATTTCCGAATTGCGATTGCCGATTTCCGAGTGAACGGTTCTGCGTCATTCAGCAATCGAAAATCGGCAATCGGAAATGAACCCTTCACTCCGAAACCTTACTCCGGCTTTCCTGTGTAGTGCCCGGTGGCGTGCACGGCTTCGTGATCTTCTACGGATTCCAGATGCGTGATCACTTCCGCGGGCGTTCCAAGTTCCGCCGGTAATCGCTCTTCCAGCGCAGTCGCCCGCCGATGTGCTTCGCCTACTGGAGTGGTGTGCGGAAATAGAAGATGGACTTCGATGAGCTGGCGATATCCAGTGGTGCGATAGCGCACGCCATGATATTGAATTCCGAGTTCGGCGCAGATCGTATCCAGCTTTTCACGGATTTGTTTGCCCGCGGCAGGATCGGAATAGTCCAGCAGGCCAACCGCCGATCGCCACGCCAGCAGCCCTCCAGACCACAGGATATTTACCGCGACCGCAATCGCCACCAGGGGATCGAACGGCTTCCATCCGGTGAGCATGACGAGCCCTAGTCCGGCAACCACGCCGAAGCTGGTGAAGCTGTCGGTGAGGACGTGCTTGCCATCGGCTTCGAGAATCAGCGAATGACTGCGCTTCCCAACTCGCAGCAGATACCATCCCAGCCATGCGTTGAGCAGTCCGGCTCCCAGCAGCAGTGACGTACCGGAACCAAGATGTTCGAGCGGCAAGCCCGCCAGCCATTTCTCGACGGCTTCAACCAGAATCCAGATCGCGGCCACGATGATCATCGCGCCTTCGAATCCAGCCGAGAAAAAAGTGATGCGCTCGTAGCCGTAAAGAAAAGTCGGCGCAGCGGGCTTCGTGCTCAGGCGCAGGCTGAATGCGGCGAAGGCCACCGCAATAACGTGGACTACTGATTCCGCAAAGTCAGAGAGGATCGCAGCCGAACCGGTGACGTAATAGGCAGTCGTCTTGCCGAGCAGCATGACGACGCCGATCGCCAGGGACAGACGGATGGCAAAACGTTGTGCGCGGAGTTCAGCGTCGTCGCGCGGAGCGCCCGCTGACCTTGGGATCGCAGCTGAGGTGGTGTCCGACACGGGTGGCCCAGTATCGGAGTATGGTCACATGAAAGAAAACGGGACGAATGTGACTGGAATCACGGCAGATTGCTAGGGGCCGGTAACCGTCAACGTCGCTGTTACGGGCGTGGTGCCTGTGTATCCTGCATAAGTAACGGTGATCAGATAGTTTTGAGACCCGCCCGAACCTACTAAGCCCGAGTCCGGCTTACAGTCCTGCATTCCATCCTGCGCATCGGCCTGATAGCCACAAGTAATCTGGGTCGTTGTCGTCCCGTTTTGCGATGCGGTCAGAGTCACAAGGGACGAAATATCGGTGCCGCTTGAAGTCACGCTGAAGGTTGCGAAGCTGGTGCCATCATCCCTCACCGTTGGATTGAGGGGCTGGATCGTCATGGTTGCGACTGCATTCGCCACGGTCGCCGTCGCGGTCCCGGTGACTCCTTGCGAGGACGCATTCACCGTCACCGTGCCCGGACTAACGCCCGTCAACTTTCCGGTGTTGGGGTCGAGCGTTGCCACGGTGCCGCTGCTGGCGGAAGAGAGGCTCCAAACCAGATCCTTCGTGATCTGCCGGCGCTGGCCATTGGTGTCCGTTCCCCAGGCAGTCAGGTTTACCGAAAATCCAACAGCCACGGATGGGCTTGGCGGCTGAATGTTAATGGTCTGCCAGGTCGGGTCGATAAAGAATCCATTACAGCTGATCCCGAAGGCTAAGGTCGCCAGAGCCGCCAAGGCTGCCGTCAATCGCAACTTCTGCTTCCTCGAGGACATTCCGTTCCGGCTCCTTGGGCGCGCTCGCCTCCAGACAGCTCTGATCGCTTGGATGCAAAAATTGTAGCAGAGAAAATTCCAGGCGGCCTACGCATTAGTCCGAGAGCCGCGTCTCCCGAAGAACGCCTTGCGGAAATGATCTTGCACGAAAATGTTGCCCGGGACCTGGCCCGCGTTGCGAGCAATAGCTTCGTCGCTACACAAGATATGTAGCCCCGGACGCCCTCGTCCGGAGTTGCGCGCGCAGCGCGCAATATGAGATCGCACTCGCCTTCGCTGCGCTCAGCTTGGGGCGGAGCAATGGCTCCGCCCTTACACAACAATCTAGCGGTGATGCTCCTCTTTCGGCGGAGGCGACTGATGCCGCGGCGGCGGACTCGAGTGGCTGGGCGCACTCTGGTGCGGCGGAGGCCCCGAATGCGTCTGACTCTGCGGCCGATATTCGTTCTGCGAGTGGCCCTGGTTGAAGCTTCCGGAATTGCCATGGGGACTGCCGCTGGCCGTAGAGGTCTTCGCAGGGGGCGTAAACGGCCGGAACCCGTCGTTGCTGCGATTGGTGCTGCTGCCGCGGTTCATCTCGTTTCCGCGGTTATTGAAATTTCCCGCGTTCGCCCGCGCTTCCCGGGGAGACATCGTTGGCGCGTGATACTCGCCACCCGCTGCTCGGGCAGCCACTACCGAGCGGCTGCTGAAATCGCCAGGGCGCGCTGTAGCCGCGATCGCCGGCCGTCCGTGATTTTCCGATGCGAAGTTCGCACGATTCTGCATGGCCGCATGTTCGTGCTGCATCTGTGCCGAAAGTGCAGCGGTATGCGGCTCGCGTGAGTAGGCTTGCTCCTGGGCCGTGGGACGCGCCTCCACTCCGCCCGCGCCGCCGTTGTAGCTCACCCGGCTGACCGTCGTGTTGTTCACGATCACCGTCCGGTTGTACACGTTCGTCACATTGGTGACGCTGACATTGGTGACCGAGCGGTTGTAAAAGAACGCGCCTCTGCGCCATTCGCCGCCCACGAATCCGACGCCGCCGTATCCGAAGCCGTAGTTAATCCCGCCATAAAATCCGACGTGCGGACCCCAATATCCGGGATGCCACAGGTAAAGTCCCCCGCCCCATCCCCAGTAGCCGGGAGTCCACAACATGCCCACCGGCGCGACCACCCAGGTGCCCGGAACCCAGTAATAGCCATCTATATCGCTCCACGCCCAGTAGCCCGGCGTCCACATAAAGCCTGGGCCGGGGCAGATCGGCTGCGCATAGACGGGCAGTGCCGGAGGACCAATGCGCACGGAGACGAACACCTCAGCGAACGAGGCCGCGGAGAAAATCAGGATCAGTGCACTCACCAGCGCCCAGCGGAAAATTGATCGCGTCATTGGGATTCCCGTCCTCTCGTGTCACCGAACAAATCCCGGTGCCAAGGCCATTGTGACCCAAGATTGCGTACCTCGGCCTGGCGTGTTCCTAGCTTGTAAACCCTGAACTTCCGACTATGTTGCTGAGATTGAAGAGCTTTGAAATGATAAGGTTGCAGCCCGAGATCTAAAAGACGTGGGCCATGAACTCGAGCCACTCACCGACGGAACTCGCAATTCGGGACTCAGGACTCGCAACTAGTTGAACCTTTTTGCTTTTGCAATTCGCTGATCGATGGGCTTTCGTCCCGCAAAACCCTCTTCGGTTCCGTGCCAATGAGTGATCGCCTTTTCGCCGAGCTTCCAGCACAGCAACACGATCTTGCCCTCCACTTCGCAGGGGAAATCGAGCAGGCCAATACTGAGATCCTTGACCTGAACTCCAATCGAATCGATCTCAGCCAGCGCGTCTTTGCCGCGCTGCTCGGCTTTCGCGCGCTCGGCTTTGCGGCGGGCCAGCGGAACGATATCGAGAAACGTTCCGCCGTTCAGAAAAATACGATGATGCAGCGCCTGCATCTCGGCCTCGCCATCCTCGATCACTTTCTTGGCGGACATGGCGGCGCGCAGCAAAGATTCGAGCACCGGCAGCAGGGATTGCGCTTCATCCAGCGTGAACGTACGGTTGGACATGGTATCTCAATCTATTTTACCGCAGAGCTAGTGACCGATGTTCGCATCCGCAGTCGCACGCAATGCCAGGCCCTGCACGTCAGTTACGATGCGGGCTGTCCCCTGATCAAAATTCTTGTCCCGGTTGCCCTGCAACAGCGCCCATGGCACGTGCTCAGTGAATCCCCACAGGATCGTGCCGGTCTTCGGGTCGCGGATTACCAATCGAAACTGCGGATCGAGCCACACCGTCGCCAGTGTCTGGCCGCGATTCGATGCCGGCGATGCTGTCGGAAGAACGAATTGAATTTCGAAAACCAGGTCCGCTTCCGCCGGGGATCCCACCAGTTCGTAGCGGCCGCCTTCCTTCATCGCAGCGTAGAACTGGTTGTAGGCCCTATCGACTCCGCCGTTGAACAACGGTCCGACGTCACCCGAACGATCGTCTCCGCCCGCGTTGGAGATAAAGATCTTCTTGGCTGTTTGGATCTGAACGGGAATCGGCGCCGAAGGTACGGGCTTCGAATCCGCGCCGAAAAATGAATACGGCAAGCACAAAATCAACATCAACGTAAGGATGCGAATCACGCATGTTGCCGGACGCGCCACCATAGTCCCTCCTGATCTCCGGGCACGCCGCCATGGATCGCCTTGCCGGCTTGCTCTATACGCATCATCCCGCGAAGGGCTTGGTCTTTTCAAACCCGCCGCGGTGGGATTTGTTGTCACTGAGAAGTGAGAGGCAGCCGTCTGGAAGGACTGCGGCAGAGACTCTATTGCACCCTCGCATGCGAAGGATCCGCCGACGTTGCGCTGTTCAGATCCACGTGAAGTCGCTGAGCCGGAGTCGTTCCCGGCGGATAGCAATTTCCATCGTGGCTGTAATTCGTGCAGTGCGCAGCCACATCTTTTCTCCGCGGAGACTGCGCAAACTGCCATACATCAGCGAAGTCGATCCTACTCTCCGAAGGCTTCGGTGGATTCCGGGGAAACGTACAGCCCGGTGCCGGCGGACAGCCATCATTGATCGCCCAATAGGTGATCTGCCGTGAGCCGGCACTCGCGCGAATATCCTCGGCAGTCACAACCTTTTCGCGATCCGGGGAAGGAATGCCGGAGCAATAAATCCCCGCGCGAAATCCCGCGGCCACAACTCCATCCACCCACGCATAGATGTATGCCTTCTGCTCGGGAAGCATGCGGCCGCCCTGCTCCTGATCGAGGAAGATAAGAGTCTGCGCCGGAAAGCCTTCCCGCTGCGCGGCAGAGACGGCCGCCTCAGCATCGGATTGGCCGATCCGCGCGCCTTTGGCGACGTTCTTCAACTCGGCATCGAGCCGCCCATTGAATAAAACGAGAAATCCAAATCCTGCCTCCTGGATCGCTGCACGATGTCCTGCCCAGGTGTTCGACTTTTCGCCGGGTGGATTGTTCAGCCAATATCCGGTGTAGGAGAAAGTCTGTCTGAGAGTTTTGAGGTTGGCGTCACCGGGATAGTCGTTGCGATCGAAGCCGAGATAAGTTCCCCGAGCGCCGGCTTGCTGACTGGTCAGAAAAGACGGCAGCAAGGTAACAGCGAACAAGAACGCGGTCAACTTCCGTGGGCAAAGGAAACTCATAGCGAAAATCAAGGCCGCTTTCGGGATTTGCCGGCGCTGGTCAGGCGTCCCAAGCTGTCTGCGTATTCCTCCAGCGCTCCCGGAATCATACTGTTATAGATGAACTGGCCTTCGCGGCGGCTTGCGATCAGGCCCGCGTCGCAGAGCGTCTTCAGGTGGTGCGACACGGTGCCGGGCGCTAGATTGTGCTGGCTGACAATGTCGCTGCAGTTCACTTCCTTCTTAGCTGCAATCGTCTCAAAGATCCGCAAGCGGGTAGGGTCGGAGAGCGCTTGCGCAACTTTTGCCAATTGATCGGTGTCCATAGCCGTCTCAACCATTCTAATCCACCGTTCTTCCTGTGGATGGCCTAAGGAATTTGATGAATCCAATATATTTTTATATTCATCAAAACATCGAATTAAAAGGGAGGCCGACCGAACGATCGGCGGCCGGAGGAATGATCATGGGAAAACTAAGCGGAAAAGTGGCAGTGGTGACCGGCGGCAATAGCGGGATCGGGCTGGCGACAGCGAAGTTGTTCCGCGCGGAGGGTGCGAGAGTAGCGATCGCCGGACGCGATCAGAAGACTCTGGATGCCGCGGCGAAGGAGATCGGCGGCGATACGCTCGCAGTGAGGGCGGATGTATCGAAACTGGAAGACCTGGACAAGCTTTATCAGGCAGTAAAGGAAAAATTCGGCAAGATCGATGTGCTCTTCGCTAATGCCGGCATCGCCAAGTTTGCGCCTCTGGATCAGACCTCGGAACAGCTTTTCGACCAGCAGTTCGACGTCAATGTCAAAGGTTTGTACTTCTCCATCCAGAAGGCGCTGCCACTGTTGAACGACGGAGCTTCCATCATTCTGAACAGCTCCGTCGCAGGCGTCAGGGGAACTCCCATGGCATCGGCGTATGCCGCGACCAAGGCCGCAGTGCGGTCGTTCGCCCGCACAATGACCGGCGAGCTTATCGGACGGGGCATTCGCGTCAACGTGGTCAGTCCAGGCCCGATTGAAACCCCGATCTTCGAC
>Ga0335079_10009514_pt1 | contig 11071 bp, 7 predicted proteins | sample Lox_Sample_33_FD_206719 | JGI IMG/M metagenome (GOLD analysis project Ga0335079, IMG submission 206719) | Soil microbial communities from Loxahatchee National Wildlife Refuge, Florida, United States - Lox_Sample_3.3 | ecosystem: Environmental > Terrestrial > Soil > Wetlands | place: USA: Florida... | reverse complement strand
GAACGTATTTCGTCGGGATGCCAACCCGGTCGCCGACCTGCGTGAGAGCAAGATCGGTGACCCCGAAAGCGCCCTGGCCCTCGAGTTCGAGCGTGTGCCCGTCCTCGAGCATCCGGAGTTTCGCGGTGCTGGCGATGAAGTCCTGCTTCGTCGCAGCTTGGCGCGATATCTCCTGGGCGATTTCGGTGATCGAACGACCAGACTTCATGGGGAAAATCCTTAAGTGATCTTCGGACCAATGGTCCGAAGAGGGAGAGGAGCGCGATCGGTGTGATCGCGCCGAGAGCGGGTGCTCTCGAGGCCCCAACCCCGCTGATCGGGGGGATCAGCAGGGTGCAGTCGAGCGGCGCCGGAGCAGAGCTTGGGCGGTGGGCGCGGAGACAGCGATGAAATGGAATGGATGTGGAGAACAGCGGGCAGTGCCCGCATAGGCGAAGGGGCGTAAGCCTTCCAAATTTGCGAGCCTCGACGCTCAGCGCTTCAGCTTTCAGCCCTGCTATTTAGGCCGTTGCCCGCTTGTCGCCGTGCGAGCAATGGTCGAGCCTATTGACCTCGATGCCTTGTCAGAGATCTCGGCCATGATGTCGGCGAGATCGAAAAAGCCTTGACGCCTATGCGGGTCGCGAACCGCGTCGTGTGACTGACTGAAGGCGGATCGGCGGACCTGCGGCTCTCGATGAATGAGGAGAGAAGGGGAGGGGTGCGGAAGGGAAGGGGGTGAGATGCCTAGGAGGCTGAGAGGCTAGACGCCTATGCGGGAAGAGATCGCAGCCTATAGCTGCATCTTGATTTAAATAATATAGCCTATCTCGCCAAACTATTCAAGTGAAAGGCGTCGCGCGTAAATTATAAATGGGCGCTTTCGACTGCAAATGATTTATTCACAAATATAGAGTAAATATACATGCGCGGACGATCGCCGGGTGACCGGCTCTGAGTGACAAGCACGAGCGTCGGAGCCAAAACAGTTAGCGAACTTCCGCTTCGGTGCGGAAAGCAGACTTACGCCGACAGTAGCGGCATGTCGCAAAGGTGCCATCAACAGACGTCCTTCCGTTGGAGAAGGCGAACTCCAACGCGCTCAGAAGTATTCGATATAGGAATGCACCCGATGTGTTACCCTCTTAAATGAACGCGATGAGCACGGTCTAGATTTTCGGGAGGCTGGAATTTAACCCGTCCCCTGTCTGTACTCGTCGTCTAGCACTGCGTCATTGTTGCGGTGAGGACATTCGAGGATGAACCGCATCGGTCGCCGAAAAATCATCCGAGGCGCTGCCGCTGCCGCCGCGATGATGCTGGGCGCGCCGCAGGTCCACTCCCAGAAGGGCGAGCAAACGCTTCGTTTCATTCCGGATGCCGATCTGAAGATCCTCGATCCCATCTGGACGACCGCCTATGTCACGCGCAATCACGGGTATCTCGTGTACGACACCCTTTTTGGTACAGACGAGAACTCGCGGATCAAACCGCAAATGGTCGATCGGGTGACCATCTCGCCGGATGGCATGAAGTACATGTTCACGTTGCGCGACGGCCTTCAGTGGCATGACGGACAGCCGGTTGTATCGGAAGATTGTGTGGAGTCGCTGAAGCGTTGGGGAAAGAAGGATCACTTTGGTCAGCTCCTCATGGCGCACACCGGGAAGGTCGCGCCCAATGATAAAAAGACATTTACGCTCGAGCTCGCCGAGCATTTTGGTCCCGTTCTCGACGCGCTGGGCAAGCCGTCAAGCAATGTGCCCTTCATGATGCCAGCACGGATCGCGTCCATTCCCGCGGACGAGCAGATCAAGGAATTCGTCGGTTCCGGACCGTTTAAGTTTGCGAGGGGTGAATGGCAACCGGGCGAGCAGGCCGTTTATGTGAGAAACGCTGACTATATTGCGCGCGATGAGCCACCCAGCGGATCGACCGGCGGCAAGAAGGTGTATGTCGATAAGGTCATCTGGCGATACATCCCCGACCCCTGGGACGCCGCGGACGAGCTCCTTGCAGACAAGGCCGACTGGTGGGACCAACCGCCGCTCGACTTCATCTCGAAGGTACAACAGTATCCGGAACTGCAGACGTTCCTCATTGATTCCCTGGGGACGCAGGGCTGGCTAAGGCCGAACTGGCTCCATCCGCCTTTCAACAATAAGAAGGCGCGCGAGGCACTGCTCCACATGATGGACCAGGGGACATATCTTGCTTGGGCCTTTGGACAGTCACAGTATTGCCGGACCTGCGATTCGGTATTTGCTTGCGATGGCCCCTACGCGACGAAGATTGGTGCCGAGCCGATCGCGGAGCACAACCTCGCAAGAGCGAGGCAGCTCGTGCAGGAGTCGGGCTACGATGGCCAGACGGTGGTTGTGCTCCACGTCACCGACATTCCGTTCATCAATGCCGCAGCGATCGTCACGCGCCAACGGCTGGAGTCGATCGGATTCAAGGTCATCCTCAAGGAGATGGATTGGTCGACGAACCTGACAGTGCGGTCGCGCAAGGATCCGCCAGACAAAGGCGGCTGGAACCTGCTTCACACCTGGTGGCAGGCGACGGACGTGGCCAATCCCGGCGTCCACTTCGGCGTATCGGGCGCTGGCCCGCGCTCTTGGTTCGGCTGGCCGGACGTCCCGCAGCTCGAGAAGCTCGTCACTGACTGGGTGCGCGCGACCGATCCGGCGAAGCGGAAGCAGATCGCCGACGAGATCCAGAGAGTTGCGCTCAGCGAAGTGACGTACGTGCCGTGGGGCGAATGGGTCCAGCCAACGGCTTTGCGAAGGAACGTCCGGGACGTCCTCAAGTTCGCAGCGCCGATTTTCTGGAATCTGAGGACGACGTAGGGCGACGCAACTGCTTTCTCGATGCGTAATCGCGCAGCGGGCTCGCGGTAATATTGTCGCGCGTGCCAAATGGAGCGGAGATCGTCGAAGCGATCGCCTCATTGCGCTTATCGGCGAAATGGTCCGCTCAGGGTCTTGGCTGTGTGAAAACCCTTCTACGCGTCATCGATGCGCAAGATTGATTCGTGTGGAGGTCTCCTGGCGCAAAAATGATTCGTCGAAGGGCGTGCGCTCGATCCATTTGTTGCGCGAGAGGCACGGCTTCCGGCGTTTTTACACAGCCTAGGTCATCATGCGATGAGGAGCGCCGAACGCACTAAGTCTGCTTTACCCTCAGCAACGGAAATCCGTGCTGCCTTTCAACACTTCGGCTTCGTGTCAGAAGCAGAAACGCCTGACTTCACTGAACCACTTCGTCGGCGAGTTCCAGGAATGAGTCTCGAACAGATAGGCCGAGCGCCTTGGCCGTCTTTAGATTGACGAAGAGTTCAAACTTTTGCGGCGATTGTATCGGCAAACTGCCCGGTGGATCGCCCTTGAGAATGCGATCGACATACGAGCTTGCGCGCCGATTGATATCGCCTGTATCGGGTCCATAGGACATCAGACATCCCTCAGTAACCCATTGCGTATAGGAGGAGATGATCGGCACGCGGAATTTATTCGCCGCTTGCAAAATCGCCGCACGCGCGCCGACGATGAAGATGTCCGAAGCAGCGATCAATCCGCCGCCAGACTCGTGCCCTAATTTGGCCACCACGGAATCGACTTCGGCATTGCTCCGGACATGCGCGACCTCCATCTCGACCGGGGGTCGCTGCGGCGATGCCTTAAACGAGCGAAAGTAGGGCGCGGTATCTGGGTTGAACATCAACGTGACCCGCGACAGATCGGGCTTAACATCGCCGAGCAGGCTAATCCATTTGCCGATCAATTCGGGCTCGATGAACGAGAACCCGGTCATATTGCCGCCCGGGTGGGTAAGACTGGGAACGAAGCCTTGGCCGACGGGATCGTTCACGACCGCGAATACGACTGGAACGGTGCTCGTCGCGCGGCGCAGCGCCATAAGGACCGGCGTGGAATTTGCGACAATGACTTCTGGCGCCGATTGGATCAACTCCGCCACGTTCCTATTGATCAGCTCTAAGCTGGTTCCGGCGAACCGGTATTCGATCTTGATATTGCGTCCTTCTACCCACCCCAAATCGCGCATACCCAAACGGAACGCTTTGGCGCGATTTTTCGCTTCGGAGTCCTTTTCGTCGAGGCCAAGCAGCATGCTCACTCGTCGCATCTGCGACGACGATTGCGCCCATCCAGCGCGCGCCAAGGAAGCACCCGCTCCGCCGAGGAGCGCAATGAACTTCCGCCTTCCAACAGTACTCATCTCTTGCCCCCAGCGTGAGCCTCAATTCCGCGGGCAACGAAATGAACGATATCACGCACCAATCGAGTGTCATCAGCATAGGGCTGCATATACCCCCGATCAACTCCAAGGTCGGCTATGGGTCTTGGCTCTGTGAAAACCCTTCTACGCGTCATCGATGCGCAAGATTGATTTCGTGTGGAGGTCTGCTGGCGCAAAAATGATTCGTCGAAGGGCGTGCGCTCGATCCATTTGTTGCGCGAGAGGCACGGCTTTCGGCGTTCTTACACAGCCTAGGTTTTCAACGGTAGTCGGGCGGACATCCGTTCACTTGCGCTTTTCCCCATAGCCAGACCCGCATGTGCAAAGGTGACAGGTCGCAGAAGTGCCAAGATAAGACATTCCGCAACGTAATCCTACTGTGGGTATTGATCATTCCCTTGTTAGTTTAGGACTGGCTTTTGCAGCAGCGTTCTGGCGTCCTTCAGATCAGGCGTATCGAGGCCCTCGGTGAACCTGCCATAGATCGAGACAAGGAGGTTGCGCGCCTCCTCGCCCCTCTCCCCCGCGCGCAAGATCTGGGCGAGATCGCAGCTCGCGCGCAATTCGAGCGCGTGGGCGCTCTGTCGCCGCGCTATTGCTCGCGCATCTTCCAGCAGCGATCGGGCTGCGGCACGCGCGTCAGTCCGCCCTTCCGCAAGCTTTGCACGCGCGCTAAGGCGGTACAGCTCCGCCTCGAACATCCGCTCACCATTGCGATGCGCCATCTCAAGGCCCTTGGCCAGGAGCGGCACCGCTGCAGCATTGTTACCCTGCGAAAGCAGGGCGTCGCAGAGCAAGGCGTATAGCACCGTGATCCCCAACTGGAGCCCTCGTCGCATGTACTCATCAAGCTCGCTACGAACCTCGTCGAGCGCGCCCGACGACGGACCGGTGAGGCCTGTCGAAATTCCTCCGACCATCCGCGCAAGCGCCCGCCAGGCGAAGCCATGCTGATCCGACAGCGCGACACAACGATCCGCGTGTTGCCTCGCAATCGATGGTTCTCTGCGCAACAGGTAAAGAATCGACGCATAGTAACGAGCGTAGGTCTCGGAATGTGGGTGGTCTATCGCGTTCGCGCGATCAAGCGCCGCTTCAATTCGGGCCGCAGCGCTGTCGGTAAAGCCGCGCGCCCAGAGCGCCCATGACATAAACGCAAAGTTCGCCACGCCGGCATCTTGGCCGGCAGCCCGCGCGGCCAAGCGCTCGGCTTCGGTACTTGCGCCAAAGGCAACAACCGCCTGCTCGCCGCGTTCGAGGGACTCTTCGAGGCGTCCCATCAACATCAACACCAAGCCGGAACCACGCGCCGAATTGAGAAGCCCAGGTCTATCGGCACGCAGTTTCGCGCGATCGATTGCCGCCTCGTGCACCTCCAATGCCTGTGACAGCTCGCCGCGAGCGGCCCGCACCATGCCGAGCCAATGCACGACTTGCAGGTATTCTGGCGCATCACCGAGCCGCTCGCACAAGTCTCGGGCGCGCCCAAAGGTCTCGAGCGCCGCACTGGAAAGGGGACCTTCTTTGGCGATCAGGCACGGCCCGAGCGCCGCCTGCAAGTCGAGTTCCAGCCTGTCCCTCGTCGGCCCTTCGGCGAATGACGCTAGAGCTGCGATGCCGCGTCGCAAATGGACGATCGCCTCAAGATTGGCGGAGCGGGCGGCGGCATTTCTGCCTGCCTTAAGCCAATAGCCGCGCGCCTTATCTGACAACCCGGCTTCTGTCAGGTGATACGCCACGACCTCTGGCTGCAATTCGGTGATTTCGTAAAAGTCCTTTTCCAATGCTTCGGCAATTGACTGGTGCAACTGAGCGCGACGGCTGCGCAACAATCCCGCATAAGCGGCATCGCGCACCAGGACGTGCTTGAAGCGATACCCACGACCGCCGCGCAAACCGGTGGCAATAACAAGTTCCGCTCGCTGTAATTGGTCGAGGGACCCATGTAGATTTTCTTCAGGCATACCCGAGATGCTCGCGAGCAAGTCGTAGTCGAAATCACGGCCGATGCAGGCTGCGATCTGGGCGATCTCCTTATTCGGACCAAGGCGATCGAGGCGGGCCATGAGAGAATCGTGCAAGGTCTCGGGGATGGTTAGCGGTGAGAGCGGTCCCGTGACGGTATAATGGTCACCCGCATCAACTAGCACGCCGCTTTCGACAACAGCCTTCGTCAGCTCTTCCACGAAGAGCGGCACGCCGTCGGTACTGTCCAGTATTCGTTCAAGAATCTCCGGCGGCAGTGCCTTCCGGTCCGTGACGCTGCCGATGAGTAGGGATCCTTCGCGCCGGCTTAGCCGCGGGAGCGATAGGGTAGTCACGTGGGCATGACTCGACCACGGTGAGGTAAATTCCGGTCGAGCGGTAATCAGAATAAGCACCCGAAGCCGCCGCACGCGGTCGATCACTAAGGTCAAGAGTTCGAGAGAGCTGGGGTCGATCCAGTGAGCATCTTCGAACAGGACCACCAACGGCTGCAATGCAGATAGTCCTGCGACCTGCGCCAGCAGCGCCTCATACGTCCGCGCCTTGCGCTGTTGTGGGGTGAGATCGGGCACCGCGTAGCGAGCGCCGATCGGCAATGACAATAGCGCAGCGATGAACCCGATTGCCTCCGGTTCCGCGTTCACTCGCGTCAGTACCGTCTCCAGCTTGTCGAATTTGGCTTCGGCACCGTCCTCGGGGAGAAAGCCGGCAGCGCGCGTCAATTGCTCCTTGAACGGAAACAGCGAACTATCCTGATGATGCGGCGAGCAAAAGTAGCGGAGCCGAAGGTGCGGCTCGGCGCTGATCCGTTCTAGCAGCGCACTGGCCAAGCGCGATTTACCGATGCCCGCTTCGCCGGTCAACAGCACCACTCGGCCTTCACCTTCAAGCACCTGGCGCCAACGGCCGAACAAGAGCGCCAGCTCCTCCTCGCGTCCGACGAGTGGTATCGGTAGAGTTTCGTGTCGCGCCTCGAACCGGCTTTCTGTATCGCTAGTGCCCACGACGCGCCAGGCGCGTATTGGACCCGCGAATCCGGCAAGCGCGACTTCCCCGAGGTCCAGGTAATTGAACAGCCGGCCAGTCAGCCGACGTGTCCCTGCCGAGATGACCACCGTGTTCGGCTCGGCGAGGGCTTGCAGCCGGGCGGCAAGGTTGGGCGTCTCACCAACGATCCCGCGCTCCTGCGCCTCTCCTACGCCGATCAGGTCTCCCACGACGGCAAGTCCGGTGGCAATGCCAAGCCGCACCCGCAGTGGTTCCGCAGCCGCGATTTGACCGACAGCGTCGGAAAGCGCAAGGCCCGCCCGCACTGCTTGCGCGGCGTCATCTTCATGGGCCCGGGGATAACCGAAATAGACCAGTACGCCGTCGCCCATGAATTTCGCGACATAGCCGTCGAACCGCGCGACCGTGTCGGCGACGCAGCGCTGATAGGAGCCAATCACCTCATGCATCTCCTCGGGATCGAGCCGCGAGGTCATCGCCGTGGAGCCGACGAGGTCGCAGAACATTACAGTGAGCTGCCGCCGCTCGGCTCTGCCCGCGACGTCGCGGTCTTGGGTACGCGGCGGCAGTTCGGTCAATCGACCCTCGCCGAGTGCAGCGATCGCATCGAGCAATCGGCGCCGGTGGCCGACCGAGGCGACGCCGAGATCACGCAGGTCCTCGGCGGTCAGACGGCGCAGAATCTCTTCGTCAATGTCGTTGTCGCGGAACGTGGGCGCATATCGTCCGAGCCCGAGCCCGCGCAGCCAGTTGGCCACATCCATCGTAGTTGCCTGAAAACAGCACTTTGGAGGCATCATACAACCCCAGCTCGGCAGATCGAAACGTTCATCGAGCCATCGGCGCCACCCGCGTGCAAATTGCCAGGCTGAAAGTCGTTGTCTCGCAGGAATTCGTTACCCGAGAAATGACCGCTGTGGGTCTTGGCTGTGTAAAAACGTTGCGGCCTGAGCTGCAGTGATGAAGTCACGTTCAACACCAGGCTCGCGGCATTTACGGGCGGTCTAAGCCCCACGTCCTAGGTCTGGATTGCCGCGATCAGCCGGGCCGGTCCCATGATGTTCATTGCGCGGGTTAGGTTATAGGCGAGCACGCGCAGCGCCATCTCGGCGGCCACACGCGGCAGCGTCTTCATGAGGAAGTGGGTTGCTCCCATTCGAGCCTTGATCGTGCCGAAGGGATGCTCGACCGTCTCGCGCCGCCGACGCATGGCCTGCGGATCCTGGTCGAGCCTCCTCTGCACGGCCTCCGACACGCCCTCATGCTCCCAACGCGTGATCTGGCGTTGCACTCCGGTCGTGCAGCGGCTCTTGAGCGCGCAGGTCCGGCACGCGTTGGTCCAGTATCGACGCAGCCTCAGCCCATTTTCGACGTTGGTGTAGTAGTACTTCAACCGCTCGCCGGCCGGGCAGCGATAGGCATCTGCGTCAGGCACATAAACGAAGTCCTGCTTTCCGTACCGGCCTTTGGCCTTGATGCCTGACGTCACCGGCTTCGGCAGCGTCACCGCGATCCCCGCCTGCTCGCACGCCAGAATCTCCTCGCCGCTGAAGTAGCCGCGGTCGGCGACGGCTTCTAATGAGCCCGTTTGCAGCACAGCCTTGGTCTCCCGGGCAACGCGCGCGAGCTGGGCGCGGGCGGAGCCGACGTTGGTCACCTCGTGCGTGACGATCAAATGATGCTCGGTGTCCACCGCGACCTGCACGTTGTAGCCGACAACACCTGAGCCGCGCCCGCTTGTCGCCATCGAGCGAGAATCGGGATCGGTGAGCGAGATCTGCTGATCGGGCGCAGCCAGCATCCGAGCCTCGAACCCATCGAGACGCTGCATCTCCTCTGCCAGCTTCTCGAGCTTCTCTTTGAGCCGCCTGGTCTTCGTGGCGAGCAGCTCGGATGGTTCCTGGCGGTCGGCGCTGTCGAGCTGGCTCAGATAACGGGCGACACTCTCCTCGAGTTGCACTCGGCGCCGCTCCACCTTCGCCCGCGTGAAGTTCCGGTCGCGATTGTTCACTGCCTTGAACTTGCTGCCATCGATCGCGACCCTCGCTGTCGCAAGTAGGCTCATCTCCCGGCAAAGCTCGACGAAGCGCGCGCACACCTTGCGAAGGGCGTGACCGCTGTCCTTCCGGAAGTCAGCAATCGTCTTGTGGTCGGGGATAAGGCGGCCCAGCAGCCACATGACCTCGACGTTGCGGCCACCTCACGCGCGAGCCGCCGGCTCGACTGCACCCGGTTGAGGTAACCATAGACATAGAGCTTCAAGAGAACCGACGGGTGACAGGCAGGCCGGCCCGTCTTCGCCGGCACCACTCCGTCGAACCCCAGCTCGTCGAGATCGAGCCGATCCACGAATGCATCGATCACTCGAACCGGACTGTCCTCGTTGATCCAGTCCTCCAGGCATTCCGGAAACAGTGCCGCTTGCTTCCGATCCGTCCCTGCAACAAAGCGCTTCATCCGGTCCCCCGCAAATCGCAGAGGAATCGTACCGCACGCGTCACTACAGGTGGGACGTTTTCACACAGCCAGGGTCATTAACGGCAGTCGAGCGGACATCCGTTCACTTCCGCTTTTCCCCCATAACCAGACCTGCACGTGCAATGGTGACAGGTCGCAAAAGTGCCAATAGTGCTGCAAAAGTCTTCTAGGCGCTGAAGCGCGCAAGACTGATTCGTTCGCGACGGCTGCCGGTGGCAGCGTCGGATTGAAAGACTGCGACTCCTTCGTAATACCGCGCGGACGAACTTTACGAAGCTAATCTCTCTGCAAGCTCATGATCTGAGTCGCGATTTGTGTCTTCGATCCCGAAGCTCGCGGGCGGCTGGAGTGGACGGCGGTCGGCATACCGAATTGCAATCCGGCGAGCGTGGGAACATGGGTCCGAAATCTGGCGCGATATGAACCCCGGAGAATAACTGCGGACGAAATCGACGAGCGCTGCACCATCCTGGCGCAGCCGGCAGGACGAAATAAGCCCTGCCGTCTTGCACGACGGCCTTGCCGTCCGTAATCAGGTCGAGGCCGAAGTGGCGGATTGTGTATTCCGTAGAGAGGGACATCGTCGTGAGCTCCTGTTGGCAGGGGTGGTGGTGGTGATGATGGTGGTGGTCGGGTGGTCGGGGTCGCGCGCTCGCGTCGTCCCAGCGCGCACATCATTCATGGCGGAGGCCTCGCGCGGCGACCCTGGCGGCTCCAGCATCGGATGCCGGCCGCGCCGTCCTGCCCCTGATGCTTTTCGTGATCTCCGCGATGCGCTCGTCTGAGGTCGACGGGTCGCCTAGTTCGCCGATCTCAGGGACTGTCGCATGCTCGGCCAGTACCGCGGTTACGCTATCCGACGGAAGGACGCCAGCGCAGCGAACGCGTTCGATGAGAGCATCCCATTGAAGGGGCCCGGCGGGGCTACGCGCTGGGCTCGCTGGGGGCTCCGCGCTAGGCCCCCGCCTTCCGCTGCGGAGCATCCCCTTCCTGGTAGACTATCTGTGTACCTGTGGCAGGTACGCTTTTCGGCGTGATCGGGGCCGAAGCGTCCCTGCCACCGGTACGGTCGGGGTCAAAAGCGTACCTGCCGCGGGTACGGTGTACCTGTGGCGGGTACGGTGCGTACCCGCCAGGGGTACCGTGAAATGAATTTTGCGGGGGCCGCCAGCGCATGAAATCTTTCGCCGCGGACTTCCCGGCGAAGTCGAATTCCGTGAGAATCCAGCACGTCGCCTGACCGCTCTTCCAGGTGAAGCTGCTCTTGACGCTCGACCGGATGAAGCCGCGGTCCTGCAGTTCCTCGAATGCCTTCCTTGTGGCGTCCTTGCCAGCACCACCCAACAATTTGCCAGCG
>Ga0335079_10009511_pt1 | contig 11073 bp, 12 predicted proteins | sample Lox_Sample_33_FD_206719 | JGI IMG/M metagenome (GOLD analysis project Ga0335079, IMG submission 206719) | Soil microbial communities from Loxahatchee National Wildlife Refuge, Florida, United States - Lox_Sample_3.3 | ecosystem: Environmental > Terrestrial > Soil > Wetlands | place: USA... | reverse complement strand
TTCGGACATGCCTTCGGGGACTCTCCACGCCGTGCCGAATATCTCGTGGCCCAGGATCAGCGGCGTGCTGACCTTATAGTGGCCCGAGGCGATTGCAAGATCAGTCCCGCAGATTCCAGCCTTCTTCACCGACAGCATGACCTCTCCGCTCGAGTCCGGCCGGGGGACTTCCCTGCACGAGAGGGTCGCGTCGAAGACCACGGCCTTCAACAGGCAGCTTGGACCATGCCCGCTTATTTAGGCACGGCAGTCAAGGAACGAAGCCGCCCGCAGCGCAGCGCTTGAAGCCTGGACCAACCAACTTCGGCGTCAAGGGGCGGACAGGGTCGCACTGGAGACGGGTAAATATCAGGGCTGAAGCCCTCTCTCCCCAATGGCGCCTTCGCTCGGTGACATCAGGGCATTCCCGATGGCGGACCTCCACAGCCACATAGACGGCTCCGTATCGCTGCAGGACCTGTTCCGAATCTCCAAACGGCACCGGAGGAGGTTGCTTACGCCGAAGGGCGTCGAACTGGACAGCGTTACGGCCTTCATGCGCCACGTCGTGGGGGACGGGTACCAGTCCATGCTCGACAACATCGTTGACCGCTTCTACCCGATCACTGGGCTGATGCAGACAGAGGAGACAATAAGAGACGTCGCCGTTGCCTACGTCAGATCACAGAAGGCCGACGGAGTGGCATACGCTGAAGGTCGTTTCGCTCCCCAGTATCACACGAAAGAGGGGCTTTCACTCAAAGAGATCATCCGGAGCATGGCCGATGGTCTCGCAGAGGGCTCCGAGTCCTACGGCGTTGATACGAACTTGATCGTCGCCATAGGAAGGGAGACATCGCCTGGGAAGGGGGTGGAGATTGCAAAGTCTGCCGCGGCCAGCGGCCTGGTGGTCGCGCTTGACCTCTGCGGGCCCGAGGCGGGTCATCCTCCCCGCAGATTCAAGGATGCCTTCCGTGTGGCGGCGAAAGCGGGCCTGAAGGTAACCGTCCACGCCGGGGAGGGGGCAGGCTCGGAAGAGCGGAATCTGGCGTACATGGAGGAGGCGATCGTCGAACTGGGCGCGAACCGGCTTGGCCACGCCGTCCCTCTTTCAAAGTCCGAGCGGCTGATGAAAATGGTTCTCGCAGAGTCAGTCGCCATAGAAATGAACCCCGTCTCAAACCTGGTTCTGGGCAACATCGGTGGCATCAAGGACCTCGCCATCGGGCAGCTTCTCAGCAGGGGGATTCTGGTGACCATCAACTCAGACGACCCCGCGATATGGCCCCGGGGTCACCTCCCAGAGGTCTACCGCAGAGTCTGTGCGGAGTACGGGTTCGGGATGAAAGAGCTGGGCGCGCTCGTAAGGAACTCCATTCTTTCCTCCTTCGCGTCTGTCAAGGACAAAGACAGGCTCGAGGAGCTTCACCGAAACTCACTCAGAAGGTCCTAGGGCCCAAGTCCGCCAAGAACCAGCACGCTCGCCGTCGGCGTCCCCTACGTCTTTATGCAGCGCTCTCCCCAGACAGACGGCGCTCCCCCCCGGCTTCCAGCTTGCCCCGATACTCGACATCCTGGCCCGTCAAACGGGCACGCCCTCGCCCCCACTCCACTGGTCATGGTCTTCCTGAGGAGGGATCCTGGGGTATCAGATGAGGCAAGAGGCCGCGCCTCTCGTATATGTTTAAAGGGAGACGGGATTCTGGGCGTCAAGATTGTCCAAGAAGAGGAAGAGTCGGGGACGCTCCAAGGGAGGCAAGGGACGGAGCGACATCATCTACTGCAGCAACTGCGGCGCCAGCGTGCCGAGAGATAAGGCAAAGAGGGTGACGACCCGCCTCAACCTTGTCGAGCCGACCCTGGCGAGGGAACTGAGGGCGGCGGGTGCGTACATAGCGACTCCCACGGTTTCGAGGTTCTACTGCGTTTCTTGTGCCGTCCACTACGGCGTGGTCAAGGTAAGAGCCAAGTCGGAAAGGCGCAGCTGGTAGAGATTCGCCCCAAAAGGGGAACCAATATCGTTTCAGGGAGTCGCAGAAGGGCCGATGAGCGTGCGGAAGACAGAGTCAACCGGGTCTGGTGTTCTCTTGACAGAACTCCAACCTGGAAATGCGTCTTGAACGAACGTTAAGGTGCCTAGGCAGCGTTCCTCTCACTTGCACTGAGTTATCGGCTGCGGCGTCGGAGCCTGCGACGGCGTGATGATGGTCACGTTGTTCAGGAAGATTGGCGTTGTTGGCTGGTCGGTTATGGAATTCCCATTCTGCGTTGCGGAAGAGCCGTAGACTGGCGCCTTCGATATGCTGCAGACCACGCTCATTCCAGATATCACCTTGCCAAAGACCGTGTAGTTGTCGTCAAGGTTCAGGTTGGAGGTGCTGTTGGCAAGGTTCACGAAGAACTGTGAGGTCGACGGTCCCTTGGGTGCTGTGCTCGCCATCCCCACGTACCCTGCGTAGTTGTGCAGCCAGCCGCACCATTCGAAGGGAACCGATTTGCTTGACACTCCCATCCCCCAGGTCGAGCGCGTGCTGTTGACCCCACCCTTGGTGTTAGGGTCTCCAGTCTGGATTACGAAGCCGGCAACGATCCTGTGCCAGACCAGGTCGTTGTAGAACCCCGAGTTTGTCAGGTTCTCGAAATTGGCGACCGTCGCAGGAGCACAGGCGGGGTAGAGCTCGAGGTAGAGGTTCCCCTCGCTCGTCCCGAGCTCCGCATACACAGGCGGCAGGCTGTAGATGTAGTTGTCATAGACGAAATAACCTATTGCCACGATCACCAGGGCTGCGATGACGACTGCGACTATCTTCCCCCACGGGACCTTCTTCTTCTTCCGCCGCCCGGGCTTGTCCACCATCTAGGGTTCGTAGGCTCTTGGGTTTCTGTAGAAATACGCTTCGCTTTGACCACAGTCTGGATTCGCATTGGCGCTCTGGCCCGGGGGTGACAGCCTTCCATCCTTCCTCTCCGCAGAATCCAGGTCAGTAGGCTGGAAATGACTGATTAAGGAGCCATCCTCCAATGGCGGGCGAGCTGCGAATGGGGACGGAAGGAAAAGGGGCGACCTTCGAACGGAGGCGCCAGGTGACTGTCGATACGGAATCCCTTGTCACAGTCATATACACACTTGTCTACCTCGGCATCTTCCTTTTCCTGCTTAATTGGTTCTATCAGGCGGTCAAACGGATCGAGAAATCGCTCCAAGAAATAGAAAAGAGACTGGAAGCGATCGAGACCAACCCGACCCAACCAGCCCCGAATGAAACAGCCTCCGTCTCTCCAGCTGCGCCCCGAAGTGCCAAGAAGATAGAAAGGGTCTCGAACATGTGGGGGATCCCCGCGATTCTTTTCATCGCCGCGCTTTTCACAGGCAGCCTGGGCTTGACCTCTTACCTGCTGTGGGGGGCGGGAGCTATGGTGGTTGCGGCCGGCGCCTGGGAGGTGGTCAGGCGGGAAATCCGCCCCTGACCCGTGGTCCTGCTTGTTCCAACACGCGCGATTCCTCTGACGATGGTCGTAGGGGGCGTCAGGTTGCGGGCCCGGCTTGCAGCCGTGTGCGTGCCCAGTCGAACGTCTCCGACAGTCCCTCCGAGAAGGGGGTCGTCGGCTCCCAGCCGAGGGTCTTCTTCACGCGGGTTAGGTTAGGCATCCTGTTGAGCGCCCCTGAAGGCCTGGACGGGTCAAGGGTCGGCTCGATCCTCTTTCCTGACAGGTCTATGATTTTTCTTGCAAGCTCCATCACGGTGACTTCTTCTGTGCTCCCGACGTTAACGGTGGCGCTCCCGTTCTTCTCGACGTGCCGAAGCAGCTTGAAGAGCGCGTCGATCACATCGTCTATGTACACGAAGCAGCGCCGCTGGCGGCCGTCGCCCCACACGACGAACCCCTCCTCCGGGTACCTGATCGCCTTCCTCATCAGCGAGGCTATGACCTGGCTCCTGTCTGGGTTGAGGTAGATGTTCTTCCCGTACGCGTGGAATATCCGAGCGACGCCCACAGAAACCCCGGGCATGTAGGAGAGCTCCTTCTCTGCCACGTACTTCGACCATCCATACCCTCCCTCCGGATTGACCTTCTCCTCGGCGTCCTCCTCCCTGAACCTGACGTGGTCCCCGAGCTGCCTGTCGAATGGGTAGACGGACACGCTGGATGCGTAGATAACGGTCCTGACGCCGTTCTCGAGGCACGCGCGGAAGACGTTGCCATCTATGGTGACGTTTGAGAGAAGGGCGGCGAGCTCCCTCCCCGCCGACCCATGCAGGTAGTCGACGCTCCCCACCTCTGCAGCGAAGTGGAACACCGTGTCCGCCCCTTCCAGTGAGCGCTTTGCGACCCCGTAGTCCTTCAGGTCTCCCACCGATACCTTCTGCGCCACGCCCAGGTCCTCAAGGTTCCGAACGCTCCCAGCCGAGAGGTCATCGATTATCGAGGCCTCCTGGCCCTCATCGGCAAGCCGCTTGACGATGTGGCTCCCGAGGAAGCCCGCCCCTCCTGTGACCACCACCTTTCCCATCCGACCTACCCCCTCCTCTTGCCGCCCAGTTCTGTCAGGGTCCACTCCGCCGTGGCCCGGATCGCTTCTTTCGGGTCGGACTTCGGCTTCCATCCCAGTCTCTTGATTCGCTCTATGGAAAGCTGGACGACCGGGTTGTCCCCCTTCCAGCCACGGGGACCTCCCGTGTAGCTCTTCTTCACCCCCTTCAGGTCCATGACTTCAATGACGATGTCAGCGACCTCGTCGACAGTGGTCCTCTCCTTCAGGCCGAGGTTGAATACGTTGACGGGAGAGGAGACCTTCTCGTAGCCGAGCATCACACCGTCCACGCAGTCCCCAACGGACAGGTAGTCCTTGACCTGTCTGCCGTCGCCAAGTATCTCAAGCCGCTTCGGGTTCTCCATCAGCTTGTGCTCAAAGTCCCAGATGGCTCCCCTCCTGCACCTTTCGCCCAGCACCGTGCCGAACCTGAACGCCCAGAACTTCATCGGCCTGAACTGCACGAAGGCAGACGCGAACGCCTCTCCGGCGAGTTTGGACGCCCCGTAGAAAGAAGTCTGTATGCCCGAGTACTCTTCGGGGGTCGGGGAGACCTCAGCCTCGCCGTAGAGGGCTGAGGTTGAGGCGAACACGAAGTCCGGGACGCCGTTGGCGGCGGCGCTCTGCAGCGCGTTCATTGTGCCCATCAGGTTGTAGTCCATGTCAGCGGTTGGGTCGTCCATGCTCACCCTCATCAGCGCGTGGGCGGCGAAGTGGAACGTCGCGTCGCAGCCCTTTGACGCGTTCGCGAGCGTCTTCGGGTGGCGGATGTCTCCTTCAACTATCTTCAGCCGACTGTCTCCCCTGTGCTGCTCGAGGTTCGAGCGTCTGCCGGTGAGCAGGTTGTCAAGGACAACGACGCTCCAGTCCTCCGCGAGGAGGCGATCTACGAGGTGGCTTCCAATGAAACCGAGGCCTCCGGTGACAAGGGCTTTCTTCATCGTTCGGGGCGGCGCCCGAGGCGGAGATTAAAAGTGTCATGTGAGGCTTTTGGCATACGCTGCGGGGCCGCCGGCCTTTCTACCTGCGGGCCCCTCGCTTCACCTGGGGTGCCGTCTTGGCCGGATCGGCGCCTTTGTGGATCGCCAGGAACTCCTGCCATGCCTTGTCGAACTCTTCTCGCGTTTCTTCCGTCCGTTTGTTAAAAGGCATCTGCCTGAGTATCTTTGTCGGGATGGTGACCACGTGCGCTCCAGCCGCGAACGCAGAGGCAACGTCTTCGGGGGTCCTGATACTCCCCACTATGAGCCTGGCCTTCAGCTTGGACTCTTTCGCAGTCGCCACGTAATCCCCGATTATCTTGATCGGGTCCTCTCCCGCTTCCTTGGACCTGTTGTAGAAGAGCGAGACGTAGGTGGCGCCCGCCTTTGCGGCAAGGACAAGCTGGTTGTAGGTCATCATCAGGGTCATGTTGGTCCTGATCCCCTCCTTCGCGAGCTGATGCACCACCCTCAGCCCCCTCCCGTCTGCGGTCATGGCCACCTTCACCACCACCCTCTTGTGCCAGGAGGCGTACTGGCGGGCCTCCGCGAGGAGCTCGGCCTCGGTGTTGGTCGTGGTCTCCACGCTGACGGGGCCGTCTATGACCCTGCAGATGTCGATCACCCGCTTCTTGAAGTCGACCCCCCCTTCTGAGAGGAAGATCTTCTGGTTCGTGGTCACGCCGTCGGCAATCCCCCACTTCGAAAGTTCCACGCATTCGTCAAGGGACGCCGTATCTAGGAAAATCTCTGGCACTGCCATATCACCTGTTGGGGGACTAGTGGGGTGCCTGTCGCGGAGGCGCATATAAGGAGAGACCCCCGGCCGAAGGGAAGGAGTTAAGGCGCCAGCCTCGTCCCCTGCGGCTGAAGCGAGAAATGAGGCAGAGCAGGGCCGTCTTCGTGGACAGGGACGGGGTGCTCAACGACCTCGTCTACGACGAAGAAGAGGGGCGCTCCTCAAGCCCGGTGTCGGCCAGGGAGCTAAGGGTCTTCCCCTTCGTCGCAGGCTCGGTGAAGAAGCTCAGGGCCATGGGATTCCTGGTCGTGGTCATTTCGAACCAGCCAGGCGTGGCGAAGAAGCAGTTCACGGAGGCGGAGCTGAAGAGGATGAACGCCAAGATCGGAAGGGAGCTGGCGTCGAAGGGGACGTCGCTCGACGGGGAGTACTACTGCCTCCACCACCCTGATGGTCTGGTGAAAGAGCTCAGCGTGCGGTGCGGCTGCAGGAAGCCGAAGCCTGGCCTACTGCTGAGGGCAGCAAAGGAGATGGGCATCGACCTAACGGGATCATACTTCGTGGGCGACGGTCTCATAGACGTGGAGGCGGGCAAGAGGGCCGGGTGCAGGACTATTCTCGTCGGGCACGTGACCACCTTCCTCTCGCGAATGATGGAGGAGAGGAAGGCCATCCCAGACTACACGGTCCACACTTTGAAGGACGTGCCAGCCCTGATCGCGAAGATTCAGGGTCAGTAGCCGCGTCCGAGGCTCGTCTTCCCCTTCCCAGAAATGAGAGCCCTCAGCTGCTCGCTCATCAAGTGGGTCAGCACCAGGTGCAACCCTTCCACGTGCGGCGTGGACTCCGCAGGCACGATCACGCAGGCGTCTGCTGCGATCCTGAGCACTCCGCCGTCGAAGCCAGCGAGGCCCACGACCTTCCCCCCGTGGTCCTTCGCGTATTTCACAGCCTTCAGCAGGTTCTGCGACCAGGGCCCCGCCTTGTCGCTCCCCGAGCCGCCGTGCACGCTTATCGCCACGAGTACGTCCCCTTTGCGGAAGAAGTTCCTCAGCTGCTCCACGTAGACCTCACCCCAGCCGTTGTCGTTGGTGAGGGCGCTCATGAGGGGGATGTTGTCCACAAGGGCGAAAGCCCTGAACTTCCTTTCCGCATCGTCGGAGACCCACTTGTTCAGGTCGCAGGCGAAGTGCGTGCTCGTAGATGCGGACCCTCCATTTCCCGCGACAAACACCTGACTGTCATTCTTCCAGGCTTCGAACAAGATCTGGATTGCCTTGTCTATGGAGCCTCTGTCTAGCTTCCTCAGGATGTCCTGCGATTCCGAGAGATATTCGTCGGTGCGGGCCAATCGAGCAGGCCGCGCCTGGGGTTCCGCCTATTAGGTTTGTGGTGGCAGGGCTATTGGGTGCGCCGTCGTTCTCCGCCCCCGCCTACGGGTTATATCATGGCCGAATCGGATGGGCATCGGGCAGGCAGATCCCATTTGATCGTATCGAGGACGCCTTTCAGGCTCTCGCTGGGAGGAGGAGGGACCGACCTCCCCGCCTATTACACGAAGCATGGGGGGTTCTTCGTTTCGGGGGCGGTTAACAGGTACATGCACCTGGTCCTAAACGACAGGTTCGAGCCCGGCATCAGGGTCAGCTACTCCCAGACCGAGATAGTCCAGTCCGCAGACGCCATACGGCACCCAATCGTCCGGGAGACGCTGAAGTACCTCGACTTCCGGGGCAGAATCGAGATAGTCTCTCTTGCGGACGTCCCTGCAGCCACGGGCCTAGGTTCGTCGGGAAGCTTCTCCGTGGGCCTGTTGAACGCCCTCTATGCGCATCAGAAGGTGATCAAAACGCCAAGGGATGTGGCCGAGGAAGCGTGCCACATAGCTATGGTGAGGCTGCGCGAGCCTTCAGGGAAGCAGGACGAATACACGGCCAGTTTCGGCGGGATCAGGTCCTACGAGATTGACAGGGAGGGGAGGGTCACCCCCCGAGAGCTGAGCATCGCACCGGAGACGCTCGACGAGCTCGAGCACGGCATAATGATGTTCTACACCGGCATTAAGAGGAACGCGAAGGACATACTGGGAGGGCAGCGCGACAGGGTATCGTCCAACGCGGATGGGGCCGTGGAGAAGATGCACGCGATCAAGTCGATCGGGTACGAGAGCATGAAGGCGCTGGAGTCGGGAAACCTCAGGCGCTTCGGGGAGCTTCTCGACGAGCACTGGAAGGTCAAACGCGGTGTCACAGACGCGATGACCACCAACGGCATAGACCACTGGTACGCCGTCGCCAGGGAGCGCGGTGCCGTCGGTGGCAAGGTCGTTGGGGCGGGCGGAGGCGGCTTTCTCATGCTCTACTGTGAAGATGGGAGACGGGATGTGAGGTCAGCGCTTGCGAAAGAGGGACTGGTCGAGATGAAATTCAGGTTCGACTACGAAGGAAGCAAGGTAATCTACAACATCTGAAACCATGGGGCTGAGCGCTTGATGCAGGCTGCGATACTCGCCGGAGGCATGGGCACCAGGCTCAGGCCAGTCACCGAGACCGTTCCGAAGGCGCTGATTCCTGTCAGGGGGATGCCTTTCGCTGACCTCCAGCTGGAGCTTCTCAGGAAGAACGGCATAGACGAAATCGTCTTCTGCGTTGGCCATCTGGGGGACATGGTAGAGCGTCACCTCGGTGACGGGACCGCCCACAGATGCAAGATAGTGTACAGCTACGACGGGCCTAGCCTCCTCGGGCCGGCCGGGGCCTTGAAGCGGGCTGAGCCGCTCCTGCACGACCGGTTTTTCGTGACCTATGGAGACGCATACTTGCGGGCACCCTACGGACGTCTGATGGACGCTCTCTTGGCTTCGGGGAAGCTGGGTGTGATGGCGGTCTACAGGAACAAGGACAGGCTCGGTAGAAGCGACGTAGTCGTCGAGGGGGGCGAAGTGGTGAGGTACGACAAGAGGACCAAGGTCGAGGGGATGGACTGGATCAACTACGGGGTTACCGCCCTGCGGAAGGAGGCGCTGGAAGTTGTACCCAGGGGCAGATTCTGCGACGAAGAGACCTTCTACGGTTCGCTCATCGAGCAAAGGGAGCTCCTCGCGTTCGAGGTGAGAGAGAGGTTCTACGAGATAGGCACCCCCGCTTCGCTCTCCGAATTCGAGGCCTTCATTGGCCGGCAGGGAGGGGCTGCCGATGCGCGGGCCTAAACCATGCCTCGGATGATTTCGGCGCACCGTTCGACCCCGCTGTACCTTCTGGACACCGCGCTCACGACCTCGAGCCTCCTCCTGTACGAAGGATCGGTCGCGCAGCTGTCGACCAGCTCGACCAGCCTCTCGGGGGTGAGGCGCTCGGACCTAATCACGGCACCCAGCCCCAGCCTGCCGAACTTCTCGGCGTTGCTTATCTGCTCCGGGTGGTTGCGGATAGGCACGAGTATCGAAGGCTTGAGGCGATCGATGCACTGGGCTATGGTGCTGAGCCCCGCGCGTGCGACTGTCACACCAGATAGCTCGAAGAGCTCGTCCTTGACTGGGCACCACTCGTAAATCCATCCCCCTCCCGCCAGCTTCCGGGGCTCGGTGGACCCACCGGCCACGCCCATCGAGATCACCAGATTGTACCTCTTGGCCAGCTCCCTCCCGGCCCGCAGGACGACCTGAACGAACGCCCCTTTCGTGACTTCTGGCCCGCTGATCGGGAACAGGACCACGGGCCTGCCGTCCAGCCCGAGGGCCGACTTCGCCTTTTCCACCCTCTGCTTTTCAACCCTGACCCTTGGGACCGTGAACCCGGTGAACTCTATGACGCGGGCCATCGACAACCCGGAGAGGTTCTCCTCACCGATGGTGAATGGTGGCGGGAGGTCGGTGACAAGCACCTTGTCGCTCAGGGACCACATCAGGCCCAGGGCCTCCCCCGCGATGTCCTCGTACACCCGCCCCGACCTGTTTCTGAACCTCGGCGGGAAAAGGACCTTGAACTGGTTGAGCATGGTCACCACGGGCTTGGATTTCGACCACGCGGCCAGGACGACGGAGAGCTTGGAATCAGAGATCACCAGGTCCGGGTTGAACCTGGCCATCGTCCTCCTCTCGAAGGCCAGCTGCCTGAGGAAGTCGTTGAACATGTGCGGGAAGCGGGGCAGGACGCTCTTGGAAGCGAAACCGCCGTCCGCCGTCCACTCCACGTCCAGCGGCGGGCTTGCCTCTGTCCGAACGCCTTCGCCCACCGCTCTGAAGTGGGTGAGGCCCTGTCCTGACGACGAGAACAGGACATCAAACTCTGGGGGAGGGAGGAGACGTGCTACTTCCAGGGACCGGGTCGCATGACCCATTCCAGAACCGAAGACGGCGAAGTACACCCTGCGCGCAACCAAGTCTTGTCCTCTCGCTACCTGCCGAGCTCTCAGAACAGGGGCAACCTCGCCGCTGGTTGGCTATTATTGTCTTGGTATGACCAGCCGGCATGCATGAAGGAGGCAGGGCTTCCCGTAAGGCTCGCGAGGGCAGACTTCGAAATATAAATATCGAGGCAGCCAACCGGGGGACAAGCCGAGGGGTTGGATTCGTGATAGTGCCGATCTGGCTCATTCTCGAGGTCGTCACGCTGGGTATTGGGATCCCGGTGCTGGCGCTCGAGTACTACTGGGTCATCCTGCTCGCGATGTCGCTCAGGTACCCTAGGGACCTCGGGAAGAAGGACGCGAAGCTCAGCCGCTACCCGCTCGTATCCGTCCTGATTGCGTCTTTCAACGAGAAGTTCGTGATCGAAAGGTCCCTCGACGCCATCAAGCACCTCGACTACCCCAAGGACAGGATACAGGTGGTGGTCGCAGAC
>Ga0335079_10009509_pt1 | contig 11075 bp, 8 predicted proteins | sample Lox_Sample_33_FD_206719 | JGI IMG/M metagenome (GOLD analysis project Ga0335079, IMG submission 206719) | Soil microbial communities from Loxahatchee National Wildlife Refuge, Florida, United States - Lox_Sample_3.3 | ecosystem: Environmental > Terrestrial > Soil > Wetlands | place: USA: Florida... | reverse complement strand
GGCTACACTTCCCGACCGGCCTCCAGGGCAGTAACGTCGGCTGTCGCCTGCCCATGGGTAGAAATGTGCTGCTCGAAGGTGGGTCGAGTCACCGAGGCTGTCCCGTGCCGGATGCACGATTCATTATGGGACTGTTGGCCACGGCAAGCCACGCCCGGCGCAGGTTGAGCTTCGACGAGGTCCTCGAGGCCGGGCTGCCGGCCGTCTACCAGCAGTACGGCGAGCGGCTGCTGTACCTGGACGGCAGGATCTTCGACGTCAGCGATCCCGAGGCGATCGCCGAGATCATGCTCGTCGGCGTGGGCGCAGCCGACCAGGCGGTCGGCCTGGAGTTCGGCTGGCGGCACGCGGGCGCCTGCTCCTGTCGCTTCTGTGCGACGCGACCGACCGACACGGCCGGAGTGGTCGAGAGCGACGCGGTCATGACCGGAGCCGACGAGGGCCTGACAGCGGCCCTCCCTCTGCCTCAAGGGCAGAGGGACGAGGCTCTTGCAAGCTGAGGGCACAGACCAGGCCCGGCTAGCGTGGTCACCCCGCGTTGGCGCCACCGGATCGTCGTGGAACATTGCCTGCCGGTATCCTGCGACGACCTGTGCCCGTGGACTTCCGCCAGTCGAGAGAGGCGTGCGCCTCACCGCCACGAGTAGACGCGCACCCAGTCCACCAGCATCGTCGCCGGAAACGGCGTGGTCGCGTCGGGCGCGCCGTCCCAGACTCCGCCGACCGCCAGGACGAAGACGAGGAAGTACGGCTTGTTGAAGACCCATCGCCGGCCGCCTGACAGGGAGCGTGGCGTGTACGTGGCGTACGGCACGCCGTCGAGCGTCATCTGCACAAGGTTGGGCGCCCAGTTCAGACCATAGACGTGGAAGCCCTGCGAGAGTGGCGCCGACGTCTGATGCGACGTGGTCAGGCCGTACCCGTCCGGGTTGGCCGTGCCCGGACCGTGGATGGTGCTGAAGACCGTGAACGGATCCCGCCCGATGCACTCCATCACGTCGATCTCGCCACACTGCGGCCATCCGGCCTTGTCGATGTCGGCGCCGAATCCGCCGAACCCCGGCCACAGGCCCAGGCCCGCGGGCAACTTGATGCTCGCCTGGATAGAGCCGTAGGTCGTGGAGAACCTCCCCAGGCTCTCGATCTTGCCCGACGTGTAGTTCTGTGTGGAGCCAGCCGCGCCGTAGGTCTCGCGCAACGCGGTGATCGCCAGGTGGCCCCGGCCGTCGAGAGCCACGTTCTTGGCTCGAGCCGTGTAGTACTCGAGCTCGCCGGCGTTGGAGCCCTTGCCGGTGTCGACGTACCACCAGGCTGGATCCGGAGGCGCGCCCGCGGCGCCGCTGAACTCGTCGGACCACACGAGCCTCCGGGCGGCGATCTTCGCGACGCTGAAGCGCGGCGGAGCGGAGACGCTGCGATCGATGGTCCCGGCAATCTCGACGGGTGTACCGGCGCGCATCTCGCCCAGCGTCACCGGCCGACCGTGGCTCCCCGCGTACGCGATCCTGGCCGTTTGCCCGACTCGCAGGGTGACCTTCTGCCCGCGATAGGCTTCGACACTCCGCGATCCGCGCCACATGGTGACCACGAGGACACGGGTCGCCGGGTCTGCCGACACGACGCTGGCCGAGGAGACGAAGCTGCTCGTGCCGGTGTCGCGTGCGTGGCGGCTGGCCAAAGCCAGCCCCACTCCCAGCAGGCAAAGGGCGGCAAGAGCGCCGGCGAGAACCAGACGCCTCTTCATTCTGGCCTGAGCTGCACCCATTCGTCGGTGCAGCTTACTATGACTTGTACGCCCGCACCCAGTCGACCAGCATCGAGGCGGGGAACCTGGTCTTGGCGTTCGGGTTGCCCGGCCAGCTCCCGCCCACGGCGAGGTTGAGAATGACGATGAAGCGCTTGCTGAAGATGCTCGACATGTTCGGCATATAGGTCACGTAGGCCTTGCCGTCGAGGCTCATGCGCACCATGGTGGGCGTCCAGGTCACGCCGTAGGTGTGGTAGCCGGCGGCCAGATTGGCCGCGCTCCTCCTGGCCGTCGTGCGGTCGTAGCTCGGGGCGTGCACGGAGCCGTAGACGACGTGCGTGTTGTTGCCCAGGTTCTCCATGGCATCGAGCTCGCCGCAGGCCGGCCAGACCGCCGAATCGTAGTCGGCGCCCAGCGCCCAGAACGCCGGCCAGAGTCCCTTGCCGGCGGGCAGCCTGATCCTTGCCTTGAGCGTGCCGCACGTCGCGGTCAGGTTGCTTTCCATCTCGCCCGAGGTGTACTTGCCGGCGGATTTGCGCGCCGTGATGACGAGCTGGCCCTTGCCGTTGAGCTTCACATTGGCGGCCCTGCAGGTCGCGAGGTGGTCGTTGCCGGCGCCGCTCTTGTGCACCCACCAGATGTGAGAGTTCACTTTGGTCCCGCTGAACGAATCGGACCAGGCGAGCGTCTGCGCGCGCGCCGGAGCGGCGACTGCCAGCGCCGCCACGGCCACTGCCGCCAGGGTCAGGATCTTCATGGTGCCTCCTTGGAATGGCTTTCCGGGCCAGGGTGTCGCGCCTTTCTGTCGCGACCTCGGCCTGCCGGGGGCGAGGGACCTGCGAACCCCTCGTCCGGGCGACGATCGAAACGACGGGCGCGCCAGGACAGGCGTAGTCCGTCCGACCGTGTCGGGGCGTGACGAGTCGCGCCGGGCGACCGGAGAGGGGCCGCCGGCGCTTAGATCAGGGGAGGACGGCGACCGCTTGGTCGCCGAGAAGAATGCTGCGGGGCGCTGCGGGGAAAGAAGGGAACAGGGCCGGTGCCGTCGGTCTACGGTGCATGACTTGCCTCCTTACGGAAGTCTGCCGGACTTCCCTGGGGTGGGCGCTGTCAGAAGCGCGCCGTTCGCTGATGGTTGGTCGCTGGTGTTGCCTGGACTGCAAACGCCCGAGACCTTACCGGCCCTTGTTCTGCCCGTCAACCCGCACACCTCTAAAACCAACGAACTGCAACGCTCGCCGCAGGCCTTGCTGCGCCAGGCTCGACAGGCGTCCGCCTCGCCGCCGCGGCGCTGGTATAGGCTGGGTTCGGCGATGCGTCGGCGTTGCGGCACTGACAGGGGGTTACCGGCCGGTCATGAGAATCGTGGTCTTCCCGTACGACCCCAACCCCTACGAGAGCCTGCTGTACGACGCCATGAGGCGCCACGACATAACCGCCGAGTACATCAGACCGCTCCCCATCATAGATACGTTGCATTTTCCGGTCGCCGCCGTCCTTCACCGGCTTCGTGGGTGCCGCATTCTCCACATCCATTGGCCGTCGTTCTACCTGCCGCTGCGCGTGCCGAAGAGAGAGTTGGTGTCCTGGTACATCGCGAGGCTCGACATCTTCATCATCAGAGCACTGCGGTATCGGCTGGTCTGGACGGTGCACAACGTGCTCCCACACGAACCCATGACCAGCGACGACGCCGATATCGCGCGCCGACTCTCCGACGCCGCCGATGCGAAGATCGTGCTGTCACGCTCTACCATGACGGAATTGGCGCGCCTGTCACTCGACACGACCAACGTTCACGTCATCCCGCACGGCAACTACCTGCCGAGCTTCCCGGAACGACCGACTCGACACGATGCGCGCCTGAAGCTGAAGCTCGGCGACTCGGAGTTCGTCGTGCTGTTCTTCGGGTCGGTGCGGCCCTACAAGGGCATCGACGGGCTCCTGGCCGCCGCGAGCTCCGCTGGGATCCCCGGGATCAGAGTGGTGGTCGCGGGGCTCTGCAACGACAAAGCCCTGGCAGCCCGGATCGCACGTGCCCAGACGAGCGGCCGCGTCGACTTCCACAATCGCTTCATCCCGCCGAGCGAGGTGCCGGTGTTCTTTGGCGCGGCAGACGTCGTCTGCCTGCCCTTCACGTCGGTCACCAACAGCGGATCGGCGCTCCTGGCTCTCTCGTCCGGCAAGCCGCTCGTGGCGCCCCGCATGGGGGCTCTCTGCGATCTGCCCGACGACGTGGGCCTCTTCTACGACCCCGCAGACCCCGGCGGCCTGGCCGGGCGCCTCAAGGCAGCCGCCGACTCTGAAAACCTCGACGCCGTCGCCGACCGAGCCCTCGCGTATGCGGCCTCGCTCAGCTGGGACGCGATAGGCGAGCAGACGGCCGCGGTCTTTCGGGCCCTGTCCGAGCGCCGCGACGGCGCGTCGGTCAGCCGCTCCCCACTCGCGAGGTTCGCGCGAAGAGGTGGCTCCTGGCGAAGACGCTCACGTAGATGACCGCCGAGATCGCCTGACCGACCAGCCATCCCGCAGCCGCTGTGGTCAGGCCGTGGCCGGCGCTCAGCAACACGCAGCCGACCACGCACACCGCGTTCACCGCGTTCATGGCGAAATAGGCGAGCACCCGACGTTTGACGTTCAGCCATGCGTCGCCCAACCAGTTGAGCGCGACCAGCAGACTGGCGACCGAGAGGATCACGAGGCAGGCGTACCCGTGCCGTGCGTACAGCGGCCCGTAGATGTACAGGACGGGCCAGCCCAGAACGATCGCCAGGCCGATCGCCGGCACGAGCATGCCGTACAGATGCCTGATGGCGTTCTGGAAATGGGCCACGTCGTATCGCCCGTCGCTCTGCTGGGAGGTCTCCGAGATCATCGCCTGCGACGTCGAGGCGGCGATGATGCTCAGGAAAGCCGCGATCTGCATGGGCATGTAGAAGTAGGCCGCCGCCACCGCGCCCAGCTTGCTCAGGACGATCAGCGGCACGAGGGTGCTCGGCAGCACGCCGAACACGCCGCCGAGGTAGTTGCCCGCCGCGAAGGCCCGATGGCGCAAGACCTCTGACATGCTCGGCGCAAGCGATTCGCCGGGCAGCAGCCGCACGATGACGACATACACGTTGTACGCGATCCCAAAGCAGAAGACGACGACATACGTGATCAGGATCCCGGCCGTCGCCAGGGGCAGCAGGAGAAACGGCAGCAGCAACCGTGGCAGGCTGATGATGATGGCCTTTCCGAGGATGTACTGCCCCTTGCGGAAGGCCATCAGGGTGCCGTCCAGATAGGCGCTCACGGCGATGCCCGCTACCAGCATGAAGAGCAGCGTGGCCAGCAACGGCGACCCGGCGACGAACTCCAAGCGCGGCACGACACGACCGACGAGCAGCAGCGCGAGGGTCGCCCCGGCGATCGATGCACAGACGACGAGGGTCAGTGCTCCGGTGAAGAGCCGGCCACGCCGGCTGCTCGTCGGCAGGAACCTCAGGATCGTGTTGGGCAGCCCCAGGTTGGTGAACGTCGCGACGAGCACACCGTAACTGATGAACGAGGCCGCCAGGCCGACGTCGTGCGCACTGAACAGGCGTGCGCAGATGATCCAGAACAGGAACGCCACCCCTGCGTTGACCGCCTGACTGACGACGAGGATCGTCGAGTTCCGCCGCAGACTGTCGGCCGTCAGACGATCGTAGAACCGCGTGAGGTCTGTCTTGAGGCTGCGATGCCGGCGTTCGGCCATGCTCGGTGGGCTCCCCCGATGATCCCGGCTAGTCGGACGCCTCGCGCCAGCGCCCCGTCAGGTAGACGGCCACGTAGAGGAACAGGAACAGCAGCGCGAACAGCACGGTGAAGCCGAGCATGCGTACGCCTGCGTTGGGCTGGCCGCTGCGGTCGAAGGCCTTGTCGAACAGGGCCAGCGGCGCCTGAAAGACGTTCCAGCTGTTCCAGCCCAGGAAGCGCCCCCAGTAGATGCCGATGCTGCCCAGCACGGTGACGAGTCCGACGAGCCCCCAGCCGGCGACGGCGCCGGCGGCGCGCGCCACGATCTCCTGCATGAGGCGCAGCGAGACGATGCCGAGCAGCAGCCCCGTCCAGGCATACCAGGCGATCAGCATCACGTCGAACCATTCCGGCACCGCATCGTGGAACTCCCCGAGGTGGACGAAGTCGGTCACGATGTACGGCGCGTTCGGAAAGAAGAGCAGCCAGACGATCGCCGTGGGCACGATCAGAAAGCGCGCCCGCAGGCTGCGCCGCAGCGAGTAGCGGTAGGCGAGGGCCGCCAGCACGAGCGGGATCCAGGCCAGGAACAGGTTCCAGATGAGGAACTGGAAGTGGCCGGTGTGGGCGTAGACGGTGCGCGCCGCGATCAGGGCGAGGCACATGAGCGAGGCCAGACCGAGCAGCGTGAAGATGGCCCCGTTCCTGCTGCGCAGATAGGAGCTGAGGGAGCCGCGGGCCATGCTGGGCGCCTCTCCCCTCAGCGTGATCGGGTGCCGGCAAGATACCAGGCCCATGTGGTGGCGAGCCCCTCGGCGAAGGGCGTCGAAGAGGTGAAGGCGAGCAGGTCTGCCGCGCGCTCGCAGGCGGCGCGCGAGCGCCCGATGTCATCGGCGCGCGCGGCCGCGAACTCGACGGCGGGCCGGCGACCGCTCGCCTCGGCCAGGGCCGCCAGCACGTCGAGCAGGCTGGTCTCCAGGCCTGTGCCCACGTTGACGGGCGCGGCCGCGAGGCGTGCGCCCCCCGCGTCGGGCCGCCCGCCGTCGAGCACGGCGCGACAGGCGGTGACCACATCGGCGACGTAGACGAAGTCGCGCGTCTGGCTGCCGTCGCCGTAAACGGTGCACGGCCGCCCGGCCGCGACGCGGTCCATGAAGATCGCGATCACGCCCGAGTACTCGGACGAGGGGTCCTGTCGCGGCCCGTAGACGTTGAAGAAGCGCAACACGCCGACGTCGAGCGTCCCGTCCCGGCAGGCCTCGCGGCACAGCTGCTCCGCGCGCAGCTTGGAGGCCGCGTAGGGCGACTCGGGGTGCGGCCTGGCGCCCTCTCGCGCCGGCAGGTCGTCGGTCGAGCCGTAGATCGCGCACGACGAGGCGAAGGCGACGCGGCGCACGCCCGCTTCGCGCGCCGCCGTGAGCACGTTGGCGGTGCCGCCGACGTTCACGGCGTCGGTCTCGGCCGGGTCGTCGAAGGAGCGGGTGACCGAGGCGACGGCGGCCAGGTGGAGCACCCGGTCGCAGCCCCGCGTCGCGGCGGCGCAGGCGCCGGCGGCGCGCACGTCGCCCTCGACGACCTCGAGCGCGCCGGTCTCGAGAGCGCCGCTCACGCTGGAGAGGTTCTCGTGCTTGCCCGTCGAGAAGTCGTCGAGCACGCGCACTCGCTCGCCGCCGGCCAGGAGCGCCTCGACGGCGTGCGAGCCGATGAACCCGGCCCCGCCGGTGACCAGCACGCAGCCGCTCACGGACCGCCCCGTCTGCGCGCCGGTACGACGCTCCTGCTCCCTCTCACCTGAGACTGACCCTCCCCCGGTCCGTCCACGGACCGACTGGTGCTTTCAGGCCTTCCACGATAGCGGAGACGGCCGGGCCGCCCGCCGTACGTATACAACGTAGCTTACGCTTCGGCGGGCAGGCCCCAAAAGTCCGCCTCCGGCCTGTCGACAACATGCGGGAACGTTGTCCCCCTCAGGAGGCGGTTCCATGAAGGGCCTGCGCCTGGCCGCGACCGGCAGCCTCACGACTCTCTTCCTGCTCCTCGTCCTCACCCCCGCGTTCGTCCAGGCGAGCACGACCGCCTACTCGTGCCGCGCCACGGTGGTCGCGGTCCATCCGGCCGCCCGCACGATCACCGTCAAGCTGCGGAGCGGTTCGGCCACGATCATGGCCCTGCGCGGCCGCGACGTCACGATCACGCTGAGCGCCAAGGCCGCCTTCAGCGACGCCTCGCACGAGGTCTCGCCCCTGACCCTGCGCCGGCTCGTGCGTGGCGCGGTCGTGAGCCTGAGCGGCACCGTGACGCGCGCCCACGGCGTCGCCCGTGCCGTCGCCACCAGGGTCGTGCTCCGGAGGCTGCCGAACGGCACCCTGCTCTGGTCCGACGACTTCAGCGGCCCCGCCGGTGCGGCCCCGGGCGAGCCCTGGTATGCCGACACCGGCACCGCCAACTCCGACGAAGCCGAGACGCTGAGCGCGAGCAACGTCGCCCTCGACGGCAGCGGCCACCTCGTCATCGTGGCGCGGCGCACGGACGCCGGTTACACGTCGGCCGAGATCGAGACCGGCGCAAAGCCCTTCTGGCAGTACGGCCGCATGGTGGCGCGCATCGAGCTGCCGGCGGGGTGCGGCCTGTGGCCGGCCTTCTGGGCGCTCGGCACCGACTACGACAGCGCCGGCTACCCGCGCTGCGGCGAGATCGACATGATGGAGAACCTGGGCCAGAACGTGCGCGTCGCCTACGGCAGCATCCACGGGCCCGAAACGGCGAGCTCCGACACGTTCGGCATCACCACCGCCAAGACGGCGGCGAGCTCGCTGTCGAGCGGCTACCACCTGTTCGGCGTCAACCGCGCCAAGAACCTCGTGCAGATCACCCTCGACGGCGTGCCCTATGCGACCTACCGGCCGAGCACGCTGTCAAAGGGCGAACAGTGGGTGTTCAACAAGCCCTTCTACGTGCTGCTCAACCTCGCCGTCGGCGCCTCGGGGTCGTGGCCCGGCACGCCCAGCGCGTCGACCACCTTTCCGGCCCGGATGCACGTCGACTGGGTGCGGCTCTACGCCTGGTCGCCGGCGAGCTGAGGCGGCCGCCCCGGGGCGCCTCTGCGTCAGCCGCCGGCCGACGCGAGCACCGGGCGCGCGGTGCGCCGGAACAACAGCGTGCCGTCGCCCGCCCAGACGAGCTTCCAGTCGTTGCTCTCGAGCATGAGACCACGCCAGGTGTCGGCCTGCAGGGGCGTCAGCATACCGTACTCGGACGAGTACTCCTCGAGGATCGGCGACCATATGGCGTACAGGTCGCCCGAGGGGGTGCCGTTGGTCGCACGCGCGAAGCTCTCGTAGTGCGCCGTGAAGGCGTCGAGGTCGCCGGCGTTGGGGAGCCCGGGCGCGAGCTTGGCAGGGTTGACCAGCGTATCGAAGGTCGTGACCGTGCGGCCCGCCGAGAAGTCGGGCGGCGCGACGGGCAGGTCGCCGTAGCCGACGCCCACCAGGTAGGAGCCCGCCGGCGACTGACTCTCGAACACGCGCAAGGCCGTCAGGTCGGGGCGGCGCATGACGTTGACGCCGTCCATGCCGAAGTTCGCCACCAGGAAGGTGCCCAGCAGGGTACAGACGATGGCCGCGAGGGCAGCGCGGCCGAGCCACGACGGCGGGCGCCTCACCGCCCGGATCGCGAGGAGCGCGAGCCAGGGTATGCCGAACAGGGTCGCCCGGTAGATGCCTTCGTTGCCGTAGGAGTTGAAGGCGACCAACCCCAGGCCCACGCCGGAGCTTATGAGAAACGCCCACGCCCAGGCGTGACGCAGGTTCCGCAGGAAGCCCACGAGCGCGCCCGCGATCAGGACGAGCTCGCCGAGGAGCAGCGCGTAGGAGCTCAGCTCGACGATCAGCTGCCGCTTGAGCTCCGGCGCGGTGGCTGCCGGCGGCGGCATGAAGTTGGCCAGGTGCAGGAGGCCCGACCACGACACGAAGCCGGAGACCACGCGGAAGTTGAGCTGCAGCCAGATGACCGCCGGCACCAGCATGGCCGCCGCCGCCCAGCGCGGCCGGGCGCGGCCGAACACGGCGAGCACGATCAGCACGCCGCCCACGATGTAGGGACTGAGTTCGTGGGTCATGGCGACGGCGAAGCCGGCGAACCAGAGCAGCAGGGCGGCGGCCCAGCCGGGCAGCACGGGCGGCTCGGTCGAGGTGGACACGAGGGCGTACACGCCGAGGCCGATGACGAACCCCACCGACTGCGGCGAGAAGTAGTCCTCGCCGATCGCGTTGACCAGCAGGACGAGCAGTATCCCGATCCAGCAGCCGTAGATGGTCGGGGCCACGCGCCCGAAGAGGAACCTGAGCTCGGCCAGGGCGACGAGGCCGATGATCACCGGCCAGAACGTGGCCAGACCGAGCGAGTCCGAGACCCCGGCGACGCGGCAGATCCAGGCGATGCCGGCAAAGAAGGCCGAGTAGACGGCGTAGATGCCGGCGTCGGCGTTGACGTGGTGGTTGCGCAGGATGTATTGGACGATCTCGATGTGTTTGGCGGCGGTCTGGGCCCGCGGCATGGCGTAGACCAGGGCGGGCGTGAGCGTCGTCGCCAGGGCGAGCGACACGACGGCCAGGGCGACGTAGACCTCGCGCTTGCCACGTGCCAGGATCACGGCCGCGAGCAGCAGCGCAAGCCCGGCGTACCAGAGCGGCGAGATGTGGGTCAGAAAGCCGGCGACACCGGGGGTGACGCGGCCCGCGTGCAGCACCGCCCACACCCACATGGCGGTGCCCGCCGCGGTCAGGAGCGTGCAGCGCGTCAGCACCGCGGTCGCGGCGCGACGCACTCCCTGCGGCCGGCGGCTCGCGGCGGCCACCGGGCGCGCGCGGCGGTAGTCGGCCGGCGTGTGGGCCGCCACCACCGTCAGGCGCTCACGACGCGGGGCGGCCAGCCTGCGGGCCGCCGCCGCGTTCAGACGGGCGCGGCGGAGGTCCCGCAGTGCCCGAGGGAGCGCGGCCAGGTGCGCCGCGCCGGCGATGGCGGCGATGGCGGCAGCCCACAGGAACGGGTGCCACAGGGGCTCGAGGACCATGATCGCGCCGGCCAACATGATCGTCGACAGCCCGACCAGCCCGGCAACGCCCAGCCGCACCGCGAGGCCCGGCGCGCGCGCCGCCTGCAGCGGCGCGGCGCCGACCCCGAAGAAGACCGCACCCAGCGTGCCGGCGAGCGCGAGGTTCGGCAGGCGCAGGGCGACGCCGAGCGCGTAGAGGGCAAGCGACGCGGCAAAGCAGCCCGTGAAGGCCAGGCGCAGCGTGTGGGTCTGGCGCGCGACCGGCGCGACCTGCGGCAGCGGGCCCTCGGCGGGCGCGACCCACGGTCCCGTCACGACGCGGGCGGCCTCGGTGGGGCGCGCCGAGAGCTCGCGCGGCACCGCCCTGACCCGCGGCGCGAGCTCGCTCGGCCGCTCCCACTCGCGGGCGGTGGTCACGCCGTGCTCGAGGGCGTGGACGCGCAGCTGGTGGCGGGTCGCGAAGGTCGCACCGCAGGACGAGCACGAGAAGGTCAGCGCCTCCGGACCCGCGACGCTCGGCGGGCCGGCCACAGGGCGCGGCAGGTCGCCGGCGTG
>Ga0335079_10009508_pt1 | contig 11075 bp, 10 predicted proteins | sample Lox_Sample_33_FD_206719 | JGI IMG/M metagenome (GOLD analysis project Ga0335079, IMG submission 206719) | Soil microbial communities from Loxahatchee National Wildlife Refuge, Florida, United States - Lox_Sample_3.3 | ecosystem: Environmental > Terrestrial > Soil > Wetlands | place: USA... | reverse complement strand
GTGCGGCACTCACCGAGACGCTGGAAATTTTTTTCACGGCCTTAGCGTTCGATCTGGCGATCCGCGCGCTGCAAGCTGAGCGAGACCGACCGCTGCGTTATTGGGCTGGATGTGGGTTGGCGTGTGCTGGCGCAATTTTGCTGCGACCGGATGGCGCGATGTTGCTGATCGTGATTGAAATTTATTTGCTGGCGCTGCTGCTCAAACCTCGTTTTCGGAATCCTCCGGCGACTCCAGCGGCAGGACGTGCGATTGTGCACGATTTTCAGGCCGCAATTCTCATCGGAGTCATCGCAATCGCGCCGCTGGTGCCGTGGACAATCCGCAACTGGCGGGTGTTCCACCAATTTCAGCCACTCGCGCCGCGCTACGCCAACGAAGAAAACGAATTCGTGCCCATGGGATTCAATCGCTGGGTGAAAACCTGGATGGCGGACTATGTGTCGGTCGAAGAGATTTATTGGCAGGAACCTGGGAGCCCGATTGACCCAAATCAACTTCCCTCTCGCGCATTTGATAGCCCGCAACAAAAAACAGAAACCATCGCGCTGATCGACGACTACAACAAAGTTCTGCACGTGACGCCGGAGCTGGATCAAAGATTTGAGACTTTGGCGGAGGCGAGAATTCGCGCCCATCCGGTCCGTTATTACATCGAGCTTCCGGTGCTGCGAATTCTTGATATGTGGCTGCGGCCGCGTACGGAAATGCTGCCTTCGGATACGCGCTGGTGGGAATTCAATGATGAACTGAAATGGTCGGTGCTGGCGATTGCGCTCGGCGTGATCGGTTTGTTTTACGTAATCTGCGGCCTCGTGGGATGGGTTTCGTCACGCCCGATCGCGCTCACGGGGTTGCTGCTACTGTTCGTGGTGCTGCGTTCGGCATTTCTGGGCACGCTAGAAAATCCGGAGCCGCGATACACGCTTGAAATGTACCCGGTCATGATTGTGGTCGCGGCTTACGCTTTGGCCAGCTCGCGGCGAGACTTGGCTTGACCGGCTCGGACCGCGTCGTCTAGCAAAGAGATTAGCTTAGCGGCGAGTCGCTCATCCGGAAGCGCGTGCGCACGTGTTCGGAGAGCAATTCAATCGCGTTGCGATTGGCGATTGGATCGGTGCGGGCCAGGTAGCGCATGGCTTCGACCAACACACGCTGGCCATCTACGTAGCGGGGATCAGACGTGCGCTCGCGTGATTTTTTGCGGCTAATATCGGGGGGTACTGGGATGGTAAAAACTTTGGCCATGTGGCTCCGCGCTTCTGGCAATAATTACGTGTCCTAAATTAGGTGTCTTGGATGATGTTTTCGAGTATAACGCGGCATTTTTGATAATGCAGCCGCAAAGTTTAATCGGCGATAGATGCAAGCTGCTGATTCTTAATGGTTTGTGATTGTTGCGTTGCCGTGTGTTTTCAACTTGAAGACGTTCGGCGAAATTTTCTTGCCCAGCTGGATGTTCGAGTAGTTTGCCAGCCGATAGTCGCCGTTGGTTTCGATCAACTTTTGCTGAACAGAAGTGCCGTCCTCCGGATTGATCCACAAAATGATTTCAGGTACGTGATTCTTGACGTTCTCGGCTTTGGGCGTCAGATCGAGCTTCGCAGCTTCGATACCGTTTTCGACTTTCTCCAGACCCTCGTACTTCACGTCGAAGGATTTGCGCATTTCATTGCCGCTGCTTAGAAAACCGAGCGCGAGAAATGTTTCGACCTCCTCGCGATGGGTGCCCGCATCGTACACATCGACGGCAGCTAACCTTGGCTTATAGACCTGAATTTTGCCTTCAGATAAAACCACCTGCTCCTCATCTGGCGGCTCGATGTCAGCCGCCATCTTGACTTGGTCGCCGTTCCGCTCGATAAAAATCCTGCCGGTCTCGGGGCTTTCCTTCTCGTCTACAACGCTGTTGTACATGGTCCAGCTGAACTTTGCTTCCACGCTGTGATATCTCGCCGCAGTCTGGTCCATTTTGGCGAGGATGGTATCAAGGTCGTTCTGCGTGCCCACAAGACAGGGCGCAGGCATTGCGTCCAACAAAGGAAACCGGCAAAGGCCCTGAGACATAAGTACAACAGAAAAGAAAAAAGGAATTGCGAGCGGGGCAATCGGTCTCGCGTAAAAGATGGATCGTCTTTTCATGTTGATCGCCGCTACTCTCTCTGAACCCAGACTTTGTAGATCAGAACCTGGCCTTTGATGTCTTTTACCGGCTCGTATCGCGAAATGCTGACATCACCGGAAATCGGTTCGATGACACGAAGCAATGCGGCGCGGATGGCTTGATCGTCGCCCTCGGGAACGGCGCGCGCTTCCACCTGATAAATCAATCCACCTTTGCCGTCTGGATAGACGACGACCCCGGTTGAGTGCGGGTTGTGCTCGACTGGATGATCGTTGAATTCGATCAGCCTCGGCGAGAAGAATACGAATAACAATATGAGCGTGACCATCACGTCATATTGGATAGTGCCACGCTCATATGACCAAAAGACGAAACTTTTAATCGTCCGCCAAGCGCCGCCCACGGGAACTGAGGGCGTTTCATGCTCGACGGTTTTTAGTTCGGTGTGCAAGGAAGTTTATTGAACCATCGGATCATTGACTCAATGGCTGAATCACTCAATCACTCAATGATTCAACGCTTCAATTCTAGATGTTTTCACCCGCCGTGAGTTGCCTTTATGCGGTCACGGCCTTGAATGCGATCAGTGCGCATGTACGGGCGGAGCGCCTCCGGGACTATGACCGTGCCATCCGACTGCTGGTAGTTCTCCAGGATGGCCAGCCAGGTACGCCCGACAGCCAGGCCGCTGCCGTTCAGGGTGTGCACGAATTCAGACTTGCCCTTGCCGTCCGGCCGGAAGCGAATATTGGCCCGCCGCGCCTGAAAAGACTCAAAGTTCGAGCAGGAAGAAATCTCGCGATAAAGTTGCTGGCCCGGAAGCCAGACTTCCAGGTCATAGGTCTTCGCTGACGAAAATCCCATGTCGCCGGTGCTCAGGACCATCACACGATAAGGCAACCCAAGCTTCTGCAGAATCTCTTCCGCATCGTGCGTCAGCTTTTCTAATTCTTCGTACGAGTTTTCCGGGCGTGCGAACTTGACCAGCTCAACCTTCTGGAACTGATGTTGGCGAATAATGCCGCGCACGTCCTTTCCATATGACCCGGCTTCGCTGCGGAAACATGGCGTGTAGGCAGTGAGTGAAATTGGCAGCTTGGATCCATCCAGGGTTTCATCACGATACAGATTCGTAACCGGAACTTCGGCGGTCGGGACCAGCCACAGGTCCTTTTCTCCATGCGGGACACGGAACAAATCCGCAGCAAACTTTGGCAACTGGCCAGTACCGTACATGGATTCAGAATTCACCATATAAGGCGGCAGCACTTCGGTGTAGCCGTGCTCGCGCGTGTGAACGTCAAGCATGAAATTGGCGAGCGCGCGTTCGAGATGGGCGCCGGCGCCCCAATAAACTGCAAAGCGCGCGCCAGAAAGCTTGGCGGCCCGCTCCAGATCCAGAATGCCAAGTTCTTCGCCTAATTCCCAGTGCGGCTTGGGCTTGAAATCGAATTCCGGCGGGGTGCCCCAGCGGCGCACTTCCACATTCGTTTCGGCGGAACTCCCGACCGGCACGGACTCGTGCGGCATGTTGGGAATGCCAACCAGCAGATCGGACATACGCGAGTCGTATTCTTCAGCGGCCTTTTCCAGTTCCTGGATTTGCTCGCGCATGGCCTTGGTATCGGCCACAATCTGGGTCGTATCCTGCCCACCTTTTTTCATCGCCGGAATCTTGGCAGAAAGCCGGTTGCGCTCTGCTTTCAGAGTTTCCGCCGACTGGATCGCCTGCCTTCGTTGTGCTTCAACCGTGGGGAAGTCTTTCAGGACGGACTTCGGGTCCATGCCGCGATTTCGCAGCATTTCTTCAATTTTCGGCAGGTTGTTGCGGACGAAGGCAAGGTCGAGCATGAGAACACTACTGTAACGGAAGGAATAGAGAATTTGCACGTGCCACGAAGCGCTGTGGCGGGAGACCTGCGGTACAATCTCGTCCATGATTCCCCAGGACTTGCTGGATATTCTGGTCTGCCCGGTTTGCAAAAAGCCGCTGATGGTTGCCCCGAACCACGAAAGCCTGAAGTGTGGCGAGTGCCGGCGGGTTTATCCGGTTCGCGATGACATACCGATTCTGCTCGTCGATGAAGCTACAATCGATGCCGCGTAAAAACGGTTTGGCAGCGATGTAACATTTCGCCCTTCCTTGCCACTATTCGGATGTCTGCCGGCTGCAGTCTCAAAACTGAACTGGCGGCGGGCCAGTCTGACACTTTGTGTCACAGCTGAGACGTCTCCCTCGCTCAACCTTCCCCGGCGGTTTGCCGATGGTATAGCAACTACTACGAGAATCAAGGGTTTAAGTAGGTGTAGTTTCATCCGGCCGAATTTACAGTAAGCCCCTGGGTTCGGCAGGTGAATTGCATGCAACAAAACTGATTGCTGCTGAGTCTAATGTTTAGAAGCAGTCAGGGTCGGAGGTGAAAGATGATGCAAGAGAGATTCTCAGTGGCGGAGTTGGCGGCCCTGCGAAACGACCTGCTGCAAGGTGGATTGGCCGATTCGCTGGAAGCCGCTGAACTGGTACAGATATTCATGATGGGGCGGGGCTACGGTGTATCGCCCCAGGCTGCCCGGGATGCGGTGAGCCGGGTAGAAATGTCAGGGTGCGCCCTGCCGGTGTTGCAAAAGGAGCTGGAAGGGCTGGCGCTCGTCCAATAATCCGATTCGGCGTGCGGTGCGCCGACTACGGTTTTTGGAACGGGTACAGATTTTGAGAGATCCGCGGAGACGAAGACGTAACACGTTGCTCTCCACAGATGAGTGACAAGCAATCAGCCGGGCAAACCAGCCCGGCGTTCTTGTTTTGGGGCAGGTGACTCGTGATTCGTGGTTCGTGGCTGGTCAGCAACATGAATCACGAATCACGAATCACTTACTCGTACCTCAAACTCTCCACCGGATCCAGTTTCGCCGCCCTGGCCGCTGGCACCGTGCCAAACAAGATTCCGACAAGTGACGAAACCACGATCGCCACAATTGCTGAAAGTCCGGAAATCGGGATGCGGTACTCAGTCAAAAAGCGGATTGAGTACGGCAGCGCCAGTCCAATGACCACTCCGATCAGCCCACCCCCGACCGAGATGACAATCGCTTCCGAGAGGAATTGAAAACGGATTTCGCGTCTTGTTGCGCCCAGCGCCTTGCGAATGCCAATTTCGCGAATACGCGAACTCACCGTCGCCAGCATGATGTTCATGATTCCGATTCCGCTGACCAGCAACACCACCGCCGCGACCGCCAAAAGCACCATCGTTAGGGCATTTGCAGTCTTGTCCGCCACTGTGACCAGCTGAGTAAGGTTGGTCACGTTGTACACCGATTCCGCACGGTGGCGCGATTGAATGACCGCGCGAACCTGGTTGGTGACCGGCTCAACCATAGAGGGATCGGCAACCGAAAAGTAAATCAACTTCACCGACGAATTCTCAGTGAAGTAACGCGACACACTGTAGGGGATCAGAAACGTGCTGGTGGTCACTTCCGATTCGCCGAACGTGTTCACGCGTTCGCGAAAGGTGCCAATGATGGTGAACGGCAGGTGACTGAGCGGGATAGTTCTGCCGACGGCCGCCTCGGGCGAACCGTAGAGCTCTTTCGCCAGCCGCTCAGTAATCAGTCCCACTTTGTTGTGGGCCTGCTCGTCCACCTGATCGAAAAACCGGCCAGAAACCACGACCAGATTACGGACATTGCGATATTGCGGATAAACTCCCAGAATCTGCAGATCGCGCTCTTTGCCGCTACCGACTGGCACGCGCTCGTTGAGATCGACGACCGGGGACGCGCTCACGATGCCCGGAACCGTTTCCTCGGCGGCCTGCATGTCACTGAGAGTGAGCGGATCGGGAGCCGTGCTGGTGATGCGCTGGGCCCCGCCTTCGTACTCGGCATAAATAAGGTTTGCGCCGATGCCTTGGATGAGATTTAGAACATACTGCTTGCCGGTCAATCCAATCGTAACGACGAGGATGAGCGAAGCCGTGCCGATTACCATCCCAAGCCCGGTCAGCAGGAAACGAACTTTGTTGCTGCAGAAGGTATCGAAGGCAAAGCTCATGATCTCGCTGAAAGCGAGTTTGGGCCTGAGCCGCGCCGAAACTGCAGTCGCCACTGGCATTGCTTGTAATTAGACTACGCGCCGGAAGGTGGGGTCGCAAAGTAGCTTTGAAGCACTCAGCATTCAGCACTCAGCACTCAGCACTCAGCATTCAGCACTCAGCATTCAGCACTCAGCATTCAGCCCCATGGCGGTTGTATGCGGAATCGAAAAAAATGGGGCACGGGCAGTCCCGTGCAGAGCCTTGTCTTGCTGATTGCTGAGTGCTGAATGCTTGGCTACGCCGTCTTCACCTGCGCCTGTGAGGCCAGCGCTTCGTAGATCTTCTGCGCCTGTTTGCGGGTGTCTTCCACGCTGCCGCTGTTGTCGATGACGTAATCGGCAGCCTGAATCTTCGCTTCATCTGGCGCCTGGGCCATCATTCGGCGGGTGACCTCCCTGCGGGCGGTTTCAGAGTCGACCTTCAAACGTGACTCCCAGCGGTCGATGCGCTGCTGCGGCTTGCAGCTGACGACGATCACGCGATCGAACCGCCTGCGCAGGCCGGCTTCGAGCAGCAGCGCGGCTTCGAGCATGACGATAGCATCGGGCTCGCGTCGGCCAATGTCATCCATCCAGGCTTCATATCGCTCGATCACGCCGGGATGGATGATGCTGTTCAGCTCATAAATCCGGGGCCGCTTCTGGTCGAAAGCGAGTTCCGCCAGCCGGTTGCGGTTCACGGTTCCATCCTCGTTCAATACTTCCTTACCGAACCGCCGCACCACTTCGTCGTAGACCTTCTCGCCCGGATTCATCAGCTCATGTGCGATCTGGTCCGCATCGATCGTATGAACCCCGAGCTCGCGAAACATCCCGCTAACGAGAGACTTCCCGGTTGCAATACCGCCTGTCAGGCCGACTTTGAGCATCGGATGATTATTTCACCACAGAGTCAAGGAGGCACGGAGAAAAACATCTCTACCTGTCCTCAGTGGAATTTCTCTGTGAAACTCTGTGTTCTCTATGGTGAGGGTGTGTTTGCCGGTTCTAAGCTCGGGATAATTCCGGCACCCGATTTCCCCGCCGCATTTTCGCCGCCTTCACCGTGTTCGCCATTAGCATGGCAATCGTCAGCGGTCCCACGCCGCCGGGCACAGGCGTGATCGCTCCGGCAATTTCGGCGACTTCGGGATGCACATCGCCGACAAGAACAGCCCCTTTGCTGCGGAACGTTTCTTCGCGTTTGGCATTCCCCGCGAACAAGCGCTCGAACTCGTCAGGGTCGGTTACGCGGTTCATACCGACGTCGATTACGGTTGCACCGGGACGAACAAAGTCTCGCGTGATCATCCCCGCCCGCCCAATCGCCGCAACCAGAATGTCGGCGCGTCGGCAAACCCCCGGCAGGTCGCGGGTTTTGGAGTGGCAGACGGTCACCGTAGCATTGGCATTCAGCAGCAGCATGGCCATGGGCTTACCAACAATGTCACTGCGCCCGACTACGACCGCTTCTTGCCCTGCGATTTTGATCCCACTCCGCTCCAGCATTTCCATAATCCCGGCCGGTGTACACGGAACCAGTCCCGGGCGCTGCGTCGAGAGGAAGCCGACGTTCATGGGATGAAAGCCGTCGACATCCTTGGCTGGGTCAACCGCCAACAGCACCTTCTTCGAATCAACCTGCGGAGGCAATGGAAGTTGCACCAGGATTCCGTCGATGTCGTCACGCCGGTTCAGCATTGCGACAAGGTCAAGCAGTTCCTGTGTGGTCGCGTCGATCGAAGGCGTGTACTTCTCGCTGTGAATGCCGACTTCCTCACTGCTCTTGACCTTGCCGCGGACGTAAATTTCGGAAGCTGGGTTGTTGCCCACGAGAACGACAGCCAGGCCCGGCCGCATTCCCGCGCTGGACAGGGCTTTCGCATCGGTCGCAACTTCGGCGCGAATCTCCGCCGCGATCTTGTTCCCATCAAGGATTGTGGCTGCCATGAAAGAAAAGTTTAGCACCGGTGTTGTTCGTGCGCCGCGGCGTGCATCGGGCACCGCGCGGCTTGTCCTCGCAAAACCAGCGTTGTCATTCCGAATGGGCCTAAGCCCATGAGGAATCTGCTGCTCCCAACAAAAAGCAGGTTCCTCGTCATCTCCCCCGCTCGACTCCTCGGAATGACAATACTAGAGGCGCAGGAACAATCGCGGACAGCGAAATGAAGCACAACGTTTTGCGTACAACCTACGACGCACAACGTAGACTAACCTTTCTGCCATACTGAAACTCCATGCCTTCCGCCGACCCCAAATCGGTAAAAGTCCACCTCACCTCCGGCAAAGGCGTGGATATCGAGTGGAAGGATGGGCACCTCTCGACGTATACGTTTCCCTACCTGCGCGATGCCTGCCCATGCGCCTTGTGCAACGAAGAGCGCGAAACGAGCGGCCGCAAACCCGGAGAACCGCCGAAGACGAAGCCGGGTGAGTTGCCGATGTTCAAGCCTGCCGCCAGACCTGAATCAGCAGAGGCGGTAGGGAAATATGCGATCCAATTTAAATGGAACGACAGCCATGCTCTGGGAATTTACTCCTGGAAGTGGTTGCGCGAGATTTGCCCGTGTGAAGAGTGCAAGAAACCAACAGCCTCCAGAACTGGCTAACGCTGCTGTGCGTTTTTGCTTGCTTCTTCCATCGCCTTTTTCAGATCGGGGTGCTCAGCCAAAACTTCCTGCATGGACTCTCGGCCAAGTTGCTCGCCCCATTTTTCTCCCGCTTGGGTGCATTCGATCATGATTTTCGGAAGTGTCGTAATCATCCTTTTCCCAAGGGGTGTGGCATAAAACTGGATCAACCCACGAATGTCTTCATCTGACAAATACTTGTCATACACGGGCATCGCCAGTTCGACCATTTGCTGCGGATCAGCTTTGGACTGAAACTTTTCGAAAAATAATTCAATCAGTTGGTCGCGGTATTCTCCCGGTGGAAACATGTTCGTCATTGCAGGGCGCATGGTGTTCGCCATCTCCCCCATCATCTGCGTCATTGCGGCCTTAGTTCCGACGACGTCCAGAAGCTTTCGAATATCGGCTTCCTTGGCTGGGTCAATTTTAGGCTGCATGCTAGCCGACGCCGCAGTCCCGTCATGAGAATCGTCGCGGGTGTTCGCCGTTGACTGGGTTTGGCCACTGCATGTCGCGGCACAAAGGGCAAGAGTTAAAAGAGTGGCGCCGAAAACATTCATCCGTTCTCCTCGAAAGGCTTGCACTGATCGTACTCCGGTTGATCGTGCCAGCCGAGTAACTTCCGCCATTCCGGACATCGCTCAAGGATCGAAAGAGCGTGTCCTGTAAAATTCAGATAGACGTCTCCGGAGCCGTTCTCCTACTTGTCATTCCTCTCTCAATTGAATCCGCAGCAGCGTGAAGCCGTTGAAACCACCGAAGGGCCGGTGCTCATTCTCGCCGGAGCCGGCAGCGGAAAAACCCGCGTCATTACCTACCGCATCGCGCACTTGGTCGAGAACGTCGGCGCAATGCCCGAGTCGGTGCTAGCGGTCACGTTCACCAACAAAGCCTCGGCGGAAATGGCAGAGCGAGTTGAGAAACTCGTCGGCGGCTCATCCATTGCGAAGCCGGTGATTTCGACGTTTCATTCTTTTTGCGTGCGGATGCTCCGAAGAGACATTGAGGCGCTGCGAATTCCCTCATCGGTTCCGGGAAAGCCGCCGATCGGCCACACGAAAAGCTTCGTCATCTACGACGAGGCCGACCAGCAGCAGGTAACGAAATCAATCATGAAGCGGCTGGGAATTGACGACAAGCAACTCACGCCGCGCGCGGTGCTCGCGCACATTTCCTGGGCCAAGAACCACATGCTCGATCCGCAAGAGGTTTATCTCAACTCCGCTGATCCGAAGACCGAGCGCGTGGCGCACATTTATGAGGAATATCGCAAGGAACTGCTGCGGGCGAATGCGCTCGATTTTGATGACCTGCTGCTCGAAGCGGTGCGGCTGCTGAAATCTTCGACGCAGGTCCGTGAATACTACAACCGGCGTTTTCAATACATTCTGATCGACGAATATCAGGACACGAACCGTCCACAATACGAGCTGATGCGGCTTCTCGCAGGCTCGCTGCACAATGTATGCGCGGTCGGCGATGAAGATCAGTCGATCTACTCCTGGCGCGGCGCGGACATTCGCAACATTCTGGAATTTGAAAAAGATTTTCCTGAGGCGAAGATCATTCGATTGGAGCAGAATTACCGCTCCACGCAGAACATCCTGCAGGCGGCTTCGGCAGTGGTCGCGAATAACGTGCGACGCAAAGGCAAGAACCTGTGGACCTCGCGCCAGGGCGGGACGAAGATCGGCTACTACGAAGCGCCCGATGGCGAAAACGAAGCACTATTCGCCGCCGACTCGATCGCGAAGTACATTCGTGAAGCAACCGATCGCGGTGAGGATGCGCGTGCGGCGGTGCTTTACCGGGTTAACTCGCAATCTCGCTTGTTCGAAGAGGCGATGCGGCGTTATCAGCTCAAATATCACGTGGTCGGCGGATTTTCCTTCTATGAACGCGCCGAGATCAAAGATCTGATTTCATATTTAAAGGTCATTCATAATCCGGATGACTCGGTTTCGCTGCTGCGGGTCGTCAACACGCCATCCCGCGGTATCGGTAAGACCACGATGGAAGTCGTGGAGCGTCTGGCGCTTGAAACCGGGCTGTCGTTATGGGGAGCCATAGGGCAATGCATTAATCAGAACCTGATCCCGGCGAGAGCGTTGCAGGCGCTCAAGTCATTTCGCGATCTGATCGCAGACGCGCGTGCAATGGCGACAGGAACGTATGCGGAGAAGCTGGAAGAAGATGTGGCGCGGGCGCCATCGCCCGCGGAGGAAGTTGCGCATGATAA
>Ga0335079_10009506_pt1 | contig 11076 bp, 9 predicted proteins | sample Lox_Sample_33_FD_206719 | JGI IMG/M metagenome (GOLD analysis project Ga0335079, IMG submission 206719) | Soil microbial communities from Loxahatchee National Wildlife Refuge, Florida, United States - Lox_Sample_3.3 | ecosystem: Environmental > Terrestrial > Soil > Wetlands | place: USA: Florida... | reverse complement strand
ACGTAAGCGGGCGGAACAGGAACTCCGGCACCGGAACGAGGAACTCGGGAGCCTCAACGAGGAGCTCGTCTCTACGCAGGAGGAACTGCAGCGGTACGTTCACGATCTCGAGCGGAGCGAACAGGTGCTCCGGCAGAACGAAGCGGAACTGAAAGAGGCGCTGGAGGAGAAGGAGGTGCTCCTCTCCGAGATCCACCACCGGGTCAAGAACAACCTCGCCGCCTTCATCTCGCTCATCAGCCTCGACAACACGTACGAGGAGTCCCTGGAGGGGCAGGCGCTGAAAAAAGACCTCCAGAACCGCGCGCGGAGCATGGCCCTCATCCACGAGACGCTCTACCGGACCAAGAAGTATTCCAGCGTCGACATGGGGGTGTATATCGGGAACCTGGTGGACCAGATCGCCGCCTCATACGCTACGGCGAAGTCGGTGAAGGTCGTCGTGGAGGCGGAGGGGACGCTCCTCGACATCGCCCGGGCGACCCCCTGCGGCCTCATCATCAACGAACTCGTCACCAACTCGTTCAAGTACGCTTTTCCCGAATCGTTCGACTGCGCCGCGATCCGGCGCGAGCCCTGCACGGTCAGGGTCTCCATGGAGAAGGCAGGCGACGCGTTCACCCTCCGCGTCGGTGACAACGGGATCGGGCTCCCCCCGGGCTTCGATGTCGAGAACGCACGGTCGCTGGGCCTCAAGCTCGTCAACTTCCTCGCCCGCCACCAGCTCCGTGCAAGGGTCGAGACGGATACCGCGAACGGGACGGAGTTCGTGATCCGGTTCCGGGACACGTACCGGTGAGGCAGGCCGCCGTTAAAACCCGGGTTGTCAGGAAAACCTGTCCATTTCCCGCCCGGATCGACGGGCGCGGGGCTGCATTTTCCTGCCCGGGAAACCGTTTTTTGAGATATTAATAAAAAGGGAATGATGGGCCCGCTGAGATTCGAACTCAGGACCTCCGCCATGTCAAGGCGACGTCATAGCCAACTAGACCACGAGCCCGCTGCTTCCTGATGCTCTATAGTGTCTGTCCTTGTATTATTAAAAATTAGTGTAACTGTGGAAAAGCAGCGGAAGGCGTAAAAACCCGGTCAATTTATCTTCCGAAGCCGCCAAAATCTCTCCGGTACACCATGACCGACGGAACACCCACGCAGAACCAGCTCTTTGTCTTCGAGCACGACGCGAGCCGGCTCGAGCTCCTCATCCGTATCGTCTACTGGATCCTCATCGGCATCGTCGCCTGGGTCTACGGGATCATCGCCTTCATCTGCCTCTTCATCCAGTGGTTCCATATCCTCATCCTGGGGAGGAGGAACGAGGGGCTCTCGAATGTAGCGAAGGGATACCTCGAGTATCTCGTCCACGTGATGAACTACGTGTATATCATGACCGACAGGCGGCCGGATATTTTACCGGTTACGGTGAAGATCTACGAAGAGTCCTGACGGACTCTTCTCCTCCTCGTACTCCTCTTTGCGGGATTCTTCGGAAATCGAAGAACGCTGATGCGTTCTTCTCCTCCTCGTACTCCTCTTTGCGGGATTCTTCGGAAATCGAAGAACGCTGATGCGTTCTTCTCATCCTCGAATTTCGCTTCGCTCAATTCTTCGGAACTCGGAGAATTGTAAACCAGCTCGGGAACAAACACCTTTTTTTCTCTTTCCCTTCAGGGACTGATCCTGACGCTCACCTCCCGATCATTCTTCAAAATCAAAGTACACCGTCCGACCCCCTTCATCGGGGATGGCATTTCCGATGCCGGTCCCGGGACAGTTGAACGTCGTGAATGACCCGTAATCCGCGTGAAAGACCGGGGGTATAACTAACGTCTGATGGGGGGGTCGGGCGGTGTACTTTATGATGACGCGGCCTTCCGGGCCTCCGGACCGGGCAGACAAAAGGATGTTCCCGGCCATCTTTTACCGTCAGCAAAATCCCTTTGGAAAAGGCCGGACCTCCATCCGCGGGAAGGGGGAGGAGGGTCAGATAGTACACCGCCCGACCCCTCCCACCACGCCCGCGAACAGGAGCCGGCCGTCAGGGACAGAGATCAGAAAATCCGGGGGATGATCCGCACCCGGTGCCTCCGCAGGGGAACGACGAAACCGGTGGAGAAGATTTCCCCGGGGAGATCCCGGACTGCGGCGGCGTTCGTCGCGATTTTCAATTAAAAGGGAGAGAGAGGAGAAACCGGCTGCTGCCGGAGACGGGGGACGATTCAAGCGTTAAAAAATATTCTTATATCAACTGCCCCGAGACCTTGGCAAACGTTGCGGTGAAGATCCCCGGCATCGAACGGATCTCCTCCATGACCGGGTCCGGGACCTCGCTGTCCACGTTGAGGACCATGATCGCCTCTTCGCCCGGGTTGATCCGGCCGACCTGCATCCCCGCGATGTTGATGTTGCACTTCCCGAGGATGGTCGACGCCCGGCCGATGACGCCCGGCTTGTCGAGGTGCCGGGAGACGATGACGTAGCCCTCCGGGATCATGTCCATCGTGTAGCCGCCTACGGCAACGATCCGGCTCCGGCCCCGGAAAAAGACGGTCCCGCTGACGGTCTCTTCGCCCTTGTCAGTCTTTACTTTTATCGTGATGAGGTTCTTGAAGCCGCTCGACTCCTGCGTAACGGTCTCGCTGACGGCGATGCCGCGCTCCCGCGCGATGAACTCCGCGTTGACGATATTGATCGGCTGCTGGAGGATCGGGTCGAGGAGGCCTTTTAAGGCGAGCCGGGTGACGAACTTCATGCTGCCGGCATAGGCCGAGAGCTCGCCGCCGTAGACCACTTCGACGGACGCGAGCCTCCCGCCCGCAACCTGGATCACGAACCGCCCCATCTTCTCCGCGAGCTGGGCATAGGGTTCGAGGACCTCGGTCAGTTCGGCCGGGACCATCGGGGCGTTCACCACGTACTTCGCCGACCCGCCGTTTAAGACCTCGATGCACTGCTTCGCGACCGAGATCGCCACGTTCTGCTGGGCCTCGACGGTGCTCGCCCCGAGATGCGGCGTGACGATGACCCTCTCGAGATCGAGGAGCGGCGATTCTGTCGGGGGCTCCTCCTCGAAGACGTCGAGGGCCGCCCCCGCCACCCTGCCGCTCTTCACCGCGTCGAAGAGCGCCTTCTCGTCGATGATCCCGCCGCGGGCGCAGTTGATGATCCGCACGCCGTCTTTCATCGTAGCGATGCTCTTTGCGTTGATGACGTGGGTGGTCTCCTTGATGAGGGGGGTGTGGACAGTGATTACGTCGGCGACTTTGAAGAGCTCCTCCATCGACATCATCTCCACGCCGAGCTGGGCGGCCCGTTCCTTGGTGATGAACGGATCGTAGGCGACGCACTTCATGTCCATCGCGTTCGCACGCTTGGCCACCTCGCGGCCGATCCTGCCGAACCCGACGATCCCGAGGACCTTGTCGTTCAGCTCGATCCCCATGAATCTGCTGCGCTTCCACTCCTTCTTCTTCAGGCTCGCGTTCGCCTGCGGGATGTTCCGCGCGAGCGAGAGCATCATCGCCATCGTGTGCTCGGTCGCGGCCAGCGTGTTTCCCTCGGGGGCGTTGGCGACGATGATCCCCTTCCGCGTCGCGGCGTCCACGTCGATATTGTCCACGCCGACCCCTGCGCGGCCGATGAACTTCAGCTTCTTCCCCGCCTCGATGACCTTCGCCGTCACTTCCGTGCCGCTCCGGACGAGCAGGGCGTCGTACCCCGGAAGGATGCTGCAGAGCTCGTCCTCTTTAAGGTCGGTCCTGACGTCCACCGCTACGCCGGCAGCGGCACGGAGGATAGCAAGCCCTTCTTCCGCCAGCGGATCGCTGACGAGCACCTTTACGTCTGCCATAAAACCCGGTAGTATATCGGCATCGCTACTTAAAGAGGGTTATTCTTCCCCCGGGCGGGGAGCAACCCCGGCCCGGGGCGGCCGGGCCGCGGGATTTTCCGCCTGCCGGATGATGATAATTATTAAAGATGCGGGCGGCGAGATCATAAGTGGTAGCATACCAAGTGGTGAAGGATGAAAGACGTGCCCAACATTCTCTGGCTTGAGGAGATCAGGAAGGAGGACATCATTTCCGTAGGCGGCAAGGGGGCGTCCCTCGGGGAGATGGCGTCCATCGGCCTCCCGGTCCCGCGGGCCTTCGTGGTCACCGCCCAGGCGTTCCGGAGGTTCCTGGTCGAGACCGGCCTTGAGAAGAAGATCTTTTCATCCTTCTCGGGGCTCGATGTCGAAAAGAACGAGGAACTGGAGAAGGCGGCCGGGAACGCCAAGGCCCTTGTCATGAAGGCGAAGATGCCGGCCGCGATCAAAGACGAGATCCGGAGTGCCTACCGGAAGATGGCAAAAGAGGATCTCATCGTTGCGGTCCGGTCCAGTGCGACCGCAGAGGACCTCCCCGACGCGAGTTTTGCCGGCCAGCAGGAGACGTACCTCAACATCAAAGGGGAGGCGTCCCTCGTCACTTCCGTCCAGAAGTGCTGGGCCTCCCTCTACGGAGCACGGGCGATCTATTACCGGGCCAAGCAGGGGTTCGACGACTCAACCGTGAACATCGCGGTGGTCGTCCAGCAGCTCGTCCACGCGGAGAAGGCCGGGGTCATGTTCACCTCCCACCCGATCACCGGGGAACCCCTCACGATCATCGAGGGTTCGTGGGGCCTCGGCGAGGCGGTCGTCTCGGGCTCGGTCTCACCCGACAAGTACGTCTTCGACCAGAGGACCGCGAAGGTCGTGGACACCCTCATCTCCGCCAAGAAGATCGAGATCGTCCCCGATGGGGAGAACGGGACGAAGACCGTCGAGGTGGATGCAGCCCGGCAGGAGGCCCGGGTCCTCTCGGACGAGGAGGTATCGAAGCTCGCGATGTACGGCAAGATCGCCGAGAACCACTATGGCGTCCCGCAGGACGTCGAGTGGGGGATCGCCGGGGAGGAGTTCTACATCCTCCAGTCCCGCCCCATCACCACGATCGGCAGCCGTCAGGAGAAAGGTGCTGCCGGGCAGAAACCGGGCACGAAGATCATCCTGAAGGGACAGGGGGCGGCGCCGGGCATCGCCTCCGGCAGGGTCGTCGTGATCCGGGACGTGAAGGACACCGGCAGCGTGAAGGAAGGCGACATCCTCGTCACCCGGATGACCAACCCGGACATGGTGCCGGCGATGCGGAAGGTCGCTGCGATCGTCACCGACGAGGGCGGGATGACCTGCCATGCGGCGATCGTCAGCAGGGAGCTCGGGACGCCGGCGGTCGTGGGGACCAAGACCGCGACCGCGGTCCTGAAGAACGGCCAGCCCGTCACGGTTGATGGCGAGATGGGCCTCATCTACGACGGCATCGCGGAGGGGCCGGCGCCGGCAAAGACCACAGCGCCTCTGGCACCGCAGCAGGCGGCAGGCTCCGCCCCGATCATTACCGCGACGAGCGTCAAGGTCAATGTCTCTATCCCGGAAGCAGCAAAACGGGCAGCGGCGACCGGGGCGGACGGCGTCGGCCTCCTCCGGATCGAGCACCTCATCCTCGGCCTCAACAAGACGCCCGGGTGGTTCATCTCCAACAACCGGGAAGAGGATTTCATCAAGGAGCTCTACGACGGCATCAGGACCGTCCTCGATGCGTTCCCGGGAAAGCCGGTCTGGGTCCGGACCCTCGACGCCCCGACCGACGAGTTCCGGAACATGGAGGGCGGTGCGAACGAGCCGCACGAACACAACCCGATGCTCGGGTGGCGGGGGATCCGGCGCGACCTCCAGAGCCCCGAGCAGTTCCGGCTCCAGGTCGAATCGTTCAAGCGGCTCTGGGCCGAGGGGTACGAGAACCTCGGCATCATGTTCCCGATGGTCTCCCACCCCGACCAGTTCCTTGCCGCAAAGGAGATGATGCGGGCCTGCGGCGTTGATGTTGAGAACGTCACCCTCGGGATCATGATCGAGATCCCGTCGAGCGCGATCATGATCGAGGACTTCCTCCGGTGCGGGATAAAGTTCGCCTCCTTCGGCACCAACGACCTCATCCAGTACACGCTCGCCATAGACCGGAACAACGAGAACGTTGCAGACATGTACCAGCCCTTCCACCCGGCAGTCCTCCACCTCATCCACAACGCGATCCAGAGCTGCCGGGCGTTCGACGTCGAGGTCTCGATCTGCGGGCAGGCGGGGTCCGACCCGAAGATGGCGAAGTGGCTCGTCGAGCATGGCATCTCGAGCATCTCGGCAAACATCGACGCTATCGCGAAGATCCGCGAGACCGTCGCCCGCACCGAGAAGCGGATCCTCCTCGAAGCCGCGAGAACGAAGGATGCTGAATAAGGGGCTGTCCGAAGAGGACCTCTTCTCGTTCCTCGGGCAGAAGAAGAGCGAGGATACCGGCCACGAGTATATCCTGAGCTCGATGTGCACCCTTCCCCACCCGGTCGCGGCGAGGGCCCATGCCATGTTCCTCGAGACGAACCTCGGCGACCCCGGTCTCTTTGCCGGCACCGCTTCGCTCGAGCGGCTCCTGATCCGGCGCTTCGGCGAACTCTTCCACTGCCCGGAGGCCGGGGGGTATGCGACGAGCGGCGGGACCGAGTCCAACATCCAGGCGCTCCGGCTCGCCCGGGCGCTCAGGAAGGAGGTCATGTACCCGAACGTAATTGTGCCGGAGTCCGCCCACTTCTCGTTCCGGAAGGCCTGCGACCTCCTCTGCATCGAGATGCGGAGCGTGCCGCTCGGCCCGGATCTCCGGATCGATGCGGACCGTGCGGCGGAGCAGATCGACAGCAACACGGTCGCCCTGGCCGGTATCGCGGGCACGACCGAGTACGGCATGGTCGACCCGATCGGGCGCCTCGGGAAGATCGCCGTCGCCCACGACCTCTTCTTCCACGTGGATGCGGCATTCGGCGGGATGGTGATCCCGTTCCTCGACCGGCCAATCCCCTTCGACTTCGCCCTGCCGGGAGTCACGACCATCGCCGTCGACCCTCACAAGATGGGGATGAGCACTATCCCCGCCGGCTGCCTCCTGACCCGGGAGCCGGGGATGCTCTCGGACCTCAACATCGACACCCCCTACCTCTCGGTCCGGCAGGAGTTCACCCTCTCGGGCACACGCCCCGGGGCCCCGGTCGCCGGGGCGCTCGCGGTCCTCGATTACTTCGGCATGGAGGGGATGAGGGCGGTCATCGCCGGCTGCATGAAGAACACGCGGAGGCTGATCGACGGTCTCGAAAGCTTCGGCATCCCCCGTGCCGCCACCCCGGACGTGAACGTCGCCACCTTCGCCTGCGACCGGGGCAGGGTGCCGGAGCGGTGGAAGGTCTCGTGGACCCGGCAGGGGCACCTCCGGATCATCCCCATGCCCCACGTCACCGCCGACCGGATCGAGAAGTTCATCGAAGATATGGGAGAGACAGGAGAGACGCATGCTTGATGTACTGGTAAAATCGCTGGAGAGCTGCCCCATGGTGAAGCGGGGCGAGTACAACTATTTCATCCACCCTATCACCGACGGGGTCCCTCTGGTCGGGCCCGCGCTCCTCCGGGACGTCTGCTGTGCGATGGTCAGGGTCCTCGACCTGAACGGCGTGGACAAGATCGTCGTCGTCGAGGCGATGGGGATCCACATCGGGGCCGTCCTCTCGTGCATGACCGACATCCCGATGACGGTGATGCGCAAGCGGAAGTACGAGCTCCCGCACGAGGTCCCCGTCCACCAGACGACCGGCTACTCGAAAGGCGAACTGTACCTGAACGGGGTGTACAGGGGCGACCGGGTCGTGATCATCGACGATGTCGTGAGCACGGGCGGCACCATGCGGGCCCTCCTGAAAGCCCTCGACATCGCCGGTGCGGAGGTCGTGGACGTCTGCATCGCGATCCAGCGGGGGGAGCCCGATATCGGGCGCCCGTACAAGTCGCTCGTGAAGATCGAGGTGACGGACCGGGTGCGTGTCGTTGAACGATACCTCTGAACGGGCCCCTGCCCTGGCCGAGAAGCTCCGGGCCCGGGGGGCAAAGACCGTAGCCCTCCAGTTCCCCGAGGGGCTCAAGCGGAAGGCGGCGGGGATTGCGTCCGCGCTCCGGGCGGGGGGGTTCGACGTGATCGTGAGCGGCGACCCCTGCTACGGCGCGTGCGACCTCGCGCTCGGGCTGCTCGGGTACGCGGACGTCCTCGTCCACTTCGGGCATGCGCCGGTCGAGGAGCGGCCGGACGTCATCTGCGAACCGTGCCCCGTGGATTTCGACATTGCGGTTCTGGAAAAGGCCCTCCCCCTCCTTGCAGGGAAACGGGCAGGGATCGTGACCACGGTCCAGCACGCCCACCTCGTCCCCGCGATGGAGGAGTTCCTGCGGGCGAATGGCATCGCGGTTCAGGTGGCGGGGGGGAGCGGGCGGGCGCCGCTCCGGGGGCAGGTGCTCGGCTGCAGTCTCGGGGCGGCGAAGATCCCCGGCGCGGAGACGATCCTCTTCGTGGGCACCGGCCTCTTCCACCCGAAAGGGATCGCGATCGCCACCAGGAAGCGGGTGGTGGCGCTGGATCCCCTTGCCGGCACCGTCGAAGACGTGAGCGGCGATGCCCTCCTCCGGCGCAGGTTTGCGGCGATCGAGAAGGCCCGGGGGGCAGAGACCATCGGGATCATCGTGAGCAGCAAGAGCGGCCAGAACAGGATCGCACTCGCCCGCCGCCTCTCTGCGCTCGCCGCGAACACGGTCCTCGTGATGATGTGCGAGGTGAGCCCCGGCGAGCTCCTCAACCTCGGCTTCGGTGCCTACGTCAACACTGCCTGCCCGCGCCTTGTGTACGACGACCAGATCCGGTTCCCGGTACCGGTCCTCTCGCCGCAGGAGTTCGAGATCCTCTGCGGGGCCCGGTCCTGGGACGAGTACGCTGTCGACGAGATCCCATGAAACTCAAACAGCTCGAGATGACGCTCCAGAAGCTCGCCGGGTTTCCGGAACCGCGGGCAGCACTCGAGCAGTACCAGACGCCGGCACCCCTCGCGGCACGGCTCCTCTACGATGCCCTCATGCAGGGGGATATCGGGGGAAAAGTCGTCTGCGACCTCGGCAGCGGTACCGGCGTCCTCGCGATAGGGGCATCGCTCCTCGGGGCTGCCGCGGTGAAAGCGGTCGAGATCGATGCCGGGGCGGTTGCGGTGGCGCAGGAGAATTCGGCGAAGGCCGGGGCGGCGGTGGAGTTCATCATCGCCGACGTCCGCGACCGGGACGTCCCGGGCCGGGTCGGCCCGTGCGACACGGTTCTCATGAACCCGCCCTTCGGGGCACAGGAGGCGCACGCGGACCGCCCGTTCATCGACTGCGCACTCGCGATCGCGCCGGTGACCTGGGGCATCTTTAATGCGGGATCCCTCCCATTCGTTACGGCCTACACGGAAGGCCGGGCGCGGATCGCCGGGACGACCGGCGGCTCGTTCCCGATCAGGCGCACGTTTGCCTTCCATACAAAGGACGTGCTGGAGATAGGGGTCGAGATCCTGCGACTGGAACGGACGGCCCGGTAAGCCCGGGACAGCGGCGGAACACCATCGCCGGCGCAGCCTGCCCCGCCTCTTATGAGATACGTTTATATCTCCGGGTCTTCAAAACCGGATCGCAATCGAGGTTTATCATGGATAAAATGGGAATCGTTGCTCTGGTCATCGGGCTCGTTTTGTGTGCCCTCGGCATCTACGCGATCTGGGTTTTTCTGCCGGACGTTATCAACGCGGTCAGGGGATTGATCGGGATCGTCCTCTTCCTCGTCGGTCTCCTGGGCGTCATCTTCGGCATCCTGATCGCCAGGGACTAGGTTCCCGGATTTTTAAAAAAAAAATTCACCTGCGCTTCAGACCTTGACCACGAGGCACTGCGAGCCTGCGGTCTCGAGGACCGGCTCGGGCTTGCCGTCGAAGAAATCGTCGAAGGCCTTCCTGACGCCCGGCGCCGTGATATAGTCGTGGGAGAGGAGGATGCCACCCGGGTTCATGCGGTTGTAGAAGAACTCGAGGCACTGCTTCGTGCTCTCGTACGTGTCCACGTCGAAATTGACGAGCGAGAACCGCCGGTCCTTGACCGGGTCCGAGGTCCTGGGAAAGACGCCCTTGTAGAAGTGGACGTTCTCTTCGCTCGCCAGGTACTCCCGCACGCTCTCGAACGAGGCGGCAAACTTCCCCTCGTAGAAGGGCCAGACCATGTCGATCTCGTCGACCTTCGGCAGCCCCTCGAAGGTATCGAAGAGGTGGAGCGGCCGGTCCCCTTTTGCCGCGCAGATGATCTTCGCCGAGCCGCCCTTGTATACCCCGACTTCGGCGATATCCCCCGGCACTTTCTGGGTCCCGACCACCGCCATGTGGATGTGCCAGGCCTCGATATCCTCGAGGAGGAGCTCGGTCTCTGACCGGATCTTCTTTAGGGTCTTTGCAAATTCCTTCCGTTCCGTGCAGCCATAGTGGGAGAGTCTTCCCCGGTTTGCGATGTCGTTCCCGAGGAAGGGCTCAAAAAAAACCATCTTCCGGAGTCTGAGGAGATACCTGCTGGGCACGAGCGAATCGAAAGCCCAGTAAATATTCTTTTTGGGGAAGAAACTCATGCCTGTAAATTTTGGTTCTCCCATCCAATAAAGGATACCAGTCCGGAATTCCCGATCACCGGCCGGTCAGGCGCTTCACCGTCCGGCGGTCGGTGGCGATCCACCCCGCGATGACCGCGGCGATGAGGAACAGGAGCGCAGGCCCGGTCTCCCTGAGCACGAGCAGCCCGGCGATATACGCGATGACGACCGAGACGAGGCCGAGGGTCTTCCCGTTCCTGTACGCCCCGTACACCGAGACAAGGAGGAGGATCGCCGGGAGGACGATGAAGAGATACCTGAGCCGGGGATCGGGATACTCCGTGTTCACCAGGCCGCTGACGGCATTGATGATAACCTGTTCGGGATCGATCCCGATCGCAGTCCAGAGGCCGGAGAGGAACCCGAGGCCGATCACCGACTCCCAGATGTAGGATTTTGCCTTTCTGCCCATGATCCTGTACGCCCGCGCCGCAGCCGGGCGGTTCCCTCTGGTAAAAACTAAGGAAGGGGAGGC
>Ga0335079_10009504_pt1 | contig 11077 bp, 7 predicted proteins | sample Lox_Sample_33_FD_206719 | JGI IMG/M metagenome (GOLD analysis project Ga0335079, IMG submission 206719) | Soil microbial communities from Loxahatchee National Wildlife Refuge, Florida, United States - Lox_Sample_3.3 | ecosystem: Environmental > Terrestrial > Soil > Wetlands | place: USA: Florida... | reverse complement strand
CTGGCCGAGCCGGACAACTACCCCGACTACATGCCGTTTACCAAGGCCTTTCGCCACGCGGCGCGCGGCATCGCCTTTGCCGCCAGGGGTGACGTCGCGTCGGCCCGCGCGGAGCAGGCCGCCTACTTGGACGCAGCCCAGCGCGTGCCCGCGGATGAAATCGCCGCCGGCAACAATACCTGCCAGGCGATTCTCGGCGTGGCGACGCCCATGCTGGCGGGCGAGATTCTGTACCGCGATGGCCGCATCGACGAGGGATTGGCACAGCTCCGCGAGGCCGTAAAGGCCGAGGACGGACTGCGCTATGACGAGCCGCCGGGCTGGCTCTTGCCCGTCCGCCATTCCCTCGGCGCCGCGCTCATGCAGGCACACCATTTCGCTGAGGCCGAGCAGGTGTATCGCGCCGACCTCGCGCGGGTGCCGGAAAACGGCTGGTCGCTCTTCGGCCTCGCCGAGAGCCTGCATCAGCAGGGCAAGCACGCGGACGCCGGCGCCGCTCACGCCCGCTTCCATGCCATCTGGGCGAAGGCCGACGTGCAGATCAAGAGCTCCTGCCTCTGCCAGCCGGGAATCTGATCCCGGCCGACGCGCCCGCCGCCCTCGGCCCGTTGCGTTCTTGCCTCGCCCTTCCGGCGCTGCCTCAATCGCCGGTCGTCCGCCGCCATGCGCATCGTCGCCATCCGCGAGAAAACCGTCCCCATCGCGTCGCCCATCGCCAACGCTTACATCGACTTCTCGCAGATGACCTGCTCGGTGGTCGCGGTCGTCACCGATGTGATTCGCGAGGGCCGGCCGGCGGTCGGGTACGGCTTCAACTCCAACGGGCGCTATGGCCAGGGCGCGCTCATGCGCGAACGGTTCATCCCGCGGATCCTCGAGGCGGATCCCGCCACCCTGCGGGACGAGGCGCACGACAACCTCGATCCGCACCGGATCTGGGCGCGGATGATGACCAATGAGAAGCCCGGGGGCCATGGCGAGCGCTCGGTCGCGGTCGGCACCATCGACATGGCGGTGTGGGATGCAGTGGCGAAGATCGCCGGCCAGCCCCTGTTCCGGTTGCTGGCCGACCGCTACGGCGACGGGACGATCAACCGGAGGATCTTCGTCTACGCCGCCGGCGGCTACTATTACCCGGGGAAGGATTTGGACGGTTTGAAACGCGAGATGCGCAGCTACGTCGACCGCGGCTACACCGTCGTGAAGATGAAGATCGGCGGCGCCACGCGGGCTGAGGATCTGCGGCGCGTTGAGGCCGTCCTGAGCGTGCTGCCCGCCGGAGCCAGACTGGCGGTCGACGCCAACGGCCGATTCGATCTCGCCACCGCGATCGCGTACGGCGAAGCGCTCGCGCGCCACGACCTGTTCTGGTACGAGGAGGCCGGCGACCCGCTGGATTTCGCACTCCAGGCGGAATTGGGGAAACACTACGCCGGTCCCATGGCCACGGGGGAAAATCTCTTCTCGCTGCCGGACGCGCGCAACCTCATCCGTCACGGCGGTCTGAGGAAGGACCGCGACTGGCTGCAGTTCGACTGCGCGCTCAGCTACGGCCTCGTCGAATACCTTCGCATTCTGCAGATGCTGCGGGAGCAGGGCTGGTCCCCGCGGCGCTGCATCCCGCACGGTGGGCACCAGATGTCGCTGGCCATCGCCGCCGGGCTCGGCCTCGGCGGCAACGAATCGTACCCCGATCTCTTCCAACCTTTCGGAGGATTCCCCGACGGCGTCGAGGTCGTCGATGGTCACGTCACCCTGCCCGAGCTGGCGGGCATCGGGTTTGAAGGGAAGGCGGCATTGTACCGCGAGCTGAAGAGGCTGACGGACTGATACCACGCGCTGCCCGAACCTTGGAACCCCGGAATTTGCGCAGCCGATACCACCGACCCCGATGACCACCTCCGCCCCCGTCCGCAGCAGCATCTTGGGCCGGCTCTACACCCAGGTCCTGATCGCGATTGTGGTGGGCGTGATCGTGGGTGGTTTCCTCCCCAATGTGGGCGTGGCGCTGCGGCCGCTGGGCGACGGCTTCATCCGCCTCATCCGCATGCTGCTCGCGCCGATCATCGGCGGCACCATTGTCGTCGGCATCGCCAAGGTGGACAACCTCAAGGCGGTCGGCCGCATCGGGTTGAAGGCGCTGGTCTATTTCGAAGTCGTTTCCACGCTGGCCCTGCTGATCGGGTTGGTCGTCGTGAACGTGCTCCGGCCCGGCGCGGGCATGAACGTCAATCCGGCTGAACTCGACGCGTCGTCGATCGCGAGCTACACGGCGACCGCCGCGACGCAGGAGAAGGAGGGAGCGGCCGATTTCTTCCTCCGAATCATTCCGACCAGCGTGGTCGACGCGTTTGCCCGGGGCGACATGCTGCAGATCATTCTGTTCTCGCTGCTGTTGGGCATCGCCCTCGCCCGCTTTCGCGCGCAGACGGAACCGTTGCTCAGGGTCATCGACAGCCTGCTGCACGCACTCTTTGCCGTGGTCGGCATGATCATGCGTCTAGCGCCGCTGGCCGCGCTGGGGGCGATGGCCTTCACCGTCGGCAAGTATGGCTTTGGCGTGCTGGCCTCGCTCGGCCAATTGATGATCGCGGTCTACCTCACCTGCCTCCTCTTCATCGGTGGGGTCCTCGGGCTGATCGCCCGCGCGAGCGGCGTGAACCTCTGGAAACTCATCCGCTATCTCCGGGAAGAAATCGTGATTGTGTTTGCCACGGTCTCCACTGAGGCCGTGCTGCCGCGGATGATGACGAAGCTCGAAAACGCGGGCTGCTCGCGTCCAGTGGTCGGCCTGGTGCTGCCGGCGGGCTACACCTTCAATCCCGACGGCACCGCGATCTACCTGACGATGGCCGCGATCTTCGTCGCCCAAGCCACCAACACGCCGCTCACGCTCGGCGATCAGATCTTCGTGCTGGGTGTGCTCATGCTGACGTCCAAGGGGTCGGCGGGCGTGGCCGGCGCCGGCTTCGTCACGCTCGCGGCCACGCTCACCTCGCTGCACAAGATTCCGGTGGCCGGCCTCGTGCTGCTTCTCGGCGTGGACCGCTTCATCAACGAGGCCCGGGCTGTCACCAATCTGATCGGCAACAGCGTGGCAACCCTCGCCATCGCGCGATGGGACAAGGCCCTCGATGTCCGCCGCCTCGACGCGGTGCTGAGCTGCGGCCGACCGCCGGGAGACGACGCCTAACCGCCGAGGGTGCCAAGACGCGCAGGGCCGCCCTCCCCCCGCTTCCCGCATGCCTTTCGGGGGGTGCCCGGCGTGTGGCGCGTAACCGGCGCCAGAGGCGCAGCGTCGGATGCGTTCAGCCAAGCCGTGCCCAATCTCACCAGGAATCTTGACCATCATCAAAAGTTATTCTTATTGCGTCCATTAGTCACGGCCCCCACTCACCCCAGAGCAACGCGAACTTCCGCCCCAGTGGCCGCCCTCCGCACCGGCGCCCCGCCTTAACCGGCGGCTCAGCCCGCAATCGCATGGTCCCAATCATGAAATCATTCAGCCTTTTTGCAGCCGCCTGCCTTTTCGCGACGGCCGGCTTCTCGCAGGAATTGACCTGGGCCGAGCTGGCCCGCCGGCCGGAACTCTGGCCCGCGCACTGCACCGTCAAGCAAGCGATCCGCTTCGACGGCGGCGTGACCGTCCAGGCCGGCCAGGAGTTGACCGTCCTCCAACTGAACGCCAACGAGCTCCAGCTCAGCACGGCGGACGGTCGCACCACCTTTGCCGCCGAGCCGGATGAAACCGACGCGCTCGCGATCGCGCGCGAGGCCTACGCGAAACTCACCCCGAAACAGCGCGCGTTGACATACGCCGCCGTCGCCCGCGACAAGACACTCTGGCCCGCGCACGTGACGCCGGGCAAGACCCTCGAATTCGACGGGGGAAAATCCGTGCGACCCGGTGATGAGCTCGTGGTGATGGACGTTCAGCCGGACAAGCTGCTCGTGAAATCCGAGGCGCTCAACGGCACGCTTTACATTGCGCCTCCGGTCACGGACCTGATGGCGCAAGCCCGGCAGTTCGTCGAAGACCCGCAGGCCGGACCACGGTTCGTCGTCGAGCAGCAGAAACTTGCCGACGAGCAGAAAATGGCGAACGAACAGCGGATCGCGGAGGAAAAGCGCAAGGCGCAAGTGCGCGTTCTCGGCGAATTGGAGGGCAAGCTGGTGAATTCCGTGACGGACAAGCCGGAGCCGCTCGATCCCAAGGCGCCCCCCCGCTACCTCGTGTTCTACCGCGGTTCCAGCACCTGTCCGATCACCAATCGGGTGACGCCGTCGCTGGTCCAATACTATCGGGAGATGAAGCCGCGCCATCCAGAGTTCGAGATCATCTGGATCATGACCGAGTCGCCCGAGGACACCGGAAAATTCGCCCGCAAGCTCGGGTTCTCGTGGCGCGCGGTGACCTACGAAAGCACGCCCTCGATGCCCGACGTCAACAAGCCCATCACCGGCCTGCTGCCGCAGCTCATCGTCATGGACCCCAGCGGCCGGATCCTGATCGACGCGTCGCAGAACGCCGTGGACGGCGCGATAGGCGAACTGGACACGCTCCTCAAAAAGAATTCCGAGCAGATGTAGCGTGCCGGTCCGCGGGCGTTCGGTCCCGTCTTGGAACATCAAGCGTCACCCATGAACGTGACCCCTCATTGCCCGTGAATGCCCGCCGTCCATGCCTCTGGATGGCCGCGGTGATCATTGTGGTCGCCGGCAGCGGTTCCGGACACGCGGTGGTCTTCGACCAGGTGGTGGGTCCGGCCGCCCGCCTGGCGCAGTACGCCGTCAGCGCGCGGGGCGCGCGTCTGGCGACGATCTTTCCGTCCCAGGGCAAGGTCAGCGTGCTCCTCGACGGAGTCGCTGGACCGGCGTTCGACGAAGTGCTGCCCGTTCGCGTCGGCTTGAGTTTGGACTCGGCGAGCGCGAGCGCCTCCGTGCTGGTGGTCTTCAGCGGCGACGGCAACCGCTGGGCCTACCTCGCCCGCGCGGGGGGCGACTGGGTACTGATGGTCGACGGCAAGGAACTGCTGCGTCTGCCGTTGGCTTCCAGTGCCGCACGGCCCCCGTGGCACCTCGTGTTCACCGGCGATGGCGGCAAACATGTCGTGTTCTTCCGCGGCGACCAATCTCCGGCGGAGTTGTGGATTGATGGTGAAACCAAGCCCCCGATGGATTCGCCCGGGCTCGTTAGCAGCCGCGACGGCGCGCGCTATGCTTATCCGGCAACCGTCGCCGGTCGACCGACGCTCATCGTCGACGGCGCGGATGCCGGCTATTTCGCCGCGCAGCCGCAGTTCACCGCCGACGGGCAGCATCTGATCGGCATCGGCACCTTGGCACGAGGTCAGAGCCTGCTGGCGGACGGGCAGTCGCTCTTCACCACGCGCACGATCGAACGGCAGCAAGTCGCCCCGGTGGACCGTGGCGTCATCACGGTCGCGGTGTTCTATTACGATCCGCTCGATCCTTGGTGGCGCCCGGAAGACCGACCCCAGGTCGCGCGTTATGCCGCCCTCTATCCGCACGGCAACGGCGATTTCGTCGCGGTCAACGGCGAACCGGTTTTGTTCACCCGCGGCACGGGCGCGAAGATCGGACGCGTGATCTTCAGCGCAGATGGCCGGCATTACGCGGCCGTCTGCACCAAGGGCAACGTGCAGTACGTGCTGCTCGATGGGAAACGCAGCGGGGAATACTCGGCCGTGGAGCCCGCTTCGCTTACGTTTTCCCCGGATTCGACCCGGTTCGCCTACCTGGCGACCAAGGACGCCCGGCGCTACGCGGTGGTTGACGGGAAGCTCTCGCCCATGCCCGACGGCACCACCGTCTTGAAGTTCAGCGCCGATGCCCGCCACGTGGCCTGCTACGGCGCCGAGGTGGTGGTCGACGATCAGCCGACCGGCCTTCGCGGGGCCGGCACGTTCAGCCCGGACAGCAGCCATTTCCTGGTGGCGGGCTGGAAGATCTCCGACCAGAAGACCGGCCTCTACCTCGACGGCCGGCTCGTGTACGAGAACCCGCAAGGGGTCATTTCTTGGGCGTTCTCGGCGGACAGCCGGCACCTCTATTGGCTCGCGTCGGAACCGGACGACAAACTGGACGACCTCACCGACTTCGTAACCTACGTCGATGGCCAGGCCGTCGCACGCTGCTATGACGTGCCGGCGGCCGGCCAACTGGTAAAGGCGATTTCGCAAGCGTATGATACCGACCACGGCCGGGAATCGGCCGTCTGGGCGCTGGCGCCGGACGGCGCGGTCGTGGCGCTGGGTCCGGTCGGCGATCGCGTGCTGCGCACCCGCGTGATTCCTCCGGGCGACACGACGATCGCGAATGTGTTCGCGCCGCGGCCGTCGCCAACGGCAGCCGTGGCGCCGCCATCCAACCCGGAGAATTTCAGCGACGCGATGGTCCAGCTGCACAACCAGCTGATGCACCAGGCGGCCGCCCGGGACGCCAACCCCGCCGGCTCGGACGCGCCTGCCCCGGCCAAGCCCTGACGCGAATACCGACCCGGACGAACTCACGCACTCTCTTCTTATGCACAGAACCAACGTTACCCTCGTACTCATCGCCGGATCTCTCGGCGCTCTGAGCCCTACTCTGCTCGCCGAGCCCAAGGCCGACGAACAAGTCGTCGCGCCCGCCGATCTGCAAATGCGCATTGCCGTCAGCGAGCGCGGCGTCCACCTCGCTGCCGTGGTGCGCAAAGGCAGCAAATGGACGGTCGTCGTCGACGGCGCCGCCGGGCCGCGGGTCGACGAGGTGCTGAACGCGTCGTCGTTCTGGATCGACGAGCGACCCCAGATGCTGCACGCCGCGCAGAGCGGATCGGGCCGGCACGCGCTCGACCAGTGGCCGGGTTCGCTGCCGGTCCTGTTTACCCACGACGGCTCCCACTTCGCCTATGTCGTGCGACAAAGCCAAGAATGGGTCCTGTTCGAGGATCACAAGGAAGTCCTCCGGCTGCCCCAGCCTGATTCGTCGGTCGGCAACGACTTCCGCCTGCAGTTTAGCAGCGCCGAGGGCAAGCACCTGCTGTTCAGCCGCAACGGCCCGATGGGCCAGGAGCTTTGGGTCGACGCCCAGAAGTGGCCGGGCGCGTTCACGTCGGCCGGAAGCGGAGTCGACTCCACGTCCCCGCTCATCAGTCCGGACGGCGAACACATCGCCTACCCCGCCCAACTTGATCGCGACCACCGGGCCGTGGTCATCGATGGCAAGGTCGCCGGCTTCTATGCCGAAAAGCTGACCTACACCTCGGACAGCAAGCACCTGATCGGTGAGGCCCCGGGCCCGAAGGGCACCGCGCTGGTCGTGGATGGGAAACCCCTGTTCACGGCGGTCGGCATCCTGACCTATGTGGTGGCGCCCGTCACCAATCGTATCGCCGCCGTGCTGCAGCATCGTTACCCTGACGGCAGCCCCGGGCAGTTTGTCCTGCTCGACGGGAAACCGGTGGAGCCCACGCTCTGCAAGAAGGGCATCCAGTCGATCCTCTTCAGCCCCGACGGGAAGCACTGCGCCGTGGTCTGCACCAACCCCCCAAACATCGCCTACGTTGTGACCGACGGGAAAAAGGGCGACGAATACGACGCGGTGGGGATTGCCGGGATGGTCTCGGCCAACGGTGGGATCGCCTACTCGCCGGACTCCAACCGCCTGGTCTACGTCGCGCACGGCGGCGGCAAGTACTTTCTGGTCGTCAACGGCGAGGAATCGGATGACGCGTACGACAACATCAACGGCTTCCTTTTCAGCGCGGATGGAAAGCGCCTGGCCTTCTGCGGATTTCAGTCGGCGACGGCGAAGAATCAGCTAGTGATCGACGGAAAGACCGTCACCTCCGAGCGCGGCCTCAGCCTCGACCAGTTCGACTTCAGCCCGGACGGATCGCGCTTTGCCTACGCCATCGTGGGGAACTACGGCGGCCCGATGTTCGTCGACGGCCAATCCGTCCCGGTCACCGCCATGAATTTCGTCTTCAGTCCCGACAGCAAGCACCTCGCGATCTCCGGCTCCCGGCCGACGGACAATCGGCTCGGCCTCTGGCTCGATGGCACGATGGTCTACCACGGCGAGCGCAGCCCGGACTTCATCGCCTTCAGCGCCGACAGTAAGCATCTCTTTTGGTGCGCACCGGAGGCGGATCCGAGCCGGACGAACGGCAATTACTCCGTGCTCGTCACCTATGCCGACGGCAAGCCCGTGGCGCGGGCCGATGCGTTCAGTAACCTATCCCGGATCTTGATCAAGCCCGTCGGTTATGCGAACAACACCATTCATCCCGGCTGGCAAGCGGTCGGCGACTCCGGCCTGGCGCTCCTGGCGCCGGTGGTGGGCGGGGACATCACGCGCTATGTGATCACGCCGACGGATACCAACCTCGGCACGCTGCTCGCCGCGGCGCAGGCCGCCCCGTCGAACCACTGACGGCCACCTGGGAATTCTGCCCCCAACTCCAAATGAAGACGCTGATCGTTTCTCTGGCGGCCTGCCTCATAGCCGCGGTCGGGTCCGCCGCGGATTTGAGCTGGTCCACGCTCGTCAACCGGCGGGAGCTCTGGCCCGCGCAGTGCACCCTGAATCGAACGATCAAGTTCAAGCAGGGTGGAAGCGTCGAGGCCGGCCAAACGCTCAAGGTGCTTGAGTTGCAGCCCACCCAGCTCGTGGTCAGCACGCCGGACGGGCGCTACCGCTTCGCCGTCAAACCTGAGGACACAGATATCCTGCACTTGGCCAATGGCGCGGCGGCCAGTCTGAGCCCGGCACAGCGCGGGCTGACCTACGCGACGCTCTTGCGCCGGCAGGAGCTGTGGCCGTACCACGTCACCCTGACTGCACCCATCGAGTTGAATGGCGGCAGCATGACGCTGCGCGCCGGGGAGAAAGTGGTTCTCATGGGAGCCGAGCAGGACCAGTTGCTCGTGGGTTCCGATCGCTTCAACACCAGTTTTGATGTCGATCCGCAGCAGACCGACCTGATGGAACAGGCCCGCCGGTTTCTAGACGCCAAAGACGGCGCGCCCGGGCGCTTCATCGAGGAACTGGACGGCAAACTGGTCGACATCGCCTCCAGCGCGCCCGCCTCGTTCGAGGCGCCTTCCCGGCTCCGCTACCTCGTCTTCTATCGCGGCGCAGGCTGGTGCGCGCCCTGCCGGGAGTTTTCGCCATCGTTGGTGAAGCTGTACAACGAACTGAAGCCGGCGCATCCCGAATTCGAGGTGGTCTTCATCAGCGCCGACCACTCCGCCGCCGAAATGCACGCGTACGCGAAGGAGGCGGGCTTCCATTGGCCGGCCGTCCCCGCCGAGCGCGATCCGCAGCTCCACCTCATCTCGCCGTTGTTCGGCAATACCATCCCCCAATTGGTCGTCACGGACCGCCACGGCAAGGTGCTGATCGACAGCAACCAGGTGACCCGACCAGTCGCACTTCAAAAGCTGGGGGCCCTGGTCAAGGCGGGCGTCGCGGCCGATTGACCTTCCGATCAGGCTGCAAGGAGATGTGACAACCCGCCACCGCGCGCCTTTGTCGATTCGGCGCATGCCGGGCAGGCAGGCGCCTTGTACCGACGGTTGGGGGCTTGGTGAACGAGAAACAGCCTTTGTCTCGGCGCGGGACTGCTCTACGCTGAAGCCAGGATGGTTTATCCTCCGGTGAAATACCTGGCGGCCCTTCTTGGTTCCTTCATCTTGGCGTCCGACGTCGCCCTCGCGGCGGAGCCGGAACCGGCGCCACCGCAAGCCGCCCCGCCGGTCGCCACGGTCCGGTTGGCAGACGTGCGCATGCGCGATGCCTGCATTCTCCCCGTGGCCGCGACCAAGACCTACTATCTGGTGGCGTCTACTTTCGGCGCCGAGGTGCGCGCCTATACCAGCAAGGATCTCGTGAACTGGGAGGGACCGCACATCATCTTCCAGACCCCGGCCGGATTCTGGGGCGGCGCGAACATCCGCAGCATCTGGGCGCCCGAACTCCATGCCTATCGCGACAAGTATTACCTCTTCCTCACGTTCGACACCGCGGACAAGTTTCCCGAGCAGTGGCGCAACTGGCTGCCGCGGGTGACGCGCGGCTCCCAGATCCTCTGGGCGGACTCGCCCCTCGGACCCTTCCACGCCTTCGCCGATCATTCGACGCCGCCCGCTGACATGATGACGCTTGACGGTACGTTCTGGGTCGAGGACGGCATGCCATACATGGTCTTTTGCCACGAGTGGGTCCAAATCGTGGATGGCACCGTGGAAATGATCCGACTGACAGATGATTTGTCCGCGACGGCGGGCGAGCCGACCCGGTTGTTCTTTGGCAGCGACGCGCCATGGTCGAAGCAGTCCAAGCAGTACGGCTGCTGGGTCACGGACGGCCCCTATCTGTACCGCAGCAAATCCGGCAAGCTGTTCATGATCTGGTCGAGCGGCGGCGCGCACGGCTACACCTGCGGCATTGCGATCTCCGCTTCGGGCAAGCTCGCCGGGCCGTGGACGCAGCAGGCGGAGCCGCTTTACGGAAACGATGGCGGCCACGGCATGATTTTCCGCACCTTCGAGGGACAACTGATGCTGGTACTGCACCAGCCCAATGTCGTCCCCAAGGAACGCATCCACCTGTTCGAGCTCGAGGACACCGGCGAGACGCTCCGCCTCGTGCGGGAATTCAGCGGCCAGCCGTAGGCAAGAAAGGCCGGTCGGATGAACGGTGATTGGTACAGCGGCGGTGGCACCGTTGGGCGCGGCGGATAACCGCCAGATATATCCTCCACCCCATCTCGCGAAACCGGATTAGCTCGCTATCGTTCTCCTGTCATGCCCTTCCGCCTACCCGCCTCCCGCATCAACTGGGTCAACAGCTCGTTTCTCGCCGGCTCGGCCCTGGTCACCGTCACGGCCGTTCCGCTGTATCTCTGGCGCTGCGGGCTCGACGGCTTCCAGGTCGCGTTGTTCTTCACGTTTTTCACCGCGACGGGCCTGAGCATCACCCTCGGCTACCACCGCCTGTTCGCCCACCTGGCCTTTCAGGCGCGCTGGCCGGTAAGGCTGCTCACGCTGGCTTTCGGCGCGGCGGCCTT
>Ga0335079_10009501_pt1 | contig 11078 bp, 9 predicted proteins | sample Lox_Sample_33_FD_206719 | JGI IMG/M metagenome (GOLD analysis project Ga0335079, IMG submission 206719) | Soil microbial communities from Loxahatchee National Wildlife Refuge, Florida, United States - Lox_Sample_3.3 | ecosystem: Environmental > Terrestrial > Soil > Wetlands | place: USA: Florida... | reverse complement strand
CCGGTGCGGAACGCGAAAGGACGGCCTCGAAGTACTCCATAAAGTCCGCCAAGCGAACCTTGGTGAAAAAACGACAGCAGTGTTCCAACCGCGGCCAGCACCGGGACGAGCTTATGCAATTGATGCTCAAATACGAGGAACGACGGAAGCTTGCGCAGTTGTCGATTCCGCAGCAGGATCGGAATGTACTCCAGGCTCAGTACCAGTAGGTAGCACGAAATGCAAAACGTGACTTCGGTGAGCATCGAATGCGTATTCGGATGCCAGAACGTGAACCAAGCCCGAAGCGGCTGTCCAACATCGATCATTAAGATCGAAACCGCGCCGCTGTAGCAGATGAAGCCCACAACCACAGCAGTATTCAGAATCGGCTTGAGTTCTTCTCTTTTTAGGATGTAGACAAGAAAGCCAGTGAAGAACGCGCCCGCCCCGAGAGCGATGATGCCGAGGTCCAGAAAAATCCAAAGACCGAAGGCGAAGCGATTATCCATGTTGGTCTGGTTCAGGCCGTAATAGAGGCAAAGGCCCGCTGCATACAGTCCGATCGCGAGCAGCACCGCCCAGGGCGCCAGCCACATCAGAAAACGCGAGAGCGAGGTGCGCTCTGCGCCGCGCGCGATCCATCGGGCGTCCGCGAGAGCTGTGCTACCCATGTTGCACCTCCGAACTCCGCGCCGGGTTGGACTCTGCCAGTGCTCTCACCCATCCCTCCTTCGATTTGTAGTAAAGCTTCGGCTCGGTACCGAGTTTTGCGAGCAATCGGAAGGACTCTGGTAACAGCGCTTCCTTGGAGACCGGGTCGTTCGGGTCCGCCAGGTTGCCAAATCGAATCGCCCCGGTCGGGCACGCCTCGACACAGGCAGGCACGTAATCGGCAGGATCGATCTCCCGCTTTCCTGTGGCAGCGGCTTTCTCCTGGGCCGCATGCAGACGCGCATGGCACAGGTTGCATTTCTCGACCACTCCCCTCATGCGGACCGCGACGCCGGGGTTCAGGCTTTTTTCCATCCCCTTCGGCCAAGATGGATCCCACCAGTTGAAGTACCGCGCGTGATACGGGCAGGCCGTCATGCAGTACCGGCAGCCCAGGCAACGTTGCGGCATTTGCATCACGATCCCGGTGGCCTTGTCGACTTCAACGGCTTGCTGTGGGCAAACTTTCACGCAGGGCGTATCGTGCTCGCAGTGCGCACACATGATGGGGATAAAGATTTCGCGCTGCTTCTCACCCTCGCCGCCGTTTGAGACTTTGCGAACGAGCAGAGGAGTCAAGCCGGTACGCGCCGTGGCTTGCGGCAGGGAAGGAACGTTGTTCTCGGAGGCGCAGGCGATCATGCACGAGCCGCAACCTGTGCAGCGATCGAGGTCGATCACCATGCCGTAACGAGCGCTCATGCGTTCCCCCTCTCCGGCGTTTCTCGCAGATTCGACTCGATGTAGAGCTTCGAGGCCAACGATGGAAGCACCGGCGCTTTCCACGAGCTGGCCCAGCCAGATGCGCTAGCCGCGGTCGTTTCCGCTGGCCATTCCTTCAGTTCGCATTTCAGGCTTCGAGGCGGCAATGGTTCACCAACCCATACCGCTCCCTTCCATAGCTGCTCTTCCAGCTTCTGAATGGATTCGATCTTTGAGATCGCTATAGATTCCTGCCCGTGCAGTGTCCCGGAGTGCTTGTGGAACAGATCCGCGCAGCGGTCATGAATTATTTTTTCCGTGGGAGCCAGGCTCGAGTCGATGCCGACTAGAAACTGCGCAGCGCTTTGAACTTCGGACGTCGTCTTAGCCAGCGCAGGAGCGACCGCATAAGTCTCAACCGGCAAGGCCGGTGCAGTCGGTATATCTGTCAGTTCTTCGAGAAACCCCGGAGCCGGGAGCAACCAATCGGCCTTCGTGGGACCACCGCTCCAGGCAGCAAATCGGAAAACTTCGCCATCGGTCTGTGGTAGAAAATCCCACGGCACGCTCGAATCAATCAGAACTGCTCGAGCATTCGAAATTGTCGCGCCCGCAGAGACGTACGCATGGGACGTTTTGCTTTTGCGGACGATTCCTCCACGAACGCCCACCGATCCGATCACAACGTTCAAAGCTGCAATCGACGGATTCTCATTCTCACTAATCGCCACCGCAGGCCGTCGCTCTATAAGAACTCGTGACAAATTTCGAATCTGATCTTCCGACAATCCAGTGCGAGTGACGGCATCCGAGACTGTGAGTGACGGGATGGGGCCGTGTGCGGGAACCAGGTTCTGTTCGAGCAGCACACGAGCCAATCCCGAAGCCAGTGCGGATTCCGATCCTTCGCGAACGGGCACCCACTTCCATGTCTTTGCTGCCGTGCGCGACAAAGATGGTTCAATCTGAATGATCCGCAATTGAGGATCGTCAACTCCCGCGGACTTCCCCGCCCAAAGCCGCGTCACGTATCCGGGCGTTCCCCATCCGTCGAGCAACGGCGCTCCAAAACTGATGATGGTTTGGCTGTTTTCGAGATCGTATCCAAGAGAAGCCGCAGGGGCGCCGGTCCATTGTTCGTAAGTTCTCAGAGAACGAAGTTCCGCACCCGGGAGAATTCTATATTCTCCGTGATTCTTTTCAGCGAAGTACTCGAGAACTGACGACGCCGCTCGCCCGGGGTATCCATCAATGACTACGACCGGCCCTTCGCTTTTTGCTTTGTCGAACGCCGCTCGCGCTTCGCTCCATGAAGTCGAACTTCCGTGATGTCTCACCTCGCGAAGCCGCTGCGGATGCCAGTTCAGCTGGTGCGCTCCATAGCCCAGCGGGCACAGCGCTCCTCGGCTGATCGGGTGAGTCTTCATGCCCGCAACGCCGACAGCCCACCCAGCAGCCATGCGTACGCGCAATCCGCATCCCTTTGGACACAGCGTGCAATGAGATTGGCTAATTTCGACCGGAACACGCGCCGGCTGCGGGATCCAGGGCCAGTTCTGGCTCCAGATCGAAGTATCGTCGAGAATCTTCCAGGGAATTGGCGTAACGATGAGACCGGCTGCGGCTCCCGCACTCCATGCCAGCAGATCCCGCCGAGTCAGCTTCATGCTTCTCCCTTCATTCGTGACAACCAAGGCATCCGACATCCACGCCGTGCTTCTTGTGGCAATCTTCGCAATCGCTCATCTTCATGCCTTCATGCGGCGCTCGCCTCAAACGCGACATCGAGTGCCCCCAGATGTCGCGGCTATATCCGCTAATGCGATTGAGTTCATACGGGCGGATCTGGTCCGACTCACCGTAGCTGGAATGACATTCCGTACAGGCAAGATTCGCGCGCTTCACGTGAATCGCGTGGGAGAACCACACGTTCGCCGGCTGCTCGGAATACATAAGCCACGGAGTTTCGTGTCCCACCTTGATGTAGTTGTTCACGAGAATTGCTTCGGCTTTGCTGTCGCCAATCTTGTCGGCATGGCAGGCCGCACATTTGTCCATGGGTGGAAGTCCGGCGAACGTTCCGTCATCGCGAATGACGTGGCACTCACCGCAGTCTGCGATTCCGGATTTCTCGGCATGTGTCTTATGCAGAAAGTCGACTGGTTGAGACTTCTTCACGTAAAGCACGCGAGGAAACACAACCCACCCCAGAACCAGGGCGACGAGGATGCCAACAGCAAAAGCCATCGCGCTGCGGCCAATTCTCATTTTTCTACCGTCCAGTCTGTCTTCGAGAAGAAATGCTGGAACAGGCACACCAGATCCGGACGAGAGAGGAACTGCGCGATTCCGCGAACCGGCATTCCTCCATCGCAGCCGGGAGCATGGCCTTCATGGATTTCATCTGTGAGCCGCTCACGCTCTTCTTCCTGCCAAGCCTTAGCCTGTTGTCCGGAGATCAACCCAGCCCGCGTGCGGCCAGGAACTTCCCATCCCTCGAAAAGCCAGCCGGCGCCATACGGATCGGCCGTCAGACGGCTGGGATCACTTCGCAATCGGCTGTTTACCTTTTGGATCATCACAGGGTTGGGGAAGCTCATCGGCCACTCGACGCCGTGAATCGTGAGCGCCAGTGCGGGACGGTGTGTTCCGTGGGACGTTACGAATGTGACGCCGTCCACGTTGCCCGCTACATCTGCGACGAAGCCGTCAATGCCGATATGACATAGTCCGGAATCCTCCGCATCGAGCCAGAAATGGTTCGATGCATACAGAAGATTCGCCGGCGGTTTTGTCGCGTGCGGTTGCGCCAAGTGCAAGTACGAGTCGCAGTAACGGAAGTTGTCGCTCGTGCAACTTGATAATTGGGATTCGCTGAACGGTACCAGCTTCGGAATTGCAGAAACTCCGCAATATTGCACACGGATCTCTTCCAGATGAGGACAACGCTCCTGGCGCGCACCGTGCCTGTCCGTCAGTTCGCACTCGACGTAGCGTGCAGAAGCACACCGGCCGCCCTCGCTGGCACCCGGTCCGTCCAGAATCAGCTTTCGTACGGGAGCTGCATGGCAGTAACGTGCCCGGCCTTCTCTGAGGAATGGGCAAGCCATAACTCGCTCCTAGGACTTCTTCTGTGACTGTGGTTTGGAGTCGATCCGCTCGCCTCCGTCAGCCATGGTCAGCCCAAGCTCTGGAACAGTCAGGCTGTGCGAGCCTCCGTGCAACAGCGCTTTCAGTTCCGAATCGATATTGTCAAAGTCAACGCTCGGAACGCGGCCAGTTTTGCGAACAAGTAAGTCCCAACCTACCGCAACAAATACAAGCGCCAGCGCGATCAGAGTGACAAGTCCCAACGCGAAATTCGTGATGTTGAGCCACATGGTCCAATTCTCTCCAGCCATGACGATTTGACCTCCTGGCCAGTGGAAGCTCCGGCCAACTAAACAAATGCAGGTTGGTGGCCAATATATGAATTCAATGAGTTGCAAGGAATTTGGATGAGAAGACGTCGGCTTTCCCAACAAGCCTTGTCGGTGATTCCAACATGGCAACGTGGACGAAAGGGCACATGAAGTTCCTAACGATTTTCGGCACTCGACTTGTGTTTAAGTGAACGTCTTCCTGTGCGCACCGTCTCGCACAAGCGTGATTGCAATCACAAGCTCATCGCTTCTCCATCGATACAAAGGAGTTAGCAACTGCGAATCTTCGTTTTCGCCAATGTTTATGCGCTTATTTCGCACGTTCTAACAGATTCCTATTAGTGATCGCTAAATCGTCCATTAATAAAATGGCGGCGCTTATGAATCCGAAGTGGAACGGTCAGTTCTCCTGCTTCGATTTAGTCGCGAAAACCGACGCGTGCACGCGCAGCACTGTGCAAATCCGTGACATCGAAATTGGCGGCAATGATTTCGTTGTCATGGCAGGCCCATGCGCTGTCGAATCAGAAAGTCAATTGCTTCAGACGGCAGAAGCCGTTGCAGAAGCAGGAGCGCGCATCCTCCGCGGCGGAGCCTACAAGCCGCGTTCTTCTCCCTATGCATTTCAAGGCCTCGGCGTCGAAGGTCTGAAGATTCTGCGCAAAGCGCGTGAAACAACCGGTCTTGCAATCGTCACTGAGGCGATGAGTGAGGAAGATGTCGATTTGATCGCGGAGTACGCCGACATCATGCAGGTTGGTACCCGCAGCATGGAAAATTACGCGCTGCTGGAAGCGCTCGGCAAATGTGGACGGCCCGTCCTGCTCAAGCGCGGGATGACCGCAACTCTCGAGGAACTGCTGCGCTCGGCGCAAATCGTCGCGATGTCAGGGAACTCGCAGATCATCCTGTGCGAGCGCGGCATTCGCACATTCGAAACTGCAACCCGCAACACGCTCGACATCGCGGCCGTTCCGGTCTTGAAGGCCGTCTCGCATCTCCCCGTCATTGTCGATCCCAGCCACGCCGCTGGCGTGCGCAGCCTCGTCCCCGTGCTTTCTCGCGCTGCCGTTGCCGTCGGCGCCGATGGCTTGATCGTCGAAGTGCATCCCTCGCCTGAGCAGGCGATGAGCGATGGAAACCAATCCCTGACGTTCGGCGAATTCCGCCGCATGATGCGTGATCTGCAACCTTACTTGGATATCGAGCACGATGCTCGGCAGTTCCGTCCGCAACTCCTTGCCGTAAGAGGAGCGGATTAGTGCTGCCGCGGTCCATCGTCACCTGCCTGCTTCTTCTCGCTGCAATCGCATCGGCACATCCCGCCGGAGATGCGCAAACTCAGCTTGATCCACCCGCGTTGCTCTATACCGTCGCAAAATCCTACGACCCGCTTGCATGGATGCATGGAGAGGATCGCTTCAGCTCCGGCTCGGCAATCTTTCTCCGCGATGACAAGGGGACACGCGCATTCGCGCCAGAGTTTTCGGCTTCTGCTGATCCCACTGTGTCGTTCGACGGGGAGCGCGTGCTCTTTGCCGGCAAAGCGCATAGCCAGGATCCATGGCAGATATGGGAAGTTCCCATAGCTGGCGGTCAAGCGCGACGCGTCACTTCTGGCTCTGAAGATTGCATCCGACCGCTCTACCTGCCGGACGATCGTGTGGTCTATGCGCGCAAAGTCGCTGGACATTTCGTGATCGAAGCAGTCGATCTCTCCGGTGGCAAGCCTTTTGCTCTGACATACGGTCCCGCCAATTTCCTGCCCACCTACATTCTTCACGATGGACGCATTCTCTTCGGGGCTGGATATCCACTGGGAACCTCGACCATGCCAGAGATTTACACCGTCTATTCCGATGGCAGCGGTGTTGAGTCTTACCGCTGCGATCATGGCAAGGCACGGCACTCAGGGCGACAAATCGGCTCAGGCGATATCATCTTCGCGTCCACCGACGGATTATCACGATTCACATCGGCTCGTGCACAAGAAATCCCAATTGCTGTGCCGCCGGGCGAATATGCGGGAGACATAGTCGAGACCGCTTCCGGCAATTGGTTGACCGCTTGGCGACACGATCAGAAATCCTCGTTTCAGTTGATGCAGTGGACTTCCGGAACAAAGCAGCTGCAAACAATCGTGACCCAGCAGGACGTAAACATAGTGCAGCCAAGCCTTCTCGCGTCCCATGCGGTCCCGAATCGTCATCCATCAGGGCTGCATGACTGGCCCAATGCAAACCTGCTCTGTCTGAACGCGTACACATCGAAGTACGAATTTGTTCCCGGCTCTATTCACAGAGTTCGGCTCTACACGCGAGACTCTAACGGCAATTCGAAACTGCTGGGCACCGCGCCAGTCGAGCCTGACGGATCCTTCTTCGTCCAGGTTCCTTCCGAGCAGCCGCTCCAGATCGAATTGCTCGGCGCCACCGGCAAGACTCTGAAACGCGAAGCCGGATATTGGTGGATGCGCCGCGGCGAACAGCGTGGCTGCGTCGGTTGTCATGCCGGTCCTGAAACGTCGCCCGAAAACGCTGTGCCCACGATCCTTTTGAAGTCGACCACTCCAGCAGACATGACTGGCGCGGCTTCGCAAACTTCCGCGGGAGGACGTTAAGTTGAGAACACGAATCTTCTTGGTGCTTCTATTGTCCTCCGCGCTGTGGGCGCAGGCTCCGCAATCGGCGCCCGGTCCCATTCGATTTGAGGACGCGACAGCCAAGTCCGGCATTCAGTTCACGCACAACTTCGGTTCGCAGAAACTGGGTTCCTTGCTAGAAAGCACCGGCGGCGGCTGCGTCTGGTTCGATTACAACAACGACGGCCTTCCCGATCTCTACGTGGTCAGTGGCAAGCCTCTGGGCGAGGGCATGCATCCGTATCCACTCAAGGGACCGCCGCCAGTCGCACCCCACAATCATCTCTATCGCAACAATGGCGACGGTACCTTCACCGACGTCACCGACCAAACCGGAGTCGCCGCCAACATCTATGGCATGGCTGCCATCGCCGCCGACTACGACAACGACGGTTTTGTCGACCTATTCGTCACAGGGTTTGGCCAAGCAATTCTCTACCACAACAATGGCGACGGGACCTTTACGGACGTGACCGCCAAGGCCGGAATCAAGGTGGATGGCTGGTCGATCAGTTCCTCATGGCTCGACTACGACCGCGACGGCTGCGTGGATCTCTTCGTCGGCCGCTACGTGAAGTTCGACCCCAAGTATCGCGACTATTACGCCGCCGACAATTACCCGGGTCCGCTCGACTACGCCGGCGACACGAACCGTCTTTATCACAACAACTGCAACGGAACTTTCACGGACGCTACCGACAAATCCGGCATCGGCGCCTACAAAGGCCGCACGATGGGCGTCACGGCGGCGGACTATGACGGCGACGGCTATCCGGACATTTACGTCGCCAATGATAAGACTGAGAATTTTCTCTTTCACAACAAGCGCGACGGCACATTCGAGGAAGTAGCGGGCGATCTCGGAGTCGCCTATGGACAGGATGGCGAGAACACTTCCGCCATGGGCCCGGTCTTCGCCGATATCGATGGCGACGGGCATGTCGACCTCTGGGTTACGGACTCCAAGTACAACCGGCTGATGCGAAACACGGGGCCAAACGGCTTCGAAGATATTGGACCGAGCTCTGGAATCTCTCAGGCGACGGCTCAGTACACAAGCTGGGGCAGCGGCGTCTACGACTTCGACAACGACGGCTGGCTCGACATCCTGATCTTCCATGGTGGACTCATTCACCTCATCCCGCAGGAGCAATCGCTGTTTCGCGGTTTGGGGAACGGCAAGTTCGCTGACGTCTCCGAAGGCGCCGGGCCCGCGGTGAGTGCAAAGACCGTTTCCCGCGGCGCCTGCTTTGCGGATTACGACAACGACGGAAAGATCGATGCATTCGTCGTCAACCTGGGAGCGCGTGGCACGCTGCTGCACAACGTCAGCCAGAACTCGAATCACTGGTTGACGGTGAGGCTAAAAGGGAAGAAGTCAAACCGCGACGGCATCGGCGCCCACCTCGAACTCCTCGCCGGTGGCCGCAAGCAAATCGCTCAACGTTTCGCCGGATCGGGATATCTTTCTCAAGACGATGGCAGGATCCACTTCGGCCTCGGAACCGCAACCAAAGCAGACAAACTCACGATTCACTGGCCCAGCGGCCAGGATCAGACGTTACAAAATCTTCCAGTCGATCGCGTGCTCACGGTTGAGGAACCGTAATCGCAAGATGAAATCCGCGAATCAGAACCGCTGCTTCGGGACGATATCCAGCATCGCTGGCGTCCTTGCGGTTTGTCTCTTGGCGATCGCCGCCACACCCGCTCCGAAGCAATCCCAGTCGCCTCTGCGCGAACGTTATCTCTCGCCGCTCGAGATGGTGTTCTCCCCGGACGGCCGCACACTCTACGTGCTATGCCAAGATTCCGATGAAGTCAAAGTAATTGACGCTGCTTCTGGCAAGCTGCTCAACAGTATCGCCGTAGGTCGCGTGCCACGAGGGATCGCGCTATCTCCCGATGCGCGCCGACTCTATGTCACGAACGCATGGTCCGACACAGTTTCGGTGATCGATGCAACCTCGCTGCAGGTGATCGAAACGTTTCCGACAGGCTACGAGCCCTCCGGAGTGGTCTCCGACAGGAAAGGCGAAACCCTCTACGTTGCGAATCGCCTGAGCAACGATATTTCCGTCATTGATCTGAATGCCGGCAAAGAAATCGACCGTCTGGTCGCCGGACGCGGCGCGAGTTATCTCACAATCTCTCCCGACGGAGGATTCATTTACTGCACGCACATTTACCCGAATCCCGGAACATTTCGTTCCGAACCAAATTCAGAAATTACGGTCATCGACACTGAGACGCGGAGGGTTGTCGAGCGGAAAATTCTTCACAATGTCGCGGGAGTATTTCATCTCGCGATATCCACCGATGGCAATCTCGGAGTTGTCGCGCAACTCCGGCCCAAAAACCTTATTCCTCTCGCCCACGTTGAGCATGGCTGGGCATTCGGCGATTCCCTAACCCTGTTTGGTAAGGACGTCGGCGGCATCGTTCAGGTCCCGCTGGATGAGCTCGACCGGTACTACGCGCTGCCTTGGGGAATCGCGATCACTCCCGACAAGTCGAAGATCTTTCTCACGACAGCGGGATCGCAGAGCGTCACAGTTATCGACGTACCACGGTTGCTGAAGACCGTTCATGCTCGCCGCAAACCGTTCGTCAATGATCTTTCCGTTTCTGCCGATTACGTTTCCGCCAGAATTTCAGTTGGCCACAATCCGCGCGGTGTCGCGCTGTCTCCCGACGGGAAAAAACTCTACGTTGCGAATCGCCTCGACGACACTATCAGCGTAATCGACACAACAACGGAACGAGTAGTCTCAACGCTCGATCTGGGCGGGCCAAAAAGCATTGACGCCGTCCGCCGCGGCGAGCGTCTCTTCTTCACGGCCGATTTTGCTTTCGAGGGCCAGTTTGGCTGCTCCAACTGTCATATCGATGCGACCATCGACGGACTCCAATGGGATCTCGAACCCGACGGCTTCGGCAAAGATATCGTCGATAACCGTTCTCTCGAGAATCTCGCAGGAACGGAGCCCTTCAAGTGGAATGGCGGCAACCCCGACATGCCCACCGAGTGCGGTCCTCGCACCGAGAAGTTCTTTTTCCGTTCGCAGAGTTTTAATCAGCAGCAACTCACCGATCTGGTCACCTTCGTTTATTCGCTCCCGTATCGCCCAAATCGCTACCGCTTGGCGAATGGAGATCTCACTCCGGCGCAGGAGCGAGGCAAGGCCATCTTCGGGCGCACCATCTCGAAAGATCACACTCCGATTCCTGAAGCGAATCAGTGTACGTACTGCCATAGCGGCCCAAAGTATACGAATCAGAAACAGATCGATGTCGGCACGGGAAAGCTGACCGACCGATCGCCGGTCATCGATGTTCCCCAGCTTCCGAACGTCGCCTACTCGGCACCTTACTTGCACGACGGATCCGCGCGTTCTCTCGAAGAAATCTGGACCGTTTTCAATCCGAAAGACACGCACGGCGTCACCAACGACCTGACCAAAGACGAATTGAACGATCTCATCGAGTACCTGAAAACGTTATGAAAACGAGTCTCCAATACGCCCTTCATGCCCCAGAATGTAACCTGTGTCATCCTGAGCGGAGCCGCTTTTCAGGCGGAGCGAAGGATCTTGCTCGGTTGTTCGTCGTTGTCACCG
>Ga0335079_10009500_pt1 | contig 11078 bp, 7 predicted proteins | sample Lox_Sample_33_FD_206719 | JGI IMG/M metagenome (GOLD analysis project Ga0335079, IMG submission 206719) | Soil microbial communities from Loxahatchee National Wildlife Refuge, Florida, United States - Lox_Sample_3.3 | ecosystem: Environmental > Terrestrial > Soil > Wetlands | place: USA: Florida... | reverse complement strand
GTGCTCGCCGAGGACGATCCCGAGGGCGTGATCGACATCGTGACCCGCTCCGGCCTGCGCGGCCGCGGCGGCGCCGGGTTCCCGGCCGGCAAGAAATGGCGCTTCTGCCGCGCCAACCCGGGCGACTGCAAGTACGTCATCTGCAACGGCGACGAGGGCGACCCGGGCGCCTTCATGGACCGCTCCGTGCTCGAGGGCAATCCGCACTCGGTGGTCGAGGGCATGATCATCGCGGCCTTTGCGATCGGTTCCGGCGTCGCCCCGGTGCACGGCTACGTGTACGTGCGCGCCGAGTACCCGTTCGCCGTGCAGCGCCTCGAGGCCGCCCTCGTGCAGGCGCGCGAGCGCGGCCTGCTGGGCGACGACATCCTGGGCTCGGGGTTCGACTTCGACATCCGCGTGAACCAGGGCGCCGGCGCCTTCGTCTGCGGCGAATCGACGGCGCTCACGGCGAGCATCGAGGGGCAGCGCGGCATGCCGCGTGGCAAGCACATCCGCACGGTGGCCCACGGCCTCTACGGTCAGCCCACCAACCTGAACAACGTCGAGACCTACGCCAACGTGCCGTGGATCGTGAACAACGGCGTCGACGCCTACACGGCGATGGGCACCGAGACCTCGAAGGGCACCAAGATCTTCAGTCTCACCGGCAAGCTCAAGAACGGCGGCCTCGTCGAAGTGCCGATGGGCGCCACGCTGCGCGAGGTCATCTTCGATGTCGGCGGGGGCATGCTGCCCGGCCGCGAGTTCAAGGCGGTCCAGCTCGGCGGCCCCTCGGGCGGCTGCCTGCCGGCCGACCTGCTCGACTCCCCGGTCGACTTCGAGAGCCTGCTCGCCGCCGGCTCCATGATGGGTTCCGGCGGCATGGTCGTGGTCGACGACACCACCTGCATGGTCGACTTCGCCAAGTTCTTCCTGCAGTTCACGCAGGACGAGAGCTGCGGCAAGTGCGTGCCCTGCCGCCTGGGCACCAAACGCATGCTCGAGACGCTGGTGCGCATCACCGAAGGCGAGGGGCGTCCCGGCGACATCGATCTGCTCGAGGAGCTCTCCGAGTACATCATCGACGGGTCACTGTGCGCCCTCGGCGGCAGCGCCCCGAACCCCGTCCTCTCCACGCTGCAGTACTTCCGCCACGAGTACGTGGCCCACGTCGACGACAAGTGCTGCCCAGCCGGCCGCTGCAAGGCGCTCATCACCTACTACATCGGCGGCGACTGCACCGGCTGCGGGCTGTGCGCCAAGAAGTGCCCGACCCAGGCGATCACCGGCGAGAAGAAGCAGCTCCACGTGATCGACGAGAGCCTCTGCATCAAGTGCGACACCTGCCGGCAGGTCTGCAACTTCAAGGCCGTCAAGGTGTGGTCCGGCAGCGAGCGGCCCGAGGCGGCCGGCGAAGGGCGGCCCCAGGCATGACGATCGCCCACGACACGTCGAAGAACGCCGGGGCGCCCCAGGCGGCCGCGTCGCGCGCCGAGCAGATCTCGCTCACCATCGACGGCCGCGAGGTCACGTGCGACAAGGGTGAGACCATCCTGCAGGCGGCCGCCCGGGTCGGCGTCCACATCCCCACGCTGTGCTACGAGTCGCGCCTGCCGGCCTCTGCCGCCTGCCGCCTGTGCATGGTCGAGGTCGAGGGCTGGGGCAAACCCGTCTCGAGCTGCTCGACCATGGCGGCCGACGGCATCGTCGTGCTCACGGACACCGACAAGGTGCGCCGCATGCGGCGCCTCTACCTCGAGCTCCTGCTGTCCGATCACAACTCGTTCTGCACGCCGCCCTGCAGCGACGCCTGCCCGACGCACATCAAGATCCCGCAGTTCCTCGAGGCCGTCGCCAACGGCGACTATCGGTCGGGCGTGCGCAAGCTGCGCGAGGACCTGCCGTTCCCGGCCATTCTCGGGCGCGTGTGTCCGCGGCCCTGCGAGGAGCCCTGCCGGCGCCGCCTCGTCGACGACGCGATCACCATCTGCTGGCTGCACCGCTTCATGGCCGACCAGTGCTTAGACGACGAGCAGACCGGCGAGCTGCTGCTGCCGTGGGAGCCCAAGCCCGACAGCGGCAAGACGGTCGCCATCGTGGGCGCCGGTCCGGCGGGCCTCGCCTGCGCGTTCTACGCCCGGCTCGAGGGCCACGCCGTAACGATCTTCGAGGCCCTGCCCAAACCGGGCGGCATGCTGCGCTACGGCATCCCGAGCTTCCGCCTGCCGCGCGACGTGATCGACAAGGAGCTGAACGTGTTGTGGCGCATGGGCGTCGAGCTCCGGTGCAACACTCGCCTGGGCGACGACGAGCAGCTCGACGCCTTGACCGCGCGCTTCGACGCCGTCTTCCTCGGCCTGGGCGCCTTCGCCGCCGCGCCGCTGCCGGTCGAGCACGACGGCGCCGACGTGCTCGACGCGCTCGAGCTCCTCGGCGCACTCGAGCTCGGCGACGAGGCGCGCGTCGGTCGCAAGGTAGCCGTCGTCGGCGACGGTTTCGCCGCCACCGAAGCCTGCCGCGTCGCGCTGCGCAAGGGCGCGCGCGAGGTCACGTTGCTCTCGGCGAGCGCGCCCGGCGCCCAGTCGGCTCCGCCCGACGAGGTCGCGGCGACCGTGAGCGAGGGCGCCCGCCTCGAGACGCTGGTCGAGCCCGTGCGCGTGGTCGTCGGCGCCAAGGGCAAGGTCACCGGCATCGAGATGCGGCGTCTCGAGGTCGCGCCCGGCGACTCGGGTCAGAGCCGGACGCAGCCCGTCGACGGGCCGACCTTCGTCCTCGCCTGCGACCAGGTGATCAACGCCACGGGCCAGCTCCCGAAGCTCGACGGCACGAGCGAGGCGCAGGGCGTCAAGCGCACCTCGCGACAGACCGTCGAGGTCGACCGATTCACCTTCCAGACCGACGACCCCCGGGTGTTCGCCGGGGGCGACGTCGTGCTCGGGGCCCAGACCGTGATCGAGGCGGTCGCTCAGGGCAAGAAGGCGGCCTGGAGCATCGACGCCTTCCTGCGCGGCGCCGACATGCGGGCCGTCTCGGGATCGCTCTCCGACCTCGCCGCCACACCGTTCCTCGACGCCCTGCGGGCCCGCGACGCCCTCGAGCCGGGCGTCGCCCGCCTGGCCGAGGTCGCGCCGGTGTTCATCGACATGACGACCGACGTCTCGCAGCCGGTCGGGCCGGCCACCATGCCGGCGCTTGCCCCCGGCGAGCGCATCAAGAGCTTCGACGAGGTCGAGCTCGGCTTGACAGAAGACCAGGCCCGGCAGGGCGCGGCGCTCTGTCTCGATTGCCACTGTCCCGCCAACGGCAGCTGCGAGCTGCAGCGCTACGGCATCGAGTACGAGGTCTTCGAGAACCGCTTTCACGGGCAGGCCGCGCACGACTACCCAGCCGACTTCCGCCACGACTTCATCATGCGCGAGCCCAATCGCTGCATCATGTGCCTGCGCTGCGTGCGCGTCTGTCGCATGGAGGTCGGGGCGAGCTGCTACGACGCCATCGGCCGCGGCTGGGACACGATCGTCTCGACGCCCGACAACCTGCCGCTGCAGACGGTCGGCTGCATCTCGTGCGGCAAGTGCGCCGAGACCTGCCCGACCGGCTCCATCGACGTCAATCGCAGGGTCCTCGACCGGTACGACCTAGACGAGAGCCGCTGCATCTTCTGCGGCGAATGCGTCGAGGTCTGCCCGTACGACGCCCTCGAGCAGACCGGCTTCTTCGAGCTGGCCGGCTACAGCCGCACCCTGCTGGCCGGCGAGTCGCTCTTCGTGCGCCGCGACAAGCCCGGCGACGGCCCCCGCGAGTGCGTGCCCGACGTCGTGCCTCACGTCCGCGAGACGGTCGAGGGCGGCGGCTGGCAGTGGACGCCGGTCAAGGGCGACGGCGCCTCCCTCGACGAGATGGAGCGCGACCTCTGATGCCGCACGGCGATTTCCATCCGGTCCTGTTCGTGATCGTCGCGGTGTGGGTGCTGGTCTGCGGGCTCGGCGTCGTGGCCTTCCGCAACATCGTCCATTCGGCGATGGCCATGGTGCTCTGCTTCCTCGGCGTGGCGGCCGCCTACGTGCTGCTCGCCGCCGGTCTGCTCGCCGTCATCCAGATCCTGATCTACGTGGGCGCGATCTCGGTGGTCGTGCTCTTCGCGATCATGCTGACCGAGCAGCACCACGCGCCGCTGGGCTTCTTCTTCAACCGTCAGGCGATCTTCGCCCTGCCGCTGGCGGTGGCCATGTTCGTCGTGCTCACCGTGGTCCTCGTGACCTCGAAGATGCTGCCCAACGGCTCGCAGGCCCACAACGTCTCCCTGGCCGCGATCGCCAGCGGGCTCTTCAACGGCTACGTCTTTCCGTTCGAGCTCGTCTCGTTCGTCCTGCTGGCCGCGATGATCGGCGCCATCGTGCTGGCGCGCAGGGAGGATCAGCCGTGAGCCCCGTCGACTGGTATCTGACCCTCGCCGTCGGTCTGTTCTGCATCGGCGCCTACGGTGTGCTCGCGCGGCGCAACGTCATTCTCATCGTGATGAGCCTCGAGCTCATGCTGAACGCCGTCAACATCGCCCTCGCAGCCTTTGCCGATTTCATCCCGGGCGCGGCCGGGCGCGGCACCTTCTTCGTGCTCTTCATCATCACGCTGGCCGCCGCCGAGGTCACGGTCGGGCTCGCCATCATCGTCGCCAACTACCGCAACCGCCGCTCGGTGCAGGCCGACGAGTTCAGCGAGATGAAGGGCTAGGGGGCGGCCGTGCACACCATCATCGCCCTGATCCCGCTGCTGCCGCTGGCCGGCTTCGTCGCGACCCTGCTGCTCGGCAACGGGCCGCTCAAGCGACGGCCCGAGCTCATCTCGCTCGTGGCCGTGACCGGCTCGTGGGTGCTCAGCATGATCGTCGTGGCCCACGTCTTCGGGGCGCACACCAAGACGATCGACTTCAACCTTTTCACCTGGGTGTCGGCCGGCAGCTTCCACGTGCAGTGGGGCTACCTCGTCGACTCGCTGGCCGCCGTCATGCTGATCGTCGTGAGCACCATCGGCATGCTCGTGCACTACTACTCGATCGGCTACATGCGCGGCGACGGGGGCTACTACCGCTTCTTCGCCTACCTCAACCTCTTCATGTTCGCCATGTTCACGCTCATCCTGGCCAACAACTACCTGCTGGTCTTCCTGGGCTGGGAGGGCGTGGGGCTGTGCTCGTACCTGCTGATCTCGTTCTGGTTCCAGAAGAAGAGCGCCTCGCAGGCCGGCAAGAAGGCCTTCCTGGTCAACAGGGTGGGCGACTGGGGCTTCACCCTGGGCCTGTTCCTCATGTTCACCACCTTCGGCTCGCTGCAGTTCGGCAAGGTCTTCGCCGCCGTGCCGCACGTGAGCCCGGGCCTGGTCACCTGGATCAGCCTGCTGCTCTTCGTCGGGGCGGTGGGCAAGAGCGCCCAGTTCCCGCTGCACGTCTGGCTGCCCGACGCCATGGAGGGCCCGACCCCGGTCAGCGCCCTGATCCACGCCGCCACCATGGTCAACGCCGGCGTCTACATCATTGCGCGCAGCTACCCGCTCGTGAGCCACTCCCACACCGCCATGCTGGTGGTCATGTGCGTGGGCACCTTCACGGCCATCTACGCGGCCTGTATCGCCCTCACCCAGAACGACATCAAGAAGGTGATCGCCTACTCGACCATCTCGTCGCTCGGCTTCATGTTCATGGCCCTGGGCGCCGGGGCCTGGGTGGCCGCCATCTTCTACCTGTTCGCCCACGGCTTCTTCAAGGGCCTGCTGTTCCTGGGTTCGGGCTCGGTGATCCACTCGATGTCGGGCGAGCAGGACATGCGGCGCATGGGCGGTCTGCGCAAGAAGCTGCCCATCACCTTCTGGACCATGCTGATCGGCGCCCTGGCCAACGTCGGCCTGTTCCCGTTCGCCGGGTTCTGGGCCAAGGACGAGATCCTCGGCGGCGACTTCGCGGCCCACTACTACGTCATCTGGGCGATCGGCATCATCACCGCCTTCGTGACGGCGCTGTTCATGTTCCGCCTCATGTTCCTCACCTTCTGGGGTGAAAGCCGGGCGAGCGCCGAGGTCCAGGACCACATCCACGAGTCGCCGCGTGTCATGACGGTGCCGCTCGTGATCCTGGCCGTCCCGGCGGCCGTGCTCGGCCTGGTGATCGGCCTGCCGCCCGACACCGGCTGGCTGCACACGTTCCTGCAGCCGGTGTTCTTCGGCGTCGAGAACGAGCACTTCGCCTGGGCCGGCAGCGGCGGCGCCCTCATGGCGGTCTCTCTCGTCGTCGTCGTGCTGGGCATCTCCACGGCCTACGTGGCCTACCTGCGGCGGCCCGAGGTGCCGGCGAGGGCCGCCGCCCGCGTGCCGTGGGCCTATGAGGCTTCGTACCACAAGTTCTACATGGACGAGGTCTACGACGCGGCCGTGATCCGCCCGGTCATGGGCTTCGCCATGTGGCTGTGGACGTTCGTCGACGTCAAGGTCATCGACGGCGCGGTCAACGGCCTGGCCTGGGTCTGGGGCGCCTTCGGCCGCGCCCTGCGGCCGCTGCAGACGGGCCGCGCCCAGAGCTATGCCTTCGGCGTCTTCGGCGGCCTGTTCGTGCTCATCATCGTCATCCGGTACGTGTGGGGGGCCTAGTGGGCTGGCATCAACAGGCGGGCTTTCCCATCCTCTCGGTGATCACCTATCTGCCCCTCGTGGGCGTGGTGCTGATCGCGCTCGTCGGGCGCGGCCGGCCGACCCTCTACAAGGTCGTGGCGCTGGTCGTCACCCTGGCGGCGTTCGTGCTGTCGGCCGTCATGCTGCTGCGCCTCCACACCCACCTCCCTGGCATGCAGTTCACCGAGAACGTCATGTGGATCGGGCGCTTCAACATCCACTACAGCTTCGGCGTCGACGGCATCTCCGCCCTGCTGATCTTCCTGACCACGCTGCTCGGCTGCATCGTCATCATCTCGAGCTGGCACTACGTGAGCGATCGCGAGCGCGGCTTCTTCATCTCGCTGCTGCTGCTGCAGACCGGCATGACCGGCGTGTTCTGCGCCACCGACCTCTTTCTCTTCTACGTCTTCTGGGAGGCCATGCTGATCCCGATGTACTTCGTCATCGGGATCTGGGGCGGGCCCCGCAAGATCTACGCCGCCATCAAGTTCTTCCTGTTCACGCTGGTGGGCAGCGTGCTCATGCTGGTCGCCATCATCGCCCTCGTGTACTACGCGCGGACCAACTCGCCGGTCGGCCTGACCTTCAACATCCAGGAGCTGTCGCACCTCGTGCTGCCCTACAACCTGCAGCTCTGGGCCTTTGCCGCCTTCTTCCTGGCTTTCGCCATCAAGGTGCCCATGTGGCCGCTGCACACCTGGCTGCCCGACGCCCACGTCGAGGCGCCCACGGCCGGCTCGGTGATCCTCGCCGGCGTGCTGCTGAAGATGGGCGGCTACGGCATGCTGCGCTTCTGCCTGCCGATGTTCCCCGACGCTGCCGTGGCCTTCATCCCGATCGTCGTCGCGCTCTCGATCGTGGCCATCATCTACGGCGCGCTGGTCTCCCTGCAGCAGAAGGACCTGAAGAAGCTCGTGGCCTACTCGAGCGTGAGCCACATGGGCTTCGTGACACTCGGCATCTTCGTCTCGATCGCCGTCCTCAACAACGCCCAGGGCATGGAGGGCGCGATCCTCGTCATGTTCAGCCACGGCCTGCTCACCGGCGCCCTGTTCCTGCTGGTCGGGTTCCTCTACGAGCGCACCCACACGCGAGAGATCGGCGCCATGGCGCGCCTCGCCACGCCGCTGCCCGTGCTGGCCGGCTTCTTCCTGTTCTTCGCGCTGGGCTCGCTCGGCCTGCCCGGTCTGTCCGGTTTCGTCGGCGAGTTCCTGAGCCTCCTGGGGCTGTTCCGTTACTCGCACTGGATGGCCGCCATCGCGGCGATCGGCGTGATCCTGGCCGCGTGCTACCTGCTGTGGATGTACCAGCGCGTCATGTTCAACGATCGCGGCGACGACGTCGTCAAGCCGACCTTCTCGCTGTCCGACTTCAAGGCCCGTGAGATCGTGTCGCTGCTGCCGCTCGTCGTGCTCGCCGTCTGGGTGGGCGTGTATCCCAATACCTTCCTGAACCTGCTCCACCTGCCCGTGCAGCAGATCATCGATCGCGTCGTGCCGTCGCTCGCGCAGGCCCACGGCGGCCCCCTCGCCCAGCTCGCGCACTACACCCGGGGGCTGCTCTAGATGAACAACTCGATCTTCCTCATCCTGCCGGCCGTGATCGTGGTGGTGGCGGCGGTCGTCGTGCTCGTCGCCGACCTGTTCGTGGGGCAGCGCTCACGCCCGATCGCCTGGCTTGCCGCCGGCGGCCTCGTCGTCGCCGGCGCCGTCGCCGTCGGTCAGTGGACGACCTGGACCGGCGGCGCCGCCCTCTGGCGGGTGTTCGACGGCGGCCTTGCCATGACCGCGCGCCAGGGCCAGTACGGCTTCAGCGGCATGGTGAGGCTCGACCTCTACGGCCTGTTCTTCACCGTCCTGTTCTGCGGCATCGGCGTGATCACCATCATGCTCTCCGACGGCTACCTCGCCCAGCATCGCATCAGGCCCGGCGAGTTCTACGGCCTGCTGCTGCTCATCATCGCCGGCATGATCGGCATGGCGATCTCGACCGACCTGATCGCGCTGCTCGTCTCGTTCGAGCTCATGTCGCTGCCCAGCTACGTGCTGGCCGGCGTGCTGCGCAGCGACCGGCGCTCGGGCGAGGCCGCCATCAAATACTTCCTGAACGGCGCCTTTGCCGCGGCGGTGCTGGCGTTCGGCCTGGCGCTCGTCTACGGCGCGACCGGGGCCACGTGGTACCAGACGATCCACCACGCGCTCCGCGCGACCGACCCGCGCAACGCCATGCTGCTGGTCGCGCTCGTGCTCGTGGCGACCGGCTTCGGCTTCAAGATCGCGGCCGTGCCGTTCCACGGCTGGGCGCCCGACGTGTACGAAGGCGCCCCCACGCCGGTCACCGCGTTCATGTCGGTGGGCATCAAGGCCGGGGCCTTCGCCGGCTTCCTGCGCCTCGTCGCCTTCGCGCTGATCCCCGCGTCGCAGAGCATGTCCAACGTGCTGATCGTGCTGGCCGTGCTGACCATGGTCGTCGGCAACGTGCTCGCCCTGCCGCAGCGCAACCTCAAACGCATGCTGGCCTACTCGAGCATCGCTCATGCCGGCTACCTGCTGCTCGGCCTGGTCGCCGTCGGGCGCAGCCACGACTCGGCCGGCGCCGGCGCCGTGCTCTTCTACCTCGCGGCCTACACCTTCATGAACCTCGGCGCCTTCGGTGTGCTCGTGCTGATCCGCAACCGCCGGCCCTTCGCCTACACGCTCGACGAACTGGCCGGTCTGGGCCGCTCCATGCCGCTCACGGCGCTCGCCCTCACCCTGTTCATGCTCTCGCTCACCGGCATCCCGCCGCTCGCCGGCTTCTGGGCCAAGTTCTTCGTCTTCTCGGCCGTGGTCTCGGCTCACCTGACCTGGCTCGCCGTCGTCGCCGTCATCATGAGCGCGGTGTCGGCGTTCTACTACCTGCGCGTCGTGTGGTATCTGTACTTCCGCGAGGCCGAGCAGGGGGCCGAGCAGCCCGCGCTGCTCACGGCCGACACCGGCATCTCGGCCGCGACCGCGGTCACCGTGCTCGGCGTGCTGATCGTCGGGGTCTACCCGGCACCCGTCATCGCCGCCGCGCAGGGGGCCGTGCGGCTGCTGCTCGGGGCCTGAAGCACCGCGGCGTATCCCCGGGGGGGGCGTCCGCGGAGCACCGCCTCGTGCCCCGGCGCCGGTCCGCATCGTTGCCGGCAGGGTAGACTTACGGCCACCGGCAACCGGCCCACGGGCGCGAAAGGAAACGAGCCGAGCGTGAACATCCTCTTCTTGGGCGACGTGTTCGGCCAGCCCGGCCGCGATGCCGTCGTGCGAGAGCTGCCCGCGCTCGTGGCCGAGCACGAGGTCGATTTCGTGATCGCCAACGGCGAGAACGTCGCCAACGGCGCCGGCATCACCTCGAAGCTGGCCCAGAAGCTGCTTGCCGGCGGCGTCGACGTGATCACCACGGGCAACCACATCTGGCGCCAGCGCGAGGTCTACCCGTTCCTCGACTCGAGCGACCGCATCGTGCGGCCGGCGAACTTCCCGCCGTCCAGCCCCGGCCGTGGCCTGACCGTGCGCGCCACGAGAGACGGCGACGAGATCGCCGTCGTCAACCTCATGGGACAGGTCTTCACGGGTGTCGGCATCTCTCCGTTTCGCATCGTCGACGCGCTCGTCGACGAAGCCCAGACGCTGTCGGAGACCATCGTCGTCGACTTTCACGCCGAGGCGACGAGCGAGAAGGTCGCCATGGCGCAGTACCTCGACGGCCGGGTCACGGCGGTCATCGGCACGCACACCCACGTGCAGACCGCCGACGAGCGCGTGAGCGAGCGAGGCACGGCGGCGATCACCGACGTCGGCATGTGCGGCCCGCGCGATTCGGTCATCGGCGTGCGCAGCGAGATCATCCTGCGCCGTTTCCTCTCTGAGCTGCCGGCGCAGTTCGAGGTGGCCGAGGGCGACGTGCGCATCAACGCCGTCGTGGTCGCCGTCCAGGGTGGTCGTGCCACCGCGATCGAGCGGCTGGAACGACGCTGCTGATGCCGGGTCCGGGGGGAGGCGACTGGTGGCCGACCAGGTGCGATCGTGCTCAAGCGCGACACCGCGCGCACCGATGAACTCTCTGGCGGCGGTGGGCCGCCTCGTCGGCGGGTGACGGTGATGATCAGGGGTCGGCGTGGGAACGGTGGGTTCGTGCATGTGGGCGAAGAGGCGGGCGGAGAGGGGCCCGGTGTCGTGGCCAACGACATCGTAAAGAAGACCTACGCGACGGGCTCACGCTCCGTCGACGGTGGGGTCCTGCAGGCGGGCGTCGTCCCGCTCGCCGAAGACGCCGCCCGCGCGGCGCCCTCCGTCGGCAGCCGGCGCGCCCTCGTGACGCTCGCCGGCGACGTCGTCGCGCTCTCTGTGGCCCTGGTCGTGGCCGTGACGCTGTTGCCGGCCGTCTCGCATGTCCCGTTCCTCGGACGCTCGCTG
>Ga0335079_10009499_pt1 | contig 11078 bp, 6 predicted proteins | sample Lox_Sample_33_FD_206719 | JGI IMG/M metagenome (GOLD analysis project Ga0335079, IMG submission 206719) | Soil microbial communities from Loxahatchee National Wildlife Refuge, Florida, United States - Lox_Sample_3.3 | ecosystem: Environmental > Terrestrial > Soil > Wetlands | place: USA: Florida... | reverse complement strand
AATGGCGGCGAAACCACGCGCCGGGTCGACTACGAAGTACCGGTCGGCGCGCCGGCAGGACCGCTCTACTTTACGGTCTCCGACGCCAATATCGCCAACGTTACTGATTTTCGCCAGGTGCTGACCTCCACCGCTCACAGCGCCGGGCAGGTGATCTCGACCGTCAACAATCTACACCCGAATAACAAAGCGTATATCCGCGTGTGGCGCGCCACACCGGCGTTTCAATTGGAAGGCACCGATCTTCCGGATCCGCCGGCATCGGTGGCCCTGGTGCTGGCCGGGTCTCAATCGACTCTGGCCGGACTCGCCCAGACACGCAACGCGAAGGTGGCGGATATGGAAATCGATGGCGGCGACGTGTATATTACGGGCACAAAGACCATCCAAGTGGATGTAAAAGAATGAAGCTTGCACTCCGCTTACTGGCCGCCGCCGTGGCGTTGGCCACCGCCGTCCCCGCCGCGATGGCCAGCGGCACGGTCGCCTGGGAGATGAACTCCTATACTGATTTCATCCACGGCCGCTTCGAGGGCATTTCACTGAGCCGCGACGGCCGCCTCTCGCTCGCGCCCAAGCTCGACACCGTGTTTGCTTCGGATCAGCCGGTGGTCTGGGCTCTTGCGCAAGGGCCGGATGGCTCTCTGTATGCGGCCACCGGGCATCGCGGCCGGGTCTACCGCGTCGATCGCTCGGGGAAAGCTTCTCTGCTCTGGACGGCCGAGCAGCCCGAAGTGTTCGCGATTACGGTCGACCGGGCCGGCATCGTTTATGCCGGAAGCTCACCCGATGGCAAGGTATACCGCATCGAGAACGGGAAGGCCACGGAGTATTTTGCGCCGAAGGCACGGTACATCTGGTCGCTGGCGACGGGGCCGGGTGGTGTACTGTACGTGGGCACGGGCGACCAGGGTAAGATTTTCCGCGTCACCGGGCCGGGCCAAGGCGAAATGTACTACGACACCGGCCAGTCGCACATCACCGGGCTAGCCGTCGATTCGCAAGGGCGGCTGCTGGCCGGAAGCGAGCCCAACGGGATTCTGTACCGCGTGACCGCGAAGGACAAGGCGTTCGTGCTGTACGACGCGGCTCTGCCGGAAATTCGCGCAATCGTGCCCATGCCGGACGGGACGGTTTACGCCGCGGCGCTGGGCGGGTCCGTGGCCAAGCGCTTGCAAAGCGCGCAGCAAGCGGGACAAGGCGCGGTTTCGGGGAACACCGTGACGGCGCCGACGACCACCATTACGGTGGAAGCGCAGGAGTCGGGTCCCGGTCCGGAAGTGAAGCCGCCCGATCCGAGCAAGCAGCAGCCGGCCGCCATTCCAGCACCGCAAGTGACCACGCAGTTCACACCGGTCACCGAAACCACCGGAGTCGATAAATCGGCCGTGTATCGCATTAATTCCGATAACACGGTGGAGACGCTCTGGAGCTCCAAAGAAGAGAACGTCTATGACCTGCTGGCGCTGAACCGCGAACTGATCTTCTCGACCGACGAGAACGGGCGCATCTATAGCCTGACGCCGGACCGCCGCGTGACCCTAATGCTCGAGACGCAACAGGGCGAGACCACGCGGCTGCTGTCATCGAACAATTCCGTTCTAGCGGCGACCGGCAATATGGGCCGCATCTTCCGGCTCGGCGAGACGCCGGGCGCCAACGGTTTCTATGAAGCGCCGGTCCATGATGCCGGCACGGCGGCGCGCTGGGGAAGTTTAAGCTGGCGCGGCGAATTGCCGGCCGGCGCCAGCCTGCAATTCCGGACGCGCTCCGGCAATTCGGCCAAGCCCGACCGAACCTGGAGCGACTGGTCCGAGCCGCTCACCACCCCCGCCGCGTCTCGCATCTCCAGCCCGAACGCGCGCTACATTCAGTGGAAAGCGGAACTGACGGGCTCGGGCGGGGCCACACCGGGGATCACCAGCGTCGCGCTTGCCTATCTTCCGCAGAACTCGCCGCCCATTGTGCGGAGCATCAACGTGACCACACAATCGGCTAGCGGCGCCCAGACGGCTAAATCGGGCACGTCGTCGGCGGCGGCGTATAGCGTGACCGTTACCGACACCAGCGATGCATCTCCGACCTCCGCGGGAACGCCGACGCAAACGCTGTCACGGGCCGCCGGCCAGCAGATTGTCGTGAGCTGGCAGGCCGAGGACCCGGACGGCGATCGTCTGGTATACAACGTGTATTATCGCGGCGATGATGAGACGCAGTGGAAGCTCTTCAAGGGCGACGTTCACGACCCCTCGGTTACGTTCGATGCCGACGTGCTGGCCGACGGGAAGTATTTCTTCCGTGTGATCGCTTCCGATCGTGAGTCGAATCCGGCGGCGTTGGCGCGCGAGTCCCAGCTCGTCAGTTCTCCGGTGATCATCGACAACACGGCGCCCGTGATCACGATCGGCGCTGTTCGGTATGCCGGCGGCTCCGCGCATATCGAATTTTCGGCGACGGACGCAGCATCGCCGCTGCGCCGCTGCGAGTACTCGCTGGATGCGTCGAGCTGGATTCCGGTGGAAGCTTCGGACGGCGTGATCGATTCGTTGCGCGAATCATTCTCCCTGGACTTGAACAATCTCACCCCGGGCGAGCACGTCGTGGTGTTGCGCGCCGGCGACAGCGCCAACAATAACGGCGTCGCCAAAGTGGTTCTGCACTAGGAGCCGGGGATGCCCCGCCCCGCGCGCCGGAACCCCGCCCTGCTCTGGGTTCTGCGGCGCAGCCTGGTCTCCGCTTTTAATGACGGCTGCTTCGGAATCGCCAAAGGCGCGGCGTATTCCGCGCTCCTCTCGTTTTTTCCGGTGCTCACGTCCGCCGCGGCGATTCTGGTTCAAACGCGCGCGGAGTTTGTCTCCACGACGCTGGAAGGATTCCTTTCCGAGATCGTTCCCCCGGGCACCGAAGACCTGGTACTGCGGCAGTTTCGCATCACAGGCGCCCGGCCGATCTCGGTCCTGATTGTCGCCGGCCTGATTTCGCTCTGGGCCGCATCCGGCGTGATCAAGAGCTTGATCGAGGGTTTTCAGGCCGCATATCGAGTTCCGCGCAACCGCGGGTTCTTCCATCGCAGCGCCGTGGCGATGCTGCTGGTCCTGCTCTCGGCCGTTCCGCTGCTGGCCGCGTCTCTGCTCATTTTGTTCGGGAACGAACTCGAGCGTCAGGTCAGCCGCAGCATGCAAGCGGACCCGCTTTGGAATCCACCCGCCTGGGTGTGGTTATGGCTAAGCCGCGGATTCCGGTATGCGGTAGCACTGGCAACCACAGTTCTGGTGACCGCTCTTCTCTATTATTTCGGACCGTACCGCCGGCAGCGGTGGAGGCACATGTGGCCGGGCGCGATCCTGGCCACGGTCCTGTGGCTCGCCGCGACTTCAGGGTTCGGATGGTATGTCCGGCACGTCGGCAACTACAACGTGATGTACGGCTCCATCGGCGCAGGGATTGCGTTGCTCGTATGGATGTATTTGTTGGCCGCCATCGCTCTGATCGGTTGTGAATTTAACGCCGAGTACGAGCGCACCGGGCGGCAGTAACAATCGGAGGGCTCACAGCCGCGGCCGTTTATCGCAACAGCGCCGGATTCAGCCCTGCGCGCAAACGCAGGGTTCGCGGCTGGAGGAATGTGTCATTACTGGGATGGGTGGATCGGAGGGCGAGCGCCGAGTCGAATGCCGGCGCTCGGTTCCGGTTACAATCGCAATAGTGAGGATCGCCTCATTTTTTCTGCTGGCTGCGATCAGCCAGGCGGCCCCGGCGCCGATGACTCTGGTTTCCGATACGGAAGCCGACCCTCTGCGCAGTGCCATGACCCGCAAAGAGGCATGGACCCAGGACGCAGCCCGCCGTCTACGCATCGAGGCGGACCGCCGCATGAAGGAAGGCCCCTGGAGTGTCACGTTTGAGCGGCCGCGCGGGCTCGATCTGGACCCTCACGATTATTACAGCGAAGCCCCCTACCGGTGGCCCAATCCCGACGATCCCGGCGGCCCTTATGTTCTGCGCGAAGGGCGATTAAACCCCGACCGCTTCAACGCCAACCGCTCCTCGCTCATTTCAATGTCCGACACAGTCTTTGCTCTCGGCGCCGCATCTTATTTTTTTGATGACGCCCGTTACGCTCAGCGCGCCGCGCAAATCCTGAACGTCTGGTTCGTAAATCCAAAAACGCGGATGAATCCCAACCTTGACGGCGCGCAGGCTATTCGCAACCTGAACACGGGGCGTCCGGCCGGCGTCATTGAAGGCCGGGTGCTGATCCGCGCGATTCAGGGAATGGAGTTTCTGGCGCAAAGTGGCGGTTGGGACCCGAAGGATGAGGCTGCCATTCAAAAGTGGTTCGAGGATTACCTCTACTGGCTCGAACGAAGCAAGAACGGCATAGATGAGAAGAAGAGCGGCGACAACCATGCGTCCTGGTGGACGGCGCAAGTGGCCGCGGTGGCTACGTTCATTGGCGATGAGCAAGCCGCCAAAATGGCGTTCGATTATTACCGCAACCGAATTTTCCCGCGCCAGATCCGCGCCGACGGCAGCGCCCCGCGCGAGGAAGTTCGGCCATCGCCCTGGTATTCCGTCTTCAACCTGGAAGCGTACACCATGCTCTGCCGAATCGCGGAGGTGCAGGGAATCGATCTCTGGAGTGTGCAGGGGAAGAACAGCTCGACACTAGCCACCGTCATCGACTATCTCAAACCGCAGCTTGCCGATCCGCGTCAATGGAGCCGCGAACAGACAAACGACCTGGAAACCGACGCGCTCTATTTCTTAGCCTTCGCCGGTATGGGCCTCAAGAAACCCGAATACATCGCGCTTTATCAGCGGCTCGAGCACCCGGACAAAGCTTGGCTCAGCGTCATCGATTTGCTGGTGGGCCGATGGGAAGCATCAGGCCACCAGACGCGGCATTAGCAGCCGCAGATGAACCGCCGGTCAACGCGGATAAATTCCTTGCGATCAAACCTGTGTCCATCGGTGGCTCAGTTCTTAACCGGCACACCATACAGACGGTGGTCATAAATGTAATCGAGGACAGGTTCCGGGACTTCGGGCGGCCTCTCGCCTGCCGCCAAAGCGCGCCGGATGGCTGACGAGGAATACGGCAGGTCGACCGTTTCGAGGCGGTCGACGGCGGCGCCTTCCGGAATGCGGTAGGTGTGTCCGGGCCGGCTCGCGACGATGAACCTCACCGCACTCACCACTTCGCGCCAGCGCCGCCACGATTCGATTTCTGCAAACGCGTCTGCGCCAATCAAAAAGAAGAGCGTGTCGCCGGCCCCGAGTTGCCCGCGGACTTGCGTGATGGTGTCGATTGAATAACTGCTGGTGTTCTGCTCCAACCTGGAAACCTCAAATCGAGAGTCGCCCGCGCAAGCCAGTTCCGCCATCCGCACACGATGCTCATAGGGTGCATACGTCACACCCGACTTGTGGGGCGGATGGGAGGCCGGAACGAACAGCAGCTTTTCCAGACGGCAGTGCGCGGCGGCTTCGCGGGCGAGTGCCAGATGGGCTTTGTGAATCGGATCGAAGGTTCCGCCGAGAATCGCCAGACGCAAGCGGTCAGGCTTTCTCGATCTTAACCGAGTTCACCTTGACTTCTTTCAAGGGCCGGTCTTGTGAGTTCCGAGGCACGGTCGAAATCTTCTTCACGATGTCGTACCCGTCAGTCACTTCCCCGAATATGCTGTGCTTATTGTCGAGCCAGGGGGTAGCCGCCACGGTGATGAAAAACTGGCTGCCATTCGTATTTGGTCCGGCATTGGCCATCGACAGGACGCCCGGCTTGCTGTGTCTCAGCTCCGCATTAAACTCATCGGCAAACCGGTAGCCCGGCCCTCCCCGGCCAGTGCCTTCGGGGTCCCCGCCCTGGATCATGAAATCGGGAATGACGCGATGAAAAACCGTTCCATCATAGAAGGGCTTCCCGGTCTTGGTCCCTTCCGCAAGCGCGACAAAATTCTCTACCGTTTTGGGCGCCTTATCCGCAAAGAGCTTGATCTTGAATTTACCTTCGGTCGTGTCGAAGGACGCGTAGATCTCGTTGGCCATGACTGCGATTGTAGCAGCGCACTCGATGCGCCCGCGGAACCATCTTCGGCGCGTGTGCTACCAGCCGATGGGCTTGCCCTTGTTCTGTTCGTCGAGCCACTTTTGCAGCGGCGCGAAGTAGTCGCGAATGGCGCTCGCATCCATTTCTCGCGTACCAGCGATCTTCTCCAGAGCATCCTGCCAGGGCTGGCTCATTCCCATGGCCAGCATTGCGTTCAGCCGGGCGCCCGCGGTCTTGTTGTTATAAATCGAACAACGGTTCAGCGGCCCTTTGCAGCCCGCGGCCTGGGAAAGCGCGCGGTGAAACTGGAACTGCAGAATATCCGCCAGAAAATACCGCATATAAGAATAGTTGGCGGCGACGTGATATTTCGCGGCCGGGTCGAAATCGGCTTCGCTGCGCGCCGCCGGAGGCGCCACGCCCTGATACTTCTGGCGGAGCTGCCACCAGGTCTCGTTATATTTGGATGGCGGGATCTCGCCGGAGAACACCTTCCAGCGCCACTGGTCGATGACCAACCCGAACGGCAGAAACGCAATCTTCTCGAGTGCCCGGTGTAGCAGTAGGCCGATGTCTTTCGACGTATCCGGCGCCTTATCCAGCAAGCCGATCTTCACCAGGTACTCGGGAGTGACCGAAAGCGCGATGGTGTCGCCAATCGCTTCGTGGAAGCCTTCGTTGGCGCTGTCGCGGAACAGCGGCGGCTGCTTATCGTACGCCCGTTGGTAGAAGTTATGGCCCAGTTCGTGGTGAATCGTGAGGAAATCCTCGCCCGTAATATCGATGCACATCTTCAGTCGCAGATCGTCCACCTGATCGATATCCCAGGCGCTGGCGTGGCACACCACGTCGCGGTCGCGCGGCTTCAGGAAAAGCGACCGCTCCCAGAAGGTCTGCGGCAGCGGAGCAAATCCGAGCGAGACGAAAAAGCCTTCCCCGTACTTCACCATCTGCTTCCAATCGGTTTTGTGCTGCTTGAGCAGGGCCGTCAAATCGTAGCCGGGGTCGGCGTTCGGGGGCGCGACCAGAGGGTAGATGTTGTCCCAATCCTGCGCCCACATGTTGCCCAGCAAGTGCGCCGGAATGGGCCCGTGAGCCGGGACCAGGTCGCCGTACTTCTCGCGCAGCCGGTTTCGCACATAGGCGTGAAGCGACAAATAGAGCGGCCGCACCTGGTCCCAGAGCCGGTCGAGTTCCTTGGCGAATGCATCGGGCGGCATATCGTACTTCGAGCGCCACATTGCGCCGTTGTCGGCGAATCCGAGTTGGCGCGCGCCCTTGTTCGCCAGCTCGACATACCGGACAAAGTCCTTGCGCATGGGCCGCGAGATGGCGTGCCAGCCGGTCCAGGCATCCAGCAACTGCTTGGGATCGCGGCTCTCGGCGAGGATTTTGCTGAGCGCGTCCAGATCCTTACAACTCTCCGGCCCTTTGGGACAATACTTGCCCTTGCCGTAAGTTCCTTCCATGGCGGCGAGAATGCGGGTTAGCTCCTCGCTTTCCTTGGGATCGGACGGCGTCGCCACCGCCAGCGAAAGCTTGAGCAACTTCAGCTTGCGGGCTGTGACCGCATCGAGCGGCAAGCCGTCGAATCGCGTGGCCTGCTTGGCGTAATCGACGGTCGCGCCAATGTCGCGTTCATCGAGCTTGGCCGAGACCAGTTCGGTGTCGTCGGTGATGTAAGTGGATTTGATCCAGTCCGCGCGCTGGGCGTCGACGCCCAGCACGAGCAGCTTCTGCTCCGCATCATCAATGAATTGGCGGGCCTCTTCCGGCGTGGGCTTCCGGTCGGCGCCGGCCAGTGCAGCAATCAGCACGACAGCGCAGCAGACGATGCGTAATTTCATCCCTTCACGATATCAAAGCGGCGTTTTGCGCGGCCGAACCCGGCGTGTTAGCATCAGAATATCCACGGTGACAACGCGGGGACGTAGTTCAGTTGGTTAGAACGCCGGCCTGTCACGTCGGAGGTCGCGGGTTCGAGCCCCGTCGTCCCCGCCATTGCTTGCCAATACTAAAAAGATGGGCCGGCGGCGCTTGACAGTCACCGGAAATCTGAAATAAACTCCCCCCAATAGCTCAAAGCGATGGCGCGGTGGGTGCTTCCGCCACCGGCTGGGTCTGTCCATATTCGAGATCGAGGGGGTCATGATGCGTTTCGGATCGAGGTCGGTTTGTTTGCTTCTCTGCACGTGGGCCGCGTTTGCCCAAAGTGATCGCGGGACGATCACCGGAACGGTCGCTGACCCGGCGGGGGCCGTGGTTGCGGGCGCGGCGATTGAAGCCCGGAATGTCGCTACCGGCGTGACTTATCAGGCGGCAAGTACATCCACCGGTAATTACACCATCACACAACTGCCCGCTGGCACGTATGAAGTTTCGGTGGCGGTCCCGGGCTTTAAGAAGTATACGCGCCAGGGAATCACGGTCGAGGTCGCCGACGTCAAGCGCATCGATATCGCTCTCGAAGTCGGCGGCGCCAGCGAGTCAATTACCGTGCAGGCCGACGCGCCTCTACTGAAAACTGAGAGCGGCGACATCAGCCACACCGTCAAAGCCTCCGGGTTGGACGAGCTTCCGATTTTGGGAATCGGCGCCAGCCAGGCAGGCAGCGCCGGCATCCGCAATCCCTATGCGATGATCGAAATGGTTCCGGGCACGATGTGGCAGGCGAATGCCAACGTCCGGATTAACGGCGCACCGAACAACACGCAATCGTTCCGCATTGAAGGCCAGGACGCTTCGAATACGGGCACGCCGGGCGTGCAGGCACAGACGCAGCCGAGCGTCGACTCGATCCAGGAAGTCGCCATCCAGACCAGCAACTTCGCCGCCGAGTATGGCCAGGTGGGCGGTGGCATGTTCAACGTCACCATGAAGTCCGGCACCAACCAGTTCCACGGCTCGGTATACGACTACTTCGTCAACGAGGTGTTCAACGCCGGTAACCCGTTCAATACCGGCAACCCGGCTGGAAATCCGCGGCCTCGCAACCGCCGGCAGGACTGGGGATTCACCATTGGCGGGCCGGTGTGGATTCCGAAGGTATACAACGGCCACGACAAGACGTTCTTCTTCTTCAACTGGGAACAATACCGCGAGCACGTCGACATCAACACCCAACTGGAGACGGTGCCCACGACCGCCTATCGCAATGGCGATTTCTCCACGTCGATCCCGCCGGGCGCCGCTCCCATCGGCACCGATCCCATCGGTCGCCCGATTTTCGCCGGCGAAATCTACGATCCCAGCACCAACCACGCCGCAGCGGATGGCCGGATCATTCGCGATCCTTTTACCAATCAGTTCATTTCGCCGTCGCTATTCGATCCGGTAGCCGCCAAGATCCAGAACTTGTTCCCACAACCGACCGGCCCGGGAGTAGTCAATAACTTCATTCCCAATATTCCGACTTCGCGCATCACTCAGATTCCGTCGCTGAAGATCGATCAGTCGATTGGCTCCAAAGGGCGGCTTTCCTTCTTCTGGCAAGATACGAAGACCACAGCCCCGCTTTCGTTCACCTTCGGCCAGGTGGACGGCCTACCCGATCCGCTGCCAACCAATGTTGGTACGTTTCAGACTGCCAACGTCTACCGCTTGAACTACGATCACACGCTGGCTCCGACACTGCTGCTGCATTTTGGGGCCGGATACCGGAGCAATGATTTCTACACGCCGAACGTGAACGAGGAAGGGCAGGTTCCCAACTACAATGCCGAGCAGCAGCTCGGCTTGCATGGCGGCACGACTCACCAGTTTTTCCCAACGATCTCGGGGATGTGCACGGGAGCGATCCCCCCCTTCATGAATTATGTCTGCAGCGGCCAGGGCGGCATGCAGCAAATCGGCGGCTCGGCTAACGGCCATGCCTGGACACAATCGCCTTCTTTCAACACCAGCCTTACCTGGGTGAAGAACAACCATACCTACAAGTTCGGCGCGGAGGCTCGAATCGAGGGTTATCCGGCTCCCAGCCTTTCAGGCACCGCCGGCTCTTACACGTTTGCCGCCGACCAGACGAGCCTGCCCTATCTGAACGGCGCCACCCTCCAGGGACAAACTCCCGGGTTTGGCTATGCCAGCTTTCTGTTAGGCCAGGTGAAGACAGTCAGCGTGACCAATCCGGTGGACCCGCATTTGGGCAAACATGAACTCGGCTTTTTCGCCCAGGATTCCTGGAAAATCACTCGCAGGATCACGTTTGATTACGGCCTCCGCTACGATTACTCCACCTACCTGCGAGAGGAATACGGTCGCGCTCCGTTCTTCTCGCCGACTACGCCCAATCCGGCCGTGGGCGGAATTCTGGGCGCGGTCGTGTTTGATGGCTACGGGCCGGGCCACTGCAATTGCAGCCTTGCGAAGAACTATCCCTGGGGATTCGCTCCCCGTCTCGGTCTCGCGTATCAAATCAATTCGAAAACGGTGTTCCGAGGCGGCTTCGGTATCGTCTACGGCAACACCGAGTCGAACAACAACGCGGCCGGTGGCCTGGCCGGCTCTTCGAACACCGTCACCACATCAAGCTTTGGCTTGCCCGTTACCACGCTGCAGGTCGGCATCCCGTCTGCCTACAATCCGCCGCCATGGCCGAATCTCAACCCCAGCCAGTACAACCCGACGCTGGCGCCGGCCGCCACGGTTGCGCCATTCATGGATCCCAACGCCGGGCGCCCACCGCGCCAGTATCAATGGAGTATCGGATTCCAGCGCGAGATTTTCCAGAACCTGGCCGTCGATGTGTATTACATCGGTAACCGCGGGATCTGGTGGCAGGCTCCGGCGTTGGAGAACCTCAATGCGATTCCGTTATCGCGAATCACCGCGATCGGTCTCAATGTTAACAGTCCGACCGATATGGCACTGCTGCAGGCGCCGCTGAACTCCGCGTCTGTGGTCGCGCGCGGACTTAGCATCTCGCCGTATCCTGGTTTCCCGCAAACGCAAAGCCTGGCTCAATCTCTGCGGCCATTCCCGCAATTCACGACGATCAACACCTACTGGGACCCGCTGGGAGACACAT
>Ga0335079_10009496_pt1 | contig 11080 bp, 9 predicted proteins | sample Lox_Sample_33_FD_206719 | JGI IMG/M metagenome (GOLD analysis project Ga0335079, IMG submission 206719) | Soil microbial communities from Loxahatchee National Wildlife Refuge, Florida, United States - Lox_Sample_3.3 | ecosystem: Environmental > Terrestrial > Soil > Wetlands | place: USA: Florida... | reverse complement strand
TGTCGCGCTACGAGGCTTCGATCGAGCGCGCGCTTGCGCGCGCGAGCGCCACGCTCGACAAATTGCAGCAGCGCCGCGCGGCGATGGAACGCGAGGCTGCGCGCCCCACCTCACCTTCCCGCCGCTCTGCGTCGGGTCCCTCCCTCTCCGCCCGCGGGGGCGGAGAGGGCCGGGGAGAGGTGGGGGAGGCACCGCTCTCGCGCCAGCAGCGCCGCGCCGCCCTGCGCCACGCCGAGCAAAAAACCGAATCTGCGGAACGAACCCAATTTGCGGGACGGGAAAAGGCCGCACCGAGGTCATCCGGAGGCGCCAACGGGTCGGCCTCGCCCTCCTAGCTCGTCATGCGCGGGCTCGTCCCGCGCATCCGCGGGTTCGTTGCTGCGAAATCACACGTGGATGGCCGGGACAAGCCCGGCCATGACGGGAGAGGAGCGTCGTGCGATCGCAAACAGGTCTGTCATTGCGAGCGAAGCGAAGCAATCTCCGGGAGATTGCTTCGTCGGCTTCGCCTCCTCGCAATGACAGTCGTAAGGTCCTACCTGAACCGCGGCTGCACCTCGGTGCAGAGAAGGCGGAGCGCGGTGACCACGTCGCGGTGCGGGATGAGGCCGCCGCAATTGAGCTCCGCGAGAATCCCGTCGATGCCGAGCTCGTCGCGCAACTGCGCGATGCGGCGCGCCACGCTCTCGGGCGTGCCGACGAGCACGTGGTCCTTCATCGCCTGCGGGAAGTCGAGCTTGGCGAGGCGGTCGGCGCGCGCGAACCGCGCCGCCGTGGGCGAGGCGGTGCGCTTGATCGAGTCCGCGAGAAGCGCCGCCTGGTAGCGGTAGAAGCTCATGATGCTGGGCGCCGCCGCTTCCTCGGCCGCGGCATCGCTCGCGGCGAGAAACGTCGGCGCCGAGATGAAGACGGCGCCGTCGCCCTCGTGCCCCGCCTTTTTCCATGCCGCGCGATAGGCCGCGATCTGGCTCTTCAATTCGCCCCAGGTCACGTGCCGCGCCGACCCGAAGGCAGGGAGCCCCATCGTGCCGATCACCGGGAACGTGTCGCCGGCCGAGGCCGCCATGCGGATCTCGGGATGCGGCTGCTGGTAAGGCCGCGGCGCCACGCTCGTCTCGCCGAAGCGATAGAACTTGCCGTCATAGGCGAATTTTTCGCGCGTCCAGGCGAGGCGGATGATCTCGAGCGCCTCGTTGAAGCGCTCGACGCTTTCGGTATAGGGCACGCCATACGTGTCATAGGTGCGAACGACGCCGCTCCTGCCGACGCCGAAGATGAGCCGCCCGCGCGAGAGCTGATCGACCGTCGCCGTCTCCTCGGCGATGCGCAAGGGATGCGCGAGCGGCAACACCTGAACGGCGAGGCCGATCTTCATGCGGCTCGTGCGCGCCGCCATAGCCGCGGCGATCCCCATGGGCGAGGAGAGAAGCGAACGGTCGGGTGCGAAATGCAGTTCGGCGAGCCACATGGCGTCGAGCCCGAATTCCTCGGCCGTGTCGACCTGCTCGAGCGCCTCGTCGAACGCCTCGGCGTCGCTACGGCCCTTGAGGCTCGGGAATTCGTGGAACATGCCGAATTCCATCGCGGCTCAACCCTTTCCTCCCGCCGGCTCAATGGCACATGCGCGCCGCGCCGGCAAGGTGTAGGCTCCCCCGCGAAGGTTTCACGAGATGTGAGGGATTTCGCGTGAGCCATGCGCCGTTGTTGCAGGGGGCGGGCAAGGAGTTGGGTCCATGTGGCTGATGCGTGTCGCGTCTCTGATCCTTGCGCTCGCCGTGGCGGCGGTGCCGGCGCTGGCGCAGTATGCGCCGCCGCCTCAAGGTGTTGCGCCCTATCCCTATCCGCCGCCGCCGGGCTCCGCGCCGCCGCCCGCCGAGGCTCCGCCGCCCGCGCTCTACACGCCGCCGCAGCTCGACCAGATGCTGGCGCCGATCGCGCTTTATCCTGATCCGCTGCTGACCGAGGTTCTGACCGGCGCCACGTATCCGCTCGAGATCGAGAGCGCGGCGCAATGGCAGGCGGCCAATCCCGGCGTCGCGCCCGGCCAGCTTCCCGCCGATGTCGAGGCGCAGGGGTGGGACCCGAGCGTCGAATCGCTCACCGCCTTCCCCCAAGTGCTCGCCATGATGGCGCAGCAGCTCGACTGGACCCAAGCGATCGGCAACGCCTTCCTCGCGCAGCAGGCCGACGTGATGGATTCGATCCAGCGTCTGCGCCACGAGGCCTTGGCCGCCGGCACGCTCGTCCCGAGCGCCTACGAGGCCGTCACGACCGACGGCCCCTATATCGAGATCACGCCGGTAAGCCCTCAGGTCGTCTATGTCCCGGTCTACGATCCCAACAGTGTCTATGGCGTCTGGCCTTATCCGACCTACCGCCCGTTCTATTTCGGCGCGCCGCCGGGTCTCTCGGCGCGTTTCCGCGCCGGCGCCTTGGGCTTCAGCGTCGGCATCGGCGTCGTCGACGCGCTGTGGCAGTGGGGCGATTGGGACTGGCGCAATCACGACGTCCATGTCGATCAGCAACGCTTTGCCCGGATGGAGCCCAATCGCGCGCCGGCCGCCGCGGCCTCGGCGACGTGGCAGCACGATCCCGCGCATCGCCGCGGCGTGCCCTATCGCGACGAGAAGAGCCGCACCGCCTATCAGCATCCGGCAACGCAAGCGGCGCCCGAGACGCGCCAGCAATATCGCTTCTATCCCGAAGGCGGCGCGCAGCAACAGCGGCCCGCGCCGCAGCAGACGCAGCGCCCACAACCTGAGCGGCAAGCGCCGCAGCAGGCGGCGCGTCCGCCACAGCCTGAGGCGCAGCGTCCGGCGGCTGCGCCACAACAGCAAGCGCGTCCGGAGGTGCAACGTCCGCCGGGTGCGCCGCCGCAACCGGCGCCGCAGCAAGCGCAGCGCCCGCCCGAGCCGCAACGAGCGGTGCCGCAGCAGGCGCAGCGTCCGGCCGCCGAGCCACCGCGTCCGCAGCCGCAGGCTCAGCCTCAAGTTCAGCGTCCGCCGCAGCCCGCGCCACAGCCTCAGCCGCAGGCGCAGCGCGCGCCGCAGCCGCAGGCCGTGCGCGGGCCCGCCGCCGCGCCGGCCGCGCCGCAACGCCCGACCGCGTTCCAGAATGTCTCGCGCGGCCCCGATGTGCGCACCGAGGCTGCGCGCGGTGCCGCCAGCCGGCAGGCGCCGCCGGCGCCGATCGCGCAGGCTCATCCCGCGCCACCGCCGCCCGCCGCACATCCCGCGCCCGCGCCCGCCGCGCATCCGGCGCCGCCGCCGCCCGCTGCGCATCCAGCGCCCCCGGCCCATCCGGCACCGCCCGGCAACCCGCAGGAGCACAAGCCGCAATGACCCGCGCCGCACATTGCTCTATCGCGCTGTCGCCGGTGCTCGCGCTCGTGCTCGCGTGCACCGCGGCAGTCGCCGCCGCCTACCCATCGCCCGATGCGGCCGTGACGGCCTTGGCCGCCGCGGTCGCGAAGGACGATGTCGCCGCGATCGAGGCCGTGCTCGGCCGCGGTAGCCGCAAGCTTGCGGACTCGGGCGATGCCGTCGCCGACAAGACCGGCCGCGCCAATTTCACCGCGGCCTTCGACGCCAAGCACTCGGTCGAGACCTCGGGCGACACGGCGACGCTCGTTATCGGCACGGATGACTACCCGTTCCCGATCCCGCTCGTCCACGCCGGCGACGGCTGGAGCTTCGACGTGAAGGCCGGCGCGCGCGAGATCCTCGACCGCCGCATCGGGCGCAACGAGCTCACCGCGATCGATGTGTGCCGCGCCATCGTCGATGCGGAGCGCGACTATGCCGCCGAGTTCGCGCAGTACGCCGGCAAGTTCGTCAGCGATCCCGGCAAGAAGAACGGGCTCTATTGGCCTGCGACGGCAGGCGGCCCCGAAAGCCCGCTGGGGCCGCTTGTCGCCTCGGCGCGCGCGCAGGGCTATCACGGCCATCACACGCCCTATCACGGCTACTACTTCAAGCTGCTCGCGGGCCAAGGCCCGCACGCCGCCGATGGCGCGCGCACATATCTCGTCAAGGGCCGCATGATCGGCGGCTTCGCCATCGTCGCTTATCCCGCGAAGTGGGGCGACAGCGGCGTCATGAGCTTCACCGTCAACCAGGACGGCATCGTGCACGAGCGCAATCTCGGCCGCGACACGTCCCGTATCGCCGCCCGCATCACGCGCTATGATCCGGATCCCGACTGGAAAGAAGTGAAGTGAGGCTCCGATGGTCGCGTTGAAAGGCATGGCGCATTTCAGCATCCCGGTGAGCGATCTCGCCAAGAGCACCAAGTTCTATTGCGACATCGTCGGCTGCGCGCACCTGATGACGACGCCGGACAAGCGCATGGCCTTCCTCGACGCGGGCGGCGACTGCATCATCCTCGTCAAGCACGATCCGCCCATCAACAGCGTCATCGACGATCACGGCGGCGTTCACCACTCGTTCATGGTGGCCGATGGCGGCTATCGCGCGGCGCTCGACCATCTCCGCGCGAAGGGCGTCGATGTGTTCTTCGAGGAGGACCGCCAGGGCGGCATCGTCAACGGCCCGCGCGCCTACTTCCGCGATCCCGACGGCACCTGCCTCGAATATATCGACCTCACCAGCTACGCCGGCGACAAGCTCGGGAAATAGGGGCGGTGCGTCCTTCGACTGCGCTCGCTGACACTCGCTCCGCTCAGGATGAGGAGCTTTTGGTGAGGCTCAAAGGAAAATCCTCATCCTGAGCGTAGGCCCGAAGGGCCGAAGTCGAAGGACGTGTCTACTTCGGGTTCGCCGCGGACGGGTGGAAGAGCTGCTGGCCGCCCTTGCGGTAGGCGCCGATCAGATCCTGACCCGCGGGCGCGACGAGCCAATCGGCGAGCTGCTTCGCCATGTCATGCGTCTCTGGATGGCGCTTCGCGTCGAGCTCGATCACGTCGTAGCGGTTGATGAGGTGGCTGTCGCCCTCGACCGCGATGACGAGGTCGCGCTTGTTGGCGAACGAGAGCCATGTGCCGCGATCTGAGATCGTGTAGGCCTCCATCGCCGCGGCGTCGTTCAAGGCCTGGCCCATGCCGCCGCCGATGTCGCGATACCAGCCGCCGGCGACCTTGGGCGGCGTGATCTTGGCGACGGCCCAGAGCCTGAGCTCGAGCGCGTTGGTGCCGCTCCGGTCGCCGCGCGAGACGAACGGCGCTTGCGATTTCGCGATCTGCTCCAGAGCCGCGACGGCGTCGTGCGTGCCCGCGACATGCGCGGGATCGCTCTTCGGGCCGACGACGATGAAGTCGTTCCATGCGATCTGCCGCCGCGTGACGCCGAAGCCTTCGGACATGAACTTCGCCTCGGCGTCGGGATCATGCACGAGCACGAGATCGGCATCGCCGCGCCGCGCGGTGTCGAGCGCCTGTCCCGTTCCTTGCGCGACGACGCGCACTTTGATGCCGCTTTCCTTCGTGAAGCGCGGCAGGAGATCGTCGAGGAGCCCCGAATCCTCGAGCGAGGTCGTGGTCGCGAGCACGAAGGATTTTTCAGCGGCGCTGGCGGTGCTTGCCGTCATCGCGCAGAGCAAAAGCAAAAGGATCGGGCGCATCTCGTCCTCATGTTGTGGTCCGGTCGGCGAGCGTGATCGCGGCCGAGCTTATCAGCATGCTGAGCCCGATCAAGACGAGGCCCGAGCCCAAGGCAAGCGCGAGATTGCCGCGGCTCGTCTCGAGCACGATCGCCGTCGTCATGGTGCGCGTGTAGCCGGCGATGTTGCCGCCGACGATGATGATGGCGCCCACTTCCGAGACGGTGCGGCCGAAGCCCGCGAGCACTGCCGTCAGCACGTGGAGCCGTGCGATTGCGAGGAGCGAGGGCACCGCCCCCGCCCGCGTCGCGCCCAGATCCATCAGCGCCTCGCCATAGACACCCCACGCCTCGGCCACCGCGCGGTGCGCGAACGCGGTGACGATCGGCAATGCCAGCACCGCCTGCGCCAGCACCATCGCCGCTGGCGTGAAGAGGAGCCCGAGGAACCCGAGCGGCCCCGAGCGCGACAGCGCGAGATAGAGCACAAGCCCCACCACCACGGGCGGCAATCCCAGGAACGCGTTCGCGATCCAGATGATGAGGCGGCGGCCGGGAAAGCGCGCGATCGCCAGCGCTGCGCCCAGCGGCAGTCCCACGACTGTGGCGGCGACCGTCGCGCTGAGACTCACCGAAAACGACAACGCGACGATGCCCCAGAATTCCGCGTCGATGCGTGCTCTCCTTGTCGCCGGAAGCTATAAGGGCGGCGATGCCCGAAGGACAAGAGTGGAGAGCCGTTGGACAGCCGCTTCGCCGCAAGGAGGATTTGCGCCTTCTCGCCGGCGCGGGCCGCTTCAGCGACGATTTCACGGCACCCGGCGTGACGCACGCGGTGATGGTGCGCTCTCCCCATCCGCACGCGAAGATCGCGGCGATCGAGACGGCGCGCGCCCGCGCCATGCCTGGCGTGCTCGCGGTGCTGACCGGGGCCGAGTGCGCGGCCGATCGGCTCGGCCCCATCCCGCACGAGCCGGTGCCGTCGACGAAATTCGATCTGAAGCTCACCGCGCCCGGCGGTGGCGCGCCCTTCATCGGCCCGCACGCGCTGCTGCCGCTCGATCGCGCGCGCCATGTCGGCGAGGCGGTGGCGATGGTCGTCGCCGAGACCGAAGCCCAGGCGCTCGACGCCGCCGAGGAGGTGCAAATCGCGTGGGAAGCGCTTCCCTTTGTGCTCGACGTGGCGGCGGCGCTCCGGCCCGGCGCGCCCGCGGTATGGGACGAGGTGCCGAACAATCTCCTCATCGAGACTTTCTTCGGCGACGAGGCGGGGACAGAGCGCGCCTTTGTAACGGCCCACCAAATTGTTTCGCTCGAGGAGCAGATCGGCCGCGTCACCGCGGTGGCACTCGAGCCGCGCGCATGCCTTGCCGATATCGATGCCGCCTCGGGCGCGCTCACTCTTTATGCGCCGACAGGCGGCGCCGTGCGCCAGAAGCGCGAGCTCGAGATGGTGCTCGGCCTCGGCGCTGATGCTCTGCGCGTGGTCTCGGCCGATGTCGGCGGCAATTTCGGATCGAAGAACCGGCCTTATGTCGAGTATGCGCTGGCGCTGTGGGCGGCGCGGCGTCTGAAGCGCCCGGTCAAGTATCGCGCCACGCGCGGCGAGGCGATGCTGACCGACTACCAGGGACGCGACCTTCATGTGAAGGCATCGCTCGCGCTTGACCCGGACGGGCGCTTCCTCGCGTTGACGAGCGAGAACACGAGCAACGTCGGCGCGCGTTGCGTGTCGCTCTCGCCGCTCGGCAAAGGCGCCGCGCTCATCACCGGCTCTTATGCCATTCCCACGGCGCGGCTCGCGGCGCGCGCAGCCTTCACCAACACCATGCCGACCCAGGCCTATCGCAGCTCGGGCCGGCCCGAAGTGACCTACGTCATCGAAACATTGGCCGACCGCGCGGCGGCCGCGCTCGGGCTCGACCCGCTCGGGCTGCGCCGGCGCAATCTCGTGCGCGCCGACGCCATGCCCTACACCAACGCCGTCGGCGCGCGCTACGACAGCGGCACCTACGAAGCCAACATGGACCGCGTGCGGCGCATGATCGGCTGGGACGATTTCGCCGTGCGGCGCCGCGCGGCCGAGGCGCGCGGGCGGCTCTTGGGCCACGCCGTAGTCAACTATGTCGAATCCTCGATCGGCTCGCCCCGGGAGCGCGCCGAGATCCGCGTGCTGCCGGGCGCGCGCGTCGAGGTCGTGATCGGCACGCAGCCCGCGGGGCAGGGCCACGAGACGAGCTTTGCGCAAGTCATCTCCGACATGCTCGCCGTGCCGGTCGAATGCGTGCGCATCGTCATGGGCGATACGCGAATCGTCTCGGCGGGCGGCGGCTCGCATTCCGGCCGCTCGATGCGCCATGCCGCGACCGTGTTCGCGCGCGCGGCCGATGCGCTCATTGCCAAGGGCCGCCGCATCGCCGCGATCGCGTTGGGCGTCGAGGCCGACGCCGTCGCCTTCGCCGATGGCCGCTTCGGCGCGCCCGCGAGCAATCGCAGCTTCGATTTTTTGGAGCTCGCCGAGGCCGCGCGGCATCTGTCGCTGCCGGCCGATCTCGCCGACGGGCTTGCGGTCGCCGCCGACAACGAGATGCACGATCCCGTCTTTCCGAACGGCGCCGCCGCCTGCGAGATCGAGATCGATCCCGACACCGGCGCGCTCACCTTGACGCGCTATGCCGCCGCCGACGATGTCGGACGCTGCATCAACCCCCTCATCGTCGACGGCCAGACGCACGGCGCCATCGCGCAAGGCTTGGGCCAGGCGCTCATGGAAAGTTGCGCGCTCGATCAGGAGTCGGGCCAGCCGCTCGCCGGCTCGCTCATGGACTACGCGCTGCCGCGCGCTGACGCGCTGCCGTCGTTCGCGACCGAGATCGTCGAGGTGCTGTCGCCGACCAATCCCTTGGGCATCAAGGCGGGCGGCGAGGGCGGCACCACGCCCACGCTCGCCGTGGTGACCGCGGCGCTTCTCGACGCGCTACGGCCGTTGGGCATCACCGAGATTCCGATGCCGGTCTCGCCCTACGCGCTGTGGCAGGCAATGCGCCGCGCGCGGCGTTAGGAGGAGTCGTTAGGAGGAGGCGTCATTGCGAGGAGCGAAAGCGACGAAGCAATCTGCCGGGGATTGCTTCGCTTCGCTCGCAATGACAGGTTACTGGGACCGACACGGGTCTAAGGCTGCGCGAGCTTCTTGACCTCGTCGTCGGTCGGGAAGCGGCCCAGCGCCTTCTTCGAGAATTTGAGCGCGCCGTCGATCGTGATCTCGAACACGCCGCCGCTCGAGCGGACGAGCTCGACATCAGCCTTGGCCAGCTCGCGGAACTGCGCTCCCGCACGGAGAGCCTTGGGCTCGTAGCCTCAAGCCCCGCAATATTGGATGACGACCTTCATGCCCCGAGGTTAGCGCGGGGCGCGGCGCCCTGCTAGCATCGCCTGCATGCCAGACGTTCCGCTCACCTCGCTCGCACGCTCGGCCGGCTGCGCCGCGAAGATCAGCCAAGCCGACCTGCACCGCGCGCTCGCGCATCTGCCGGCATCGTCCGACCCGCGCGTCCTCGTCGGCCACGGCACCAGCGACGATGCCGCGGTGATCCGCTTGAGCGACGAACTCGCGCTCGTCGAGACGGTCGACGTGTTCCCGCCGATCGTCGACGACCCGTTCGACTACGGCCGCATCGCGGCCGCCAACGCGCTTTCCGACATCTATGCGATGGGCGCGCGGCCCTTGAACGCGTTGAGCCTCGTCGCCTGGCCGGTCGAGACGCTCGGCACGGAAAAGCTCGCGCCCGTCTTCGTCGGCGCCGCCGAGATCTGCGCCGAGGCGGGGATCGCCATCTCGGGCGGTCATTCGATCGTCGACGAAGAGCCGAAATTCGGCCTCTTCGTCACCGGCACGGTGCATCCTGCGAAGATCGTGACCAACGCCGGCGCCAAGGCGGGCGATCTCCTCGTGCTGACGAAGCCGATCGGCACCGGCGTCCTCACCACGGCGGCAAAGCGCGGCCGCCTGCCGCGCCAAGGCCTCGCCGACGCCGTCGCCGCGATGACGAGCCTCAACCGCGAAGCATCCGAGGCGATGTGCGAGGTGGGCGTCTCGGCCGCGACCGACATCACCGGCTTCGGGCTTCTGGGCCATCTCGGCAACATCCTGCGCGCGTCGAGTGCCACCGCCGGATCGCCCTTGGGCGCGGTCATCGCCTATGGCGCGGTGCCGCTCTTCCCGCATGTCGAGGACTGGCTCGCGGAAGGCATGTGCCCCGGCGGCACGCGGCGCAATCTCGAGTTCGCGGCACCCGCGACGCGCTTTGCCGAAAGCCTCTCCGAGAACCAGCGTCTCCTCATGGCCGATGCGCAGACATCAGGCGGGCTTGTGATCGCGGTGGCGCCGGCGCGGCTCGACAATCTCCTTGCCGCGCTCGAAGCGCGCCGCGTCGCGACCCGCGCCGTCATCGGCCGCATCACGCCGGCGGCGAAGCCCGGCGCGATCAGCGTCCTTGGCGGAAAGGAGTGGGAGTCGAACCCACCGGAGACGTCCTACGCCTCCCACCGGATTTGAAGTCCGGGCGGGCCACCGGGACCCGTTTCCTCTCCGTTTTATCAATCGATACCTAGCGCGCTCGGACAAAAGAACATAGGGCGAGACGGCGCCTTCGCCGTTCGGCGGCGCCGCTGTCGAATTAGAGTGAGCGAAGGAAGTCGAGCACGAGCGCGCAGAAGCGGACGGGATCCTGAACGAACATCATGTGCGTGACGTCCGGGATGGTCGCCGACCTCGCTCCTGCAATGTGAGCGGCGAGCGCGCGCGATATGACGGGCAACACGCCGGTCGTTTTCTCGCCGCTGACAAAGAGCGTCGGTGCCCGGATCGCTTCTGCCTCGGCACGCGCGTACGGCCGACGGGCTTCATTGATTTGGCCAAGCAGCGTGTACGCGTTGTCCCGCGTCTCTTGTTGGGCGGCAGCGGGCAATCGTAGCCAAGCGCCTGGGCCATTCACCGCGTCGACAAACGATCCGACGCCACCTTCCACGTCTCCGGCGGCGATCTTTTCAACGGCGGTCGCAACCATGAGCCTCGATGGCGACGGTCGATCATCACGCGCGGGTGCCAGGGATCCGTCGAGATCGCCGCCTGGCTCGGCCAGAATGAGCCGACGAACGAGGTCCGGCCGCTGCTCGGCGACGCGGAAGGCGATGTGCCCGCCGCGCGAATGCCCGACCAGATCGCTGGCGCCACCTGTTTGCTCGAGGAAGGAGATCGTGTCCCTCACGTGCTGATCGACCGTGAAATCCCGCCCTGAGCCATCCCAATGCTCGGGAAAATAGTGGCGAAGGCTCGGCGCGATGACGCGGCAATGGCGCGAGAGCGGTCCCAGCACAGGCGACCAGATGCGGAAGTCGCAAAGAGACCCGTGCACCAAAACAAGCGGCGCGCCGGTTCCCACTTCGATGTACGCCATCTCATAGCCGTTGACGCGCTTGTGCAGCATGTTCCAAAGCCCCTCAGCCGTATCGGGAGATCATGCCCC
>Ga0335079_10009495_pt1 | contig 11082 bp, 16 predicted proteins | sample Lox_Sample_33_FD_206719 | JGI IMG/M metagenome (GOLD analysis project Ga0335079, IMG submission 206719) | Soil microbial communities from Loxahatchee National Wildlife Refuge, Florida, United States - Lox_Sample_3.3 | ecosystem: Environmental > Terrestrial > Soil > Wetlands | place: USA... | reverse complement strand
AAATCCTGCTTTCTGATTGGTTCTTGAAAAATCACATATAACCAATTCCTCCAGGCGCTTTCGCTTTCGCTCAAGCTAATCACATGACAGCGAAATTGCCTGGGTACGAGGCTAATTGGCTGTAATCATATCGGTAGAACGTCCCTGAATATAACTAATCTTGCAATCACAATCAAATTGTGGTCACACGCACGAGTCACGGGACAACACTTTGACTAACACCTTTCTGCCCCTGGCGCGCGACTCTGAACTCTATACCCTTCCAAAACATTTATAGAAGACACTAAAGAATTATATCCGCAATTCCTGCATGCCGACATCAATGACCGCCAGCCTTTTTCGGTGCTGCTCAGTGGTGCCGATGGGGTTCTGTCCGCGCCGCAAACGAAACCTGTCCCACTTCCCCTGACTTATCCCCGTCCCCATTTGTTTGATTTCCAATCCGAACCCGCCTTGTCTCGGCCATCAAATACCTGGACCGCCAGTGCGTATCCATGAGACCTGCGTCTCTTTTGGAGTTTGCTGAGGTTTAATTCGATGTGGGCTGAGGGGTTGTTAAAACCCGACCCCGAATTAACCGTCTGCGTCAAGCGAGCCCGGAACCCTCAGGACGGTGAGGTCAACCGTTTTTCCCATGCTAGCAATTTGCAGAGAGGGCTTCATCCACGAAATGTCGGCTCTGCCACCAAAGACCTGCTGGAAACACAGAGGAGACTCATCCAGAGGGCTATCGGTGTCCTTCGCGACGGGTTCCCTCCATGCCCGAAACCAATTGTCCAAAGTAGTCAGTTAGTACTGAAACTACACAGCTTGTGCTAACCTGATAGATCAGAGTCATTTACGTGACATCCACAGCACCTGGGATACGATCCATACCATTGCTAAACAATCCCCTTTGGGAGTTTGAAGAGGTTCAGTCGCTACATGCAACGAGACCACAAACGATGAAGAGAAGAAGTTGTTAAGGCCAAGCAAGCCAAGGAGTTAGCGGAAACGAAAAGAAAACTCGAGGAGGCGTTCGCCAGAATCGATCAGATGGAAGCTCGGTATCCGGATCACTGCAACAGTGTCTCTCGCTTGCCACCGCCTTCAAGGCACCACTGCAGACTCTTAAACCCTGCCATCTAAAACCTCGCAACCATTTTTTTCCGCCGTTTCAGAACAGGGTCCCTATATCCGCGCGGATTTGATGGAGCAATTGGCACCGCAGAAACCAATTCAGAGGACGCAGAAGTAAGGGAGCCGGCTGGGCGCTTCAAGGGTTCGCATTTGGAGTTTATTTAGACGTGATGATTTTGACGTCTGGTGTTTGATGTAACAACTGAGGCCATATTCTGAATGCAGTTAGTCAATTAGGGAAGTTGGACATTGAAGTTGTTGCAAACTGAAAGTGAATAGAACTATACAGCGAAAGACTTAACGTATAAACGAATTTGGATCTTCTCATGTCCTGTCTCGAAGTTTGTAATCCGTATCCCACAGCTGGGCTTCCGATATTTTTCAGTAAATGCCCTCAGTTCGTTCGAAATTTGAGGCGGATCTCGAAGAGCGTAAGACTGGCGAAAAGGGTGATTGTAATTACTAGCTTCGAAGTTAGAGTCTTTCCATCTAATAAATACCCCAGTGAAAATCGACGTAATCGTCGTAAAGATCCACTATTCCAGAGGACCTTTTCCAACCCCCACTATCGAGAAAGCAACACGAAATCCTCGCTATATTCTCTTGCTTGCCCCAGTTTTCCTTGAATTTTTGCTGTAGCGACCTTCAATTGCACCAATCTGAAATGGATGCAGGGGCCGGGGCAAAGGCCGACAAGCTGCTTCGGACACACCGTTGGACATTTAGCGAAACCAATCTTCTGCTAATTAAATGAAGGAGTCCATGCACCGATAATTAAGGCGGACGGTTTTCTTACGAGGCATGCAAGGTCCGCAGTTTGAATGAAGAGACTGTCAGAGCTAGTAAATGAAAAATCTCAATTCATCTATCCGCCCATTGCCTGGATATATCCAGGTGGATGGAGCGTTTCTGACCCTTCTTACGTTGGATTGGTCATAGGCTCGATCCATCGGAGACGGATTGGTGGATCTCAGTGGCCGGCAATCTCATATTTGTAACTGAATGTAAGACACTTGGAGCCATAGAACTTGTCTATCTCCTGAATTATGGCATTAACTATATTCAGCATATCCCAATCTGGCAGGCCATACCTTTTCTGGTTCTCTGCCGAAGGGGTTGCGCGATGCGACCGGTTTAAGCCGTCAACAAATTAAGTGACGACAAGGAAACAGTGGTACGGATGAGGATTATAGAGGGAGGGAGAGGGAATATGGCATTAGTAATACTAGAGTAAGGGAGAGGACAAATGCTTGGCAACGACGAGGGATATTTGGAGATATTTGGTGTAACTGTCGACACGTCGCCGATGACTGCAGACAATGGCGACGTATGCTGAGGTGCTGAGAATGACAGTGGCTGAGCGGGGAATTGTGGGCCAATCAGAATTGGGGGGGTATCAGGCTGAGGCCATCAATGTTCAGAGGATGGAGTTCAATTTCGTCGGTGGTCTGCGTTGAATATAACCATTAAGGCAAGATCGGCGCCACGCCGAATTGAATTCAACCGCAGTTTCATAATTTTGTCGCCACGAGAGAGCAGCGGTATTTCTCCTTTTCTGCAGGCGGACTGTCCTAGTAAATGTCGCTGACCGGTCTTCGGACCAAAGTAACAAAGCGCTTGATCTGTTCGTAGCAGATATACCAATGCCATTGGACCAGCGGGTCGGGCCGCCGGTAAGGTAGGCCTACGGGAAATCCGCAAGGTGGGATTCACCGAAGAGCTCAATTGTGCCACACAATAAGTATATAACTGCGGTCCTTGAGAATTGGGGCTGGGTTCTTATCGATCCGTGGTTTAAATACAAAATTAATGTTGACGATAATGCGCAGAGTCATCTTTAAGTTCAGGGACCTACCAACGGGCCACCGCCATATTTAATGGCCACTTCGAACGTTTGATTTAAAATTGAACTGTTCCAAACGGACATTAAATATGGCGGTGGCCCGTTGGTAGGTCCCGAACCTACACAAGTAGGCGCAGAAATAACCACGGATGCCGGTGATCCCACACGACAATGATATGACACGGGGTTATTATGGCGACAACATGGGCAGGGGATATGATGCATCGTGGAGAATAGACCATTCCAATGATTTGTTTTGATCGACAGCAGCCGCTGTAATATATAAGCCTATTTCACGACATTGAGATACGGAGCCGGTGCTCCGGTTTTAGCTGAATTCATGTCGGGATGCCACGAATCGGCGTGATTTGATGAATTCAAATCAATTTGCAATGCTGATTTCCACCTCCACCCTGTTCGATTAGCAATCACCGCCGAGATTAGATTGATTGGCAATATTCCACAGGCCGAGAAACCCCAGCTGCATCGGACTTTAGTTCTGAAACAGGTTTACACCAAAGTGACGGTTTTGCGCCAAGGTAGGCGACGAGATTTTCCAGCCTTTAGTATCATTGAATTGTGGGAGCGCTATCCAGTCCGTCGGACGTATGTTCAATTTTCCGCTGTCGCCACTTCTTCTCGGGTCAGCGGCAGCTCTACTTGGACAGGTCGGTCTGTGGAATCTTTATCTGAAATGGTTCCGCACCTCGTGGCGCTATCGTTTTTTTTTTCCAATGTCGTTGCTTCTGCGAGTTTGTTGCGACCTTGTCCCTATGCCTCAAGTTGAGAATGTGCCTGCCGGCAATTAGTGTTAACTTCATGTGAGTCCCACAGCGGGTCATCTTAAGTGTGGCAATCGTCGAATCCAATTCAGCGGAAATGGTTGTTCTCAGGCCGAAAACGAAACGCATGGAAATGTACTTGTAGGAATGGATAAATACCGAGTGGCATCCTGCTGCATTTGTATGCCTAACCGGGACATGGAATTGGAAAGGATAGCTGAAACGTTCAGGTGGTGGGGTAGATGAGCCTGAAGTGTGCCCTGTTTGTCTTTGCAATTCTTGGTTGTCGTTGGGGCGCTTTCTCTTCCCCCGTTGCAGGCCTGAATTGGCAGAAATGGGGCGGACAGTGGGGGTTGCGGGGCTCTTGATCGAGAAGGCCACAAAAATGTCTCGTCACATCAATATCATCATTGAAAGGGGGTCGAAGATTTGGCTTTGTGGATCCAGTTCAAGACTTGCATCGTGACATTGGAGAGGAGAAGAGCGGGGTTGAGCTCCTTGATGCTTCCACATATTTACAACCAAGCGAAAATGTGTGAGAAGGACAAAGCATGCCCTAAGGTTGAGTCTCCTGGTGGAATACAAATTTACCTGGGACAATCATGCAAGTCGGGCTTGAATACAACTCCAGCGCACAGTATGGACAGGTGCCCGAATCGTCCAATCTTCAAGTTTGACGGAGACACCAGAATATTCTTTCCCCTGTAATCAGTGTTCTCTCAAAATAGCAGGGGCGGGACGAAGAGAACGGGCAGGTCAAATGAACGGGAAATACATCTCCTCCGAGGTTTGCCAACACTCTGCATGGAATATTCAAGTTTAATGAAGGCGCCAGAATATTCTATCAAAAAGCATGGCTGTGATGAAGAGAACGCTCAGGTGGAACAAGTTATACTAAACTTCTAGAAAAGAAACTACAATCTAATCACCGCCTTGCGTCAATCTTCAAAGTATATGGTCTTGCATCGCAGACATCACGACACGAGCCCCACAAGGGCTTCTTGACCTAGCGCAACCACACTAGCCCTCCCCTCGACAGCCAAACATTCCTCCACTTGAGTCATCATATCATAAAATGTGTCTTCAAACTCAAAATAGGGCAAGATTTGACTCGACGAATTGCTCTTATATTCATTAGCCATCAATCTCTAAAGTTTAGAATTGGCAGACCTTGCTGAGTGCGATAGAGAGGATGATGAGATGTATTGGCGTTGGCGGTACAATTTTGCGTCCGTCCCCCGTCATGTCCGTCCATATGAACTTAATCCACATCTTCAAATTATCTGCATTTTGCACTAAGGACATTATTTCCTTCATGAAAAATTGCCGGTTTGGAGCATTCATTTTCTGGACATTCTCGTAATACATGAGGGACCGATTCAGCATGCAATGTCTCTTTATCGCCGCCGCCACTGCCAGGGCTGTCAGATGTGGGCATTCTTTGTTCTTGTTCTCGTCTCCGTCTCTGATCCAGTGGGTAATCGAGGCGAGGAGACGCAAAAACCAGGACAACGAGCCCTTGATTCCGTCAGAGTATTCGATCATAAAGAGTACCTTGAGATGGTTTCTGAAATTCCGTTCAGCCGTGGGGGATTTTTTCTTCTTCAAGCAACTTTTTGCATTTTGAGTGACCGGTTTTAGGCATGGGGCCGAGGTTTCCGAGGGTGATACGGGACCGGGAGGCTGTGGATATCCGATGGTACTCCGTATGAATACGTCGAAGTCGGCATTGGTACGTTCTTGGATCGCCTGGGGTGTCTGATGATTTGTAGACGTGCGCGCCGATGAACAATCAACGCGTTCCAACATCACCTGATTCAAAAGAAGCGTGAGAGCAATAAGGTTCAGCAGTTCCTCTTTGGGGGTTTCCTGGGCAGCGAGGATTGACCAACAGATCTCCAAAATCAGGCTGTTGCTCGTATTGTACTTTTGTACGTATTGAAGAAGACCTTGCCTCCTGCTGGCCGTATCTAGGGTGGAGAGCCTTCAATCAGTATGTCAGGAACGAGCAATCACCGAGAATTATTTGATGGAGGCGACTTCGATTCCCGCTGTCCAATGGGAAAGAAGGTCAATATATTACTCTCGATACGTCGTATTTCGGTTGAATGTCGTTTTTCAAGTGAGTCAACGCCGAGATGCAATCGATATCGTTCTGCCACTTCGCTCGAATTCCAAGATAGGTTGATGTATGTGTTTGCGGTTCGTTTAAGATGGCGTGAAGAGCTCTTGAGTGATGATGCAATAGCGTTATCGGGCTGCACTGGACTAGAACATGCGGATGCCCTTGTCGCGGGTTCGGACGTAGGGGTTGGTGAGATAGATGGTATTGACTGTTCATGCTCTCCCACCGGATCGGCGTGACGTTGGCTTTCAGATCCGCTCGTCATGATGAGCGGGACAGCGTCTTCGGCACGATCCGATAGCATAGCAGCCCTCACCAGACCTTCCAACGTCATCTCACTTTTAAGAGATTCCAATATCTCGTGCATTGTTCCGTGAAAATCCACGGTCTGGACATCATTGTCATCGTCATAGAAGGATGAAAACTTTTTGAATGATAGAGGTTGGTCAGGTGTGTTATCGCGTGATAATGTGCTTAGGATGGTGGGCGGATGGGCGTCTGAACCGGAACTTGGTAGGAAGGCATACGGAAGGTGGAAACAGTGTTCTGACGGTGTGCTGCAGGTCCTGCGGTTGTCAACCGCGCGTCTATCTGGAAGGTACGGTTGTGGCAACAGCCTCCAGTCGGTGTCTGGGTTGGAAGCACCATTGCAGAGTTGTGCATCCGTGGTGTCATTTCGATCCGAAAGCAGGCGGAATTCCCGCCGCCGTACATAGACAGAGGCGGCGGCGGGCTGTCGTACGTTGCGCCGTTCCATGTATTCCGCGAAGGTTTGGCTTGTGAAGAGCTGAGACCTCGGGTCGTCTTGATCTCGCGTCCTCGACTTTGAATCGCTGGCCACACCTACCTGCCTGCTCCATCAGCCAACAACTTATTGGAGTTGTGAGGTCTCACGCTGTGACTGAAACAAGCGTGATTGGGCGGGAGAACTCATCGATAGGAGTGGATTCGTCCTGTGTTGTTCACAAATAGAGGAACATTCGATAAAGAATCGAACGCCAATGGAGGCCCTGTCATTAGACCAAATTCGGAATCCACAATTACAGTTCTCTCCAAGACTACAATTTTCAATCGTAAGTCGCCGCAAGAACGTAATCCACCCGTCTGCGCAGATGTGAGGAGGGAAGCGGGTTGCAGTGCGCGACGCCTGCGTGCGGGGGGAAAAGGAGCCGGAGCTTTGATCGACATGCACACAGTGGTTGAATTCTAACGTACCGTGTAATGGGCCTGCACAATTATCTTGAATATAATTTGGTTTACAGCTCTCCGCTCAAGCCCCTGAACCGCCAGATTGAGATAACTCTGACCAACACCGTTTTCATGTAGGAGGTCTGCCATCCGATGACCCTCCCTTTCGACACCTTTGAATGGCCACTGATGTAGAGGGAGCGACGCATTTCTGTGGCTGCCACACATTTTGAATCGCGATCCCCTACGAGATTGGAATGATGCTACTCACTCCGGGCGCGCGTTGAGCGTCTCATGGCAGTGTGAGGGCGAAGGTTCCGCCCTTACAGACTCCCATTGAATTTAAAAACACCGTACTAATAATGATGTTGGGAGGGATCACAAACGACGGACGGTCATTGTAAGTCAATAAAGCAATTGAAATGCAAGGCTGGCTGTAAACTGGGAGAGTATTAAGATTTATAATTGGATGCATGCGTTGTGAAGAATTTAAAACATTCATGGAGATAAGCCTCATAACGACCTGGCACTCCTCCGGTCCAAGCCACTTCGCAACCCAATTTTGCGGTGCCCTCCACCTACGTCAGTACACGTTGAGCGTAGGAACTGGGCGAGAGTGTGTCGAACCGAGATAACCCAGTACTGTCTTCCACCGTTTTCATGAGGCCGCGTTCGTGGTCGGTCGTTCCATTTATGACGTCGGCGGTATGGACGTTGGGGGTTGTATTATGATGCCGTCAAGATTATAGACACGCCGTTCGTCTAAGGAGGTCGGGAATGATATAGATATGGTATTTATCCCATTACGAATCAGTTGGATTGTTATGTAGGGTTCTAATGCATCGTGATTATTCATGGCTAGAGGTCAGCATGAGCAACGATTAGGATCATCATACCAATCGGCGGAGGAACAGTGGGCGTCAGCATGTTCGACCGGTGCTCATTCCCAACAGCATGGCTGGTGCTCTCTGTCAAGGCTGGAGACGAATTTTCCATTCTCGCCAACATCTTCTGCCATTCCCCCTCTGCTGACATCTTTTTCTTCAACTCGACCACCAGTTTCCTCCCTTGTAACACGTAATTGTTCAGTACATAGACGGCTTTTTGTGCCCCGGAAGGGTGGCGGAAGTTGGCGAAGGCTAACCCTCGGAAGATTCCATATTCTTTCGTGTAATGGTAGTTAAAACTCCAGGGTGACGGAATTCCTAACTGGGGAAAGAGTTGTTTGAAATCTTCCTCTGGGTAGGATAAAGGAATATTTTTAATAATGATAGAATCATCAAGGATTTCGTCCGTGGACCGTGTCTTCGGTAGGTCACGCATGGGAGAGTTCTGCTACCGATGTGAGAGATTTGGAAGAGGCAGTGGAGGGCTGGGGCTACCTCTGGCAGCGGCGGTCTGGCTTGAAGCGATGCTCGATATGATTCGTTTGACAGGGGATGTCGATTTGGCTGGAGTGGAAAAAACACGTTAATGCGTTTAAGGGGGTGTGCAACCCGTTCCACAATTCGCGTCTCTGATTCGTTCGCTGCGAATGCAACGCCCTTAATTCAGGCTGCTCGGAAAGGTGTTAGTCGACGCGGTAGCTCCGCCTGAATCCAAGACAATTTACTGCGCTGTAAACCCAGTTATATTCAAGATAATTTCGTGACATCATTGCAGGATTTGTTGAATACAACCATGTCTGGGTGTGTCGATCAAATTTCGGCGCTTGTTGGTGCAATTGTTTTGAAATTGGACAAATCCCGCCGCGCGGCAAACCCCCCTCCCTCCGAACACCACCACCACTTTCCGACGTGCTCTCGCCCCGGATGTCGTCGTGAATCCATCAGTGCCTCTTGTCTCGCCGTCATGCTAAAGGTCAACAACGGAATACTCAACCTCCCACCCCCCGTTCCACGTTCGCGAAAGCCATTCAAAGTTAACTTCGCAGAAGGTGTCTGACCCGCATCCATCTGATTCTTTTGTTCTTTCTGACTTGAGGTAGCCCTTGAAATGGCGGAATCCCCCGAGCGGAGCCGCAAGGGCAAGAAGATCACGCTTGGCTCTGCATCTTCTTGGACGTCGCTTGAGCTCGGTGAGTTTCACGTCGACTTCGATCAGAACACATATTCCCCCCTCCCTGATTCAGTCTTGCTGTTCGATCCCGGATCTCTTGGTTTGTCTGCGCCGTCATCGGATACAGAGTCCGAGTTGGAAATGAGTAATTACTTGTGCAATTAATTGCTCATGGTAGAAATCAAGTCTCTGCGAAAAAAAGCGTACAAAATCCACGAGGGGAGACATCTTCGCCAGCACATGGATCCGAAGCGCTTTGACAGACACCCTTTCCGTAATACGATCCTGGCTTTGAGAAGCTGCTTAACCCAAAGAAGCAAAGAGGCCCATGACAGGGACACTGAACAAGCCATGCTAGCCAGGATAGCTAAGGCTCAATGCGGAATAAAATCGCTCTCCACGTCGGCCGCTAGCTCTATACCATCTAAAGTCTCTCTGCCTCGCTTGCCGACCACTATTCCTGCCACACCTCAAAAGCGAAATGTGTCCGATTCATCCTTTGGAACCCATTCCACCGAAACAACCCCCACGAAATGGGTCAAACCAGAGGCATCCATTCAGCACGTGCAAATCAACTTGGTTGAAGATGTGCTATTCAGCTTGTACCGAGGCAATGTTCCAATTTCTTGGGCTAGGGGGAGAAGGCGGCTCCCATTCATTCAATACAATGCGTACATTTCCTCGTCCAGTGTGCTGCCAAGTACTTACAGCAGGTCATCCAAAACCTATTTCAAATGTTTCACGCGCAATAATGTCAGCAAATTGCCTGATTCCATAATGGTTATCCCGGATGGAGTCCTTCGAATTGTGAAATGGAAATCAGCAGAGGAGGCGACAATTGAGTGGAATAAGCAGGCTGTTTGCCTGGCTTTTGAGGTTTCGTCTTCTCCCCTGGAATTGCGCCATTGATTGTAGTCGAAACGTTTAGATACGTCGCAAGAATACTTTCTGCACGCCGACGAAGGAAACATTCCCACGGCGGTGGCACATGCAAGAGCTGCCCAAATTTATGCCCAAATGCTGGCTATCGTATGCCATCACGACTTCATCAAATACAAGAAACACCAAATGGTAAAAACCCAAATCATTTTGTTATTTTATTTTACCCCGCCTTTTTTCTTTCTTTTCTTTTTCTTTTTCTTTTTGCGCGCAACTTATAAAGCAGGCGTTTATTGTCCATCTCGCTGGGCTCGATGTCTCAATTTACTGGGCTGAATTTCCCCATGAATATCTCCATACAATTCGCCATCGAAACATCGCTAAACTCGATAAAAACCAAACAATCGAGCTTCATCATACCAGGCCGAAATCATTGATAAACCCTGATAGCCGCGATCATTTTCTTAGGGAATTCATCTCACTTATTCGTTGTCTTGCGGAAGGTCATGCCAATGTAGGGTATCTTCGTCAAGACCTGGATGATAACCCGATCCACAAGCAAGAGGAAGATATGGAAGAGAAGCGGAAGAAGAAAAGGGAGATGAGGGAGGAGAAGGAAGAGGAAGAGCGGACGTTGAATAAGAGGAAAAGGAAGAAAAGTAAAAGTAAAATAGTGCACCATGAGGAGGGGGAGGAATCGCCGAAGAAGAAGAAAAAGAAGTTGACGGAGGGGGAAGATAAAGAAAACGAGGAAGAGGAAGAAGTGACGAGATAGAAAATGGACAAACCAGTTGGAGAGAGAGTAGGTTTGGATTACGGAGATGGTAGTTGTAGCAGAGGATATGGCATTCTGTTCCTTGCGCGCAAATCAACCATCGATTAAATTCCAGGCAAATTCATTGAGAACGTTCAGCGGCATTTTTGTACACGTCTGATTTTCGGTGGTCCCCGCAATGGTGGCTCCCTTGCGCTAAAACGTCCCTTTGATACAAACCTGTTCTACAACTAAACAAAGTCTATGTGGGGCTTCCCGCCCTGTGGAATATTGCCAATCAATCTAATCTTGGCGGTAATTGCTAATGGAAGTC
>Ga0335079_10009492_pt1 | contig 11082 bp, 5 predicted proteins | sample Lox_Sample_33_FD_206719 | JGI IMG/M metagenome (GOLD analysis project Ga0335079, IMG submission 206719) | Soil microbial communities from Loxahatchee National Wildlife Refuge, Florida, United States - Lox_Sample_3.3 | ecosystem: Environmental > Terrestrial > Soil > Wetlands | place: USA: Florida... | reverse complement strand
AGGAGAAAGCGGCCGGCGGGTCCCAATCAGTGATCCTCGCCATGGGGCTTCTCTTCGTGTTTCTTTTCCTGGCCGCTCAATACGAGAGCTGGACCATCCCGTTCGGCGTGCTGCTGGGCCTTCCGCTGGGTGTGTTCGGCGCCTTCCTGGCCATCCTGCTGCGGCTCGTGGTTCAGCGCATCCCGGTCGTGAACGACCTCTATGCCCAGATCGGGATCGTCATGCTCATGGGGCTGGCTGCCAAGAATGCCATCCTCATCATCGAGTTCGCCAAACAGAAGTGCGAACGTGACGGGCTGCCCATCCGCCACGCCGCCGTCGAGGGAGCTCGTCTCCGTTTCCGGCCCATCCTCATGACCTCCTTCGCTTTCGTCCTCGGTGTCGTCCCGCTCGTCATGGCCACCGGCGCGGGCGCCGCTTCCCGTCGAACCATGGGAACTGCCGTCTTCGGGGGGATGATCGCCGCGACCGGCCTCGGGATCTTCATCGTCCCGGTCCTCTTCACCACCCTCGAGCTCCTCGTCGACCGCCTGACGCCCTCGCGTCCCCGGTTGCCCGAATCCACGGCCAAGGAGAATCCCACATGAAGGGGATGACCCGCTTTGCCGTTACCCTGGCGCTCTCAGCCTGCACGGTGGGACCCAACTACCGGCGGCCCGACCCAGCCCTGCCACCGGCGTTTGCCACCGCCACCGAAGCACTGCCACCGCAGCCATCTCCATCGGCTGGGCCGAGCTTCGGCGACCTCGTCTGGTCGGAGTTCTTGAAGGACGAGGTGCTCGTGGACCTCGTCCGGACCGCGGTCAGGGAGAACTGGGATGTGCAGATCGCGGCGAACAGGGTGCTCCAAGCTGAGGCGCAGGTCCGGCTCGCGCGCTCGGCCGCCTTCCCGGCAGTGGGCATTGGCACGAGCTCCAGCCGGAGCCGTTCGACGCCGGCCAACCTCAGCCTTCCCTGGCAGGGAGTCCAGACCACATTTGCCATCACTGGCAGTGCTAGCTATGCCGTGGATCTCTGGGGAGGGGTTCGGAGGCAAGTCGAGGCCGCGCGCGCCGCATTGCTCGGGGCAGAGGAAGGCCGCCGCATCGTGGTCCAGTCAGTGGTCCTCGGCCTAGTGGAGACCTACCTCCAGCTCCGTGACTTCGATGAGGAGCTGGCGATCTCGCGGCGGACCCTGGAGAGCCGCCGCGAATCGTTGCGGCTCGTTCGGCTGCGGGAAGAGCGTGGCGTCGCAAGCCTGGTGGACGTACGGCAGGCTGAGTCGCTCATCGAAACCGCCGAACAAGCCATATCTCAGCTGGAGCTTGAAATCCCGCAGCAGGAGGATCTTATCCACACGCTCATGGGGGGATATCCGGGCGCAGTGCCGCGCGGCCGGCCGCTCACCGAGCAGGGCCTGGTGGTCAGTGTGCCGATTGGTCTTCCCTCCTCCCTGCTCGAGCGCCGGCCGGATATCCGCGCGTCCGAACAACAGCTCGTGGCGGCGAACGCCCAGGTCGGGGTGGCGAAGGCAGCCTTCTTCCCTTCCATCACCCTCACGGCCTCGGGTGGCACCGTGAGCAACGCGCTTTCGGGCCTGTTCGCAGCCGGTTCCACGGTGTGGTCGATCGGGAAGTCCATGGCGCTGCCCATCTTCGAAGGTGGAGCCCTCACGGCGAACCGCGACCTCGCGCAACTGCAGAAGGAGGAAGCCGTCCTTGTGTACGTCCAGACTGTCCGCGAAGCGTTCCGCGAGGTGGCCGACGCCCTGGTGGCGATTCAGAAGTCGCGGGAGGTACGCGTCGGGCAGGAGGCGCTCGTCCAGACACTCGCCGATCAGCTTCGGCTTTCGACCGATCGATACACGGGAGGTGTGACAACCTTCCTCGAGGTCCTTGACACCGAACGCCAGTTGTTCGACCAGCAGCGAGGCCTGGTCCAAGCGCAGCGCGCGGAACTGTTTGCGACCCTGGCCCTATACCAGGCGCTCGGAGGCGGTTGGCAACCGGAGGGCACGGCAAGCTCCCCCCCACCCCTGTGAGGGCCGAGGCTCGCCGTCGAAGCGCACGTCCCTGTCGTCCCGGACAGAGGAGGCCCGCGGCGGGGCGGGAATATCATCCCATCGTAAAGGCCCCTGGCACAGGGAGGCGGGCAAGGCAGGCCGGCGACCGCACTTCGCTGTCGCACATTCCGTGGTCGGAGGGTAGCGAGGAACTTCGCTACCATCGTTCATACGGTCAGGAACAGCAGGAAGCGCCGCAGCCTCGGATGTCAGCCTAACGGATTCAGATTGCGCGGCTCACAGTACCCTCGCAAACGCCGGAAATTGACAGCACGGGTCAGGGCTTGCGAGGTGCGGCGGAAGCGTTTGGAACGGTGCGATTCCGGTACCCGGCTCACGAGCCGCGGGATATAGCGCTGTCGCCTATTTGGAGTAGCCGTAACCACCCGTCCTGATCCGAACGAGTCTTCCGCTCGTGAACTCCAGAAGTCGCACAAAGGTCCTCTCACCGAAATCGTACGTCCAGACTTCTGTCACCCCCTGTTTGGGACGAAGATCCTTGTAGACTGGTTCGCCACACTTAGCGAGTACGTCGAACGTGAAATCCCCGATTCGAAACGCATCCGGTTCGCATCGCGCTCGCGGCACGGAGTCCTGCACGCTTCCAGGCACCTTCGAAGGCTCGGGTAGCGGGTAGCCGTAGCTGCCCCGTTCAATAGAAATGACCTTCCCTCCCTGCAAGCTCACGATCTGGATGAAGCGGTTGGGGCCGAAGTTATACGTCCAGCGCTCAATCACGAGGCTAGGGTCCATATTCGCAGCAGTGGTCACAGGCTCCAGTTCCCGCAAGGCGGGCGGACCGCACTTGGCAAACAGATCGAGTCTCGAATCACCGACTGACACAATGCCGCCATCGCAGCTAATCGAATCGGCTGCTGCACTAAAGGAGGCAAGCGCGAGAACGCTGATGATGAGCAGGCGGACAATCATCGTCACCGTCATGTTAGCCCCCAAGCCTGGGTCGCTGATTATGTTCCCGCGCTGCCGGAAAGCCAGTGCGAAAGACGGCAGCCCCTCCCTGCGCACGGGCCCCTGAAAGTGGCACGATTCTTAGCCTGCCTCAGGAGAGTGGAATCACGAGCTGTCGAGTCGAAGGCAAAGGCTCGATGTGAGATCGCGAGTTTGTAAGAGTGAGACGTGCGAGCGGCGCAGAGGTCGATCGGCTGTGGTCGTGGATCGGCGCGCTCATTGCGAAGCGGCGGACAAGCCTATAGAGCGGGCGACCGATCCTCCGTGCACGGATGAGGGTGCCGCCGGGACCCTCGTGGTAGCGCTCGGAGTGATAGTGGGCGCGAAACTGCGGAGCAGATGGCGAAGGTGGGACCGAGCGGCCTTGAGCGGACTTCTATCGTTCCCAGGAGCGGCCTTCCTGGAGACGCCTCCGCTAGATGAGTTCTCGCGCGAAGTGTTGCGTTCCTGAGAAGTTCTGCTCTACGCCGAGGCGGGAACGACACTCGATCGCACGACCGGGGCGTGACCTTTCTTTGGGTTGTTCGCCGAATCAACTTCAGGCGCAATTGACAATGAACCTCTCGAGGCCCCGTGACGAGCGGATCGGATGAGCTGTCGCTCACTTGAGTCCGACCAGCAGCATTTCTCGTCGCGCGTACCGGGAGCGCAACGGAGATCGGCCTTAATGGTGTTGAGGGACTCCACCACACCGAAGCGGACCGGGTGGCCACGGTAGGCGGCGACGCCGGCGACGCGACCGAGGAGGACTCGGCAAACTTCTTCATCTCGGGCAGGCACAGCCATCGCAGTGTGCGCTGCGAGCCCTCGAGGAAATGAGCGATTCCGAGGCGGGTCTTGCACGTAGAGAGCCGGTCGAACTGCTCACGCACCGCCTACGCCCAATAGAGGCGGCCTTTGGCATCGGAGGCTTCCTGCATTTCGCGCTGCTCGGAGAGCGGACGTTGCGCCACACGATCCGGTACTTCTGCCGCTTCCCGCGGGATCTCCTCGGCACTGAGATGGCGCGGTGGGCGTCGCCGCGGTCGACCCACTTCCCGCGCGCAGCCCCCTCCTTTGCCGCGAACAGCCGTAGGCCCGCCTGATCGCCTGCCAGGGTGGGCTGGCCTCGACTCGGTGCTGCGCGGTCCATTCAGCCACTTGCCGATACCCCTTGGGGGTAGCCATCACCCACCAAGGGACGCATTTCGCGAATTGACCATGCGCTCCCGATACCTACACCTTGCGCGGGAGCCGCCCGAGGGATGACGCTGAACGAGCTACTACCCAATTCGGACCAGCGGAGCCACGAATCCGTGGATTCGACCGGTGCTGATTCTCACCTGCCGGGGGATGAGCGCTACCGCCTCATCATCGAGAGCGTCCGAGATTACGCGATCTTCATGCTGGATGCGGAAGGCCACGTTCGAACCTGGAACGAGGGAGCCCGCCTCGCGAAAGGCTACGAGGCGAGAGAGATCGTGGGGAAGCACATCTCGGTCTTCTATCCGCCGGAAGAAGCCGCGGCGCGTAGGCCAGAGCACCTACTCAAGCGCGCGGAGCAAGAGGGGCGCGTGGAGGACGAGGGATGGCGGGTGAGGAAGGACGGCTCGCGGTTCTGGGCGGACGTCGTCATCACGGCCCTGCGCGGTTCCGACAGAAAGCTCCTCGGCTTCTGCAAGGTGACCCGGGACCTCACTGAGCGCAAGCGCGCCGAGGAGAACGCGCGGCGTCTCGCGGAGGTGCAGGGTGCGAGGGCGGCTTCCGAGTCGAGCCTCAAGGCGATGCGATTCCTCGTCGATGCCAGCAAGGCACTGTCGGCGACCCTCGACTTTCAGACGGTCCTCGAGGTCGTGGCGCGCCTGGTTGTCCCGGCTCTCGCCGACAACTGCGTGGTGGACGTATTGCAGGCCGACGGGAAGGTGCGGCGCGTCGCGGAGCACGCGAGGGACCCCGCGAAGGAGAGAGTCCTCCGGGAACTCCGCAGGTTCCCCCCCGGGGCCGGCCGGCACAGCCCGGTGATGGACGTACTGAGGACCGGCAAAACGGTCTTCCTCCCCGAGTTCGACGCCACTGCTCTCCAACGCGTGAGCGCGGGTGAGGAGTACACGCGTCTCGTCCGAGAGATCGCCCCCCGCTCCTCGGTCACCGTCCCGCTGCGGAGTCGGGATCGCGTCCTCGGTGCCATCACCTTCGGCATGGCCGAGTCGGGCCGCACTTACAGCGAGCGCGACCTCGAGCTCGCGGAGGAGCTCGGACGCCGGGCCGGCGCGGCACTCGACAATGCGAACCTGTACCGGGCACAGCTCCTTGCGACGGAACGGACCGAGCGCCTCCTCCAAACGACGGCGGCGCTGGCCCAGGTCGGCTCGCTGGACGAGGCCGGCCGGATCGTCATCGAGCAGGCGCGCGACACCTTCGGCGCAGCGGCCGCCTCCGTCCACTTCGTCGAACCTCAAGAGGGACGGCTGCAATGTGTTGCAGCGGTCGAAGGGGAGCCCCAGCTCCTCCCACCCGGAGCCACGCTTGGGGCCGTGCTCGAGCAGGAGCGCCCTCTCTACCTCGGTACGCAGCGAGCGATCATCGAGCGATTCGCCGAGCTGAAGGGGATCTCCCCGCCCATGACAACGCAGGCACTCATGCTCCTCGCCCTTCGCGTGGAGGGTGAGGCGATCGGTGCGTTCGCGGTCGCCTTTTCGGAGCCGCGCGTGTTCTCCGAGCAAGACCGCCAGTTCGCCGAGTCTCTCGCGCACCAGTGCGCGCAGTGCATCGATCGCGTCCGCCTGCATCTCGCGGAGCGCGCGGCGCGCAGAGATTCATCCATCCTGTACCGGCTCTCCGAAGCTGTGAGCCGCGCCGACTCGCTCGAGGAGGTCCTCTCGGCTGCACTCGATCCCTTTACCGAGGCGCTCGGAGCGCCGCGCTCGGCGATCCTCCTCGCCGGCACGGACGGCAAGATGCGGTTCCGCGCATCGCGCGGGGTCTCCGAAATCTGTCGCGAAGCGATGGAAGGCCATTGCCCATGGGAGCCCGATGCAGCTGGCGCTGAACCGCTGCTCGTGGAGAGCGCCGAATCCGACGAGCGGGTCGCCCCCTACGCGCAAGCCGTCGAGGCCGACCGCATCGGCGCTCTGGGGTTCTTCCCGCTCATCGCATCGGGGCGACTCATCGGCATGTTCCTCGCCTGCTATCCCGATCGACACCGCTTCACGGACGCGGAGCGACGCGTGGGCTCCGCGATCGCGAGCCACCTCGCCTTCGCGGTCGAGAAGAAGAGCGCGCAGGAGGACCGGGAACGGTTCCTCGGGATCGTCGGACACGACTTGCGAAACCCCTTGAGCGCGATCGCCATGTCCGCGAATGCGCTACTGCTGAAGCACCTTGGCGAGAGCGTCGACAAGCCGGCGCACCGGATCGCAGCGAGCGCGGTGCGGATGGAGCGGCTCATCTCGCAGCTCCTCACCTTCGCGCAGGCGAGGCAGGGCCACGGGGTACCGCTTCACCCGAGCGACATCGACCTCGGTGAGGTCGCCCGACGCGTCGTGGACGAGCTCAAGGCGGCGCACCCCGACCACTCCATCCATCTCTTCGCGTCCGGAGATCTCGGCGGCTTCTGGGACGGCGACCGGCTCGCGGAGGTGCTCTCGAATCTCGTCGGGAACGCCATAGAACATGGGGAGGACTCCCCGGTGCTCGTCCGCATCACCGACGAGGGGGCATCCGTTTCGGTCGAGGTCGCGAACCGCGGCCCCGTCATCGCCCAAGACGTGCTCCCGACGCTGTTCGAGCCGTTCCGGCAGGGCGGTGGAGCGAAACGGGTCAGGGTGGCGAGCGTTGGGCTCGGCCTCTACATCTCCAGGGAGCTGGTCCAGGCGCACGGGGGCACGATCGGGGCGCGCTCGGCGGAATCGGACGGTACCGTATTCTGGTTCAGCCTGCCGCGGCGGGTGCTCGTCGCGTTCGAACGGCCACAGGAACCCATTCCGAGTGATTCACTCCCCACCGCGCCGACCTGACCCCTGAAGGTTAGTGCCGCTCGGTGACGCCGAAGGTGAGGAATCACACTGCATCTTCCGGCTGCGCGGAACGGATGCTCCAGGTACGTCTCGTCGAAAACACGCATGAGCTCCAGCTTCTCAACGGTACCGGCCGCGGCTGGTAGTTGAAGGTGGAGCGCGGCGACGAGGAGGGCCGCGCACTGCCGGCGCGGGCCGCCAGCCGCGGGCATCGACGAGAATCAAGAGTGAGAAATAGCCAATGGTAAGCGACCTCGCCGATCTTCAGCGCGCTGGTTGGAGGACGGATCTCGCTTCCCAGATCTACGCGCACGTCGGATTGTACCCCACCGGTCGACCACGTAGTGTTGGCACGCGGGGCGCGGCTGTCACTCCTGGCGTAAGACGCGTCGAATCGGCCGAGCAGGCAACAGCGAAGCAAGGCGCTTCCGAGTGTCCAACTACTGCCGGATCTCGTTTCAGTATTTCGTTGCGAGAGAGAGGACGCGGTTGGCCGGTCAAGACGGGAGGAGGAGCACATCGCGCAGAGGCCCGGTCTATCTCGTGGAGCTGGCCGCTCGCGATGACCGTCCCGGGCTCACCCCACCTCCTGGACGAGCCGAGCGAGCCGCGCGAGACCGGGGCGCACCGCCTCGGCAAATCGACGCGCCGCTTGCTGCACCTGCGGATCCCCGGACCGAGCGCGAAGGCCGCGCGTGGGGTTGAGCCGCGACTGCTCGAGCCACTCGCAGATGTCCTCCTCCGCCGACCACGCCCGGTCAGCCCGCATCTGGATCAAAGTTGTCCGGGCCCAATCCAGGGCCGAGTCGGGGAATGGGTTGGGCGGACAAAGGCGGTTCTTCTCCGCGTCGTCGCCGCGGTGGACCTCGACGAAAGCCACTAGCGCCGCATTGAACGGAATCAAACCGGTGCGGACCGGCTGGAGGGTGATCCGATCGGGGCGGAAGATGGGGAGCGGCGGTGGGCGCGGAAGGCCATCGGCCGCGCAGTGGACGTGAAGCTGGCGGGGGCTCGTGGGGATGGTGCCGCCGTCGAGGACGATCCGCTCGCGTTCGATGCGGCGGACGTGGCCCAGCCGGACGACGTCTTGGATGTGACGAAGCAACTCGATTTCCCAGTCGGCGATGGTCGCAGCCTTGTACATGGTGGGCCGGATGCTGCGGTCGACGCGCCGAAGCTGCTCGCTCGCCTCGAGGCGATCGAAGAGGTCGTCGGTGGATATCGCGCGCGCGGCGGCCTCCATCTGCAGGGCGAGGCCCTCGAACAACTTGCCGACCAGCTCCCCGGGCTGCGAGTAGGCGCGGTTGAGTAGCCAGGTCTCCCGCGGCTTGATCCAGCGAATGGCCGAGGGGTCCACCCCGTTCGCAAGCAGCCACACGCAGGCGTCCAAGGCCGTTTTGCCAGCGCCGATGATTACGAACCGCTCCGGCATCTGAGTGAGGTGTGCGAGCTGGTTGACCGGAATCCACGGCACGCCCACCTCGACCTCGAAAGGGGGCGCTGTGCTCGCCGGGATTCCCGGCGAGAGGTAGGTGGCGTCGACGACCTTACGGCGGACCTTGACCTCGTAAGTTCGACCGGAGAGGCGGGAGACGAACCGGTGATCGCCGACGTAGTCGCACTGAGGGAAGAACCGGACCTGGCCCGACGGGATCAGGCGCCGGAGCATCACGCGATCGTAGTAGGCGCGGATCTCGGGGCCGCTCGCCCGCTCGTACATCCCCGCCTCCGGCCCAGTCGATTCGATGCCGTCACCGCCGAGCGGCATCGAGTTGACACCGTAGTAGAGTGACGGCTGATGCAATCTCACGAAGGAGTAGGCGTCGTTCCAATGGCCTCCCGGCGCGGCCCGCCGATCGACCATGACGACCTGGGCGTCGGTCTCGGCTATGAGTGAATCCGTGAACGCCACGCCGGCGGCACCACTGCCGACGACGAGGTAGTCTGCTTCCAGCGTCAGAGAGGACATGGCGTTCTCGCGTGTGGTGCTACCGAGCAGGGCGCCAGGAGGGGCCTGGCGAACCGCCATGCGAACCCTGGCGTCACGTCCGCCAGCCTACTGGCAGAGCAGGCGAGTAGGCACAGCGCAGCCCGGTGCAGACCGACTGCTTGAGGTGTTCGCCCAGCTCGGGGTGGACCGAGCCGATGGCGGCAATGGCGACGCGGAGCCTGCCGCTAACCTGAAGTTAGAAGGCTGCGCGAGCAGAACCCCCCGTCGAGTCGATCGCTTATGTTGATTTCGCGTGGGGTCTTCTGACTACGGCGTGATGGCCTCCAGCAGGGAGAGGGCCCGGCGCTGAGCAGTGTTGGGTTCGGAGACGACCTTGAAGGAGGGCGCTTCGTCGCCCTCGTCGCGGGTACGGCAGGTGTTACGAGTGATGGTGCCGAGTAGGTCGAGCAGCGTCTGGAAGGAGTGAGCTGGGGACCCGTCAGCGAGTTGGTGCGTCGCGGCCTTCAGCTCTGCGGCCTCAGAGCGCTCGGCTGGCGCGACCGGATCTCGCGTTTTCTTGGCCTGTTGATCTTCGTCGGCAAAGAGGAGCGCCCGCCAGGCCTCACGCATGTGCCACTCGACGTAGTAGGCGAGCATGCACAGGAAGATGTGGCCGCGAACGCGACCTGCGAGGCGGTGATGGATAGGCCTCACTTTGAGGTCGACCGTCTTCAACGAGCGGAAAGCACGCTCGACCGTGCTGAGGAGCTTGTAGCTGCGCACGGTATCGTCGAGGGACATTCGCTTCTCGGGCACGCTGGTGCGGATCACGTAGATGCCATCGAGCCGGGCTTCCGCTTCGACTCGTTCTTTGAGGACTCGGAAATCGAAATGCCCGTTGTCGATCTCGAGGGCGAAGTGTTTGGCGACCTTGAATTTGTCGACCACCTTGCCCGCTCGGATTCCGATCTCCGCTGGCGTCCGCAATTTCCCTCGCTCGACCATGCGCTTCACCTTGCCGAATTCGCCACAAGTGGCGCCGAGGAGGGATTCCCTCTTCTTCGCGCGCAGCTTGGCCAGCTCTGGATTCCGACAGGCGACGAGGCGTTCACCGGGATAGTCGGGGTGAAAGACCTCAAAGAGGTTGCGCTCATCGAACAGCCCGAGCTGCAGATGCCCGCTCTCGACCAGTTCCCGGATCTGTGAGCTCTTCAGGGCCGTGATCCAATCTAGGCCCTCAGCTTTGAGATCTTGGGTAGCCTTCGCGGAAATCATTCCCCGGTCGCCCACGGTCACGAAGTGCCCGAGGCCATATCCCTCCCTGAGCTTTCGTACCTGCGGTAGCAGGGTCAATGAATCGCTGGTGTTCCCTTCGTACACCGAGATGGCCACCGGGCAGCCACGCTGGTCGGTGACCAGGCCGTAATTCACTTGCAGCTTGCCCTTCTTGCCGTCGCGATCGTGACCGAATCGGGCGAGAGGGCACTTATCGCCTTCGAAGTAGCTCGAGGAAAGGTCGTACAGCACCAAGCTGTCCTCGCGGAGGTGGCGCCGTACAAGTTTGCGTTCGATCCGCTCCTGACGGGAGAGCAGCCAGTCCATCGCCGCGTAGAGCTCGCCTTCGGCGGCATCCTGGATGCCGAGGTCCTCCGCCAGCGTGTTTAGTTGCCACCAACGCGTGGTGGCCAGCTTGGTGCGGGGGGCCACGATCCGGGCCGCCACCATACCCACCACGAGATCGCGCTCTCGTGAGGGACGAGAGCCAAGCAGCTCTTCGAAGCCGAGCCGATGCATGGCCATGCGTACGGCTTGAATGTGGCCGTGCGGCAAAGGCGAGGTGATCTGAAAGACCTCGGGCAACGATCGGAAGGTCTCCCCTTTGAGCGCGCGACGAACGATCTCGACCACGTGCTCCGGGAGATGGGAAAGGTTTCCCACCGTCTCGTTCTTGACCTTGCCGTCCTCGCGGTAGCTGCGGCGGAGGAGGTGGGCGACGTAGACCTTGCCCTTGTACTCGCGCTTAGTCGTGACGACATGAACTGCGCCACCTGGCCTGGTCATGGCACCATTATGAGTTATTCTCCTCGGTCGTCAAGTATTTTTAGTGACTACAAATCAACGCCGGGAACAGCTCTTTTCCACACACG
>Ga0335079_10009489_pt1 | contig 11083 bp, 7 predicted proteins | sample Lox_Sample_33_FD_206719 | JGI IMG/M metagenome (GOLD analysis project Ga0335079, IMG submission 206719) | Soil microbial communities from Loxahatchee National Wildlife Refuge, Florida, United States - Lox_Sample_3.3 | ecosystem: Environmental > Terrestrial > Soil > Wetlands | place: USA: Florida... | reverse complement strand
TCCGTGGGCCGCCGCCGCCGTCCGCGCGTTCGGGTAGCGGGCGCGGATCGCCGGCACCGCGCCGGTGTGGTCGGCGTGCTGGTGCGTGAGAGCGATGCCGCCGAGGCCGCCCCGGCCGTCGAGCTCGGTGATGAGCGCCTCGATGTGATCGCCGAGATCCGGGCCGGGATCGACCAACCATGCCGGGTCGCGGGCGACGATCCACGAGTTCGTGCCGGTGAGCGTGAACGGTCCCGGGTTGTCAGCCCTGATCCCGATGAGATCGCGTCCGGGAAGCTCGATGCGAGTCATCGAGGCAGCATGACAGCCTCGTACCCCGGGTTCTCGGACACAGGGGCGTGGGCGCCTGCGTCGTCATCGTCGAGGCTGCGCACGCTCCGGCTGAGCAGCGGCGCGAACGTGACGATCGCGCCCAGGACACCGGCCCAGATCAGCGTGGTGCGGGCTCCCAGGGCGGCGCTGATCGGGCCTGTCAGCGCGTACGACAGCGGCAGCAGGCCGATCGAGATCAGCCAGTCGAGACTCGAGACCCGGCCCAACAGCTGCGCCGAAACGTGCCGCTGCTTGGCCGTTGCCCACGCGATCGTGCCCGCGGTCTCGAGCGTGTTGAAGAGGACGCTCGCGAGCATCAAGCCCCACAGGCCTTTCGATACGCCGTACCCGGCGACCGCGAGCGTCGCCACCGTCCACACGGCGTACATGAACGTGAGGCTCCGGCGCGGCAGCCCGAGTTGCCCGATCGTCACCGCGCAGATCAACGAGCCGAGACCGCCGGCGGCGAAGATCAGACCGAGGTCGCGCGCGCCGTCGGCGAAACGGTGCTTGACGACGAACGGGAGGAGGACCTCGGTCGGGCCCATGAACAGCAGATAGGCGAGGGCTGCGCTGACCAGCGTTGCCCACAGCCAGGCGTGGCTGCGAACGTAGCGGAGGCCGGCCTTGATCTCTTTGATGCCGGCGTTCGTCTCGGCCGTTTGTGGAGGCAGTTTCCGCGACATGGCTGCGAGTGCGAGCACAGAGACCGCAAACGAGGCGGCGTCGAGCCCGAACGTCCAGCCGGCGCCGATCGCGCTCACGGCCAGGCCGCCGAGTGCGGGTCCGGCCAGCCGGAGCATCATCGGCCTGATGAGCTGGTCCAGCGAGTTGGCCTGTGCGAGCACGTCAGCCGGAAGAAGCTGCGGCACGAGGGCATCGGACGCAGGGTTGAAGAACGCGGTGGCGGCGCCGTAGACCACGGCGATCACGAGCAGCTCTGGGATCTTCAGTGCGCCCGTGATCGCGAGGGCCGCGAGCGTTGCCAGAGCGACCGCGCGAACGGCGTCTGCGATCAGCATCACCGCCCGCCGGTCGAATCGATCGCTGACCGCGCCTCCGATAAGCAGGCAGGTGATCGTCGGGATGGTCATCGCGATCCCGACGGCCGCGAGGGCCGTCGGGGCGTCCGACAGCGTGTAGACCTGCCAGGCCAGCGCCACCAGGAACAGGCCGTCGCCGAGCAGCGAGACCGACATCCCGGCCGCGAGCAACCGGTAATCCCTGTGGGCCAACGGCGCCAGGAGGCGGACGCGGCTGAAACCCCCCGGCCGGTCGAGCGCCTCGTAGCTCTGCTGCATGCTTGGTCCGAGCTCGCGGCGGCGATCAGTCCGAGCTGGCGGCCAGCGCGGTTCCGTCGCCGGTGCCGGCGTGCTCCTCGAGGAAGCTGATCAGATGCTCGGGCACCATCGGCCTGGCGAAGTAGAAGCCCTGCCCGGTGTCGCAGCCGAGCTCTCTGAGCGTGACCGACTGCTCGGGATACTCGATGCCCTCGGCGACCACCTCGAGATCGAAGGTCTCGCCGAGGCTCAGGACAGCGGAGGCGAGCCCGGACGTGACCGGCGCCGCGCCCGCCGCCAGGAGCGAGCGGTCCATCTTGAGGATGTCGAGCGGCAGCATGCTGAGCGAGCTCAGCGACGAGTAGCCGGTGCCGAAGTCGTCCATCGCCAACCGCACGCCGAGCGCGCGCAGCTCGTTCAGGCGACTGATCGCGAGCTCGGTGTCGGTCATCATCACCGACTCGGTGATCTCGAGCGTCAATGCGTCCGGCTCGAGCCCGGTCGACGCCAGCGCCGAGGCCACGTCCCGGACGATGTCCGAGTGGAACAGTTGCTTGACCGACAGGTTGATTCCGATCGTCGGAAGGGTTGGGCCGCTCATGCGGTCTCGCAGTTCCTTCGCCTGACGGCAGCCCTCGCGAAGCACCCAGCGCCCGATGTCGACGATCAGCCCGGTCTCCTCCGCGAACGGGATGAACTCGAGCGGCGGGATCAGGCCACGGGAGGAGTGGCGCCAGCGCAGCAGTGCCTCGACGCCGGTGACGGTCTCATCGGCAAGGCGGACCAGCGGCTGGTAGTGCAGCTCGAACTCGCCGCGCTCGAGCGCCTTCTGGAGATCGGCGCGCAGCGCCAGGCGGGCCACAACTCGGTCGTGCATGGCGGGCTCGAACAAGCGGTAGCCGCCCTTCCCGTCTGCTTTCGCGATGTACATCGCGGCGTCGGCGTTCCGGATCAGCTCATCGGCGTCGGTGGCGGTGCCGGGTTCAACGACCGAGATTCCGAGGCTGGCGCGGATGATGAGGTGGTTGTCATCGAGCTCGATCGGACGGCTGAGCGCGTCGAGGATCCGCTCCGCGGTCTCGACCGCCGCTTGCAGATCTTCGACATCCTCGAGCAGGATCGCGAACTCGTCGCCGCCGAACCGGGCCGCAGTGTCAGCGGCCCGGACGCTGGCCGAGATCCGCTTCGCCACTTCGAGCAGAACACGGTCGCCGGTGGCGTGACCGAGGCTGTCGTTGACGGTCTTGAAGTCGTCAAGGTCGACGAACAGCACCGCCATCCCCATGGCCTCACGCAAGGTGCGCGCTACCGCGTGCCGCACGCGCTCGTTGAACAGCGCCCGGTTGGCGAGGTGCGTCACGGAATCGTGGAAAGCCTGGTGGGCGAGCTGTTCCTCGAACGCCTTGCGCTCTGAGACGTCGCGGCCGTTGAGGACGATTCCTCCGACCGAGGTGTCGGCGACCAGGTCGGCGTGGAGGATCTCGAAGTGGCGCAGGCCGCCGTCCTTGTGCGCGAGCAGGCAGTCGATGACCTCGGCACGGCCGTTCGCCCCGGCGCCGTCGGTCAGGCGGCGCAGCATGCGCCCCTGCTCGTCGGGATGCAGGAGATCCGCGAACGGGCGGCCCGTGACCTCTTCGGCGGTGTACCCGAGCACGCGCTCGATCGAGGGGCTCTGGTAGATGATCGTGTTCTCGGCGCTCAGCACCGTGATCAGGTCGCTGGAGTTCTGGACCAGCGTCGAGAACCTGGCCTCGCTGGCGCGGCGGTGAACCTCTTCGGCGAACTCGGCGCTGCTCAGGGCGAGCGACACCTGATGGGCGAGCGTGCGCAGGGCGTAGCCGGTCTCCTCGTCATTGCTCACATCGCCGGCGATGATCAGCATCAGGCCGGCCCCGGTGCCGCCGCCGGGTCCTGCACCGCCACCGGGTCCGAGCTCCAGCTGGAGGACGCGCTCCCTGCCAGCTGGGAGCCGCAGCCCGTCGCGCGCGCCGCCTGGCAGGATCACTGCGCCGCCATCGCCCGACTCCGTGAGGAACGCTGAGATGCCCACGGGCATGTCCCACTCGGACAGTCCACCTCGCTCGTCGAGGGCCATCGCGCGCACCCGGTCGCCGACGATGCGGCACACCCGGGCGTCGGTCCGGCCCTTGCCGAACTCGGCGAGCGCCTGGAGGGCCGCGATCAGGATCTCGCGGGGCTCGGTGGCAGCGACGAGCAGGCCGCCCGCAGCGCTGAGCGCCCGCTCCCGCGCGACCGACTTCTCGCGCTGGCGCACCAGGCCGGTCATCCGGGCGACGACCAGCGCGAACAGCAGAGCCGACGCGCCGACCACGAACAGAAGGTCCCAGTTTCGGGTGGGGACCACCTTGATGATCTCGATCGCGGGCGCGATCAGCGTCGCTCCCGCAAGCAGGGCCAGCCGTAGCCAGGTCAGACGCGGCTGGCGATCGGCTTCTCCCTCGGACAGCTCCTGCATCGAGGGATGCAGCGCCGCCGCGCCCCAGAACAGATAGAAGAAGATCCACCCGGCGTCGAGCCACAGCTGATGGTTGTAGGTGTTGTGCAGCGTGAGCAGGCCGTAGATGTCGTCGGTGACGAGCATCGACACGATCCCCGCGATGAACAGGTAGAAGGCCGGCCGGCGCTTCCCGCTGTCGACCGCGAGGCGGATACCGGCGGCGAGCAGGATGATGTCGCCCATCGGGTAGCCGATCGAGACGAGCTTCGGCACCAGGCTCAGCGTCGGGTCGTGGACGTACGGGGCGATCAGCAGGATTCCGGAGACGAGCGCCAGGCCGAGCGTCATGATCAGCGCGTCGACAGCTCCCGGGCCGTCGGCACGCCGGTTGCGGCGACGGACGAGGAGCATGATGCCGAGCATCAGCACCGGGTACATGGTCAGATACACGGCGTCGCCCCACGAGGGGAAGGGCACGTTGACACCGAACAGGATCCGGATGCTGTACGTGTAGACGTCGCCGACCCAGAACAGGAACACCCCGAGAGCGAGCAGCCACCAGGCAAGCCGGGCTCGTGGCCGGTAGAAGCGGATGCCGGCGACCACGGCGATCAGGCCGTAGAGGCCCACGCCATTGATCACCAGGGGGCTGCCCTTCAGCGGCGGCACGAACACGTAGAGCCCGGTGACGAGCGCGCCGAAGGCGAGGAACATCCACCACAGGCGGCGTCGGTCGAGAGCGGCGATCGGCGTGGGAGCGGACATCGTGCTAACCGCGGTCGTCGGCCGACGACCGCCGCAGCTTGAACCTCTCGGCGACCTCGCCGAGCACGGTGCACAGATGTTCGATCTGGGCGTCGGTGTGCGCCGAGGTGAGCTGGAGGCGGAACCCGACCTCTTCGCGCGGGACGAGCGGATACACCGCCATGGTCACGTAGATGCCGCGGTCGAACAGCAGGTTGCCGACCTCGTCGATCCTGTCGGCCTCGGCGAGCGGGATCTCGATGATCGGAAACCCCGACTTATTGGGGGTGGCGATGCCGAGCTCACGCATCCGCTCGAGCACGCGCCCGGTCAGCCGGTGGAGCTTGCCCCGCAGCTCGTCACCACGGAGCTCGTTGACCCTCAGCCCTTCGAGGACCGTGGCCAGTGAGGCAACCGGTGACGGCCCCGAATACAGATACGGCGGAGCGGCGGTCTTGAGCACCTGCTTCAGCGGCGTCGGGCACGCGATGAACGCGAGCAGCGACGAATACGCCTTCGAGAAGCCGCCGACGAGCACGACGTTCTCGTAGCTCTCGGCCACGTGGCGGACGATGCTGTTGCCCCGGACGCCGTAGTCGCACGGCTCGTCGGGCGAGCGCTCGCCGATCACCCCGAAGCCGTGGGCATCGTCGACGTACAGGATCGCGTCGTACTTCCGGGCGAGCGCGGCGAACGCGCCAAGGTCCGGGGCGTTGCCGGTCATGCTGTTGATTCCGTCGATGCAGATCATGCCTGGCCGGCGCCAGGCCCGGTCGCGGAGCAGTCCCTCGAGGTGATCGAGGCTCTCGTGGGCGAAGCGCTGAATGGCGGCGCCGCGGCCCCGGGCGAGCGCACAGCCGTCGTAGATCGTCTTGTGCGCGCGGCTGTCCAGAAACACCGTGCCCCCGCCCGCCAGCACCGGGATCACCGACATATGGATGTGCGTGATCGTCGGCAGCAACAGGCTGTCCTCGCAGCCCAGAAGGTCCGTGAGCTTCGACTCGATCTCCTCGTACAGGACCGGGCTGCCCAGCAGCCGCGACCAGCTGGGGTGCGTCCCCCACTTGCTGAGGTACTCGGGGACGGCCGCGATGATCTCCTCGTCGAGGTCAAGCCCGAGGTAGTTGCACGACGCGTAGTCGGTCAACCACTGGTTCCCCACGCGGATGAGGCGCCCATCGATCTCGTCGATCACCGCGTCGAGCATCCGGTGGGAGTACTGCAGGCGCGCGAGGTCCTCGGTCGAGCGGATCCAGCGCTCGAGCCAGCGGTCCTGGTGGCGCTCGCCCCACCTCAGGGCGTCGCGCGGATCGACCGCCGGCGGACCGTCAGGGGCGGTCCCGCCGTTTCGGGCATGAAAGGTCGGTTCGCTGACATCGGCGCGGGCCATCACGCCGAATATCGGTCAAAGCGCCCCGTACTGAAGTGTCGGCGGCCGCGGTCGGCTGATAAGCCGAGCTTCACCGGCCGCCATCTCACCCAAAACGCCCATCCCCCGGGCCGCGGGCGGGGAATTGGGGAACATCGGGGCGCCCGGATTTGAACCGGGGACCTCACCGACCCGAACGGTGCGCGCTACCAGGCTGCGCCACGCCCCGAATGAGTCCAGTATCCCACAGGCGAGCGGGATTCCGGCGTGTCAGGCGACGCCGGCGTGTCAGGCGACGCCGGCGCGTCAGGCGACGCCGGCGTGTCAGGCCACCGCGAGCGAATTCGCCGCGGGGACCACCAGCGGCGGGCTCTCGACGGCCGGACGGCGCCGGCTGGCAAGCGGGATCGCTTTCGCCGGGAGCGCCGCCGGCTCGACGGCCCGGGCGAGCCTCGCATGGCGCCGACACGGCTGGCAGTGCGCGAGATGCCGCGCCAGCTGGCGCGTCTCGCGGACCCCGAGGCGGCGAAGCGTCCGGTCCTCCCAGGCGTCCACGAGCTCGCGCGTGCGCTCACAGCGCCGGCCGCTGATCAACTCACCGTACTCCTCGGCGAGCCGGCGGCGGGCGCGGAACAGAGTGCTCTCGACCACGGCCCGCGACATCCCCAGGCGCTCCCCGATCTGGCCGTAGGAGAGCCCCTCGAGCTCACGCAGGACGAGGATTCGGTGGTGCAGCTCCGACACCCCACGGAATGCGCCGCGCAGGTCATCGAGCCGCTGCTTGCTCTCGACCGCGAAATCGGGCCCCGGCACGGTCCATGGCAGCTCCGCGATGCGGGCTTCGTCCTCATGGTCTAGGTCGAACGGGACTTCCCGTGCGCGGCGGGCCCGTCGCAGCTCGTCGATGCAGGCGTTTTTCGCGATCTGGTAGATCCACGGCTTGAACGCGATCGGGCGTTCGGTGTCCCGCAGGCGGCGCAGGACCGAGATGAACACTTCCTGGGTGACGTCCTCGGCGCGGTCGGCGTCGCGGAGGACGCTGGTCACGTACGACCAGATGCGGGTGCGATAGCGCGCGAACAGCGCTTCGAAGGCGCTGTCCTCGCCCCTTTGTACCGCCGCCACGAGCTGGTGATCACTGCGCCACGCAACCTGAAGCGCCTCTGGAAGCAGCCCTTCCATGACCGAGATGTCCCCGTCCTTCCGAGATCCCCCTTGGTTGCAGGGACTGTACCGGGAATCGGCCATATGTCCAGAGCTTTTATGAAAGACGCTAACGTTTGACGAGGGTTCAAGCCGAAAGACATGTTGAGACCGTCCGGTACAGACGGCATACTTCGCGCCCACAGCGCAGCCGGCAAAGGAGGACATACGATCGATGGCCATTCACCTCACCCCCACCGAGCTGGCACGAGAGTCCGGTCTGGAGCGCCGCGATGTGATCGTAAAGTGCGTCGAGTGGGGAATCCCGATTTTCAACGGTCGGATCGACAAGACCCTGTTTCTCTGTAGCTTCCGCGAGATCACGGGCTCGACGCCCAAGCCCACGCAGCAGCCCCAGCCCGCCTAGCGGGATCTCGCAGCCCCCAGCCGCTCCATCCGCCTCGCTCTGCCGGCGAGCCGGTTAGTCCTGAGCTGACTGACGCAGCAGCGTCGACGTCGTCTGCTCGAGGATCTTCCGCCAGGCGCGCGTCTTCTCGCGCTCGGCCTCGAAGTGCTTGACCACCTTGCGCACTCGCGTAGCCGAGATCTCGATCCCGTGCCGCGCGCAGATCCGCTTGAACCGCGGGTAGTCGTTGGCCAGCTTCAGCGTCACCGACTGGAACCCGTGTCGCGCAATGTCCACCCGCGAGGTGTAGTTCATGATGCTCGTCTGGAACATCAGCTCGTCGTTGGGCTCGGGCTCGATCAGGATGATGTCCACCCCCGGATAGCGCTCCTCCCACCGCCGCGCGAGGTCGTGCAGGCGCTGGTAGGCGAGCAGCTTGAACGCCTGGTAGCCGATCTGGGGAAAGCCCATGTCCGAAACGCGCCGCGCCCGCGATCCGGTGATCGTCGGGATCCGCTTCTCGAAGTCGTTCACGTATGGGACGAGCGGGTTCACAACCACGACGAATTTGGCGCCGGCCTCGACCGCGATGTCGAGGTTCGTGGTCGACACGATCCCCCCATCGACCAGCTCCCGGTCCTTGATCCGCACCGGCTTATAGATCATCGGCAGCGCGCTCGAAGCGGCGACCGCGGTCGAGATCGGGACGTCATCCCAGCCCTCGGCACCGAACACGATGCGCTCGCACGTGTCCAGATCGGTGGCGGCCAGATACAGCTCGTTCTGGAGCAGGCGGAAGTCGTCGGTCCGGTCCGGGTCGGAAAGGATCATGCGCACGTAGCGCTCGATGCCCTTCTCCGAATACAGACCCGAGGGCAGCACCTCGGCGAGTCCGACCGCGATATCGACCGCCGAAATCTGGCCGAGATCCCGGATCAGCGAGCGGACGAGCTGCGCCACCCGGAATGGGACGAGCAGGCCCTTGCGCACGAACTCCCGGTAGTTCGGATGCAGCAGCGAGCTCACCCGGGCGTCCGGGAAGGACGTCGGCACCTGCTGGACGATGACCCGCATCATCTCCTCGGGCGTGACCCCGTTGGAGACCGCGGCCGCCACAAACGATCCCGCACTCGTCCCCACGTACACGTCGAACTCGTTGACCGTGCGGTTGACCGACAGCAGATCAAGCGCCCGGAGAGCCCCGATTTCGTACACGCCGCCCGTGAAGCCGCCACCCCCGAGCACGAGCGCCGACTTCGACCGGGCGCGCCGGCGAGAAGTCGTGCCGGCCCGTGAGGCTGTCCCTTGCCGCTCCGCGGCGACGGTGTCGAGCTTGACCACCTTGCCCATCTTGCGCGGCATTCTACGAAGCGGGCGTACCGCGTCCCCGTTTGTTCGCCGCACGTTCGTTCAATTGACGCACGCCGGCGCCCGGATGCCGACCGCGCACGCCCGCTCCCCGGATCCCATCTGCCGCTACTTTGGCCCCCCGCGGCGGTTATAGCCGCCGATGCGGGTGTTCTTGGCGACCCTGGGGGCGATCTGCGCCCTGCTCGCCGGGACCGCGGCTGTGGCCGGGGCGCAGCCAACGACCGCCGCTCAGAGCACCTTGCAGCGAGCGCTCCGAAAAGGGTTTGGTCAGACCGGACGCCAGACGAGCGCGCTGGTCGTCGACATGACCACCGGTCAGACGCTGTTCTCCCAGGCTGCGAATACCGGCCGGCTGCCGGCCTCGGTCGAAAAGGTCTACACGACCTCGACGGCGCTGCTGCGACTGGGCCCGACGGCCACGTTCACGACCTCGATCCTGGGAGTGGGATCGCGGGATCCCGACGGCGTTTGGAACGGCACGCTGTATTTGCGAGGCGGTGGCGATCCCACCTTCGGCTCGGTCGGATTCGACCAGTCGTGGTACGGGCCCGGGACCGGGACGACGATGCGCACCCTGATCGGCGACCTGCTCAGGGCAACCGGCATCACCGCCGTGAACGGCCGGATCGTCGGAGACGAGTCGTATTGGGACTCGCTCCGGGGAACGCCGGCGACCGGCTTTGGGCGCAACAGCGAAGTCGAGGGCGAACTGAGCGCGCTCGAGTACGACCGCGGCTTCACGAATAACCGGGGGACCGCGTTCCAGATCCACCCGGCGCTGTACGCGGCCCAGCAGTTCGAGGGGGGCTTGAAGGCCTTCGGCGTAAAGGTGAGCGGCGTGCCGGTGTCCGCCGGCCGGACGCCAGCCGGCGCCACGTTGCTCGCGTCGGCGCAGTCGCCGGCCCTCTCGACGCTGATCCAGCTGACGAACACGCCATCGGACAACTATCTCGCCGAAAGCCTGCTCAAGGACGTCGGCGCCCGGCTCGGCGGCGCGGGCACCACGGCTGCCGGCGCGGGGGTTGTGCGGGCCGAGCTCAAGAGCAAGTTCGGCATCTCACCGAGGCTGAACGACGGCTCCGGCCTGTCGCGCTACGACTCGACTACCCCGACCCAGGTCGTCACGGTGCTCGAGGGAATGGCCACGAACTCGGTGTTCGTCAATTCCTTGGCGCTGATGGGAGAGACCGGGACCCTTCAGACCGAGGGTCTCGGCACGATCGCCAAGGCGGAATGCCGCGGCAAGACCGGCACCCTCCACGACGTCGCGAATCTCGCCGGCTACTGCCGGGCGCGGGACGGCGACACTCTGGCGTTCGCCTTCATGGCCAACGGTCTCGGCGATCCAGACTTCGTCCACGAGGTCGAAGCGTCGATGACCGTCCCGCTCGTGAACTACACCGGCTAGCTCAGCCCAGCAGCGCCCGCAGACCGGCCTCGTCGAGCACCTGCACGCCAAGCCGCTCGGCCTGAGCGAGCTTTGAACCGGGGCTATCGCCGGCGACGACGTAGTCGGTCTTGCGCGACACCGACCCCGTGACCCGCCCGCCGGCGGCGGTGATCATCTCGGTGGCCTGCTCGCGCGTGAGGTCGGGAAGCGTCCCTGTGAGCACGAACGTCTTGTCCGCCAGCGGGCCTTCGCCCGGCGGCGGCCCCTCCTCCTCGAGGCGCAACCCGCGTTTGCGCAACGCCTCGATCAGCGTTCGCATCTGCTCGTCCTGGAGCTGCTCGTAGATCTTCGCCGCCATCTTCGGGCCGACCCCTTGGGCCTCCTCGATCTGCTCAGGACTGGCGCCCAGGAGGGCATCGACGGTGCGGAAGTGCTGAGCGAGGTTGCGGCCGGTGATGTAGCCGACCTCCTCGATCCCGACCCCGTACAGCACGCGGCCGAACGGCTGGCGCTTGGACGCCTCGATCGCCCCGACCAGCTTCTCCGCCGACACCTGCCCGAAGCCCGGCTGTTCCGAAATTTGCTCCCGGGTGAGGTCGTAGAAGTCGGC